>Ga0302193_10000829_pt1 | contig 27224 bp, 23 predicted proteins | sample II_Bog_E3_3_FD_200228 | JGI IMG/M metagenome (GOLD analysis project Ga0302193, IMG submission 200228) | Peat permafrost microbial communities from Stordalen Mire near Abisko, Sweden - II_Bog_E3_3 | ecosystem: Environmental > Terrestrial > Soil > Wetlands > Peat | place: Sweden: Abisko...
TGATGTCAGGATCGTCTCCGGCGTCCTTGATGACCCCGGCGATGGCGGCGCTACCGTCGCGCTCGGCGCGGGACAGGGGGAAGCTGGGGCAATCGCCGCGGGGCAGGGCAATGCCGACCGGATCGGTGAATTCGCCCAGCCTGATGGCCCGCCAGGCCGAGGTGGCGGCGGCGGCGGCACAGGCGCCGGTGGTCCAGCCTTTGCGCAGAGCTTTTTCCATGCCGTCAAACTAGCCTTACAATGGGATTACGAAAAGCCCTGACCATCGCCCTCGGAAAAAGCTATAGTCCGCCGATCATGATTGGACTGCCTTTCTCTCTTCCTGAATTCATCCCTGGCCAAGTCTGGCTGGTGGGTGCCGGCCCCGGTGATCCGGGGCTTTTGTCGCTTCTGGCGGTGCATGCCCTGCAGAATTGCGACGTGCTGGTTTACGACGCCCTGGTGGACGACCGTATCCTTGCCCTGGCTCGCCCCGAGGCGGATAAGGAATATGCCGGAAAACGCGGCGGCAAGCCTTCGGCCTTGCAGCGCGATATTTCCAACCGGCTGGTGGAACTGGCCCAGGAAGGCAAACGGGTGCTGCGCCTGAAGGGCGGCGATCCCTTTGTCTTTGGACGCGGAGCCGAGGAAGCCCAGGTGCTGGTCAAGGCCGGCGTGCTGTTCCGGGTGGTGCCGGGCATTACCTCGGGCGTCGGCGGGTTGGCTTATGCCGGTATTCCGGCGACGTCGCGTGAGTGCAATTCGGCGGTGGCCTTCGTTACCGGCCACGACGCCACCGGCAATGTGCCCGACAGCATCGATTGGGCCAGCTTGGCCAAGGCCGTGCCGGTGCTGGTGTTCTATATGGCCCTGAAGCATCTGGACCATATTTCCTCCAAGCTGATTGAGAATGGCCGCAGTCCTGACGAGCCGGCGGCGGCGGTTTGCCGCGCCAGTACGCCTTCGCAAAAGGTGGTGACGGCGACCCTCTCGACTCTGAGTAATGCGGTCAAGGAAGCTGGTATCGAGCCCCCCGCCCTGATCGTGGTCGGCGAAGTGGTGCGGCTGCGCGAGCAGCTGGATTGGCTCTCCGCCCTGGCCAAGGAGACTTAAGCGCCGTGGATCAGCAAGCCGCCCTTCTGACCCTGATGCAGTCCGGCTTCGCTCAGTGCCAGGTGGTGCTGTCCGGCGACGGCAGCCTGCTGGCCAGTCTGTTGCTGGCGGGTCTGGTGGGCGGGGTGAGTCATTGCTCCGGCATGTGCGGCCCCTTCGTGCTGTCCCAGGTGGCGTCACGGCTGGAGGCGACCTCGGCCCGGCAGATGAGCGAATGGCACCGCATAGCCGGAGCCGCCTCCATCCCCTATCATCTGGGCCGAGCGACTACCTATGCCCTGCTGGGTGGCGTGGGCGCCTTGATCGCCGGTTCGCTGAACGATCTGTCCGGCCTGCATTGGCTGTCCGCCGGGCTGCTGATCTTCGCCGCCCTGTTCATGCTGGCCATGGCGGTTCCGGCTTTGAAGCGGCTGATCTCGGGTACCTCGGGCGAGGAAGGCTGGTGGAGCCGCAAGGTCGGAGCCTTCGCCCGTCCGCTATTCGCCGCCCCCATCGGCTGGCGCGGCTATCTTTTGGGGCTGCTGCTGGGCTTCATTCCCTGTGGGCTGCTTTATGGGGCCATCGCCGCCGCCTCGGCCACCGGCAATCTTTTGTCCGGCGTCTTCGGCATGCTGGCCTTCGCCATCGGCACAGCGCCGTCGCTGATCATGGTCGGGCTGGTGGGCCATATGGCCGGGCAGCGTTGGCGCGATGGTCTGCTGCGCTGGGCTCCTCTGCTGCTTGTCCTCAATGCCGGCGTGCTGACCATGCTCGCCTGGCGCCATGTCGCGTGAGATGACCATGACCGCTAAGAAAGTCAAAACGCCCAAACAGCCTTTCGGAAAACTGGCCGCCGTCTTTGCGGTGGCGGTGGTTCTGGTGCTGGGTCTGGCCTGGCGGCTGGATTGGCTGAGCCCGCCACCCTCGGCCACCGTGGGCGGTCCTTTCACTCTGGTGGACGGCAGCGGCAAGACGGTCAGTGACACCGATTATCGCGGCAAGCTGATGCTGATCTATTTCGGCTATACCTTCTGCCCCGACATCTGCCCGACCACCTTGGGCACCGTGGCCCGCGCCTTCGATCAACTGTCGCCCGAGCAGCGCGGCCAGATTGTGCCGATCTTCATCACCGTCGACCCCGAGCGGGATACCGCCGATCAGATGGGGCAATATGTCAGCAATTTCATGCCCGATCTGGTGGGGCTGACTGGTGCCCCCGACGATATCCACAAAGTGATGATTTCCTACCGGGTCTATGCCAAGAAGGCCGAGGAAAAGGGAACGGGCTATACGGTGGATCATAGCTCGGTGCTCTATCTGATCGACCGCCAGGGAAAATTTATCCGTCCCTTCTCGGGCAGCATTTCGGCCAATGATCTGGCCGCTGCCGTGAAGAAGGCGCTTTAGGCCCATGGCGACGCCCGGTCTGGTGATTGCCGCTCCCTCCTCGGGCAGCGGCAAGACTGTCTTTACCCTGGGGCTACTGCGGGCCTTGGCCCGGCGCGGTCTGGCGGTGGCTTCGGCCAAGGTCGGGCCCGATTATATCGATCCGGCCTTTCACACGGCGGCCAGCGGTCGGGCCTGCCTCAATCTGGACAGCTGGGCCATGCGCCCGCGCACCATTAGCGCCCGGGCCACGGAACTGTCGAAGGGAGCCGAGCTGATCGTCTGCGAAGGCGTCATGGGCCTGTTCGACGGTGCCGATCTTCCTCCCGGCGATCCTTGCGGCTCCACCGCCGACATCGCGGCGCGGACCGGCTGGCCAGTGGTTCTGCTGGTGGATGTGCGCGGCCAAGCCGCCTCGGTGGCGGCGCTGATCCAGGGCTTTGCCCGCCATCGCCTGGATGTTCCGGTGGCCGGGGTCATCTTCAACCGGATCAACAGCCCGGCCCATCGTTCCATGATCGAGCACACCTGCGCCGCCGCCCTGCCGGGTCTGCCGCTGCTGGGCTGGCTGCCAAAGGAAAGCGCTTTGGCCTTGCCCGAACGTCACCTGGGGCTGGTGCAGGCGCGGGAACATGCCGGCCTGGACGTCCAGCTGGACGCCGCCGCCGAGGTGATCGAGGCGGGCGTGGACCTGGAGCGGCTGATCGCCTTGGCCAGACCCTCTGACTTGCCGCCCTTGCCTGAGCGCGAGCCGCCGGTGCCGCCCTTGGGGCAGCGCATCGCCGTGGCCCGTGACGATGCCTTCGCCTTTGCCTATCCCGCTTTGCTGAATGGCTGGCGTCAAGCCGGGGCCGAGCTGTCGTTCTTCTCGCCCTTAGGCAACGAGGCTCCGGCCCAAGCCTGCGACGCCGTCTATCTGCCGGGCGGTTATCCCGAGCTGCATGGCGGCACTCTGGCCGCCGCCGGGTGCTTTCTTTCGGGCCTGCGCGTCGCTGTCGGGCGGGGGGCGGTTGTTTTCGGCGAATGCGGTGGCTATATGACTCTGGGCGAGGTCCTCGAGGATGCTCAAGGCACGCGCCACGCCATGGCCGGGTTGTTGCCGCTGTCCACCAGCTTCGCCAAGCGCAAGCTGCACCTGGGCTATCGCCGCGCCACCTTGCTGGCGGAAGGCGCTTTAGGGCCGCAGGGTCAGCTGTTCCGTGGCCACGAGTTCCATTATGCCAGCATCACCGCCGAAGGGGCGGCCAGACGCCTGTTCAGCCTGACCGACGCCGCCGGGCGGAACCTGCCCGAGGCCGGGCTGGCGGTAGGCTCGGTGATGGGGTCTTTCATCCACCTGTTGGACCGCGAGGATCCGCAATGAGCGACGAGACGGTCCAGCCTTTCTGGAAGACCAAGACCCTGCAGGAAATGACCAAGCCGGAATGGGAATCCCTGTGCGACGGCTGCGGCAAATGCTGCCTGCACAAGCTGCAGTACGAGGATTCCGACGAGGTCTATTACACCAACGTCGGTTGCCGCCTGCTGGATCTGTCCACCGGGCGCTGCAGTAAGTACGAGACCCGCCAGAAGCATGTGCCCGATTGCGTCGAGCTGAGCCCGCAGCAGCTGCTCACCCTGAACTGGCTGCCCTCGACCTGCGCTTATCGCTTGCTGTCACGGGGTAAGGAGCTGCCGAAGTGGCATCCCCTGGTGACCGGCGATCCCAATTCGGTCCATGCCGCCGGCCAGTCCATCCGCGGTCGGGCCATCCCGGAACGCCGGGCCAAGTTCCTGGACCATCACATCGTGACTTGGCCGGAATAGGGGCTCAGTCCCGCTTCGTCTCGTCCCCGAAGCCCATCTTGTCGCGGATGATGAACAGCGGGCGCCCCTTTACTTCGTTGAAGACCCGGCCCAGATAGTGGCCGATGACCCCCAAGGTGATCAGCTGCACGCCGCCCAGGAATAGCATGATGGTGATGATGGATTCATAACCGGGCACATCGACGCCGTAGATCAGGGTCTTGATCACGCGGACCACGATATAGCCAAAGGCGATGAGCGAGATGATCGTGCCGATCAAAGCGCCGAAGCGCAGGGGATAATCCGAGAAAGCCACCAAGCCATCGAAGGCGAAGCGCAACAGCGCCATGACGCCCCATTTGGTCTCGCCGTGCAGGCGTTCTTCCTGGTCATAGGGAATGCCGATCTGGCGAAAGCCGACCCAGGCGAAGATGCCCTTCATGAAGCGGGTGCGCTCGGGCATGGAATTGATGACATCCACCACCTTGCGGTCCAGCAGGCGGAAATCCCCCACTTCGCGCGGCAGCGGCACTTCACACAGGCGGTCAAACACCCAATAGAAGGCCTTGGCCTGCATGCGGCTGAGGAAACCCTGGCCGGTGCGGGCCTTGCGCACGGCATAGACCACGTCATAGCCTTCGCGCCATTTGGCGATCATGGCCGGGATGGTTTCGGGCGGATGCTGAAGATCGGCGTCCATGGGGATCACCGCATCGCCGCTGGCATGGCTGATGCCCGCCGACAGGGCGCATTCCTTGCCGAAATTACGCGACAGTCCCAGCACCTTGATGCGGTTTTCCCTGGCGTTCCAGGCGGTCAAAGCCGCCAGGGTATCGTCGCGGCTGCCGTCATTGATGCAGACCACTTCCCAGGTTATGCCGGTTCCCTCCAGCACCGGGACCAGACGCTCGAAGAAGCGGTCCAGATTCTCCTGCTCATTATAGCAGGGGACGACGATGGACAAGCGGGGATGGCTCAAGGCAGGGCGACCTTATGGAAAAGAGGGGAGGCCCATCATAGGCAAGGCTCCGCGCCAGGGGAAGGGATTAGGCTTTCAGCCAGGGGGTCATGGCGGCGGAAGCTTTCGCGGGCCAAGGCGGGACGATTGACGGCATAGCAATAGACGCAGCCGTGGGGGCAGCTGTCATAGGCGCCGATGTCGCGGCTTTCGGCACAAAGGCAGCCGGGGCGGTTGCCCTTGGTCTTGGCGATGAAGGGGTGTCCGCCGATCTCGGCCAGCCTTTGGGCGTCGATGCAGCGGGCGGCCTTGCCCGGCAGGTCCGGCTGGGTGCAAAGGGTCAGCCGCATGCCCCGCTCGGCGGCCAGGGACCGGAAGCGCTCCAGGGCTTGAAGCTTTTCCTCATGCTCCGGCTCGCGCCAGGAAAAGCCCTGGGCGCGGGCGGCGGCGGTCAGATTGCGGAGGGTCTTCTTGTAGATCTGGGCGAAGGACAGCGTCACCTCGTCCACCTGTCCCTCCAACTCGCGGGCCAGGGCGGCGAACTGGCGGACATGCCATTCCGGCGGCGTCAAGTCGGTCAGCAGCACCGGGTCATAGCGCCAGACCACGGCGCGGGGGCCATAGTCTCCGGCCAGACGTCGGATGGTCTCGATTGAACGGGCGGGATCGACCACTGATCGCTCCAGGGCGCGGGGATAACCGGTGACGGTATATTGCACCACGAAGGGCAGGCCGGCGGCCCTAACCTCGGCCAACATGGCGCGGAAGGGCTCGGCGTTGCGGGTCCAGAAGACGAAGCCATCGACGCCGTCGCGCAAGGAGACCCGATAGGGTGCTCCGCCATAGGGATTGACTACCCGGCAGAAGCCGGCGCGAAAGCGGTTCTGGAACCAGGAGCCATAGAAGGCCGGGATGTCGGTGCGGAAACTGGCCGAGACGATCATGCCGACCAGTCTCCTCGTTGCTTACGGCATGCCCGAGAGGAAAGCCGCCAGCTGCATCTGGGTCATGGCCAGGGCTTGGCGCACCGGGGCCGGGTCGAAGGGCTTGCCGTTAAGGGTCAGAGTGCCGCTGGACAGATCATAATCGCTGCTCAGGCCGTTGTTGCCATCGGGCACAGCGACTCCCATGAGCAGGGCCATCTGCTTTTGCTGGTCCGGCAGGGCATCGCCCGAGACCTTGGCGCTGCCCTTCGAGGACAGCTGCGAGGCCAGGGACAGCCCGGTGTTAGGGGTCGGGGCCAGGGTCAGGCTGGCCTTGAGGTCAAGTGCTGCCTGCTTGCCGTCGGGGGTGAAGGCTGCGCCGCTGAAGCGGGGGACTTCGACGGTGAAGCCCTGTTGCACCAGCCGCACCAGCGACGGGCGCAAGACCGCCAGAGCCTCGTCGGGAGTGGTGGCCGGGACGCTTTGGGCCCTTAGGCTGTCGCGCATCATGTGGATGGCCTGGACGTCCAGGTCGCGCACGGCGAATTCGACGGCCAGATCCTTGAGCCTGAACTCCGGTCCCTGGGCCGAGGCGGCATAGATGCCGAACTGGCCGTCGCGCCGGCTGTCGTGGTCGTGGGATTCCGAGGTCAGTTTCAGGCCTTCGATGGCGGCCTGGTTGGTGGCGATCTTGTCGATGGCGACGATCACTTTGCCGGTGCCCTCGGACAGATCGGTCAGGGCCATCTCGGTGCTGATACCCGTCGCCGAGGCGGTGTTGCCCGCCGAGCTGGCCTCGACCGCCGGCAGGGCCAGGGTCAGGGCGGCGGTCTTATCGTCGGCGACCAGATTGCCGGTCAGGGCGGTCATGTGGAAAAGACCACCCTGTTCCTTGAGATTGATCTCCGAGACCTTGAGGTCGCTTTTCAGGGTGCCGCCATAGGAAACCGCCCCATCGCCCTCGGCATGGATATCGGGGCCCAGGGCCTGGGTCACCGTCTCGGCGACCTCTCCGGCAGGGCGTAAGCTCCAATGGATGCGGTTCAGGCTGGAGGGGGTGGGCAGATGGGATATCTGATAGTCCATCACCGCCAGAGTGATGGGGCCTTGGCCGCCACCCAGAGCGCCATTGTCGAGGATCAGCTCAAAGGAGCCGCTGGAGCTAAGAAGACCGGCATGATGGTGCAGATTGGACAGGACCCAGGCGCGACCGCCCAACAGCGGTTTGTCCATAACGCCAGCAAGGGCCGGTTCGACCTGACGCGAGGTGAGTGCCGCAACGCCAATCCAGACGCCGCCCAGAATCGCGATGACGGCTCCGCCAATGATGCCTTTGCCAAGTGCCGAAGCCATGTCGATCCACCCCTGATGACGCGATCCAAGCGATCGCAGGGAAGAAAGCTACAGGCAGTCAACCAAAGGTTCAATCGCCCCTTTAGGGCAAAGTCAGCTTCTGCGGTCGGCCTGTCGTCCGGCCCACCAGAAGCCGATGAAGGCGACGATGATGACGGCAAGGCATTCCCATCCGAAGGGAGTGGAATGAAAGACCGGCTGGGCCAGGGCAGCCAGCAGGAAGAAAATGCCAAGAAGAACCAGCATGGCTAATTGCAGCAGGCGAAACATCACCCGGCGGCGCGCCATGGGGTCTAGGTCGTAATTGGTCACGAAAATATCCACTTCCATAACGTGGTCGTTCGATGCACTCCCCAGGCTCCGTGCGTCCCTGCCCCTGGCCGCCATTGCCTGTTAACGGGTTCATATACGCAATTGAGGCGTCCCGGCTCAAGAACTATCGGCATGGCATTGATTCCAGGATTGGCACTCGGTGAGAGGGAGTGCTAACATCCGCCCCCGTTGAGAGACCTGGCCGGTTGCGGCTTCGGTATCTCGCCATATATATAACCGCGAACAACTCCGATCACCGGGGGTTCCTGCGGTTGCTCTGAGGCAGGACCGCGGAGACCAGCCGCAACACAAGAGGATGAGATGAGCAAAGTCATCGGTATCGATCTGGGCACCACCAATTCGTGCGTGGCCATCATGGAAGGCAAGAGCACGAAGGTGATCGAGAACGCCGAAGGCGTTCGCACCACCCCGTCGATGGTTGCCTTTACGGATTCGGGCGAACGTCTCGTTGGCCAGGCTGCTAAGCGCCAGGCGGTGACCAACCCCTCCAACACCCTGTTCGCCATCAAGCGTTTGATTGGCCGCCGTTTCAATGATCCGGTGACCAAGAAGGACATGAACCTCGTCCCCTATCACATCATCGAGGGCGAGAACGGCGATGCTTGGGTCGAGTCCGAGGGCAAGAAGTACAGCCCCAGCCAGGTTTCCGCCTTCATTCTGCAGAAGATGAAGGAAACCGCGGAAAGCTATCTGGGCGAAAAGGTCACTCAGGCGGTCATCACTGTCCCGGCCTATTTCAACGATTCTCAGCGTCAGGCTACCAAGGACGCCGGCCGTATCGCCGGCCTGGAAGTCCTGCGCATCATCAACGAGCCCACCGCCGCGGCCCTGGCCTATGGCATGGAGAAGAAGGGCGCCGGCACCATCGTCGTTTACGACTTGGGCGGCGGCACCTTCGACGTGTCGGTCCTGGAGATCGGCGACGGTGTGTTCGAGGTGAAGTCCACCAACGGCGACACCTTCCTGGGCGGTGAAGATTTCGACGCCCGCATCATGGATTATCTGGCCGACGAATTTAAGCGCGAGCAGGGCATCGACCTGCGCAAGGACCGTTTGGCCCTGCAGCGCCTGAAGGAAGCCGCCGAAAAGGCCAAGATGGAATTGTCCTCGTCCATGCAGACCGAGGTCAATCTTCCCTTCATCACCGCCGACGCCGCCGGCCCGAAGCATCTGAACATCAAGCTGACCCGCGCCAAGCTGGAAGCCCTGGTGGAAGATCTGGTCCAGCGCACCATCGAGCCCTGCCGCGCCGCCCTGAAGGACGCCGGTCTCAAGGCCTCGGAAATCGACGAAGTGATCCTGGTCGGCGGCATGACCCGCATGCCCAAGATCATGGAAGTGGTGAAGGAATTCTTTGGCCGCGAGCCCCACAAGGGCGTCAACCCTGACGAAGTGGTCGCCATCGGCGCTGCTATTCAGGGCGGCGTGCTGAAGGGTGAAGTCAAGGACGTCCTGCTGCTGGACGTGACCCCGCTGTCCCTGGGCATCGAGACCCTGGGTGGCGTCTTCACTCGCCTGATCGACCGCAACACCACCATCCCGACCCGCAAGGGCCAGGTCTTCTCCACCGCCGAGGACAATCAGACGGCGGTGACCATCCGCGTCTTCCAGGGCGAGCGAGAGATGGCCGCCGACAACAAGATGCTGGGCCAGTTCGATCTGGTCGGCCTGCCGCCCGCTCCGCGCGGTATGCCGCAGATCGAGGTGACCTTTGACATCGACGCCAACGGCATCGTCTCGGTTTCGGCCAAGGACAAGGCCACCGGCAAGGAGCAGCAGATCCGCATCCAGGCGTCTGGCGGCTTGAACGACACCGACATCGACAAGATGGTCAAGGACGCCGAGTTGCATGCTGCCGAGGACAAGAAGCGCAAGGAAGCGGTGGAAGCCCGCAACCATGCCGACGGTCTGATCCATGCCACCGAGAAGAACCTGAAGGAATACGGCGAGAAGGTTCCCGCCGATCAGAAGGGTCAGATCGAAACCGACGTACAGGCCCTTAAGGACGTGCTGGATTCCGGCGACGCCGAGACCATCAAGGCCAAGACCGAAGCCCTGATGCAGTCCTCTATGAAGCTGGGCGAAGCCATCTATAAGGCTCAGCAGGACGGCGAGGCCCAGCCGGGCGCCGAAGCCGGCCACGGCGACCACGGCCATGCCCATGGCAAGGCCGATGACGGCGTCGTCGATGCCGACTTCGAGGAAGTGGAGTCCGACAAGAAGGACAAGTAATACCGGGCAACACCTGGTGTGACTCGTTGGCCGGTATCTAGAGCGCATTGAGCGCGAGGCCAAGCGGCGGATGCCGCGCCCGGCGAGGGACTTACGTCAGGTCAATTCATTGGCCTGCCGGTAATAAGTCCTTATTGTTGTTGAGTATCTGTGTTGGGCTCCGTTCCGATTTTATCGGGGCGGGGCCCCTCACTCATTAAAGAGCTAGCCGCATGAGTAAACGGGATTTCTACGAAGTGCTGGGCGTGGCCAAAGGGGCCGGTCCCGATGATTGCAAAAAGGCCTACCGCAAGCTGGCCATGCAGTACCATCCGGATCGCAACCCGGACGACCCCGATGCCACCCAGAAGTTCCGCGAGCTGAACGAGGCTTATGACGTCCTGAAGGACGATCAGAAGCGCGCAGCCTATGATCGCTATGGCCATGCCGCCTTCGAGCAGGGTGGCATGGGTGGACGTGGCGGCTTTGGCGGCGGCGGCGATTCGCCCTTCGGCTCGGGCTTTGCCGATATCTTCGACGAAATGTTCGGCGAGTTCATGGGTGGACGGCGCGGCGGTGGCGGTGGCGGCGGTGCCGCTCGTGGCTCCGACCTGCGCTACAACATGGAACTTTCCCTCGAGGAAGCCTTTGCCGGCAAGAATGCCGAAATCAAGGTTCCCACCTCGGTCCCCTGCGAAAGCTGCAAGGGCACCGGCGGCACCAATGGCTCGGCTCCGGTGGAATGTGGCACCTGCCGCGGCGCCGGCAAGGTCCGGGCCACTCAGGGCTTCTTCACCATCGAACGCACTTGCCCCACCTGCCAAGGCTCGGGCAAGGTCATCAAGGACCCTTGCAAGGTCTGCAGCGGCTCGGGCCGCACCCGTAAGGAAAAGACCCTGGCGGTCAATGTTCCGGCGGGCGTCGAGGATGGCACCCGCATTCGCCTTGGCAACGAGGGCGAGGCCGGGATGAGGGGCGCGCCCAACGGCGACCTCTATATCTTCCTCTCGGTCGCACCGCACCGCATCTTCCAGCGCGAAGGGGCCAACATCCATTGCCGGGTGCCGATCCCCATGGTTACCGCCACTCTGGGCGGCAGCATCGAGGTTCCGGTCATCGATGGCACTCGGGCCAAGATCACCATTCCTTCCGGCACCCAGTCGGGCAACCAGTTCCGCCTGCGCGGCAAGGGCATGAGCGTTCTGCGCAGCCCGGCTCGCGGCGATATGTTTGTCGAGGCGGTGGTGGAAACCCCGGTCAATCTGACCAAGCGCCAGGAAGAATTGCTGCGCGAGTTCGAAACCGCCGGCGGCAAGGAAACCAGCCCGCAATCCTCAGGCTTCTTCGCCAAGGTGAAGGAACTGTGGGACGATCTGAAGGATTAAGCATATGAGCATTCGGATCGGAATCGTCGGCTGCGCCGGCCGCATGGGCCAGATGCTGATGAAGGAAGTGCTCGACACCGACGGCGCGAGCCTGTCGGGCGGCACGGAACGTGTCGGCGGGCCCGCCGCCGGTCAGGACATTGGCGAGTTGCTGGGACGCGGCAAGCTGGGCTTGGTCATCGGCGCCGACGCCCGGGAATTGTTCCTGGCCTCCGACGTGGTCATCGATTTCACGACCCGTGAGGCCACGGTGGCTCACGCCAGACTGGCCGCCGAGTTGGGCAAGGCTCTAGTCGTCGGCACCACTGGCCTGGAGCCCGCGCAGGAAGTGGTGCTGCATGAAGCCGCCACCAAGGTTCCCGTGGTCTATGCCCCCAACTTCAGCATCGGCGTCAATCTGCTGCTGAGTCTGGTGGAGCAGGTGGCCAAGGTTCTCGACCCCTCCTACGACATCGAAATCGTCGAGATGCATCACCGCCACAAGGTGGATGCCCCCTCGGGCACCGCCCTCGGCCTGGGCCGGGCTGCCGCTGCCGGGCGTCAGGTGGCTCTGTCGGACGTGGCTGTGCGCCAGCGTGATGGCATCGTCGGCCCGCGCAAGAGCGGCGAGATCGGCTTTGCCACCCTTCGCGGTGGCGATGTGGTCGGCGATCATACGGTGATGTTCGCGGCGGAGGGCGAGCGCATCGAGCTGACCCACAAGGCCCAGTCCCGCGCCGTCTTCTCCAAGGGCGCCATCCGCGCCGCCCTTTGGGCGCAAGGCCGTAAGGCCGGCCTTTATTCCATGTTCGACGTGCTGGGTCTGAAGGCTTAGGCCTTCAGACCTTCCGTCAGGGCCTCCATCACCGCCCTGACGGCGGCTGACCGTCGCAGGTCCGTATGGACCACCAGCCAGACTTCGCGCCGCATGGGCTCGACCGTCTCCTCCAGGCGAGACAAGGCTGGATCGTTTCCTGCCATGAAATCCGGCAAGATACCCACCCCAGCCCCCGCCCGCACTGCGGCCAACTGCAGATCAGAGGTGTTGGCGACGAAGCGAACTTGCCTGTCGCCAGCATAAGAGCGTAGACGCTTCATCTGCGGAGAATCGGCCATACTGTCGTCATAACCAATGAAGCTCCACTGCTGCGCTGGCGTTGCGTCCAGATAGTCGCGGCTGACGTAGAAGTGGAAGGCGATCTCGCCCAGCTTCATCGCAGTCAGCTCGCCGTCCGTGGGGCGGCTAAGTCGCACGGCAATGTCCGCTTCCCGGCGATGCAGAGCGGCTTCGCGATGTTCACCCAGGACCTGGAGCATTAGTCCTGGATGAGATTTCTGCAGTGCCACCAGACTGGACACCAACTTCGCCGCCGCCAGGGCAGGCGGCACGCTTAGAGTGACGGTGCCGCCAAGGCCCGATCGGGCGGAAAGCGCCAGCCGTTCGGCGGCCAAGGCGTCCTCTTCCATTCGCAGGGCCATGGAGGATATGCGTTCACCGTCGGCGGTGAGCAGGACCTTGCGTCCGCGTCGATCCAGCAGTCGCAACCCCAATGTCTCTTCAAGAGAGGCGATCCGGCGGGAGACGGTGGCATGTTCCACCTGTAACTGCCGCGCCGCAGCCGACAGAGTTCCAGTCTTCGCAAGCGCCGCCAGATAGTGGAGGCCTTCCCAATCCAGCATGTGCAAATTCTCCCATTAATTGGGCGATCTTAGTGAATTTTTGTTCATATGGGCAGGGCTTAAGCTTCTTCAGTTTTGTTGAAGGAGAGTTTCATGGATATCAAAATAGTCGTCCGTCAGCCCGGCGGTATCGATCAGATGGTGGCAGAGCCTTGCCCAGCCGACGATCCCGGACCCGGAGAAATCCGTCTTCGTCACCATGCCATAGGGGTCAATTTCGTTGATGTCTATTTCAGGAGGGGCCTCTATGCCCTGTCTCCATCCGCAGAATTGGGAGTCGAGGGGGCTGGCCTTGTCGAAGCGATTGGGGATGGGGTTACGCATCTGAAGGTGGGCGATCATGTCGCCTATGCTGGCTATCCGATCGGAGCTTATAGCTCGACCCGGCTATTGCCAGCAGGGCGGGCGTTTCTTCTGCCCAAGGACGTCTCATTCTCGGCGGCGGCGGCGGGCATGCTGAAAGGGCTGACTGCCCATATGCTTCTGACCACTACTTATCCCGTCGGCCCAGAGACCCGCTTGTTGGTGCATGCCGCCGCTGGTGGGTTGGGTGGCATTCTGACCCGATGGGCCAAGCATCTGGGCGCGACTGTCATCGGCTCTGTCAGTTCGCCGGAAAAGGCGGAGCTGGCTCTGGGGCACGGCGCTGATCAGGTGATCGTCGGCAGGGATGCGGATATTGTTGGGGAAATTCGTCGGCTGACCGGTGGGACGGGCGTTGATTTCGTCGTGGACGGCATCGGCGGGGCGACACTGTTGAAGTCTCTGGAGTGCGTCGGTCCCTCCGGTCTGGTGGCCAGCATTGGCCAGGCGGGCGGAGCTATTCCCGAGATACCGGAGGCCTTATCCAGCAGGCTGGTTCGGCCCAGCGTCTTGGCCTTTTCCCGTGATGCCAAAAATTATGCCGCCGGAGCGGTTGCGGTTCTGCAGGCATTGCAGGCGGGGGTTATCAAAGTTTCCAGCCGAAATTATTCTTTGTCCGAGGCCGCTAAGGCTCATGCGGATCTTGAAGCGGGCCGCAGCAGCGGCAGTTTGCTTCTGATTCCCTAAAAGAGAAGGGCCGGAGTTTTGCTCCGGCCCTTTTTGATTAGTCCCTAGGCCTTCAAGCCCCCAAATCTTCCCCTGCCACCGCCCGCTTAACCAGGGCGATGGTTTCCGGCGCGCCGTAAAGGGCGATGAAGGAACCCAGGCGCGGGCCCTGATCCTGGCCCAGCAGGATTTCGTAGCAGGCCTGGAACCAGGCGCGCAACTCGGGGAACACCGGGTGGCGCTTGCCGATTTCATAGACCACGGTCTGGATGTCCTCGGCGGTGGCGCCGGGGGCCAGCTTTTCCAGCTCGGCCAGCAGGTCGGCCAGGGCGGTGACCTCGTCCGGGTTGGCCTTGCGGTAGGCCTTCTTCGGCTTCACGAAGTCCTGGTAATAGGTGACGGCATAGCCCACCAGCTTGTCCAGGAAGGGCGCGTTCTCGGCGTTGGTGCCAGGGACATAGCGGCTGATGAACTGCCACAGCACGCCCTTGTCTTCGGCATGACAGACCGAGGCCAGATTGAGCAGGATGTTATAGGACAGGCCGGACTCAGGGGCCGGCGGCTGGCCGTGATGGATGTGCCAGGCCGGGTTGTTCAGGCGCTTTTGGCCGTCTTCCTTGGGGAAGGCGGCGACGAAGGCCAGATATTCGTCCACGGCCCGCGGGATCACGTCGAAATGCAGACGCTTGGCGGCCTTGGGCTTCTGATACATGTAAAGCGCCAGGCTTTCCGGCGGGGCATAGCGCAGCCAATCTTCGACAGACAGGCCGTTGCCCTTGGACTTGGAAATCTTCTGGCCCTTGTCGTCCAGGAACAATTCGTAGGACAGATTGACCGGCGGCTGACCGCCCATGATGCGGCAGATCTTCGAGGACAGCTGATAGGTGGGGATCAGATCCTTGCCCGACATCTCGTAATCGACGCCCAGCACATACCAGCGCATGGCCCAATCGGCCTTCCACTGCAACTTGACCTTGCCGCCACGGACGTCGGTGGTGACGAAGCTGCCGTCCTCGTCCTTATAGACGATGGTGCCGCTGGCAGCATCGCGCTCGACCACGGGAACCTGCAGTACCTTGCCGGTCTTTTGACAGACGGGCAGCAGCGGCGAATAGGTGGCTTGGCGCTCCTCGCCCAGGGTGGGGAGCATGACCTCCATGATGGCGTCGTAATGCTCCAGCACCTTCAAGATGCCGTCGTCGAAGCGGCCCGACTTGTACCAGTCGGTGGCCGACTGGAACTCGTACTGGAAGCCGAAGCCGTCCAGAAAGCCGCGCAGACGGGCGTTGTTGTGATGACCGAAACTCTCGTGGGTGCCGAAAGGATCGGGGATGTCGGTCAGGGGCTTGCCCAGATGCGGGCGGATCAGCTCCTGGTTGGGGATGTTGTCCGGCACCTTGCGCAGGCCGTCGCGGTCGTCGGAAAAGGCGAACAGACGGGTGGGAATCTCAGGGGCCAGCAGCTCGAAGGCGCGGCGCACCATGGTGGTGCGGACCACTTCGCCGAAGGTGCCGATATGGGGCAGGCCCGAGGGGCCATAGCCGGTCTCGAACAACACGAATCCCTTGGCCGGTTTGACGCCTTTCAGCCGGTCGTCCAGAAGGCTGCGGGCTTCCTGAAAGGGCCAGGCGCTGGCGGTACGGGCGAATTCGCGAAGGTCGGACATGATTTCCACACTGAAAACGAATGGTTACGGGTGTGGAAAACTAGGGCGCGCAAGCCCGCACGTCAATCATTACGGGGAGGAGAATGCTGCGGGAGGGCCTTCGAGACGCCGGCTCCGCTCGGCTCCTCAGTCTGAGGCCCGAAGGGCCGTCTCGAAGGCCGGTCCGAGGAATTCCCCCTCCCGCCGAAGCGGGAGGGGAATCCTTTAGCCCTTGGAGGGCACCATCAGGGTGGCGTCGCCGTCGATGACGACGGTGGAGCCGACCGAGCAGGTGGTCTTGAAGTTGGCGCGCTTCTTTTCCGGGAACAATTCGGTGACTTCGACCTTGGCGACCACGGTGTCGCCGATTTTCACCGGAGCCTTGAACTTCAGGTTCTGGGCCATGTAGATGCAGCCCGGGCCAGGCAGCTTGGTGCCGAACACGGTGGAGATGAAGCCGGCCGACAGCATGCCGTGGGCGATACGGCCCTTGAACATGGTGGTGCTGGCGAATTCCTCGTTCAGATGGACCGGGTTGGTGTCACCCGAGATGCCGGCGAACAGGACGATGTCGGCCTCGGTCACGGTCTTGGCGTAAGAGGCGGTCTGGCCGACCTTGAGGTCTTCGAAATAGTAACCCTGCAAATCGCTCATGGCTTGGTCCACTTCATTGGATATGGGTTGGTGGCGCGGATTATAGCCAAGCCCCGCCCTCACCACAAGTTGCGCCCCGATGACATAAAACCCGGCTTCTGCCAGAGCCGAAAGGGGGAGTTCCTATTGCTTATCTTGGCGCAATCGAATACCCCTTACCGGTTCTAAATCCGACCACAAGGGATTGGCGCCTTCATGCGCATCTTTCGCCACTACACCGAACTGCCTGCCGATGTGCGCGGGGGCGTGGTGGCGCTTGGCAATTTCGATGGGGTGCACCTGGGCCATCAGGCCGTCATCGGCAAGGCCAAGGCCCTGGCCGAGAAGCTTGGCGTGCCCTGTGGCGTCATGTCCTTCGAGCCTCATCCGCGCTCGGTCTTCAAGCCCGACCGCCCGCCGTTTCGCCTGACGCCCTTTCGCATCAAGGCCCGGCTGATCGAGGAGATGGGCCTGGATTTCCTGGTCATGCAGCATTTCGATCTGGCCTTCGCCGCCCATACGGCCGAAGACTTCGTCGATCAGGCCCTGGTGGCCGGCTTGGGCGTGCGCCATGTGGTGGTCGGCTATGACTATGAGTTCGGCAAGGGCCGCAGCGGCGACGGCAAGATGCTTCAGGCCATGGCCGCCCAGCGCGGCTTCGGCGTCACTCTGGTGGAGCCGGTCAGCACTTTGGGCGGCGAGGTCTATTCCTCCACCGCCATCCGCCATGCCTTGGTCGAAGGCAATCCCGAAGAAGCCGCCCGCATCCTGGGCCGCTGGTGGGAAATCGTCGGACGGGTCGAGCATGGCGACGCCCGCGGCCGCCTCATCGGCTTTCCCACCGCCAATATCGAGATGGGCGATTATCTGCAGCCGGCCTTGGGCGTCTATGCGGTCTTTGTCCGCCTGGACACTGGGGCCGAGTCTCCTGGGCCCCATCTGTGGCGGCCCGGTGTCGCCAATTTCGGCAACCGCCCCACCTTCGATAAAGAAGGACGGCTGCTGGAAGTGCATCTGTTCGATTATAATGGCGGCCTTTATGGCCGTCATCTCAGGGTGGCCCTGCTGTCTCACCTGCGCGATGAGCGCAAGTTCGAGAGCATCGACGCCCTGAAAAGCCAAATTGTTGAAGACTGTGACAACGCCCGCCGCATCCTCGCGGCGCGGCAGGGATCATGAGAGTTGCCATGAGCGTGGACTATAAAACGACCGTTTTCCTGCCCAAGACCGACTTCCCGATGAAGGCCGGCCTGCCCGATCTGGAGCCCAAGCTGCTGGAGCGTTGGGCCCAGATCGACCTGTTCGGCAAGCAGCGCCAGCAGGGCAAGGATCGGCCCAAGTTCGTTCTGCACGACGGCCCCCCCTATGCCAACGGCCATCTGCATATCGGTCACGCCCTGAACAAGATCTTGAAGGACGTCATCAACCGCACCCAGCAGATGCAGGGCAAGGACGCCCATTATGTTCCCGGTTGGGACTGCCACGGTCTGCCCATCGAATGGAAGATCGAAGAAAAATACCGCGAGGCCGGCAAGGATAAGGACGAGGTCGACCCCGTCGAATTCCGCAAGGAATGCCGCGAGTTCGCCGCCGGCTGGATCGACATCCAGCGCGAGGAATTCAAGCGTCTGGGCATCACCGCCGATTGGGACAGGCCTTACACCACCATGGCTTATCCGGCTGAGGCGCAGATCGTGCGCGAGCTGGGCAAGTTCATCATGAATGGCGGTCTGATCAAGGGTGCCAAGCCGGTGATGTGGTCGGTCATCGAAAAGACCGCCCTGGCCGAAGCCGAGATCGAATATCACGACCATACCTCGGTCACCATCTGGGTGAAATTCCCGGTGGTCACCGCCAGCCGCCCCGAACTGGTGGGCGCTTCGGTGGTGATCTGGACCACCACGCCCTGGACCATGCCGGGCAACCGCGCCATCGCCTATGGGCCTGAGATGGACTATCAGGTCATCCGCGTCGAAGCGGTGGCCGAAGGCTCGCTGGCCCAGGCTGGCGAAGTGATCGTGCTGAATAAGGATCTGGCCGCCCAGGTGCTGCTTGATGCCCAGATCACCGCCCATGCCGTGGTGGCCGAGCTGAAGGGCACCGACCTTGCCGGCACCGTGGCGCACCATCCCTTCAAGACCCACGCCGAGGCCAATGGCGGCTATGCCTTCCCGGTGCCGCTGCTGCCGGGCGACTTCGTTACCGCCGATGCTGGTACCGGCTTCGTGCATATCGCCCCCGGCCATGGCGAGGACGATTGGCATCTAGGCCGTCAGCATGGCATCCCGGTGCCTGAGACCGTGCAGCCCGACGGCACTTATCACCCCTCCATCCCGATCTTCGCCGGCCAGCAGGTTCTGGCCCAGGGCAAGCCCAGCAAGAACGCTCCCGGTAAATATTATTCGCCGGTAGCCAAACCGGTGATCGAGGCCATGAAGTCGGTGGGAGCCCTGCTGCATCACGGCAAGGTCGAGCATAGCTATCCCCACAGCTGGCGCTCCAAAGCGCCGCTGATCTTCCGCACCACGCCCCAGTGGTTCATCTCTATGGAGAAGAACGACCTGCGGGCCAAGGCGCTGAAGGCCATCGACAACACTCGCTTCGTTCCGGCCCAAGGCCGCAACCGCATCTATTCCATGGTGGAAAGCCGCCCGGATTGGTGCGTGTCGCGTCAGCGGGCCTGGGGCGTGCCGATCACCGTCTTCGTCAATAAGGCCAGCGGCGAGGTTCTGCGTGATCAGCTGGTGATCGACCGCATCGCCGCCGCCGTTGAAGAAGAAGGCGCTGACGCCTGGTTCACGGCCAAGCCGGAGCGCTTCCTGGGCGACAAATATAAGGCCGAGGATTTCGAGCAGGTCTTCGACATCCTGGACGTCTGGTTCGATTCCGGCTGCACTCACAGCTTCGTGCTGGAGAATGGTCCCTGGGGTTTGAAGTGGCCGGCGTCGCTTTATCTGGAGGGCTCGGACCAGCATCGCGGCTGGTTCCATTCCTCGCTGCTGGAAAGCTGCGGCACCCGTGGCCGCGCTCCCTATGACGCGGTGCTGACCCATGGTTTCGTACTGGACGAGCAGGGCCGCAAGATGTCCAAGTCCCTGGGCAATGTCATCTCGCCCCAGGAAGTGGTCGGCAAATACGGCGCCGACATCCTGCGTCTGTGGGTGATCGGCTCGGATTACTCCGACGATCTGCGCATCGGCGAGGAAATCATCAAGACCCAGGTAGATGTCTACCGCCGCCTGCGCAACACGCTCCGCTATCTGCTGGGGGCTCTGGACGGCTTCTCGGATTCCGAGCGGGTGCCGGTCCACGAGATGCCGCAGCTTGAACGCTGGGTGCTGCATCGCCTCTATCAGCTGGATGGTCAGGTCCGTCAGGCCTGCCACGACTTCCAGTTCCATTCCATGTTCAACGAGCTGCATAGCTTCTGCGCCGTGGATCTGTCGGCCTTCTATTTCGACATCCGCAAGGACTCGCTCTATTGCGACCATCCGGCCGATAGCCGCCGCCGGGCTGCCCGGACGGTCATGGACATCCTCTTCACCTGCCTGACCCGCTGGCTGGCTCCCTTCCTCAGCTTCACCGCCGAGGAAGCCTATCTGGCCCGTCACCCCGAGACCGAGGGCAGCATCCATCTGGAAGCCTTCCCCGATCTGCCGGCTGATTGGCGCGACGAGGCCCTGGCCAAGCGTTGGGACGCCATCCGCAATGTCCGTCGCGTCGTCAATGGCGCCTTGGAGATCGAGCGGGCCGCCAAGCGCATCGGCTCGAATTTGCAGGCCGCCCCTGAGGTGACCATCACCTCGGAACATGCCGCCCTGCTGATGGGCCTGGAGATGGCCGAGATTTCCATCACCTCGGACGTGGTGCTGACGGTGGGCGAAGTGGCCGAGGGTTCCTTTACCCTGCCCGACGTGCCTGGCGTCGGCGTAGTCTTCAAGACCGCCGAGGGCGAGAAGTGCCAGCGCTGCTGGAAGGTGCTGCCGGAAGTGGGCAAGCATGGCCATGACGGCCTTTGCGCCCGCTGCGCCGACGCCGTGGACCGCATCGGTGTGCAAGCATGAGCATGAAGAAGCGTCTGGGCATCGGCCTGGGGCTGGCGCTGCTGGTGACGGCGGCGGATCAGGCCTCGAAGGCGGCCATCCTTGAGGTCATGCGCCCGCCGGGAGTGGAGGGAACGCCCTTCCTAGGCCAGGGGCTGATCCCGGTGACGCCTTTTCTTGATTTCTCTTTAAGCTGGAACTCGGGCGTCTCTTTTGGCCTGGGCAACAATCACGGCGACTGGAACGTGCTGTTCTTCACCGTCCTGGCGGTGGTGATCGGGGCGGGTCTGTTTCGCTGGATGGCGACCTCGAAGGGGCTAATTCTGCTGACTTCTCAGGGACTTGTGCTGGGCGGCGCCTTGGGAAACGTCATAGACCGTTTGCGCTATGGCGCGGTGGTTGATTTCCTTTATGTCCATATCGGGGCCTTCAATTGGTGGCCGAATTTCAATCTGGCCGATTCGGCGATTTGCACAGGAGCGGTTTTGATGGTGTTCGACTCCTTGTTTGCCGAGCGGCTTTCGCATAAGAATAGTCGATGACCTCATCACAGCCAGAAATGACCATGCTCGCCCGCGCCACACTCGTCGCCATGTTAGCCTGTCTTGCCTTATCCGGTTGTGGCGAAACTCGCCGTGCCTTGGGCTATGACAAGACCCCTCCCGATGAATTCACCGTCGTCTCGCGCGCTCCCTTGAGCCAGCCGCCGGACTATGCCCTGCGTCCGCCGGACCCGGGTGCTCCGCGGCCTCAGGATGGCGGCGTGCGTGATCAGGCCCGTCAGGTGCTGCTCTCCAACACCACCAATCGCGCCGGCAACAGCCAGCAGTTCGCCGGCCGCAGCCAGGGCGAGCAGGTTCTGTTGAGCAAGGCCGGCGCCGACAAGGCGCTGCCCGGCATCCGCAAGACCGTGAACGAGGAAACCACCTCGATGATCGAGGCGGACAAGGGCTTTGCCGACAAGGTGCTGTTCTGGCAGGACAAGCCCGTCCCCGGCGAGCCGGTGGATGCCACCAAGGAAAGCGAGCGCCTGAAGCAGAACAATGCTCTGGGCAAGCCGGCTACCGATGGCCAGACGCCGCAGATCGAACGTACCAAGAAGGGTTGGCTGGAAGGCATCTTCTAAGAGGCCCACCTAAAACCTTTGGAAAAGGGGCCATTGCGGCCCCTTTTTCATGTCCAGCTTTAACCCAACGCGCTTGCCATCGGGCCGATCTGGCCTATATGGCGAACTAGTCCCTTTTGCCGGGAGGCATAATGTCCTTCGCCCGTCGTCTCGCCGTCCTTGCCGGAGCCGTCCTTCTGATGGCCGGCCCCGCCAACGCCCAGATGTTCAACCCCGAGACCTTCACCTTGAAGAACGGCCTGCAAGTGGTTGTGATTCCGAACCATCGGGTGCCGGTGGTCAGCCATATGCTGTGGTACAAGGTGGGCTCGGCGGACGAGGTGGCCGGTAAGACCGGCCTGGCCCATATGGTCGAACATATGATGTTCAAAGGCACCAAAACGGTGCCGGCGGGAGCCTTCTCGAAGATCGTCGCCCAGAACGGCGGGCGTGACAACGCCTTTACCACGGCGGATTACACGGCCTTCTACCAGAATGTGGCGGTGGACAAGCTGGAACTGGTGATGAAGCTTGAGGCCGACCGCATGGCCAACCTCAAGCTGGAGGACAAGGACTTCCAGCCCGAGCGCCAAGTGGTGATCGAAGAGCGCCGCATGCGCATCGATAACGAGCCCGAGGCTCTGCTGGAAGAGCAGATGACCGCCTCTCTCTATCAGGTGGCCCCCTATCATCACCCGGTGATCGGCTGGCGCCAAGAGATCGAGGGCTATCAGCTGTCGGACATCGTCGAGTTCCATAAGCGCTGGTACGCCCCCAACAATGCGGTGCTGATCCTGTCGGGCGACGTCACCGCCGCCCAGGTCCGCCCTGTCGTCGAGAAATATTACGGCGCGGTCCCGGCCCGTCCGGTGCCGACCCGCCTGCGGGAAGCCGAGCCTGATCCGGTGGCGGCGCGCAGCGTCGAACTGCGGGACGAGGATGTGCATCAGCCCAGCTGGAACCGCGCCTATCTGGCCCCCAGCTACCATCAGGGCGACACCACTCTGGCCTATCCCCTACAGGTGCTGTCCGAGATCGTCGGCGGCGGCAATACCAGTCGGCTCTATAAGGCCCTGGTGATGGACAAGAAACTGGCGGCTTCTGCCGATGCCGGCTATGGCCCCCAGGCCTTGGGCGAGACCAGCTTTGACATCTCGGTCAGCCCCAGCCCCGGCGTTGCCATGGAGCAATTGGTTCCGGCCATCGAGGACGAGTTGAAGAAACTGGCCGACAGCGGTGTGACCGAGCAAGAGGTGGCCCGGGCCAAGCAGCGCCTGAAGATCAGCGTTTCCTACGCCAAGGATTCCTTCCATACCGGCCCCCGCGTGCTGGGTGCCGCCCTGACCACCGGCGAGACCGTGGCCGACGTCGAAGCCTGGCCCAGCCGTATCGAGGCGGTCACCGCCGCCCAGGTCAGCGCCGCCGCCAAGGCGGTGTTGCAGGACCAGCGCGGCGTCACCGGACTGCTGCTGCCGACCCGCCCCGGCGATGCCACTGTCAGCGATGAAAACCGCGCCCAGCGATCCATGGGTAGCTTCGGGAGAGAACTGCGATGAGCCGCGTCATGACCAAGTCCCTGCATCTGGCCGCCGCGCTGCTCTTGACCGCCTGGATTGCTCCGGCCCAGGCTTTTGACATCCAGCGGGTGGTGAGCGACGGCGGCGTCGAGGCTTGGTTGATCGAGGATCACGCCAATCCCATCATCGCCATGAACTTCGCCTTTCGTGGCGGTGCCGCCATGGACCCGGCGGAGAAGGGTGGCCTGTCAAACATGGCGGTCAGCCTGATGGACGAGGGGGCCGGCGATATGGACAGCCAGACCTTCCAGGGCAAGTTGGAGGATTTGGGGATTTCGTTGGGCTATGGCGCCGGCGATGATTCCATCTATGGCCACCTGAAGACCGTGACCGACAATCGCGACACCGCCTTTTCCATGCTGGCCCTGTCCCTGACCAAGCCTCGCTTTGATCAGGACGCCATCGAACGTATCCGTAGCCAGATCCTGGCCGACCTCGCCCACCAGCAGCAGGACCCCCAGGCCATCGCCGGGCGGGCTCTGTCCAAGACCCTCTATCCCGACCATCCCTATGGTCGAGCCTCCGAGGGCGTCGAGGCCAGCGTCAAGGCCATCAGCCGCGACGATCTGACCGCTTGGCCGACCCATCGCCTGGGCCGTGACCGGCTGATCATCGGCGTCGTCGGCGATCTGACCGCCGCGCAATTGAAGCCTTTGCTGGATTCTACCTTTGGCGGCCTGCCCGAGAAGGCTGATCCCGTCGCGGTGCCCGAGGTTCAGGCCAATGCCACCGGCCATGTGGAAGTGATCCGCCGACAGATTCCGCAAAGCGTAGTGCTGTTCGGCGAGCAAGGCGTGAAGCGCACCGACCCCGACTGGTACGCCGCCTATGTGATGAACTATGTGCTGGGCGGCGGTGGATTTTCCTCTCGCCTGATGACCGAGGTGCGGGTCAAGCGTGGTCTGGCCTATGGCGTCAGCACCGGCCTGTCGCCCTATCAGCATGGCGCTTTGCTCGACGGCGGCACCGCCACCCGCAACGAAAAGACTGCCCAGAGCATCGCTCTGATCCGCTCCGAATGGCAGCGCATGGCCGAAGGCGGCATCACCCCCCAGGAACTGGCCGACGCCAAGACCTATCTGATCGGCTCCTATCCTCTGCAGATGGACAGCACCGCTTCGATCGCTTCGATCCTGGTGGCCATCCAGATGGATAATTTAGGGATCGATTATTTAGACCGCCGCGCCGCCCTGATCGATAAAATCAGCGCCGAGGATGTTCAGCGGGTGGCCAAAAGGCTTTTGGATTCCAAGGCATTGACTTTCGTGGTGGTGGGAAACCCGGCGGGATTGGAATGAGACAGAAATAAAATTGTCCAGGACATACTCCGGTATGACCTTGCCGTAAGTTATAATCACTCCACTTATAAGGCTGTGCCGTAGGGCAAAATAAAAGCAGCCAGGGTGGTAGATCATGAGCTTTATCTTCGGTGGGACCTCTGTCGCCAATTCTGCTCTGTCCGTTCTGACGGCTTTGAACAAGTCGCAAGCCGTGATCGAGTTTTCGCTGGACGGTAAGATCCTGACGGCCAACCGTAATTTCCTTGATCTGATGGGCTATGACCTGTCCGAGGTGGTGGGCCAGCATCACTCCATGTTTATCGAGCCGGCCTATCGGGCCAGCGACGACTATCGCCGTTTTTGGGAAAATCTGCGCAACGGCGAATTCCAGCGCGCCCAGTTCAAGCGTATCGGCAAGGGCGGCAAGGAAGTCTTTATCGAGGCTTCCTATAATCCCATCCTGGATAAAGATGGCCATCCGGTCAAAGTGGTCAAATACGCCACCGACGTCACCGCCAGCAAAATGGAATATGCTGACCTGCTGGGCAAGGTGAACGCCGTCTTGCGCAGTCAGGCGGTGATCGAGTTCAATCTTGACGGCACCATCATCACCGCCAACCAGAACTTCCTCAGCGCCATGGGCTATAGCTTGGAGGAAATCCGCGGCAAGAATCATTCCATATTCGTCGAAGCTTCCTATCGCGGCTCCAACGACTACAAGGTTTTTTGGGGCAAACTGCGGGCCGGAGAATTCCAAAGTGCCCAATTCAAGCGTATCGGCAAGGGTGGGCGGGTCGTCTGGATCGAAGCTTCCTACAACCCCATCTTCGATTTGAACGGCAAGCCCTTCAAGGTGGTGAAATTCGCCACCGACGTGACCAAGCAGGTTGCTTTGCTGGATGATCTGAAGAAGCTGATCGACGTCAATTTCAGCGAAATCGACAGCGCCATCCACCAGTCCAACAGTCAGGCAGACTTGGCATCCCTGGCTGCCGGTCAGACGGCGGCCAATGTGCAGACGGTGGCAGCCAGCTCCGAGGAATTGGCGGCCTCCATCTCCGAGATTTCCCAGAGCATGACCAAGTCCCAGGCGGCCACCGATGATGCCTTTGGTCAGGTGGTCTCGGCGGGTGCGGCGACCCAGCGTCTGTCGGACGCCGCCGTGGCCATGGGCGGCATTGTCGGCATGATCCAGAACATCGCCGGTCAGATCAATCTCTTGGCCCTGAACGCCACCATCGAATCCGCCCGTGCTGGCGAGGCGGGTAAAGGCTTTGCCGTGGTGGCCAACGAGGTGAAAAATCTAGCCAATCAGGCCGCCAAGGCCACCGGCCAGATCACCAAGGAAATCGAGGGGGTGCAAAGCATCTCGGGCGAAGTGGTGGTGGCTTTGGACGGTATCCGTGGCTCCATCGACAATGTGCGGGAATATGTCGCCGCCACCGCCTCGGCGGTCGAGGAACAAAGCGCCGTGACCCGCGACATGTCGTCGAACATGCAGACCGCCTCTTCGGCGGTGGATACCATCACCAACAACATCAGCTCGATCGCCGCCGCTGTTACTCAGGCCGAGGCGGCTATCTCCAAGACCAAGGAAGCCGCCCAGGTTCTGGCGCGTTAAAAATATGGCGGCATGGGGGCGTTTTGCCCCTCTGCCTGCATTGAGGGTGTTGCTCCAAGGGTTTTTCTAAAAATAAAGATAATCACTAGGTGCACATATGAGATGCCAGCCTCTTATTGGTAATCCTATCACTACTTTTTGGTAAAATTCACGTTATAACAAAGCTTATATATGGAAATTACCTCAACTCAACGCTCACTATTTGTCAATATAAAAGATGACCTTGAGGTTATCCCTTAATAGCCATATGGTTATGCCCACAAAAAAGGGCATTATTTCTGTCTGGGATGAGTGGAAGGGGAGGGAACAATGGGTCTATTGTTTGGGGATAGTTCTGGGGCGCGTTCGTCTGAAGCAATTCTGGCCGCTCTGAACAAGTCTCAGGCGGTCATCGAGTTTTCTATGGATGGGAAGGTTCTGACTGCCAATCGTAACTTCCTTGATGCCTTGAACTACACTTTGCCAGAGATACAGGGGCAGCATCATAGCCTCTTCGTGGATCCTGCCTACCGTGACAGCCCTGATTATCGAGACTTCTGGAGCAAGCTGGGGAACGGTGAGTTCCAACGCGCCCAGTTCAAACGTCTTGGCAAAGGCGGTAAGGAAGTGTGGATCGAAGCTTCCTACAACCCCATCCTCGACAAGGGCGGTCGCCCCTTCAAAGTGGTCAAATACGCCACCGACGTTACTGCCAGCAAGATGGAATATGCTGATCTGCTGGGAAAGGTGAACGCTATTCTGAAGACCCAGGCGGTGATCGAGTTCAATCTTGACGGCACCATCATCACCGCCAACCAGAATTTCCTCGGCGCCATGGGCTATAGCCTGGAGGAAATTCGCGGCAAGCATCACTCCATGTTCATCTCAGCCGCCGAGCGCGACAGCGCCGACTATCGGGTCTTCTGGGAAAAACTGCGTCGCGGCGAATATCAGAGCGCGCAATACAAACGCTTCGGTAAAGGCGGGCGGGAAGTCTGGATCGAAGGCTCCTATAACCCGATTTTTGATCTGAACGGCAAGCCCTTCAAGGTGGTGAAGTTCGCCACCGACATCACCAAGCAGATTACCCTGCTGGCCGATCTGAAGAAGATGATCGATGTCAATTTCGGTGAAATTGATGACGCCATTCATAAGTCCACCGAACAGGCCGATATGGCGGCGCAGGCTGCTCAGGAAACTTCGGCCAACGTGCAGACGGTTGCCTCCAGCTCCGAAGAACTGGCAGCC
>Ga0302193_10000833_pt1 | contig 27108 bp, 21 predicted proteins | sample II_Bog_E3_3_FD_200228 | JGI IMG/M metagenome (GOLD analysis project Ga0302193, IMG submission 200228) | Peat permafrost microbial communities from Stordalen Mire near Abisko, Sweden - II_Bog_E3_3 | ecosystem: Environmental > Terrestrial > Soil > Wetlands > Peat | place: Sweden: Abisko...
GCTGGCGGCCCGGCGTTCTTCTTGTTGTTATGCTCCTTGGCATACATGCTGGTACATACCAGCGCGGCGGCAATCACAAGCATGGGGAATCTGCGTTGGGAATTCATGCTGGGAGTTTACGGCATTTTCCTCGCCTCGCGTGCTATTTTGGTTTTCATTCCTCAATTTCTGGAGAGTAATCATGCCAATCGACATGCGCGGCGCTTGTCCCTACTTCGAAGTCTTCGACATGCCCACCTCGATCCACTTCTACCGCGACATCCTCGGCTTCACCCTCGCCGAACACGCGCCGTTCGGTGCCCCCGACGAGTTTGGCTGGTGCCTGCTCAGGCACGGCGACAACACTGAAATCATGCTCAACACCGCCTACGACGACGGCGAGCGCCCTGAAGCCCCAAACCCAACCCGCATCGCCGCCCACCGCGACACCTGCCTCTACATCGGTTGCCCAGATGTAGACGCCGCCTACCAGTTCCTCATCGAAAAAGGCCTGGCCCTCAACCCGCCGCATGTCGCCTGGTACGGCATGAAGCAGCTCTACCTCACCGACCCCGACGGCTTCGGCATCTGCTTCCAGTGGAAAGCCTGATGGAACGCGATGAATCGACGCCACGTCGCCGTTGGGCGGTACGCAAAACATGGATCACCCTCTTGCGCCAACGACGCTTCCTTTGCCCCTGCCCTGGTATCGTGACAGCAGAGTTGCGAAACGTCCGGATTGTAGCGCGGGTCTCCAGACCCGCGCATGGCACAAATGCAGGCGGCCAAAACACTAGTTACCGAGAATCAGCCACTTTGCGCGCCCAACTGCGCTGTCTTCGTGGGTCTGGTTCGCATCGATTCCGATCCCGTTCACCGGGTCACGAACCAGACGCTGCTGCATCTGGTACCCGCGTCCTGCAAGATTCGGCGTCTGGCTGGCCGCCTGCCAGTAGTGACCAAATGGCAACGCGTAAAGCTGCGCACCGTCCAGAACACAATCGGGACCAACGTAGAGGCCGGGCAGATAGCCAGCGGCCGAAACGCCCTCGAACCAGGCAGTGCAGTAGTCGATCACATCCTGCGCCGCAGTGCCCGCTGCAACGCCCTCCAAGTCACACCACACGCACACCCCGGCAGGAAAACCCACCTCTTGTGCGTTGGCCGCGGCATTCGCGCCAAACTCGTTCCCCAGGGCCAGCGTCGGAGCCCATGGCGACTTCAGAACGTGCTGCACGGGCATCAGCGCCAGACCTGCATTCAAGATGTCCAGAGCCTCGGCAGTGGACAGATCGCCCGCATCCTGCGGAGTGCCGATCGACAGGTAGCGAAGGCAGAACGCGTATCCCTGCGCCCGAAAGAGCGCCGCAACATCCGCCGCAATGACCGTATCGGCGTCGAAGCCGAGCGATCCACCAGAGGTAGAGGACTGAACAACGCCTGGTAGCATAACCCCTCCACTAGGATTCGTTGATGGAACCTTCGCGTCAGTGTACTGCCAATCTGGTTCCGATCCGCAGTTTTTTGCGCGCAGCCCTTAGAACTTATCGGCAAATTGATAGCGCTGACCTCTAGGTCGGCTGTCGTGTGGGCCTCCAGTCCCACGCCGCCTTCCTCTTAAGGTAGACAGATTCAATTCAGGCGCTCAGAGCAGGGGCGCTATCGGATCAGGCTATTTACGGACAAGTTCTCAATCTTGTTCAGGCGAAGAGCCGCATGGGAAACCACGACCCTCAACCAGCCACTTCAACGGGTCCCCAATCCTTCCCCTGCGCCTTCGTTCTGGCCCAGGCAGCAAAGCCGCAAACCTCCTCCGAGCGAATAGCGAGCGTCTGCCCCGCCGCAGGTGGTATCGTTGCCCTGTAAACCGGCTCACTCCTATGCTCTTATCCCTGCCCACCCTGTCCGAACCACTGCACTTCTCCCTCGCTGAGAAGTTGACCTTCGCCGCCATGCTCCTCGCCTCGGCCTACGGCTTCTGGCGTCGCTTCGGCATCGTCCTCAACAAAATCCTCGCCTCCAAAAAAGACCCCAGCTTCCACCTCTTCCCAATAACCAAACGAATAACCGATTTCGTCTCCGAAGTCCTCTTCCAGTCCAAAGTCATCCGCGAGCGCCCACTTCCCGGCCTGGCCCACGCCCTGGTCTTCTGGGCCTTTCTCGCCTTCGCCCTGGTCACGCTCAACCACTGCGCCGTCGGCCTCGGCATCGGATTCCTTTCGCCCACCGGCGCCCTAACCCGCTACTACTTCTACTTCGCCGCCGCCTTTGCCCTGGCCTGCGCCGTCGGCATCGCCGGCCTCTTCCTCCGGCGCTTCTTCGTCCGCCCCCGCTGGCTGGGCGAAAAACTCTCCTGGGAATCCGGCTTCATCGCCTTCCTGATTTTCTCGTTGATGGTCACCTACCTGGCAGCATTCTTCGTCCCGGAAACCTCCCTCTCTGCCCGCATCCTGTGGTGGCTTCACACCCTGTCGCTGCTCATCTTCCTGCCCCTCATCCCCCACACCAAGCACTTGCACCTGGTACTCAGTCCGGCTACCATCTTTCTCTCCCGCGGCACCTTCGCCCAAATCCCTCCGCTTTCCGGCGATGAAGACTTCGGCCTTGTCACCGGCCAGGACCTGACCCAGATCGTCAGCCTCCAGGTCTACTCCTGCGTCGAATGCGGCCGCTGCACCGAACACTGCCCCGCCGCCAACACCGGCAAGCTCCTCAACCCCAAGGAAATCATCCTAGGCGTCCGCGCCTACCTCAACGACCTCGGTCCTGCATCCGACCAGCCCCTTCTTGGCCAAACAAGCAACGGCAAGTACAACTCCCAGGAAGCCATCTTCCAGTGCACCACCTGCGGCGCATGCGAGTTCCAATGCCCGGTCGGCATCGAACACGTCCCCATCATCACCGGCCTGCGCCGCGGCGCGGTCAACACCGGCGAGTGGGAAGACGACCACGGGTCCAAGCTCTTCCGCAACCTCGAACGCGGCAGCAACGCTCTCGGCATCAGCCCGCTCGACCGCGATAAGTTTATTCAAAAACAGGAACTCCCCATCTTCGACGGCACCCAGGAATACTGCCTCTGGCTAGGCTGCATGGGTGGATACGACCCCAAAGGCCGCGAGATCGTCGCCGACTTCGCCCGCGTCATGAACTACCTCGGCGCAAGCTACGGCGTCCTGCGCAAGGAGAAATGCACCGGCGACCCGGCCCGCCGCCTGGGCAACGACCTCGTCTTCCAGCAACTCGCCGAAGCCAACCTCGAAGCCCTGGCCCAACACAAGGTCAAGAAGATCGTCAGCATCTGCCCTCATTGCGTCCGCACCATCCAGGAAGACTGGAAGGAGTACGGGACACCACCTGAAATCGAGCACCACAGCGAGTTCTTAGCCCGCTTCTCCCACAAACTTCCTCAAACCGCAGACTCCGCAAGCTCTGTAACAGGGCCTGACTTTAGTTGGGCCGATAAAGCCTATTCAATTGATGACGGGCTTCAGCCCCTGCAAAAGCCGGCTTCGCACAAATCTCCGGCCTTGCCAATGGACGGAAAATCCCTTGCCGATCCGCCCTCAATCCCACCGCGTCCCGGGATCCCCGCCCCCGCATCCCCCGAGGCAAAGACTGAAGGGTACGGGCTTCAGCCCGTACATCCCATCTCCCAAAAAGAGTCCGGGGCTTTAGCCCCCGAGGGACCGGAAACCATCGTCTTCCACGACCCCTGCTACCTGGGCCGCTACCGCAACGTCTACGACCAACCCCGCACCATAGTCGCCCAATCCGGCCAACTCCTCGAAGCCCCCCGCAACCACGAGCGCTCCTTCTGCTGTGGAGCCGGCGGCGGCCTGGCCTTCCTCGGCGAAGAAACCGGCGAGCGCGTCAGCCACAATCGCGCCGCCGAACTCGTCGCCACCGGTGCCCAAACCATAGCCACCGCCTGCCCCTTCTGCAACACCATGTTCCGCGACGCCCTGGCCGCCACCAGCCAAGCCCCGCCGCAGTTACTAGACATAGCCCAACTAGCCGCCCGCAACCTGCCAGAGAGATACTGAGCCCGACAAGCACTGAATCTGGGTGCCCCATCCATTCCACAGCATCACCGTGGAATGGGTGGGCCGCCACAAATCTCCGTGAAGCTCATGTCCAAGTGCCCCGTAGGGGCAACCCCGACAATAGCCCAGGGCAAGCCGAAGCGCATCCATGCGACACTTCCTAAACCCCCTTAGCAGTCCAGGCGCACACCAGGTTCGGCCCCATCATCGCGTACCCAAAGGCACGCACCTCCGCGCGAATCCGCTCCGCAACGGACGATACATCCAGCCCCGCAGCCCCTGGAATTCCATACTCAATCGCTTTGGGCAACAGATGAGCAGCCGTATCGGCGAGATATTCATACAGGGCAGAATCCTCGCATGGATCGAGAATCGACTCGCTACGCATGTTGGGGAGCGGTAAACCCGCAGCCAGAAATACCCGATGCAAGCGCGGTCCCAAATCGACGTGAGCACCGGAACGCCGGAGTGTTTCCACAATGCATGTGATCGTCGTCTTGATCGTGCTGTCAGGGCCGCCTGGAGATTGAAACCAGGGCTCGATGAATGCGACCACTCCGCCCGGCCGAAGATACTCCGTAAGCTTGCTCAAAGCCGCCGCTGGATCGTCCTGATACATCAGCACCAGTCGCCCCACAATTGCATCGACCGCAGCGGAGGGGACATAGTGCGCGAAGTCGGAATGCACGAACGTGACGTTGGAGATTTCCGCGCTTGCAACGCGTTCTCGCGCATGCGCTATTGCGGCCTCGTCCAGATCCAGACCGATCACGCTCCCGCCCGGGCCCACCATCTCAGAAAGCAGCATGCAGATATCCCCCGCGCCCGAGCCGAGATCAATCACCCGCATTCCGGGCCCAATCCCAGCCTCGGCAAACATTCGTCGCGTCATGGGCTCGAAGATCTCCGCCTGACGGGTTAGCCGCGCGTACTCCTGAGGCGAACGCCCCAGGGCATAATCCTCATGTGAAGCGCTCATGTGTGTTGCTCCGGGAAGCTGGGAATGAAGACAAACATACATAGAGTTCCCGATCTTCGTCCAGCATTCATTACCCAAAAATAAGTTCAAGAACTTTGCAGTTAATTAGCCCCTCCCGGCGCACAATCATCTTATGACTCACACTTTCCAGGACAAGTTCCGCCCAACCGGAAGAGATTCACGGCAATCAAAACCCCACCCCTCCTCCCCTTTTGCTGCAATCCCATAAAAACAAGAGGATTACGCTGAAAAAACCTCGTAAAAACCCGTAAAACCACCGAATCGCGATTACGCCAGGAACCGGATTCCGCCGCCGTTCCCCTCCCCTGCCCAGACCCGCTCAATCGCGTTACTATGGTCGAGGTCCTGAAACCATGAAAATCATCGTAGCCATCAAGCAAGTCCCCGAACGCGATGCACAGTTCCGCATCGACTCTTCGGCCAAGTGGATTGAGGAAGCCGACCTCCAGTTCTCCCTCAACGAGTCCGACGCCTACGCCCTGGAAGAAGCTCTCCAGCTCAAGGAGAAGCACAACGGCGAAGTCATCGTCCTCTCCGCCGGCCCTGAGCGCGTCGGAACCACCATCCGCGAAGCCCTCGCCAAAGGCGCCGACCGCGCCATCAACATTGCCTGCGACGATCTCGGCGCCCGCGACGCACTCGGCGTTGCCCGCCTGCTCGCCGCCGCCATCCAGCAGGAAAGCCCCGACCTCGTCCTCACCGGCCTCCAGTCCGAGGACCTGGGCTTCGGCCAGACCGGCGTCATCCTCGCCGAACTCCTCGGCCTGCCCCACGCCACCCTCATCCTCCACGTCGAAAAAACCGACTCCGGCCTCACCGTAAAGCGCGAGCTCGAAGAGGGCTGGTTCCAGGAAGTCAGCCTGCCCACCCCGGCCGTGCTGACCATTCAGTCCGGCGGCAACAAGCTCCGCTACGCAACCCTCATGGGCATCAAGCGCGCCAAGCTTAAAGAAGTCCGCCAACTCGCCGCCACCGAACTCGGAGAAGCCGCAGCACCCGTTGTGGTGCTCGACCGAGTCAACCTCCCCCAGAAGCAGAAGTCCACCCAAATCCTGCCCGGCACCCCCAAGCAAGCCGCCGCAGCCCTGGTAGAAAAGCTGAAATTCGAGGTGCGCGTACTATGAGCGGAGTTTTGGTCGTACAGGAAGCCGGCCGCAATCGTATTTCCTTTGAAGCCCTTGCCGCGGGACGCGTTCTCGCCAATATCACCGGCCTCTCTCTGGAAACGGCCGCCGTCGGTGACCCGAATGGCAACGTGTTCACAGAAACCTCTGGCCTGCCGCCCGCCACGGCGTATGCGCTGCAACATCCCTTGCTCCAGGACTACACACCCGACGGATATGTCCTGGCTTTCGAGCAGTTGATTCAGAAGCTCCAACCTGCCTACGTCGTCTTTCCCCACACATACCAGGTGCGCGATTATGTTCCGTGCCTCGCAACCAGATTCAGTGAGGTACTCATCAGCGACGTCGTCGCCATCGGGGCCGCAATTGGAGATACGACAGGCCCCGTCTTCACCCGTCAGCTCATGCAGGGCCGTCTCAACGGCAACTACAGACACACCGGCACTGGTCCCTGCTTCCTCTCCGTCCAGGCCGGCGCATTTCGCGCGGACCCGCCGCAAGCCGGCACATTCACCATCCTGCCATTCAACCCACAGATCGAGCCCGCCCAAATCCGCACCGCTCCCGGCGCACCCTTTCGCGGCAGCTCCCAAACCGTAGACCTCGGCTCCGCGCCACTCATCGTCAGCGTAGGCCGCGGCATCAGGGAAGCCGAGAACCTCCCCATCGTGCAAGCCCTCGCCACCGCCCTTGGCGCGGAACTCGCCGCCTCTCGCCCCATCTGCGACAACGGCTGGCTGCCCATGGAGCGCCAGGTCGGAAGCTCCGGCCAAACCGTCGCTCCCAAGCTCTACCTCGCCGTAGGCATCTCCGGCGCAATCCAGCACCTGGTCGGCATGAAAGCCTCCCAATGCATCGTCGCCATCAACAAAGACCCCGACGCCCCCATCTTCGAAGTAGCCGACTACGGCATCGTCGGCGACCTTTTTGAAGTAGTGCCGGCACTGACGGAGGCGGTAAGAGCAGCGAAGGAGTAGAAAGGAAGCGGCAATGACATGACCAGCGATTCATTGCTTCCGAAGCGACGAAAACACACACCAGTGCCACCGATCCCGTAGGCAACTACCGCCTCGATGCTTTATGTTTCCTAGTTCACGCCGTCACCACAAGATCGGGGTCCAAGCATGTTCTTCCCAGAAACTTACACAGTCGCACTGCTGCTCATGTTCCTCACCATGCTCTGCTGGGGTTCATGGGCCAACACGCTCAAGCTCTGCCCCGGTTACCGCTTCCAACTCTTCTATTGGGATTACGCCCTCGGCCTGGCAGGCGGCACCGTGTTCTGGGGACTCACCGCCGGTAGCCACGGCCACTCCGGCACGCCCTTCCTTGCCGACATCGTCCAGGCCCCCGTCGCCTCCATCCTCTTCGCAGCCATTGGCGGCGTCGTCTTCAACATTGCCAACCTGCTGCTGGTCGCGGCAATTGAGGTCGCCGGCCTCGCAGTCGCCTTCCCTGTCGGCATCGGCCTCGCCCTCATCGTCGGCGCCGTTTCCAGCTATCTCGTCCGCCCTCTCGGAAATCCCCTTCTCCTCTTCGGCGGAGTTGCCCTGGTCACCATCGCCATCCTCTTCGACGCCTCCGCCTACCGGCTCCGCGAAGCAAAGAGCAAATCCAAAGAGAAAGTCGCCCCGACGCGCGGAATCGTCCTTTCTCTGGTCGCCGGCGTCCTCATGGGCACGTTCTATCCCCTGGTCGCCGCAGCCCTCCGCGGAGCCAAAGGCGTTCCACCGGTCGGCCCTTATGCCGTCGCCCTCTTCTTCGCCGGCGGCGTGCTCCTGTCCACCATCCCCGCCAATCTTTTCCTGATGTGGAAGCCCCTCGACGGCAAACCGCCCGTAAAGCTCTCCGGATACATGCCCGCGCCAATCACCTGGCACTTAGCCGGCCTGCTCGGCGGAGCCATCTGGGCCACTGGAGCCATCGCCAACTTCGTCGCCTCCGGAGCCAATCTCGTCGGTCCCGCCGTCTCCTACTCCATCGGCCAGGGAGCAACCATGGTCTCCGCCTGCTGGGGAGTGTTCGTCTGGCGCGAGTTCGCCGACGCGCCCAAGGCGGCCAATCGCGCCCTGATCTACATGTTCCTCTTCTTCGCCCTGGGCCTGGTTGCCGTAGCCCTCGCCCCGCTCTACTAGCCCCAGCAGGACCACGACCTCGAAGGGTACGGGCTTTAGCGTGAAGGGTACAGGCTTTAGCGTGAAGGGTACAGGCTTTAGCGTGAATGGTACGGGCTTTACAGGCTGCGGAAAAACTACCAAATGGCCGAAGTTTTGAAAGGGCACGGCTTCAATAGCCTGTCCTGAGCGAAGTCGAAGGGTGCCGCAAGTGGCTGAAAATAAACGCTGGGCTTTAGCCCCCGAGGGATGTTCTTTGTGAATCTTGACTCAAAACCCGACTTTTTCCGCAGCCTCTTTAGCCCGTACGGAAATTAGCAGCAAAGAAACCCGGGCTTTAGCCCCCGAGGGAACACAAAGTTTTGAGACCCACACCCAAACCCATCGTCGTCGTCGGCAGCATCAACATGGACCTCGTGGCCCACACGCCGCGCATCCCCATCCCCGGCGAAACCATCATCGGCACAGGCTTCACCACCACCCCCGGCGGCAAGGGAGCCAACCAGGCTGTATCCGCCGCTCGCCTCGCCTACCCCACGCACATGATCGGCAAAGTTGGCCGCGATGTCTACGGCCCTGCCCTCATCGACAACCTCGCCCGCGCCGGAGTCAACACCGCATCGATTGAAAAAGTCGACGGGCCCTCCGGAGTAGCCCCCATCCTCGTCGCCGACAGCGGCCAGAATTCGATCGTAGTCGTCCCAGGCGCAAATGGCCTGCTCGACCCGGCCACCATCGACCGTCACACCGACCTCATCCGCTCCGCCGGAATGGTCCTCTGCCAGCTTGAAATCCCCATGGACACCATCAGCCATCTCCTCGCCCTCTGCTCCCAGGCCAACGTCCCCGTAATGCTCGACCCCGCCCCCGCCGCCGCACTCCCCAAAGCCATCTGGACCCAGGTTGCCTGGTTCACCCCCAACGAAACGGAAGCTGCCTTCTACCTCGGCGAATCGCTCAATGTCGAGGACGGCGCGAAGCATCTTCTCGCCCGCGGACTCAAAGGCCTGATTCTCAAGCGCGGCGGCCAAGGCTGCTATGTAGCCGTAGCCGGGGGCGAGGCGGCCTGGGTGCCCCCTTTCAATGGGACCGTCGTCGACACAGTGGGCGCCGGAGACTGCTTCAACGGAGCCTTCGCCGTCGCTTTACTGGAAGGTCTCGACCCCTGGTCTGCCGCACGCTTCGCCAGTGCCGCCGCAGCCATTTCCGTTAGCCGCCACGGCGCACAAGCCTCCATGCCTTCTCGTGCCGAAGTCGATGATTTCCTTGCAAGAAACACGCAATAGCCCGAGCCCAGCGGTCACTAACGGGAAGGGAGAGCTTTGGAAGGGCACGACTTCAGTCGTGCCACAACGGACCTAAAAGGAACACGGGCTTCAGCCCCCGAGGGAATGCTCGAAATGCCAATCAAGCCTTCGAAAACACTCAAGATCATCCTGCAAACTCTCACCCTGGTCCTGCCCCTCGCCGCCCACGCGCAGGACACCGCCTACCCCGCTCGCGGCCAGCAAATCCCCGTCCCCGAATGCATGAATCTCCACAACGCCTGGGAAGGCGCCCTCACCGCCGGCTGCCCTCCCACCGTCCACGACCACTGGCTCGCCGATATCACCCACTGGCGCGACGAGCGCCGCATCCGCATCGCTTACGACCCTTCGCGTTACTCAATCCACGCTCTCCAGTGGACCCAGTCGAGCTTCATGCAACCCCAGATGATGGTCCACGACCGCTACTTTTACGACCCCGTCGCCGGTAAATACACGGTCGACCGCTATCTGGCCGATCTCAACCTGCGCTACGGGGGCATCGATGCCGTGCTCATCTGGGCCACTTACCCCAACATGGGCGTAGACGACCGCAATCAGCTTGAAATGGTCCAGTCCATGCCCGGTGGTATCGAAGGCGTCAAGCAAATGGTCGCCGACTTCCATCGTCACGGTGTCCGCGTCCTCTTCCCCATTATGATGTGGGACCAGGGCACCCACCAACCCAACCAGCCCTGGCCAGACGCCATCGCCGCGCTGATGAAGCAGATAGACGCCGACGGCATCAACGGCGACACCCAGGACGGCGTCCCACTCGGTTTCTCTCTCGCCGCCGAAAAGATCGACCACCCCCTCGCCTTCCAGCCGGAAGTCAGCCCGAGCGACGAAGCGCTCGCCTGGAACATCATGAACTGGGGACAGTACAGCTTCCCATTCATCCCCATGATCGACAAGTACAAGTGGCTTGAGACTCGTCACATGGTCAACATCAGCGACCGATGGAACCCCGACAAGACCGACGACCTGCAATTCGCCTTCTTCAACGGCATCGGCTGGGAGAGTTGGGAGAATGTCTGGGGTATCTGGATCGGTATCAACCCACGAGACGCTGCCGCCACGGCCCAGGTGGCAACCATCGAGCGCGTCGTCGCCCCATTCCTGGTCAGCCCCCAATGGGAGCCGCTCTACCCCATGCACACCTACGGGGTCTACTCCAGCCGCTGGCCTCTCGATCACGAAACCGTCTGGACCATCGTCAACCGTAACCCCTACCAGGTCTCCGGCCACCAGATGGATGTCCCGGCGACTCCCGGAATGCGCTACTTCGATCTCTATCACGGGGTCGAAATCAAGCCCGAGATCACAGGCCAGACCGCCACCCTCAGCTTCGACATGGAAGGCAACGGCTATGGCGCAATCCTCGCTACCCCCGGTCAGCCCAGCGCACCGATGCTGCAACTCATCGACCGCATGGCCCAGCTCACAAAGACTCCCCTCGCTGCGCTCTCCCATCAACCCGTAATCCTCCACCAAACGCTCGTGGAAATCCCGCCCACCCAGCCTGTAACCGACGCCCCAGCCGGAATGGTCAGGATTCCCGGCGTTTCCTTTAACTTCAAGGTACAGGGCGTCGAAATCGAAGGCGATGCCTCCAACATGGTTGACGTGCAATACCCCTGGGAGCCCACTCCGCGCCGTTTCCACGAGCACACCCTCGACATCAAGCCCTTCTTCATTGACAAGTACCCCGTCACCAACGCCCAGTTCAAGCTGTTCCTCGACAAGACCCACTACGCGCCCAAAGACGGTCTCAACTTCCTCCGCGACTGGCCCAAAGACTTGAAGAAAGCCGGCCAGGTTCCGCAAGGTTGGGACAACCGACCCGTCACCTGGGTTTCTCTCGAAGATGCACGAGCCTACGCCAGTTGGGCCGGCAAGCGACTGCCCCACGAGTGGGAGTGGCAACTGGCCGCGCAAGGCACCGATGGTCGCAGTTTTCCGTGGGGCCCCTACTGGCAACCAGCCAACGTTCCCACCGCCGACTATAGCCGCACTATGCGCGGGCCCGACCCCGTCGATGCCCACCCCTCAGGCGCCAGCCCCTACGGCGTAATCGACCTGGTCGGCAACGTCTGGCAGTGGACCGACGAGTACCTGGACGACCACACCCGCTTCGCAATCGTTCGCGGCGGTGACTATTACCAGCCACAAGGTTCCATCTGGTACTTTCCCCAGGCCTATCGCAACCAGGAGCACGGCAAGCTACTGCTGATGGCCCCCAGCTACGACCGCTCCGGCGGCATCGGCTTTCGCTGCGTCAAAGACGCCGAGTAGCATACACAATGAACTCTGTGTCGGACCCTTCAAAACACTGGTTCCCCATCCATTCGCAGCTTCATCGCGAATGGGTGGGAAACATTGAATCACCCCACGCAATTCTCCAACACCCCAATCCCCTCAATCGAAATCCGAATCCAATCCCCGCTCGCCAGCGTAAAGGAGCTGTCCGGCACAATCCCCGTCCCCGTCATCAGAAAGCACCCTTCCGGAAACGAATTATCCCGGAACAGGTACTCCACCAGCGTCTCAGGCTCCCGCTTCAGCTCCGTCAACGCAGTTTTTCCTGAAAACACGACGTTGCCCTCGCGTACAATCTCAATGGATATCCCGGTATTTCGGTCCAGAGGCGACAAAGACACCAGTATCCCTGGCCCCAGCGCACAGCTTCCGCTGTAAACCTTCGCCTGCGGCAGATACAACGGGTTTTCCCCCTCAATATCCCGCGAGCTCATATCGTTGCCAATCGTGTATCCCGAAATCCGCCCGCCCGGGCTCACCACCAGCGTCAACTCCGGCTCCGGCACGTTCCACTTCGAATCCGCGCGAATCCTTACCGTCCCGCCCGTACCCACAGTCCGGCTGGCCGTCGACTTGAAAAACAGCTCCGGCCGCTCCGCCGAATATACCCGATCATAAAAACTTCCCCCACCCGCGTCCTTTGACTCCTCCATGCGGGCCCCGCGGCTGCGGTAATACGTCACCCCTGCCGCCCAAACCTCCTGCCGCGAAATGGGTGCCAGAATCTCGCCAGCATCCAGTTCCAGCCCAGCATCCATCCCCGCAATCAGCGCACCCAGCGCACCCGCCAGATCCTCCGAAGCAAGCAGCCCATCCCAATCCGCCCCATCCACGCGGAAATAAAGCCCATCCCGCTCCACCACGCATCCCGTCTTAGTCCGATATAGCCGCACGCCACCCTCCCCGCTTCCGCCTCCCATCCTACACACTGAAGAGCACGGCCTTCACCCTCAGAGCACGGCCTTCACCCTTAGAGCACAGCCTTCAGCCTGAAGGGTACGGGCTTCAGCGTGAAGAGCACGGCCTTCAGCCTGAAGGGTACGGGCTTCACAGCCTGCGGAAAAACTACCAAATGGCCGAAGTTTTGAAAGGGCACGGCTTCAGCCGTGCCGCAAGTGGCTGAAAATAAACGCTGGGCTTTAGCCCCCGAGGGATGTTCTTTGTGAATCTTGACTCAAAACCCGACTTTTCCCGCAGCCTCTTCAGCCCCCGAGGGAATGAAACGCCAGAGCGGAAATATATACCCACTCTTTTTCCACCTCTTTGACAATCCCACCAAAACAAGTCATTCTATAGCGAAGAAAAGGCGAAATGTCCACTGCCTCTGCCCTCCGCCTCCAAATCGAATCCTCCCTCGAACGCCGCTTCCCTGCCGCGCTATCCCCCCTCCCGCGCACTTACCGCGAAACCGCCCCCACCAGCATCCCCGCCGTCGATCGCCTCCTCGACGGTGGCCTCCCCATCGGCGCCATCAGCGAGATCACCGGCCCCGCTTCCTCCGGCCGCACTAGCCTCGCCCTTGCCTTCCTCGCCGAACGCACCCAGGAAGACCGTGTTTGTGCCTGGGTTGACCTGAGCGACGCCTTCGACTCAGAATCTGCCGCGGCCAGCGGCGTCTCCCTCCGCCAACTCCTCTGGGTCCGCCTCAGCAACCCCACCCCAGCCGCACGTCCAAAATCCATACGCCCAAACTCCCCCAACCCCGTCTTCTCAGCTCTAGACCAGGCCCTCCGCGCCACCGATCTCCTCCTCCAGGCTGGAGGCTTCTGCTCCATCGTCCTGGATCTCGGCTCCATCTCCGCCGACCACGGCAAGCGAATTCCCCTCGCCACATGGTTCCGCTTCCGTCAGGCTGCGGACCGAACCCGTTGCTCCCTGCTCGTCCTTGCCCAGCAGCCGCTCGCTCAGTCAAGCGCCGCGGTTGTGCTGGAATGCACCCCGCTCAACCGCCCTCGCCACCCTCAGCCCAACCAGACAGTCCTCACAGCCTGCACTTTTCAAGCAAGTTCCGGACGCCAGCGCTTCACCCCGTTCCTCTCTGGCCAGCGCAAACCGCCCACATCCACCTGGTGCGCAACGTCCCCTGCACAACGGGAGGCCTTCCTATGACAAACCACCTCTACGCCTGCATCCACGCAGAAGAGTTCCCCGCCCAGGCTCTGCTGCGCTTGCGCACCGACCTGGCCGTGCAACCTGTCGCTATCCTCGATGGCCGCCCGCCTCTCCAGAGCGTCTGTTCCTTCAACCGCCCTGCCCGCCTCAAAGGAGCCGTCGCCGGTCTCACCCGTCTCGAAGCTGAAACCATTCCCGGCCTCCATCTTCTGGCCCGCTGCCCGCAAACCGAAGCCGCCGCCCGCGCCGTGCTTCTGGAATGTGCCGCCCACTTTTCCCCGCGCATCGAGTCCGTCGATCAGCCCGCGTCCATGCAAACCTGCTCCTGCGTCCTCGACATCACCGGCACAGAGCGTCTCTTCGGCCCTCCCCAAACCCTTGCCGAACGCCTCCGAGACGCCCTCGCTGCCGCTGGGCTGCGCACTTCCATCGTCGTGAGCGCCAACTTCCACACCGCCCGCCTCAAAGCCGCCTCCACCCGCGGCATCACCATCATTCCGCCGGGGCAGCAAGCTGCCGCATTGGGCAAACTTCCGCTGGCCGCACTCGATCTTCCCGCAGACCCCGCTGAAGTCTTCGCCCTCTGGGGCATCCGCACTCTCGCCGAACTCGCCGCGCTGCCCGAGTCCGAACTCATCGCTCGCCTCGGCCTTCAGGCTCGTGACTGGCGCACCCTGGCCCGCGGCGAACTCCCACACACCTTCGAACCCATCGAGCCCGAGTTTAGCCTGCGTGAGTTCTGTGCCTTCGAGACCCCCGTCGAGCAAATCGACTCGCTGCTGTTTGTTGGCGCGCGCATGATCGATTGCCTCGCCACCCGCGCTGCCACCCATGCCCTCTCCCTCGCCTCGCTCACCGTTGCGATGCAGCTCGAAGGCGGCCAAACCCTCGAACGCACCATACGCCCCGCCCTCCCCACCACTGACCGCAAATTTCTTCTCAAACTCCTCCAGCTTGAAATCGCCGCCCACTCCCCGCAATCCGCTGTCCTCTCGCTCACCCTCAGCGCCCAGGCAGGTCAGTCCAGCAAAGTGCAACTCGGCCTCTTCGCCCCCCCCACCCCCGAGCCTTCGCGCCTCGACATAACCATCGCCCGACTCAAAGCCATCGCCGGAGAAGACCGCGTGGGCAGCCCTGTACTTGAAGACTCCCACCGCCCCGGCAGTTTCCGCATGGAAAACTTCTCCCTCGCAAATTCCACCAAAGCCAACGCAGTTGTCGATGCCCCTCGCCAACCGCGCATGGCCCTTCGCCGCATCCGCCCGCCCAAACAGGTGCGTGTGCAGCTTGAAGCACTCAAGCCCGCGGCGTTCCGCGATCGCGAGCAAAGCTACAAAGTCGAAGCGGCCTATGGGCCATGGCGAAGCAGCGGTTGCTGGTGGTCGACCGACCCGTGGAGCACCGAAGAGTGGGACGTACTCGCCCAGTCCAGCAGCGGCACATCCCTGGCCTGCCTCCTGGTCCATAACTGCACCCAGAACAACTGGCTGTTAGAAGCCATCTACGACTAACTTGAGTTACATAACGAATAACTGCCGCAGAAGCCTTCTAACTCATAACTACCCACTCATCACTAACCACTACCCACTGCTTTATGACCTACATCGAACTCCATGCCGCCAGTGCCTTCAGCTTCCTCGCCGGAGCCTCGCAGCCCGAAGCCCTCATCGAGCGTGCTGCAGAACTGGGCATGCCGGCACTAGCCCTTTCCGACCGCAACGGCCTCTACGGCGTTGCCCGCTTCCACACCCAGGCAAAAAAGTCCGGCGTACAGGCCCACATCGGCGCGGAGATCGCCGTCAGCACCTTTGGCAACCGCCTCACCCCGCCCGCCTGGCTGCCGCATCAATTCCCGCCAGAACCGCCGCGACTGCTGCTGCTTTGCGCCTCGCAAACCGGCTATCAGAACCTGTGTCAACTCATCACCCGCTTCAAAATGCGCGAAGCCACCAAGGCTGAAGGCGCAGCAACCCTCGAAGACCTCGAAGAGTTCTCCGCCGGCCTCATCTGTCTGACCGGCGGCGACGAAGGCCCGCTCGCGGCAGCACTCGCCCACAATGGCCAGGCCGAAACCAAAAAACTCGCCGACCGCATCGCCAACACCTACGGCAGCGGCAACGTCTATATCGAACTCCAGCGCCACGGCCACCGCGAGCAGGAGTGCCGCAACCAGTCCCTGCTCTCGCTCGCCTCCTCGCTCAACCTGCCGGTCATCGCCACCAACGGCGTCCTCCACGCCACTGAAAACGATCGCGAAATCCTCGACGTCCTCACCACCATCCGCCACCACACCTCGCTCGACAAGGCAGGCCGGCTTTTATCCTGCAACGACTCCCGGCATCTCCGCGCCATGCAATCCTTCGACGACATCCCCGAGGCCCTCGCCAACACTCTGCTCGTCAGCAGCCGCCTTGAGTTCACGCTTGACAATCTCGGCTACCAGTTCCCCCGCTATCCCGTACCTAAGGGCGAAACCATGGACAGTTTCCTCGCCCAGCGCGTCGAAGAAGGCGTCCGAAAGCGTTACGGCTCACCCGACAAGCGTTCGCTCCTCGACAAAGCGCGCGCCCAGGTGGCCCATGAACTCAAGCTCATCGCCAAGCTCGGATTTGCAGGCTACTTCCTCATTGTCTGGGACCTGGTGCGCTACTGCCAGAAGCACGGCATTCTCGCCCAGGGACGAGGCTCAGCAGCCAACTCCGCCGTCTGCTACGCCCTTGAAATCACCGCCGTCGATCCCGTCGGCATGGAGCTCCTCTTTGAGCGATTTCTCAATGAAAATCGCGGCGAGTGGCCAGACATCGACCTCGATCTCCCCTCCGGCGACCAGCGCGAAAAGGTCATCCAATACGTCTACGAGCGCTACGGTCAGCTCGGCGCCGCCATGACCGCCAACGTCATCAGCTATCGCGGCCGTTCCGCGGCGCGCGAGGTTGGCAAGGCCCTCGGATTCACCGAAGATCAACTCGCCCGCCTCTCCTCGCTGGTCGGTCACTGGGAGTGGCGCGGCGCCAACGACACCCTCGCCCACAACTTCCAACAGGCCGGCTTTGACGTCCGCCATCCCCGCATCGCCCGCTATCTCGACCTCTGCCAGCGAATGCAAAACCTGCCTCGCCACCTCGGCCAGCACTCCGGCGGAATGGTCATCTGCGCCGGCATGCTTAACAAAGTCGTGCCCCTTGAGCGCGCCTCCATGCCCGGCCGCTCCGTCATCCAGTGGGACAAGGAAGACTGCGCCGACATGGGCCTGATCAAAGTCGATCTTCTCGGTCTCGGCATGATGGCTGTACTCCAGGACTCGATTGAACTGATCCCCCGCCACTACAACAAGGAAATCGACCTTGCCACCTTGCCTGAAGACCCATTGGTCTACCAAACCCTATGCAAGGCCGACACCGTGGGCATGTTCCAGGTGGAAAGCCGCGCGCAGATGGCTTCCATCCCCCACAACGCGCCGGTACGCTTTTATGACCTCGTAGTCCAGGTAGCCATCATCCGCCCCGGACCCATCGTCGGCAAAATGATGCATCCGTACATGCGTCGCCGCCAGGGAAAGGAAGAAGTCACCTACCCCCATCCGTCGCTCGAACCGGTGCTCAAGCGCACCCTTGGCGTTCCGCTTTTTCAAGAGCAGTTGCTGCGCATGGCCATGACGGTTGCCAGTTTTTCCGGCGCTGAAGCTGAAGAACTCCGCCGCGCCGTTGGCATGCGCCGATCGATGCAGCGCATGAAAGATCTCGAAGGCCGCCTGCGTGCCGGAATGACCCACAACGGCATCGGCCCCGAGGCCCAGGACAACATTGTGCAGGGCATAAGTTCTTTCGCCATGTATGGATTTCCAGAGTCGCACGCCGCCAGCTTCGCGCTCATTGCCTATGCGTCGGCCTACCTGAAAGTCCACTATCTCGCCGCCTTTACCTGCGGCCTGCTCAACAACCAGCCCATGGGCTTTTACTCGCCCGCTGTTCTCATCAAAGACGCCCAGCGACACGGCCTCCGCGTCCGACCCATCGACATTCAACGCTCCCATTGGCTCTGCACCCTGGAGCAGCAGGGGAGCCGACCCACGAGCGATGAAACTGTGCCCCATCCATCGAGCGTCTTTTTGCGCGATGGGTGGGATCGCAAGGACTCACACAGGAGTAGTTTCTTGTTAGGCCATGACTTCAGCGATGCAGCAGACGCCCGGGTGGTAGGCCGGGGATTTATCCCCGGCACAAAGCCAACCAAATCGAAGCGGGCTTTAGCCCCTGAGGTATGCTCTTCGGATGCTCTCGAAACCCCGGAAAAATCCCTAGGCGTCAATGCGCAAAAGCTTTGTAACAAGGGCACGACTTCAGTCGGGCCGATAGAGACAATCGAATTAACGTCGGGCTTTAGCCCCTGCCAAAGCTGGACCCCGAACAATCCCGAGACTCGCCCTTTTCCCACAACCTGTCTAGCCCCCGAGGGAATACCAAACCCAGCCCTCCGTATCGGCCTGAATTATGTCAAAGGCCTCCGCCAATCCTCAGCCGAGGCCATCCTCGAAGCCCGCCAACAAGCCCCCTTCCGCAATGTCGAAGACCTCGCCGCCCGAGTCCCCCAACTCAACCGCAAAGAACTCACCGCCCTGGCCAGCGTCGGCGCACTCAACAAGTTGGGAGAAGTCGATCACCGCCGCGACGCCCTATGGCAAGTCGAGCAAGCCGGACGCCCCGTTGGCCCCCTCCTGCGCACCGCCGCGCCGCCCGCCACCGCCGCCAACCCGCTCCTCAAAATGACCGACGACGAGCGCATCACCGCCGATTACGCCGGAACCGGCATTACCACCGGTCCGCATCCCATGGCCTGGCAGCGCGCAGCACTCAACAAGGATGGCTTTCTATCCGCCTGCGAACTGGAGAATCGCCGCGGGGAGCAGCAGGTCCGTGTCGCCGGACGCGTTATCGCCCGTCAGCGCCCCGGCACTGCCAAAGGATTCGTTTTTCTCTCGCTTGAAGATGAAACCGGCATCGCCAACATCATCGTCGCGCCAGACGTCTTTGAGCAGAACCGCCTCATCGTCACGCGCAGCCGATTTCTCTCCATTGCTGGAAAGCTGCAGAATCAGGACGGCGTCGTCCACGTCAAAGCACACAGAATGGAGCCGTTCACGCTATCGATTGATCAGCCCCGCGGAGACATGGGGCGGAGTTGGCGATGACCTGCTCCATCCGCCCCGGCCCCAGTCTGTACTTACCACCACTCCATCAAGCGACCCGAGGAAACCTTCGCGCTGCTGGCCGGCTTGGGCGTGCGCAGCAGCAATACCGGGCATGCAACCAGCTTCATTACCTTCTCGGCAATCGACCCGAACACCAGCGGATGCCAGCCCGTCAGCCCGTGCGTTGAAATCACAACCAGGTCAACCTTCTCGCGCTCCGCCACTTCCAGAACCGCGCTGGCTACATCGTCGCCCACTTCGACACTCGAAGCAACCTTGATTCCCTTGCTGGTCAAATCAGCGCTGGCTGCCGCAAAATGCCGCTCCGCCTCTTTCCGCGTCTCTTCCAGGAACTTCGCCTCGGGGAAAAAATCAGGAAATGTCGTGGTCGGAAACATCGGAATTACATGGACAAGATGAATTGAGGCGCCAAAATGCTGCGCCAGATCCGCAGCCGACTCCAGGGCTGCATGAGACGAAGGGCTAAAGTCAACTGGAACCAGAATCTTGGTAGGAATTGTGCTGAATACGCTTGCACCGGGCATCACATTCTCCTTGCCGGCCTGTAGATGGGTCCGGCTTCTTGTGGTCGCCCTCAATTCTACCAAGACCAAGCTTCCGCTGCGGTGTGACCACCAACACGCCTAAATTACCCGCTCCCCAACCTTCTTCCCCGGCGCTTCATCCGCCATGGACCGCTTCAGGGGAAACAGCGCCAGCGCCGTCCCTGCCAAAATCCTCAGATCGGCCCACACCGTTGCGCGCTCCATGTACGCGGCAGACAGGCGCAGCTTGTTCGGCGTCAAAACAGCCTTGAAGTAGCCAAGCGGATCAGGAACCAGCGCCAGCAGATCACTCTCGCGGCAATACTTCATCGTAGCCGGGTCGGTCAGCCCCGGACGCACCGCCAGCAACACCGCATAGGCCTCTCGGAACTCGATGGCCAGCGCCGGAATCACCGGCCTGGGACCCACCAGGCTCATATCCCCGCGCACAACGTTCCACAGTTGCGGCAGCTCGTCGAACTTCAACCAGCGCAGCCATCGCCCCACCCGCGTTATGCGCGCATCCTCACCGAGTGTGTACTCCGGGCCTTCACTGCCAGCCAGCATCGTGCGCAGTTTGAAGAGTTGAAACGGCCGAAAGCCGCGCCCCATCCGGTCTTGAAAGAAGAAAACCGACCCTGCGGAATCCATCTTGATCAGGATCCCGGCAACAACCAGGATTGGCGCTGCAACCACCAGCAGCAACAACCCAACGACGATATCCACATTGCGCTTGAGCACGAGCCCCTCTGCCGCTTTCCTCAGTTCCACTTGTCCAACCCGAGCGAAAACGCCAGTGCCGCGCGGTTTTCTGGGATAAATGAGGTTCAGTACCTCTAAGCAGATAGGAGCGACTGTCCCATGTCAATACACAAAGCCCCGCAGAAGACAGAACAACTAATTACCTTAGGCTCTAGTACCAGCCGCACAGGATGGCTTCAGCCAAGAGAGTTTGCAGACTCTTCAGTGGCAAAAACTGCATCATTTTGGTGCGAAATAGCGGTCTTTTGATCAACCCCCTCCCGTAAACCCTTTTTTCAAGGGGCGTTTTTCGACTGCACGCGTAAGTGCTTTTGTGTCAACAACATGGGGAGGGGTGGGGGTAAAACACCAGCCAAGCCAGTCAGCCCCTGGCTTGGCTGGACTAGCGAGCCGGCAAGTCAGCGGGACCTCTGCCAGGTTTGTCTCCGTGGCGGCACAGAGATAGCGCTGCTGGGACGGTATCCGAGCCTGGAATACGCGATATATTGATTGGGCGCGTTTGATGCGAATCAAACTGCAAACTTCCGGGAAAATACTTTCGGACTCCCTGGATCGGATATGCCGGTATTTCCCTTGAGGATTTTGGCCCCGGAACCAACCCTAATGTCGTTCCGCCGCAAAATAGACCACCACGGCTCCCACCACCGCGACCATGGCAAACACCGGAATCAGAATCGCCAGTCCCCCGCCTGAGGCGAGCAACGCCGAGGGGCTCAGCGACTCAACCTGCGGCAGCCCGATCCACGCCAGCCAGGGAAACCCTTGCCGCGCCTGGGACACCACCACCGCAACCGCAACCAGCAGCGTGAATACGAGCGCAAAAACATAGGCGCCAAACAGTGGCTTGCCCACCTGCTCCATTGCCGCGTTACGCCGCCTGAGCTGCGCCCGCCACCAAAGCACTCCCGGAGCCGGGAGCCTCGCCTCATGCGTCGCGGCCGTCCTCGACTGTTGAAATGCCTGCGTGACCATCACCATGTCCGCGCAGGAGCGGCAACCGCTCAGATGTGCCCGTAAGTCCTCAGGGCATGCATCGGGCCAATGTCCACGCGCCAGCATTGCCGTCACTTCGGATTGTCTTGTGCAAGGCCGCAAGGTCATAGCTCACTCCGATAGTTGGCCGAAACCTGCCCCGGTTTTTCCAGGCCGCGCCTCTCCAGCCCAGTCTCCGCCTGCTCCGCCAGAATCCTGGCAATCTTGCGCCGCGCCCGAAACAGCAGGAGCCGAATGCTCGCCCCGCCCAGCCCCGTGATCTGTGCAATCTCCCGGTGCGAATAGCCCTCGGCGTGCGCCAGCCACAGCAGTTGCCGGTCGCGCGGACGCATCCGCGCAAGCGCCGGGCCCAGCACAGCCTGAGAATCCGCCTGCGCCGCATTGGATCTGGCGGCAAACAGTTCTTCAGGGACATCTTCGATTGAGGCTGCGACTGGCTTGCGCCAATGGTCTTTCAAGAGATTGGTGGCAATGCGAAACAGGTATTGCCGCGCTGCCACCTCTCCTTCAGCCAGGGAAAGTTCTGGCCGCGCCGCACACAGGAACCGCACAAAGCTCTCCTGCATCAGGTCATCGGCCAGCGCCGGGTCCGCTGAAACGCGCGCCAGATAAGCCCAGAGCGGCCGCGCCGAACGCGCATAGAAGGCCGCAAACGCCTCGCTATCCATGTGCGTTTCCGCAGCCGTGTCCAGGCTCCGATCGACCGGTCTGGAGGCAATCGGTTTGGGTAGTGCAAACTCCCAGATCATCGGCGCACTCGCTTTCAACGGCCCCATTTGCATTTCGGCTCACTTGGCATCCCTGCCGGCATCCGGGCCATTGGGAATCATCCCCAACCGTCCGGCGAGAAACCAGGTGATTCCTGCCGAAATGATAAACCCAAGCCCAGGCATCAGCGCGATGGTTCCCAGCACCAGCATGGGGTCGTGCATCTCAACGCGCACATTGCGCAGCAGGAAGAACCCCACCCCCAGCAGAGCGAGCACAATTCCAATCTGCAGCGGAGTCAGTACCCGCGCAATCGCATTCGGCATCCGCTGGTCCTGCTCCGATCGCAGCGGAATCGGCGCCGCCTCCAAAAACCTCTTCCCAGCCTCCGTGTCCATATATCCCGCCAGTTCCTGGTTCGATCCGAACTTCTCTATGAGCCGCCCATGCACCTCGCTCTGCAACCGGAAAATCCGCCCCCAGCGCCGCCCGTCGATAAACAGCCGCGTCAAGAACACAACTGCCCCCAGAAAGCATGCAAACGCCAGCATCGCCGCGATAGGGTCGATGACGTCGCTGGCCGACCAGGAGTCTCTCTCCCGAGGCAGAAGCTCAGGCCAAACCGCCCGCTCCAGCGCCTCGTCCGGGGTGCCATCGTCAAGATGCACATGGGTAAACAGATAGAATTCCGGGTTGCGCGCAACCTCAGGATGAGCCGTGAGAAACTCCGCCAGTTGCGGATTGTTGCGGCTCACATACTCCTGGTCGCTCAGCAGCGAAGGATCGCGCGCCACCACCGTGGTCAGGGTCGGGCTCAGTTTCAGCAGACGAATCAATTCCTGCTGAGTGGATGCCAACTCGCGGTCGCTCACCAGTGTCGACCGGTTGGCATCAGGGGATGGTCTGGCGGGAGCAGCAGCGCGCGCAGGCGATGCGGGATGCGCAGGCGCGGCCGGAGCTTGTGCCGCGGCAAGGCCGGCGCAAAGCAGCGCAGCAACTGCCAGAGAACAAACAAGCCAGGACGATTGAGACTTGCGATTCGACATTTTGAGTATTCCTCTTCTTTTGGGAGTCGTTCAGACCCTTCTGCCTACACAACGAATGGCGCCGCGGTTTGGTTAACAGCCGCTGCAAAAAAAATCGAAAAACAGTAGACTTACCCTAATGGGTTGCGGAAGAACTCGTTTCGGCGATTGTTTTCAAAGGCTTTGTAACAGGGCACGACCGGGGTACCGGGGAACCCTCTCGGTCGGGGTCGTGTGCCGATAAAGCCAATCAAATCAACGTTGGGCTTCACAGGCTGCGTAAAAACTACCAAATGGCCGAACTTTTGAAAGGGCACGGCTTCAATAGCCTGCCCTGAGAGAAGTCGAAGGGTGCCGCAAGTGGCTGAAAATAAAAGCTGGGCTTTACAGGCTGCGGAAAAACTACCAAATGGCCGAAGTTTTGAAAGGGCACGGCTTCAACCGTGCCGCAAGTGGCTGAAAATAAACGCTGGGCTTTAGCCCCCGAGGGATGTTCTTTGTGAATCTTGACTCAAAACCCGACTTTTTTCGCAGCCTCTTTAGCCCCTGCTAAGGCCCATAAGGGCGCTTTCTACAAATGGGGCACTTTCCGCAGCCTCCTGAAGTGCGGCAATCACAGCACACCGGCATCCCCCAGGGAGAGTTCGCATGAAAGCACAGTTTTCGTTTGGCAAAGGCGGCATCGAAGTTTCGGTTCCCGAGGGCTTCCGCACCCAGGTCATCCTCAGCCACACCGCCCAGGGCCTCCCCGACGAGCAGGCCGCCCTCTACGCCGCGCTCGATGCCCCCATCGGCTGCTCCCCGCTTCTCGCCCTCGCCGCCGGCAAAAAAACCGCCGCCATCAGCGTCTGCGACATCACCCGCCCAGCGCCTAACAGCGTCACACTACCTCCCGTGCTCAACCGCCTTCACCAGGCCGGCATACCTGTCGAGGGCATCACCATCCTCATCGCCACCGGCCTCCATCGCGGCGCCACCCAGGACGAAATCAACACCATCGTTGGCGCAGAGATCGCTGCCAAATACCGCATCGTCAGCCACGACGCCAAAGTCCTCTCCGACCATGTCTTCCTTGGCGAAACAGGCCGTGGAACCCCCGTCCACATCGACCGCCGCTTCATCGATGCCGATCTGCACATCACCCTCGGCTTCATTGAGCAGCACCTCATGCTCGGCTTCAGCGGAGGCCGCAAGCTCATCGCCCCCGGCCTCGCCGCGCAGGAGACCATCAAGGTCATCCACTCCCCCCGCTTCATGCGCGAGCCCATGGCCACTGAAGGCTCCATCGCCTCCAACCCCCTCCATGCCGAGCTGCTTGAAGTGGCCCGCATGGCCCGCCACGACTTTATGCTCGACGTGACTCTCACCCAGGACCGCAAGATCAGCGGCGTCTTTGCCGGCGACCCGGTGAAAGCCCACGCCGCCGGTGTGGCCTTCGTAGAGCAGACCTGCCTTGAGCATCTCGAAGAGCCCGTCGACGCCGTCATCACCAGCGCCGCCGGCTACCCGCTCGACCTCACCTTTTATCAGATCGTGAAAGGCATCACCGCGGCCACACACATGGTCAAGCCCGGCGGACGGATTCTGATCGTCGCCCAATGTGCCGAGGGAGTCGGTTCGCCGGAGTTCGCTCGGCGCCTTTCCGCCATGCGCGACTTCAAGAGCTTCCTTGAAGAGATTCGCACCGCGCCGGTCGAAGTGGACCAGTGGCAGCTTGAAAAGCTCGCCCTGACCGGCGAAAAGTTTGACCTGTTCTTCTACACCCCCGGCGTCACCAGGGGCCAACTAGGCTTTCTGGCCGAGTGGGCCTACGCCACCCTCGGAGAAGCCATTGCCGCCACCCTCGACGGCCTCCCGCCAAACGCCCGCGTAGCGTTAGTCCCCGAAGGCCCCTACACCTTCGCCCGCGCCGAAACCGAAGTGGTCGCCGGTTAGCACGGTTCAATCTCTTGCGGACATAAGACCTTCGCCCACAGAGCGGGCGTTACCGCCTGGGCCGTTGCTTCTCTGAGACCGAACGAATAATCAGCTTGCCGCTTCCCGTCTTCTCAAATGGCTTACCAGCCTGGGCCACGGCAGCATCCAGCAACGCCAAAACCGCAGGTTCGCTCAGAGTGGCCGCGCCATTGAGCCGGACGAATCGGTTCTGCACCCCGCTGCCCTGCAGAATTCCATGAGGATCGGGGAGCGTAGCCCCGTGATAAAAGCTGAGCCCGACGCCTTTGGAGTTTGCTGCCAGCGACACAACGCAATCCGACGGTCGCGCCGTCGGGCAATAGCCAATCACGAAGAAGTTATAGTTGTCATACACCAGTTCGTGCGCCGTCGGAAGCCGCTCCCGCATTGCGGCCCTGCACTCGCAAATCTGCTTCCCCATGGCAGGCGCAAACTTGGCAATGAATCCCTTCAACTGCTGTTCCGGCGTTTCAGGCATGCCCTGCATTTTAAGCTGATTCTTGTTCAGCCTTCAAGACGCAAAAGCAAAGTGAGTTTGCCAGTTTGAAGCGTTGCGGGCACAGGCTGCAAAAAATTGCTCCCATTGGGTGTTGGGCGTTTGCTCCAAACACACAGCGAATGGATTCCATGGTCTCTAGGCTCTGAAGCGCCAAGACCCCAAAGCCCCGCGCCTTAGGATAAATCGCCCCCGCCATCAAATCCGCCTCCATCGTCCAACCCGCCGCCCCCGTCGTCAAACCCACCACCATCGTCTTGGGCCACACTATCGTCCTGGCTCCCATCGTCGTAGCTGCCCTGGTCATCGTTTGCAGCCGCATCATAGCTCGCATCCGAAAACTGCGCCCCGCCCTGGTCCGCTGACTCGTGAAAGTGGTGCTCCTCGCCCTGAAACCCCTGCCCGCCCGGCTCAAAGTGGTGCTCTCCACCCCCCGGCTGGTCGTAGTAGTTGTTGTTGATAACGGTCTCTTCCACCGGCCGCTCGAATCCGCCACCCATCATGCCACCGCCCATCATCCCCGGCCCCATACCAAAACCTCCCATCCCCATACCCGGCATCCCATACCCAAACCCCGGATGTCCAAACCCACCCATCCCATGCAGAACCGCCTCCACGCCCTCAAACGCCAGCGCTCCCGCAGCCACGCCCGCAGCCGTCTGCATCGCACCTCTTAAGAAACTCGGCTGCCCTACGGGAATATATTGCGGCTGGCCATACTGCGGGTCGTACCCCGGCGGCGGAGGAGGCGGAGGCACATACCCCTGCTGTTGCGGAGCGGCGTAACCATGTTGCGGCGGCAGATAGGCCGGCTGCGGCGGAGGCGGCGGAGCCGGGTCCCGATGCCCCAGCAAACTGCCCAGGAAGCTTACCGAATGCGCCGGTTGCTGCCTGGCCTGCTGCGCCTGTTGCTGCAACTGCGTCACCTGAGCCCTGGCCTGCTCCAGCGCAATATTCTGCACCAGCACCGTCTGCGCCAGAATATAAAGTGCATCCTGGTTGCCGCCCAGCTCGCGGTTCAGCAGCGCCTCGGCGTCGGGGTCTTTTTCCTGTAATTGTGTCTGGTTGATTTTTTCGACGAGAGAATCTAAAAGCTGTTCTTCCTGGGGAGTCACCGATTCAACCTCCGGCGGTCTGCTCTCTTTGCGCGCAGCCGCGTCTCACCATACTGACGCTATCCGCACACCAAAGTTGCCCGCGGAATATCACTACGCAGGACGCCGAATCCCGGTTCCCAACAAGAGTCCTGTCTCTAAAGTCCATAGAAGGGAGTGAACTGTCATCCTGAGCGAAAGGGGCCCCAAACGCTTCTTAGTTCCGGGGTCCCCGGCGACAGGTCTTCGTCGCTGGGGTGGAGTTCCGGGGTCCCCGGCGACAGGTCTTCGTCGCTGGGGTGGAGTTCCGGGGTCCCCGGCGACAGGTCTTCGTCGCTGGGGTGGA
>Ga0302193_10000838_pt1 | contig 27055 bp, 34 predicted proteins | sample II_Bog_E3_3_FD_200228 | JGI IMG/M metagenome (GOLD analysis project Ga0302193, IMG submission 200228) | Peat permafrost microbial communities from Stordalen Mire near Abisko, Sweden - II_Bog_E3_3 | ecosystem: Environmental > Terrestrial > Soil > Wetlands > Peat | place: Sweden: Abisko...
GCGTGGGGCAGACGCGCCAGAGGGCGCATGAGCTGCGATCGGTGATTCAGGCCGAATCGCACGAATTGAGATTGAGAGCCGGAGAACGAATCCGGCAGAAGAAGAAGACGATGGCAAACGTAGATGTTTTGAATTTGAACGGAGAAAAGGTTGGCTCGATCGAACTGCTCGACGCGCTGTTTGCGCCAGACCAGGTGAACGAAGGGCTGCTTTGGGAAGCGGTGAAGCACTACCGCGCCTCACTCCGCCAGGGAACGCACAAGACCAAGAGTCGTACCGAAGTTGCCGGTTCCGGCAAGAAGCTGTGGAAGCAGAAGGGCACGGGCCGCGCACGTATCGGCTCAGTGCGTTCACCTCTCTGGCGCCACGGCTACACGGTACACGGACCTCAGCCACGCAGCTACGATTACGCGTTTCCGCGCAAGAAGCTTCTGGGCGCGCTGCGTTCGGCGATTGCTTCAAAGCTTGCCGATGGGAAGCTGACAGTAGTTGACTCTCTGGAGCTGTCGGAGCCAAAGACCAAGCTCTACCGCGCGGCTTTGGACAAGCTGGAAGTGACGCGCACGGCGCTGCTGGTGGAAAACGGTAAAACGCTGACCCAGTCTTTGCTGCTGGGTGCGCGCAACCTGCACGGCGTGGAACTGGTGCTCAACAACGAAGTGCACCCCTACGATCTGCTGCGCTACGAGCGTGCCATCTTCTCCAAGGCCGCATTTGAGCAGTTGATTGAAGTGTTGGTGAAGACGGCGTCCAAGCGCAAGCTCGCCGAGACGGAGGCTGCGTAATGCCTACTCTTTACACTGTGATTCGCAAACCGCTGATTACCGAAAAGGGATTGAGCGTAAAGGAAACCGAGGGGACGCTGGTATTCGACGTGGCTCCCGACGCGACCAAGACGGAAGTGAAGCAGGCGGTCGAGGCCCTCTTCAAGGTGAAGGTGGCTGCGGTTCGGACCGCAAATGTGATTGGCAAGGAACGGCGGCGCGGCAAGTTCGCGGGGTTCCGGCCCGACTGGAAGAAGGCTTACGTGCGACTGAAGGCCGGCGAAAAGCTGCCAGAGTATGTGAGCAACCTGTAAGGCAGTGAACGAGTGAAGCAGTGAACGAGTGAGCTGCTTGCCACGAGAAGGATTATCGGAGCCAGGGCAGCATGGGGCTTCGGAGAAACGGGGAGGGCGATTCCTGAGTTCGGGGATCGGCACTCCAGGACAAAGACGATGGCAATCAAGACATACAGACCGATAACGCCGACGCTGCGCTTCCAGACTTCTTTGGTCAACGACGACCTGACGACGGATACGCCGCACAAGCCGCTGTTGGCGGTGCGCAAGCGGACCGGCGGACGCCGCAACACGGGCGATCTGACGATGCGCCACCACGGCGGCGGACACAAGCAGAAACTTCGCCTGATCGACTTCAAGCGGGACAAGTACGGAGTTCCGGGGAAGGTGGCGACGATCGAGTACGATCCTAACCGCTCGGCCCGTATCGCGTTGGTGCACTATGCCGATGGCGAGAAGCGCTACATTCTGCAACCGGTTGGCCTGAAAGTCGGGCAGACGGTGACCTCCGGTCCAGAAGCAGACATCCTGGTGGGAAACGCACTCCCTCTGAAGAACATTCCTGCCGGTACCACGGTGCACGCGATTGAGCTTCGGCCGGGCAAGGGCGCGCAGATGGCGCGGTCGGCCGGTGCGCAGGCGCAACTGGTGGCCAAAGAGGGCGATTACGCACTGCTCAAGCTGCCTTCGGGCGAAACGCGCAAGGTGCTGGTGGATTGCCTGGCGACGATTGGGCAGGTCGGCAATACGGACCACGAAAATGTGTCGATCGGCAAGGCCGGCCGCAATCGGTGGAAGGGCATTCGCCCCACCAACCGCGGCGTAACCATGAACCCGGTGGATCACCCGCACGGTGGCGGCGAAGGCAAGACTTCGGGCGGCCGTCACCCGGTGACTCCGTGGGGCCAGCCGACGCGCGGCTACAAGACACGTAACAACAAGCGGACCGATGCATTCATCGTCAGCCGCCGGGCGAAGTAGGGGAGAGACTGATGGCACGTTCGACAAAGAAGGGCCCGTTCGTGGATGCGCACCTCACGGTAAAGATCGAGGTGTTGAACCAGGCGAACGACAAGAAGGTAGTGAAGACCTGGTCGCGCCGTTCGACGATCTTTCCCGAGTTCGTCGGGCATACGATCGCCGTACACAACGGGAAGAAGTTTGTTCCCGTGTATGTAACCGAGAACATGGTGGGACACAAGCTGGGCGAGTTCGCGCCGACGCGTACCTTCAAGGGGCACACGGGCGGGGGCAAGGCGGAAGCTGGCGCCAAGCCGCGGTAGACGAAAGACAGCGTTTAGCTGCCAGCTTCCAGCTCTTAGCTGGAAATGGCCGGGGCTAGGGCTTCTTGGGGAATGATTCAAGCGAAAAGCTAATAGCTAGAAGCTAGTAGCTGATTTGAGGAAGAGACAATGGCAGTCGAGACAGTAAGGGAATTCCGAGCCGAAGCTAGGTTCCAGCGCGTATCGCCGCAGAAGGCACGGCTGGTACTCGACCTGATCAAAGGCCGGGGGGTTGAAGAGGCGCTGACAACGGCGCAGTTCACCAAGAAGCGGATCGCTCCGGTGATTCACAAGCTCCTGACGTCTGCGGTGGACAACGCGAAGTATCTGGCGGGAGAACAGGGACTGGATCTGGATGTGGACAACCTGTATGTGAAGCAGGCGCTGGCCAACGAAGGACCCCGCATGAAGCGGATCCGTCCGGCACCGATGGGACGGGCGTATCGCTACCAGCGCAGGTTGACGCACATCATTTTGTCAGTTGCCGAGCGCGAGGTCAAAGCGGGCCTGGTGACGAAGGTAGAAGATCCGAAAGTAGCTCGGTCGACCAAGGGCAAGTCTGTGGCGGCGAAGACAGCAGCAACGAAGAAGAAGGCCGCTCAGTAGGCCTGAAGGGTTTGAGAGGAAGCATATGGGACAGAAAGTCCATCCTTACGGATTTCGGCTCGGAGTCAACAAGCCGTGGCGTTCGCGCTGGTTCTCAGAGCGCGACTATGACAAGCTTCTGGTCGAGGACGTAAAGCTGCGGGCCGAGCTGAAGGAAAAGCTCAAGGCCGCCGGCGTGAGCTCGGTTGAGATTGAGCGTCCAGGCAACAAGCTGCGCTTCCTGATTCGGACGGCCCGGCCGGGCATTGTGATTGGCCGCAAGGGCGCCGAGATCGAGAAGCTCAAGACGGAGCTTGGCAAGCGCACCAGCCGCGATGTGTTCATCGATATTATCGAGGTGAACAAGCCGGAGCTGGATGCACAGCTGGTTTCCGAGAATATCGCACTGCAGTTGGAGAAGCGTGTCAGCTTCCGCCGGGCAATGCGCAAAAGCGTAGATTCGGCGCTGCGTTTTGGCTGCAAGGGCATCAAGGTTCGTGTTTCGGGCCGATTGAATGGGAACGAGATCGCGCGCTCGGAGTGGTATCTGCAGGGCCGTTTGCCGCTGCACACGCTGCGCGCCGATATCGATTACGGATTCACCGAAGCGCACACAACCTATGGAGTTATCGGCGTGAAGACTTGGATTTATCGCGGCGATATCTACGAGCAGAAGCGCCGCCAGGCGCCGGCTGTCGGTACCAGCGTGTTTTAAATGCAGCTCATGGCTTCTAGCCTCTAGCTTCCAGCTAGCGCGTGGTGAAGTTGAACTGCCAGGTAGACGTTTTGAGCTAGCAGCTAGATGCTAGCGACTAGAAGCTGAATTTCGAGGTTCTTGTTATGTTGATGCCAAAGAAGGTGAAGTTCCGCAAGCAGCAGAAGGGCAAGCGCCGGGGCAAGGCGTGGCGTGGCTCTTCGCTGTCGTTCGGTGAGTACGGATTGAAGGTGCTGGAGTGCGGTTACATCACCGACCGGCAGATTGAAGCGAGCCGTATCGCCATGACTCGTTTTATCAAGCGCGGCGGCAAGATCTGGCTGCGCCTGTTTCCGGACAAGCCGATTACCAAGAAGCCTGCCGAAGTTCGAATGGGCTCTGGCAAGGGCGCACTCGATCACTGGGTCGCAGTTGTGCGGCCTGGCAAAATACTGTTCGAAATGGAAGGCGTGGCTCCGGAGATTGCGCAGGAAGCAATGCGCCTGGCATCGAACAAGCTGCCGCTGCGGACCAAGTTTGTGATGCGTCCTGGCGCAGAGAAAGTAGTAGCCGCGGCGAAGTAAGCCGTTGGTTGGAGAGACACAGAGATGGAACTGGCAAAGATTCGCAACTTGAGCGACGATGAACTGGCGAACCAGGTCAAGACTTCCGCCGAGCAGCTGTTCCGGGTTCGCTTTCAGATGGCGACGGACCCCAGCTCGGGAGCGAAGAAGCTCCGCGAACTGCGCAAGGAGATTGCGCAGATCAAGACCGTGGCCAAGGAGCGGGAACTGGGCATCCGGGGCGCGGCGAAAGATACGGCCGCGGCACCTGTGGCAGCGGACAAGAAGGGAGCACGCTAATGACGGCGACTCAAGAGGCAGTGCAGGCGCCGGCAACGACTGGCGCGCGGCGTAACGAGAAGGTTGGCAACGTGGTATCGACCAAGATGCAGAAGACCATTGTGGTCGAGGTCGAAATGCGCAAGCCGCATCCCAAGTACAAGAAGATCATGCGGACGACCAAGAAGTTCTATGCGCACGACGAGCAGAGCTCGGCACGCATGGGTGATGTGGTGAGGATTCGCGAGACACGCCCGCTGAGCAAGCTGAAGCGCTGGGCGCTCGAAGAAATTGTCCGGCGATCGACGCTGGGCCAGATTGAAGATGCCGCGCAGGCCAAGACGGCAGCGGCGGCGAAGTAGGTAGAGCAGTTATCAGTAGTCAGTTATCAGTAGTCAGTTGAATCTCTGCCGGGCGGCACATCGTTCCCGGCTGATAACTGAAAACTGGCAACTGAGAACTTGAGGAGAAGAACCCATGGCAGTGCAAATGAGAACCATGCTCGCGGTTGCCGACAACTCCGGCGCGCGCAAGCTGCAAGTGATTCTGCCACTAGGCGGCGGATTGGGCAAGAAAGCCGGTCTCGGGGACATTGTTACCGCGGCGGTAAAGGAATCTTCGCCCGATGGCACGATAAAGAAGGGCAAAGTGGTCAAGGCGGTCATCGTCCGCACGCGCCTGGCGCATCGTCGCAAGGATGGCAGCTATATCCGCTTTGACGAAAACGCGGCCGTGGTGATCGACGACGCGCACGAGCCTGTGGGAACGCGCGTATTCGGCCCAGTTGCCCGCGAGTTGCGCGAGAAGAAGTTTCTGAAGATCGTTTCGCTAGCCCCGGAAGTTGTTTAAGAGCAGGGGTTGGGGATTAGGGGTCAGGGATCAGGGAATCGATCCACTGACTTGATTGAAGATGAGCAAGTGATTCAAGTCGGATCGGCCGGGATGATGGAAGTGGGGAAGTTCAAGGCCTAACCCCTAACCCCTGACCCCTGCTTTTGGAGAAGAAGATGCAGAGTTTGAATATTCATCGCAACGATACGGTCAAGATCCTCACCGGCTCTGATCGCGGCAAGACGGGCCGGGTTCTGCGCGTGTTTCCGGACAAGGGCACGGTGCTTGTGGAGCATGTGCGGATCGTCAAGAAGACTGTTTCGGGCAAGTCGGGAAAGCGGACCCAGGGTGGCATTGCCGACCAGGAGTCGCCGATCAACGTTTCAAATGTCGCCATCGTTTGTCCTAACTGCGGACCTGTTCGCGTGGGTTACAAGGTGGAGGGCGACAGCAAGGTGCGAGTTTGCAAGAAGTGTGGGCAGACGCTGACCACCAAGAAGTAACCCCATTCCGAATGGGCGAGATTCCTAAGGAGTCTGCCTGGACGGCAAGTCCTTCCGCAACGGTACACGGGGCAGCGATGGTCCACTCCGGGCGCCGGAAGAAAGAGAGCAAAGAATCATGGCAGCACGACTGAAAGAGAAGTATCACGCCGAGATCAAGCAGGCTCTGCAAAAGGAGCTTGGTCTCACGAATCCGATGGCAGTGCCGGAGCTTGAGAAGATTGTGATCAACATGGGCCTGGGCGAGGCGACCGGCAACACCAAGCTGCTGGACCCTCTGGTTGCGGACCTGGCGAACATCACCGGACAGAAGCCGGTAACAACCAAGGCGAAGAAGTCGATTGCGGCCTTCAAGGTGCGCGCCGGCATGTCGATTGGCGCGATGGTTACACTGCGCAACGAGAAGGCCTACGAGTTTCTGGACCGCCTGATTTCAACAGCGCTTCCGCGGGTAAGGGACTTCCGCGGAGTGTCGACGAAGAGTTTTGATGGCCGTGGGAACTACACGCTCGGCCTGCGCGACCAGTTGATCTTCCCGGAGATCGACTACTCCAAGGTGGAGAAGATGAAGGGCATGAACATCACGATCGTGACCACGGCGAAAGACGACAACTCAGCGCGGGCGCTATTGAAGCATTTCGGCCTGCCGTTCCGCCAAGGGGCATAAGTCTGGCCCGCGTAAGGGGATTTGAGGAAATATGGCAACTACTGCAAAGAGAGTAAAAGACGCGCGGAAGCCGAAGTTCAGCTGCCGCAAGCACAATCGGTGCCAACTGTGCGGAAGGCCGCGCGGTTTTCTGCGCAAGTTCGGAGTTTGCCGCTTGTGTTTCCGTTCGCTGGCGCTCAAGGGAGAGATCCCAGGCGTCGTAAAGTCGAGCTGGTAGCAAGGCAGTTGTCAGAGATCGGTTTTCAGTTGTCAGTCGAATTGAACGGACACGGGAAACTCTGAGAACTGACCACTGAAAACTGATAACTGCAGTACGCATTCCCGCTGGTTTCCGAGCCAATCACTTTGGGGACGGACGAACGGGGAATGAAGGAGAAGGAATGAGTCTGACCGACCCAGTAGCAGATTTTCTGGCGCGGATCCGGAATGCGATCCGGGCGCGTCATCAGAAGCTGGATGTACCGGCTTCGAAGCTGAAGTCCGAGATTGCCCGCATCCTCAAGGAGGAGGGCTACATCTCGAACTACAAGACACAGGAAGAAGAGGGCAAGCTGGTTCTGCGCGTGTACCTCAAGTACGGCGGCACGGAAGCGGCGATTCGGGATCTGGCGCGCATCTCGCGTCCAGGATGCCGCGTCTACATCGGCCGCGACGAGATCAAACGCGTTCAGGGTGGACTTGGTATTTCGATCATGACTACGCCCAAGGGCGTGATGACCGGCCGCCAGGCACGCCGCGAAGGCGTAGGCGGCGAACTGCTCTGCGAAGTGTGGTAAGAACAGATGACAGATTGCAGATGACAGATTTCAGTCATCTGCTGCGATCGGTTTAAGCCAACCTCAATCTGTAACCTGTTTTCCGGCTGCAGTGGAACCGCGAATTACTCGTGGAGACTCGCAAGCCAAGAAGGATAAAAATCGATGTCGCGAATTGGAAAGAAACTGATCCCGTTGCCAGCGGGCGTGAAGTACACGGTCGAGGGCAACACCGTTCTCGTCGAAGGGCCCAAGGGTAAGGTATCGGCGTTGATTGCCGATGGAATTTCGCTGGAGACCAAGGACGGTGTACTGCATGTGAATCGGGATACCGACAAGCACGCGGCAGTGCACGGGCTGACACGCGCGCTGGTGTTCAATGCGGTGTATGGCGTGACCTCGGGATGGAAGAAGGATCTGGATATTGTGGGCATCGGTTACCGCGCGGAACTGAAGGGCAAGGGCACGGTGGTGTTTACACTTGGCTACTCGCACCAGATCGAGTTTCCGTTGCCGACAGGCATTGAGGTGGCGATCGATCCCAAGCAGACGCATCTGACTGTTTCCGGCATCGACAGGCAGAAGGTGGGGCAGGTGGCCGCGGACATGCGTTCGCTGCGCAAGCCGGACCCTTACAAGAACAAAGGCGTGCGCTACTCGGACGAGAAGCTGAAGAAGAAGGCCGGCAAGACGGGCTCGAAGTAAAGCAGGGATCAGGGTCAGAGATCAGAGATCGGTAAAGGCGAAGCGCTCTTGCTGATCTCTGAAAGCTGATCTCTGACAACTGAACAACCAACCGAACGGGGTCGCAGGGCGGCTCCGCTGATAGGAATGAGAGATCAATGATTACGCAGACCAAAAGAAACGCAATTCGGCAGCGCATTCACGACCGTATCCGCCGCAAGCTTTCGGGCACCGCGGAGCGGCCTCGGCTGAACGTATATCGTTCACTGAGCCACATTTATGCTCAGGTGATCGACGACCAGAAGGGCGAGACCCTGGTCTCGGCTTCCAGCATGGGCCTGAAGCTCAAGACCGGCGGAAATGTTGAGGCGGCCAAGGAGATCGGCAAGGCGGTTGCGGAACTGGCCGTGAAGCAGGGCATCAAGAAGGTGGTCTTCGATCGTGGCGGCTACCTCTATCACGGACGGATCAAGGCGCTGGCGGATGCGGCGCGCGAGGCCGGGCTGGAGTTTTAAGGGCAGGGAACAGGGACAAGGGGCTAGGGAGTAGGGACTAGTCGCTATCAGCTCAAGAAGAGACGAGAGAGCAATGACGATATTGAAGAAGAAACTCGATGCCAACCAGTACAACCTGAAGGATCAGGTGGTGGCCATTAACCGCGTCACCAAGGTGGTAAAGGGCGGCAAGAACATGTCGTTTGCCGCGCTGGTGGTTGTGGGCGACTCCGCTTCGGCGGTGGTGGGCTATGGATCTGGCAAGGCCAAAGAGGTTCCCCAGGCGATCCGCAAGGGAATTGAAGCGGCCAAGAAGAACCTGGTGCACATCAACCTGACCGAGACCACGATTCCTCACCTGGTTCTGGGCCGTTTTGGCTCCGGCCAAGTGCTGCTGAAGCCGGCTCCTGAAGGTACTGGCGTGATCGCTGGCGGTGCGGTGCGTGCGGTGATGACCTCGGCGGGCGTACAAAACGTCCTGACCAAGAGCCTTGGTTCGCCCAATCCGCACAACGTCATCAAGGCGACATTTGACGCGCTGATCCAACTGCGCGACAAGGCCGATGTGGCAGCAGCGCGCGGTAAGTCAGTGGAGGAGCTCTAGTCATGGCCGAAACCAAGATGATCCGCATTCAGTACTACCGCTCCAAGAACTCGACGCCTGCAAAGCACAAAGCAGTGGTGAAGGGGCTTGGATTTACGCGCCTCAACCAGATTGTCGAGCGCGTCGATACCGAATCCATGCGCGGCATGGTCAAGGCCATTCCGCATTTGGTTCGCATTCTGGAAAGCTAGAGAAAAGAGATCAGGTGTCAGAGATCAGCTACATCGCGCCGGCGCCAATGCTTCAACTGATCTCTGAAAACTGATCTCTGATCTCTGCAATACAACGCGAGTCGTCCGCGCTCAACGCGGCCGGCGCTACAGCGAGGAAAATCATGGCAAAGAATCTCTCCAATCTACGCGCGCCCCGGAAAGCAAATACCGGACGCAAGCGTGTCGGCCGCGGAATGGGCTCCGGCATGGGCAAGACCTCAACCCGTGGCCACAAGGGCCAGGGATCGCGCACCGGCACCAGCCTGATGCGCGGCTTTGAAGGCGGCCAGATGCCGCTGCACCGCCGCCTGCCCAAGCGCGGATTTACCAACATCTTCCGCACCGAGTATACGGTTGTAAATCTGGACCGGATTGCCCAGCAGACAGAGGGGCTCACGGTGACCGAGATTGGCCTGGACGACTACAAAAAGCTTGGTTTGTCGTCGAGCAAAAGGGCGCTCATCAAGGTTCTGGGCTCAGGCGAACTGACATCAGCGATCACTATTCATGCCCACAAGTTCTCCAAGTCGGCTGTTGATAAGATCGAAAAGGCGGGCGGCAAGGCTGTTGTGGCCGGCGCGGCGCCAGCAGCGGCTTAGGTCTGGATTCCCAGGTCTCAAATGCGCGACCTGGGGCACCCGGCAAGTGTGCGGTCTAGTGATGTGATGGCCAGCATATTCAGGGCTTCCCGGCACGACTACGATCCTTGGCAATCGGGAAATGCTCTAAGATGAAAAGGCAAAAGATTCAAGCGGCGCGAAACGCCTGAAGCGGATAACCAGACATGCTTGAGAAATTCCTAAATATCTTCCGGATTCCCGATCTGCGCAAGCGGGTACTGTTTACGCTTGCCATTCTGGCCGTTTACAGGCTGGGTTCGCACATTCCCACACCCGGCGTGAACGCGCACCAGTTGGAACTGTTGTTCAGCCAGCAGAGCGGCTCGGCGCTGGGACTGATGGACTTGTTTGGCGGGGGGAACCTGCGCCGCATGACGGTGTTTGCCCTGGGCATCATGCCGTATATCACTGCGTCCATCATCTTTCAGCTGCTCACTGTGGTCTATGAGCCGCTCGCGCGCATCCAGAAGGAAGGCGAGCTGGGACGGCGGAAGATTACGCAGTGGACGCGCTACATGACGATTATTCTCGGCATGTTGCAGTCAATTGGCATCGCGACCATTCTCACCAAACAGGGTCTTGTTCTTCACCCGGGCATCGGCTTCAGTCTGATGACGGTCCTCACGCTGACCACGGGTACGGGTTTTATCATGTGGCTGGGCGAGCAGATTACCGATCGCGGTATCGGCAACGGCATGAGCCTGCTGATCTTTGCCGGCATCGTTGCAGGCCTGCCGCGCGGCGTGGCGGAACTCTATCAGAAAGTCCAGGCCAACGCCTGGGGCTCGTTCACGATTATTGCCGTAGCCATTTTGCTGGTAGGCATGATTGCCGTGGTTGCATTCATCGTATTTGTGGAACGCAGCGAGCGGCGCATCCCCATTCAGAGTGCGCGGCGCATCGTAGGGCGTCGCATGATGGGCGGGCAATCCAGCCACCTGCCTCTCAAGGTGAACTCTGGCGGTGTGATGCCTGTGATCTTCGCCAGTTCCATTCTGTCGGCGCCGATGCTTTTCAGTCAGTCAGAGTTCGTCCAGAGCAACAAGTTTCTGCAGCCAATTGTGCAGGCTCTTCAGCCTGGATACCCGTGGTATGAGGTGCTGTACGTCCTGGGCATCATCTTCTTTGCGTACTTTTACATCTCAATTGTGATGAAGCCGGACGACATTGCCGATAATTTTCGCAAGTCGGGGTCATTCATTCCGGGCATTCGCCCTGGAAAGCGCACCTCGGACTTCATCAACGATATCCTCACCCGCATTACGCTCGTCGGGGCGCTGTATCTGATCGTCATCTCTCTGGTACCGACGTTCCTTATCTCGGGCATCCGTTTTGACAAGGTATTTTTGATCGGCAAGTTGTTTGAGGCGTTGCCGACGTGGACGACACATGGTTTGGGGGTCAACTTCTACTTTGGCGGCACTTCACTGCTGATCGTGGTGGGTGTTGCCATGGATACCGTCAACCAGATCGAATCGCAGCTGATCATGCGTCATTATGATGGCTTTTCCCCTCGCTCCGGTCGCATACGCGGAAGGAAAACCTGGTAATGTCTTCATCTATGATCGCAGTCGAGGAGGGCCGGGAAATGGGTTCTATAACCGTTCCCGGCCCAATCCTTTTATTGGGTGCGCCGGGGGTAGGCAAGGGGACGCAGGCTAAGGAACTGGTGAAGTTATGGGGTATCCCGCAGATATCCACTGGAGATCTGCTGCGGGCCAACGTCGCCCGGAGAACGCAACTGGGTCGGGCGGCAAAGGAGTTGATGGAGCGCGGCGAACTGGTGCCAGACTCCCTGGTCAATGAGATGGTTGCCACGCGTCTGAAAGAACCGGACGCCACCCGAGGATACATCCTGGATGGTTTTCCACGCACCCTGGGCCAGGCTCATTGGCTGGATGGACGCCTGGAGGCCGAAGGTGGACCGCTGCCGGTGATTGCCGTCAGCATCCAAGTGGACTATAATCAATTACTGCGTCGAATTACGGGGCGCAGGAACTGTCCTGTCTGCGCAACCATCTACAATATTCACATGAATCCCCCGAAAAGGGATGGATTCTGCGATGTAGAAGGTGCTGCGCTGGTCCAGCGAGCCGATGACACGGAGAAGGTCTTCAAGGAGCGCATGCGCGCTTATTCAGGACTGACCGCGCCGGTTATCGAGCACTATAGGACTCTGGGGCGTTTTGCGGAAGTGGATGGAGACCGGCCGATTGGCGTGATCGCGGCTGGAATTGTTGCTGCCGTCGAGCGGTTGCGCAAAATAGCGTAGCCGAACGGCGGTTTGTGCGTGAGAGGCAAGTGGTAAGTGCCTAGTGGTGAGTCGGCGCAGCCTGAGGCGTCATTGCTCTGAATCGCTGAACACTAAGCACTGGAAACTGGGTTTATCTTGGCTGTTGTATTGAAGTCGTCGAAAGAGATCGAGAAGATGCGCCGAGCGGGCCAGGTGGTTCGCGAAGTGCTGGAGCTTGTCCGTGCACAGGTGAAGCCTGGGGCAACGACGCTGGATCTGGAGAAGGCGGCGGTAGCGCGGCTGGACGAGCTTGGGGTAAAGGCTGCTTTCAAGGGCTATCACGGGTATCCATGCGTGTTGTGCACGTCTGTCAACAGCGAGGTCGTGCACGGGATTCCATCGGCGAAGCGTGTCCTGAAGGAAGGGGACATCGTCTCAGTGGATTTTGGGGCGATTGTGGACGGCTATTACGGGGACTCTGCGATCACGGTGCCGGTGGGTTCGATTGACGCCGGAGCGGCACGACTGCTGAAGGTTACAGAGGATTCACTTTATGCGGGCATTGCTGCGGTGAAGCCGGGAGCGACCCTTGGCGACGTGGGTGCGGCGGTGCAGGAACTGGTTGAGGCCGAGGGTTTCTCGGTGGTACGCGATTTTGTGGGCCATGGAATAGGGGTTCACATGCACGAAGACCCGCAGGTGCCGAACTTTGGCGAGCGGGGCCGTGGGATGAAGTTGAAGGTGGGCATGGTGATCGCTATAGAACCGATGGTGAACGCGGGCGGCCCGGACGTCGAAGTCTTGAAAGACGGCTGGACGGCGGTGGCCAAGGACGGCAGCATGAGTGCCCATTTCGAACATACGGTGGCGGTGACTGCCACCGGAGCAAGAGTTTTGACCGATTAGCTGTCGGTCATCAACAGGCCGGATGCGCAGTTTTGCGCCGGCGGAATTGGATGCGGTTTGTCGAAGGAAGACGCGATTGAGGTAATGGCAGTGGTCACAGAGACTCTGCCCAACGCCATGTTCAAGGTCAAGCTCGAGAACAATCACGAGGTATTGACCCATGTTTCGGGCCGGATGCGGAAGAATTTTATTCGCATACTGCCTGGTGACCGCGTGGCCGTGGAGCTAAGTCCCTACGACCTGAATCGCGGACGAATCGTGTACCGGTACAAATGATAGATGACAGTCAACAGATGACAGGTGACAGTAAAAGCCAGAGTCTGCCAACTGAAATCTGGTAGCTGGGTTTCAAGGAAAGGTAACAAGACAATGAAGGTCCGTGCATCAGTAAAGAAGATTTGCGTCAAGTGCAAGGTCATTACTCGCCGCGGTGTGGTGAGGGTGATCTGCGAGAACGCAAAGCACAAGCAGCGCCAGGGCTAGTTGAGACTGGTACCCGTGGAAGCTTCCACGAAGTTGTCAGTCGTCAGTTCTCAGTTGTCAGCAAAAACCTCGAATTAACTCCGGTTTTGCGAACTGATCACTGACAATTGAAAACTGACCACTGGGAAAGAGGCTAGTTAGCTTGAGTCATGGCTTGCGATGAACCTCTGGAAGCGTAAAGCACACACCGTGCGAACCGGTTAAGGCCGGGGGCACACAACCGCAGCAGCAAAGGAAATATACATGGCACGTATTGCTGGCGTCGATCTGCCCCGCAACAAGCAGGCACGGATCGCGCTCACATACATCTTCGGTATCGGAGATCCGCGTGCGGCGAAGATTCTGGAGAAGGCGAACGTTGATCCGTTCAAGAAGATCCAGGATCTCGGCGAAGACGAGGTCAACCGCATCCGTCAGGTGATCGAGGACGAAGGGAACGTCGAAGGCGACCTGCGCAAGGATGTCTCGATGCACATCAAACGCCTGATCGACATTCAGAGCTATCGCGGCACGCGTCATCGGCGTTCATTGCCGGTTCGCGGACAGCGTACCCACACCAACGCCCGCACTCGCAAGGGCCCGCGCAAGGGCACAGTTGCCGGCAAGAAGAAAGCGACGGGTAAAACCTAATGGCGAAGCCAGAACAGAAAGCCGGCGCCGGCAAGGCGGGCAAGAACAAGAAGTTCAAGAAGCGCGAACGCAAGAATGTGCCATTTGGCATTGCGCACGTTCAGGCTACGTTCAACAACACCATTGTGACCATCACCGACCCGGTGGGCAACACGCTGAGCTGGAAGAGCTCGGGCTCGCTGGGCTTCCGTGGTTCGCGCAAGGGCACGCCGTTCGCGGCGCAGCAGGCAGCCTCAAACGCCGCCAGCGCTGCTCGCGATCACGGTCTGCGCGCAGTGGACGTTCGCGTCTCCGGTCCCGGTTCGGGCCGCGAGTCAGCAATTCGCGCACTTGCCGCGGCTGGTATCGAGGTGCGTTCCATCCGCGACGTGACGCCAGTACCGCACAACGGCTGCCGTCCACCGAAGCGCAGGCGCGTTTAACTCGCAGTGGTTATTGAATAGTGGTTAGTGACTGGCCTCGGGCTCTTTTGCTAACCACTCACCACTGATCACTGAAATTGGGCCGGGAGGAAGCTCCGAAGGATCAAAAGTCCGGAGGACCGTAAACCGGCCGTCATCCGCAGTCAGGAGAAGAAGAAGAAATGGCACGTTATACAGGAGCAGTCTGCCGCCTTTGCCGTCGCGAAGGCACCAAGCTTTTTTTGAAGGGCACCAAGTGCCTTTCCGACCGTTGCCCCCTGGAGAAGCGTAACTTTCCTCCCGGCATGCATGGCAAGGATCGCAAGGCCAAGATTGTGGGCTACGGTCTGCAGCTGCATGAGAAGCAGAAGGCCAAGCGCATGTACTTCACTCTGGAAGGCCAGTTCCGCGAGTATTACGAAAAGGCCAACCGTGCGACAGGCGTTACCGGTGAGCTGCTGATTCAGCAACTCGAGCGTCGTCTGGACAACGTTGCGTACCGTCTTGGATTCGCAATCAGCCGGCGCCAGGCGCGCCAGGTGGTTCGTCACGGGCATGTCACGGTGAACGGTCGCAAGGTCAACATTCCTTCCTACCAGGTGCAAGTCGGTGACGAGATTGCCATCCGCGAGAGTGCGAGGAAGCTGCTGATCGTTGAGCAGGGCGCGCAGTATGCCGCGCAGAACCCGGTTCCGGGCTGGCTCGAAGCAAACTTCGAGACCTTCACGGGCCGCGTGCTGAGCCTGCCGAAGCGCAAGGATGTCAATTTGCCGATCAACGAACAGCTGATCGTCGAACTGTACTCGAAGTAAGACAGGTTACAGATGACAGATTGCAGATGACAGCTTGGGCCTCGTTGTTCAAAGCCTTTAACTGTCACCTGTAATCTATCCACTGTCACCTGACATTCCAACCGAAGGAGAACTTGCGCGGCCGCCGCAAAATGCATCGCGACGTACCTGCCGCGCGGGAAAAGAGACAACGATTATGCTTTGGAGAGGATTTCAAAAGCCGAAGCGCCTGGCAGTCGATGCCGAGACGCTAACCGATACATTTGGCAAGTTCAGTGCACAGCCGTTTGAGCGTGGTTTTGGTACCACGATCGGCAATGCCTTGCGCCGAACCCTGCTCAGCTCCATCGAAGGCGCCGCCGTCACAGCGATCCGCATCGAAGGCGTGCTTCATGAGTTCCAGTCGATTGGCGGCGTGGTTGAAGATGCGACCGACATCATCCTGAACCTGAAGCAGGTTCCCTTCAAGCTCGCTGGCGAAGGTCCCAAGGCGCTTTATCTGCGTGCCGATCAGCCCGGGGTTGTTACCAGCGGCATGATTGAAGCCGATGGCGACGTGGAGATTCTGGACAAGAACATTTACCTGGCCACCCTGTCAGAAGGCGGCAAGCTGGATATGGAGATGCGCCTGAAGCGCGGCCGTGGCTATGTGTCGGCTGACAAGAACTTTGACGCCGATCTGGGCCTGGGATTCATTCCTGTTGACTCTGTCCACTCGCCTGTGCGCCGCGTGAACTATGTGGTGGAAGCTGCTCGTCTGGGCCAGATCACCGACTACGACAAGCTGACCCTGGAAGTGTGGACCAACGGAGCTGTTTTGCCGGCCGACGCAGTGGGTCTGGCCGCGAAGCTGCTTAAGGACCACATGAATATCTTCATCAACTTCGAGGAGGAAATCGTAGCCGAAGCTCGTGGCGAAGAAAGCCGCGGTCTGCTGCGCAACGACAACCTGAATCGCAGCGTCGAAGAGCTCGAGCTTTCTGTGCGCAGCTACAACTGCCTGAAGAATGCAAACATCCAGTCGATTGGCGAGTTGGTGCAGAAGACCGAAGCCGAGATGCTGAAGACCAAGAATTTCGGCCGCAAGAGCCTGAACGAAATCAAGGAAATCCTTGCGCAGATGGGTCTTTCGCTGGGCATGAAGATCGACGAGAACGGCAATCCGGTTCCTGGGCCGACGAGCATTCCGCCCGCAGCCGCGCTGGCCGCCAGCTATAACCGCTACGACGACGAGGACGAGCCGCTGGATTCAGTAGATCTGCAGTTGCCGACCGAGACCGAGAACTTCTAAGTACAGTGATTAGTGGTTAGTGATCAGTGGTTAGTAGAAAGGCCCGGGTGGCTTCTTACCGACACTGATCCCTAATTGCTGAACACTGATCACTGATTACTGAACACTGATTCGAAAGAGAGTTACATCATGCGCCATCGCAATGCAGGATTTAAGCTCGGACGCAATACCAGCCATCGCCGCGCCCTGTTGCGCAACCTGGTCACGTCCGTCATCATCGAAGACCGGGTGCTGACCACCGTGGCCAAGGCCAAGGCGGTTCGTCCGCTGGTTGAAAAAATGATCACCCTGGGCAAGAAGGGCGATCTTCACTCGCGCCGTCAGGCGCTTAGCTTCCTTATGACCGACGCGTCGGTTGAGCGGCTGTTCGACACCGTGGCTCCGCGCTACGGCGATCGCCAGGGCGGGTACCTGCGCATCGTTCGCGCCGGATTCCGTCAGGGCGACGGCGGGGAAACGGCTTTCATCGAGCTCCTCGGCGCCGAAAAGCAGCTGGAAGTGAAGAAGCAGAAGCGCGACGAGATCAAGGCCAAGAAGCGGGCCGAGCTCGAGAAGCAGCTGGAAGAGAGCAAAAAGGAAGAAGGCGGAGAAGAAGCCGCCTAGGATCTGCCACTCAGACACGATCTTTTCTCGTTGAATCAACAAGTCAACAATGGGCGCATCGCTCCTCAGAGGGCGGTGCGCCCTCTTTTTTGGGGAAATCTCTTTGGGACCCTGAACGTTTTCCGTCCCTCTCCCGAACTACACATCGGAGACGCGAATTGCTCGACGACAAGGAACTCGGAAGTAGGATATCCGCCGACGAGGGTACTCATTCCTACACCTTTCTCAGTGGCGCGCCTGTCACGCGGGATGGTCACTTATGGGTGCTGCTCGAACCAGGTTTCGTTCCTCCCCAGCAGCTTGAAGGAAAGACCTTCATCAGCACAATCGATTTGGATAAACTGCAGGTGCAGTGATTTCCCCGAAACGCACCGGTTCCAACTCCTTCTGTGATTTTCCGATTCTCCGCGAACAAATGGGTGCAGCCCTTGCGGTAGTCTTGAGTTGAATCCATCGATTCTTGGCTCGATGCTATCCAGAATTCGGACGGGGAAGGAGGCTTTGATGAACAAGATAACGCGGCGAACTCTCGTGCGGAGTGGCGGCGTTGCGGCCACAGCTGTCACTCTCAATTTGGGCGCATTCGCGGAGGGAAATATGCTGGAAGAGCAGGCGGGGAACGTGTTTCACGTATTTGCATTTCAATGGAGGCCGGACGTGACCGTTGCGCAGAAGGACAGGGCTGCGCGTGACATTGCCGCTTTTCAAGGGCAGATTCCGGGGTTGCTGGAGACGCATGTGGGGTCGAACCTTTCTCCGCGCGGCAAAGGCTACACATTCGGCGGGGTTATGCGATTCACAGCCCCGGCGGCCCTCGATGCGTACACGCATCATCCGATGCATCTGGCGCTGCTGGCATGGCTTGTGCCGCTGATCGATGCGATCGAACTGGACCTCCACGCTTGAAGTCGAATTGGGGAACTTGACCCAATTGCGAGATTGAGTGGACCATTCTTTGGGGAAATAGGCAGCCACTTCATATAAAGATTGCGTCCAATGGGCATGACGTTGTTCGCTAAGCAGTTTCTTGTTCGCAGCTTTGTTTTCGTCTTTCTGGTGTTCGGTTTGGGTACCCCTGCACAGCAACTCACAACGCATCCACTCCACCTGGCCAACGGCAAATCGCTGGTTCTGAATCTTCCCCCAAATTTTACCGTCAACGTTGCGGCCGAAGGGCTGAAGCGCGTTCGCTTCATGGCTATTTCGCCTGACAATCGAGTCTTCGTGACGGACATGCACGACCTTGGCGACAACAACCTTGGCAGGGTGTATGTCCTCGAGGGGTGGGACAAGAAGACCGGTACGTTTGCGAAGACCATGATTTATCTGGATCATCTTCGCAACCCCAACAACCTGGCCTTCTATACGGAGCCGGCACAAGGTGGCAGGCCTGGCCAATCGTGGATTTATGTCCCGCTCACCGATCGGCTACTCCGCTACAAATACAGTGCGGGGGATGAAGCGCCAACCGGACCTCCGGAGGTGCTTGCGCATTATCCTGACTATGGCCTCAACTACAAATACGGCGGATGGCACCTTACACGGACGGTTGTACTTGGCGTCCTCCACGGCAAGACGCGTGTCTATGTGACGGTCGGTAGTTCGTGCAACGCCTGCAACGAGAAAGAAGAAGTCCGCGCGACTCTGACGGCGATGGATCCGGACGGCAAGAATCCGGAGATTCTGGCCCGTGGGCTGCGCAACGCTGTTGGCATGGAGTTCGTTCCGGCGATCGATAACGGAGCGCTTTTCGCCACGAACATGGGTGCGGACCATTTGGGAACGCGTGCTCCGGAAGACACATTTTTTGAGGTGGACAGCAACGCGCGGCCAATTCCGGCGGGTACCAATTACGGCTGGCCAACCTGCTATTTTGAGGGCGGTCAACCGCACGCCGATCGATTGATCTCTGACCCCAAACCCAACGATCGTATTGTTCCCGCGCCGCCCGCCGGTGCGCCCCCGGCGCAGTTCGACTGTGCGAAAATCCCGGCCGTCTACACGACGTTTGCAGGGCACAGTTCGCCGCTTGGGCTGCATTACTTTGACGGGTTGAACCCTACGCTATCCGGATCGTTCCTGGTGGCGCTTCATGGAGCGAGCCATCCGGCCATCGGCACGGGGTATCGGGTGGTTCGCGTGGACTCAGCACAGCGCAAGCCGCGGGACTTTATCACCGGATTTCTGGTGAACGGAAAAGTGACGGGCCGGCCCTGCGGCATTCTGCAGATTGGGCCTGATGCTTTCCTGCTGACAGATGACTTGGACGGGGCTATCTACTATGTCCATCCGAAATAGATGCGGAAATGGTCAAGCAACCCGGGCCAGGCGCTTGGGTTTAAATGTCCGCATGAAGAGATAGACGATCAGTTGGAGGACTACCGCACCGGTGCAGTCTAGCAGGACGTCCCAGGGGGTACCGGTGCGGTTGGGGAGGAAGGTCTGGTGCCACTCGTCGCAACTGGCTACGAGGGCGGTTCCGAGGAGGGCTAGGAATGCGTCCTGGAGGAAGCGGGAGCGGGGCAGGGTGAACCACCAGGCGCGCAGCCAAGCCAGGCCAATCAATCCGTAGCCTAGGAAGTGTCCCGACTTTCGGATGAAGTGGTGGATGATCTCCCAGCGGTCATCGGAGACGCGGCCAAAGATGGCCTCGTAGACGCCGCGAAGTGGGCCGCTGGTGTGGTCGGAGCCGAACCACTCGGTGGACTCGAGGAGGATGACGGCAATTCCGAGGGCAACGGGAAGCCAAATGCCAATCCAGTAGAGCAGACTGCGCCGCGGCCTATTCGACATGATAGTTGGGCGCCTCGCGGGTGATGATCACGTCGTGGACGTGACTCTCGCGCAGGCCCGCACCGGAGATGCGCACAAACTGAGCCTTCTCCTGGAGATCAGTGACGGAAGCGCAACCCAGGTAGCCCATGCCGGAGCGCAGTCCGCCAACGAGCTGGTAGACCATGGATTCGAGCGGCCCACGATAGGGTACGCGGCCCTCGATTCCCTCAGGGACAAACTTCGCCAGGCGATTCTGGCTGGCGCGCTCGCGCTGAACCACGCCCTCGGTGCCCATTTCGGCGCTGGCCAGATCGGCGGTGCTTTGGAAGTATCGCTCCCCGGACCCCTGGCTCATGGCGGTCAACGAGCCCATGCCGCGGTAGCTCTTGAAGCTGCGCCCCTGGTAAAGGATGGTCTCGCCAGGGCTCTCGTCGACGCCGGCAAAGAGCGAGCCGATCATGATGGTGCTTGCGCCGGCTGCAATGGCCTTTGTGATTTCGCCGGAGTATTTGATTCCTCCGTCGGCGATGACGGGGATGCCGTACTCCCGGGCGGCGCGGTAGGCCTCGGCGATGGCGGTGATCTGCGGCATGCCGGCGCCGGTGACCATGCGGGTGGTACAGATGGAGCCGGGGCCGATGCCGACCTTGATGGCGTCGGCTCCAGCTTCAATGAGGGCCAGCGCGCCTTCATAGGTGGCGATGTTGCCGGCGAGCAGGCCGACGTTGGGGAACATCTTCTTGACTTCGCGGACGGCTTCGAGGACGCGCGAACTGTGGCCGTGAGCAGAGTCGATGGCCAGCACGTCTGCACGGGCTTTGACCAACTCCGCGGCGCGCTCAAGGAAGTCCCCGGTCGCGCCGATGGCTCCGCCTACGCGCAGACGGCCTTGACCGTCTTTGCTGGCGTTGGGATATTTGAGCTTCTTCTGGATGTCCTTGACGGTGATCAGGCCCTTGAGATTGTATTGATCGTCGACCACGAGCAGTTTTTCCACGCGGTGCTCGTGGAGAATCAGCTCGGCTTCTTCGAGAGTGGTGCCGACGGGGACGGTGATGAGGTTTTTCTTGGTCATCACGTCGCCGACGGGGATGTCGGTGCGGGTTTCGAAGCGCAGGTCGCGGTTGGTGAGGATTCCGACGAGGCGCTTGCCCTGGGTAACCGGGACGCCGGAGATTTTGTAGCGGCGCATCACTTCGAGGGCGTCGGAAATCATCTGATCGGGGCCGATGGTGACGGGGTCAACGATCATGCCGCTTTCGGATCGCTTGACCTTATCGATTTCACCGGCCTGGTCGGAGATGGTGAGGTTGCGGTGGACGATGCCGATGCCGCCCTGCTGGGCCATGGCGATTGCCATGCGCGACTCGGTGACCGTATCCATAGCCGAGGAGAGCAGGGGCGTGTTCAGCACAATGTCGCGGGTGAGCTGGGTCTGGGTGCTGACCGTGGCTGGGACCACCTCGCTGTAGGCGGGGACGAGCAACACGTCATCGAATGTCAGGGCTTCCGGAAGGATTTTGGCTAGCATGATAGTTTGACGCGCCTGGCGGAGCCGGGATTCTTGCTTTCCGGTTGGGCAGGTGCGTGTAGCTATTGTAGCGGAGGGAGCAAGGCTACGCGGTTTGGCGACAGCATGTCGGATTGCGCATTCTGGGGGGATTTCAGGCCCATTTCTTGGCAAGAACGGTGTCGCAACGTCGATTTTCATGCCGAAAATGCCATTTTTTGGCTATTTTTTGCAGGTTGTGTTTACGCTTGAGTTAATAGTCTACATCTAACATGTGTTGATAATAAGCGTGTTATGTTTGTTTTTCCGGTTGGAAATCGGTGTTTTTCGGGGTGGGGGGGTGGGGGTGCGAGCCGAATTGGGGGCCAGAACATCCTGACAAAGTGAGGGTGTGACCGTTTGCGAGGGGCGGGGATATGGGTAGGACGACGGTCATGATTTGATTGTGCGCTTATCGGGGAAATGAACTGCAAGTTTCGGAGAGATATTTTTGGCTGGGGACGGGGTTGAGATCGGTGGTAACTTATTGATTTTATTTGGAAAATCTTTCGGAAAGGCGGGGTCGGACTCAGGCGGGGTTGAGTTTGGTGATTTCTCACTCTTGACAGCGAATGTCCGGGTTGAGATTTGTGGCCGCCCACTCATCGCGATGAGGCCGCGATGAATGGGGCACGATGTTTGCTGCGGCCAGGAAGCGCCGAGGATTACTCAGAGCGGAGGGATTCGATGGGGTTTACGTTGGCTGCGCGCATGGAAGGAATCAGGCTGGCGAGGACGGTGACGAGTGCGAGGAGCGCGGCGGCGGATGCGAATGCCAGGGGGTCCGAGGGGGTGAGGCCATAGAGCATTGTGCCTGCTTCGCGGGTGGCGGCGAGGCCAAGAGCTGTGCCAGCGACGAGGCCAACGAACAGCATGAGCAGGGCGCTTCGGAGCATGGCGATGACGACGCGTCCGCGACTGGCTCCGAGGGCCATGCGGATGCCGATTTCGCTGCGGCGCTGGGCGAGGAAGTAGGAGAGGACGCCGTGGAGTCCGACGACCACGAGCAGGGCGGCGAGGATGCCGAAGAAGCCGGACAGGCGGGCCATCATGCGATCGCCGACCAAGTGATCGAGGATTCCCTGATGGAAGTCGTAGAAGCCCATCCGGGTGCCGGGGTGGTTCTGCTCAAGCATGTGGCGGACGGCCAGTTGCGCGGCAATGGAGTCGCGCGAGGCGATTACCATGCCCATGCCGGGACCCTCGGCTGTGGCGGGGAGCTGGGCAATGGGGACGAAGGCCTGGGGCGGCGGGTCTTCGCGGAGGTCGCCGTACTTGGTGTCAGGAATAGTGCCGATGATCTGATAGGTGCGGGCAGGGTAATCCGGCTCAGGACGGACGCGGATTTGGGCACCGAGGGGCGAGGTTTGATTGAGGTACTTGCGGAGGAAGGCCTTGTTTACGATGAGGACGAAGGGGGTGCCGTTGGTGTCACGATCCGTGAAGCTGCGGCCATCGAGGAGCGGGATGCCCATGGTTGCGAAATAGGATGGGCTGACGTAGGTGAATTTGCTTGCGCCGGTGAGTGATGCGACATCGATGTTGTGCTCCCAGCTTGAGCCGCTGAGTGGGGTGTTGGTGGTGGCTGCGGCGTTGTCGATGCCTGGAAGGGCGCGGATTTCGTCGACGAGTTGCCGCTTGTAGTCGGCGAGGTACTGGTGTTTGAAGCCGGTGGGGGGGAACCCGAAGCCGGCAAGGGTGATTCCTTGCTGGCGCATGCCTGGGTTGAGGTTGGTGAGATTGCGATAGCTGCGCACAAAGAGGAGCGCGCCGACCAGCAGGACCATGGAGACGGCGATCTGTGTGATGACCATGGCGCGCTGGGCGGAAAAGCGCTCGCGGCTGCCTGCTACTCCGCGAGCGCCGGCCTTGAGGGCGGTGAGCGGCTCCGCACCGATGCTGCGCAGCGCAGGAAGGGTGCCGAAGACGATGCAAGTGGCCATGGCGACGGCAGCGGCGAACAACAGGACGCGCCAGTCGGGCACGATGCTGAGATGGATGGTGTACTGACTGGTTTCGAGCGAGGTGACGAGGGCATGGCTGAGCGGTTGGGCGAGGGCGGCCCCGAGAGCCGCGCCAGTGACAGCGAGGAGGAAGGATTCGAGAAGGATCTGGCGGAGAAGGCGGCCGCGGGATGCGCCGAGGGACATGCGGATGGCGACTTCGCGACGCTTTACGCTGGCGCGCGCCAGCATGAGATTGGCGAGATTGGCGCAGGCAATGAGCAGGACGAGTCCGGTGATGACGAGGAGGACTTCAAGGGAAGAGTTGTATTGAAGTCGCAGTGCGCTGACGCCGGAGGCGGCTGGATAGGCGGCAAGGCGAAAGGCTCTATAGGGCTTGAGAGCGTCGGGGCTGTAGCCGTCTGGGACCGTTCTTGCGAATAGGCCGGGGCTGAGTGCGTCGAGGTATTCCGACGCCTGCTGCATGGTCCATCCTGGCTTGAGGCGGCCCATGACGGAGTAGATGAATACCTCGGCGCGGGGATGGGGTGGGGTGCAAGAGGGAAAGGCGAGGTCAAAGCGATTGCCAACGATCATGCCGAAGAACGAGGGCGGAGTGACGCCGAGAACCTGGACGGATTTTCCCTCGACGAGGGTGGTGGTGTTGGGAGTGATGGGCTCCCCGCCCATCTGGGATTTCCAGAATGGATAACTGGCAACGACGCGGGTGATCTGGCAGCCGGTTTCATCTTGCGGTTGGATGAGGCGGCCCTGAAAGGGGGCGATGCCGAGGGCATTGAAGAAGTCGCCGGTGACTTCGATCCCATTGACGCGGTGCAACTGGTTGGGAGCGCCGACCTGCAAGTCGTCAGTGCGCCAGGCAAAGACGCTGGAGAAGGGGTCGTGGTGGTCCTTGATCTGCTGCCACATGGGTATGGTGAATTCGGTGAAGAAGTTGTGGGTGACTCCGAACCCGCCATTGCCGCCGACAATGCGCAGTTCGGCGAGTTCGTTGGGCTTGACGATGGGGAGGGTGCGGAGGCGCACGGCGTCAAGGAGTTCGAAGATTGCGGTGTTTGCGCCGATTCCGAGGGCAAGGGTGGCGACGACGACAAAGGAAAAGCCGGGGCTCTTGACGAAGACACGCAGGGCGCCGCGGACATCGAGCCAGAAGGTTTCGAGGCCGAGGGCGGCATCTTCAGCGGAGACGCGCTCGCGCATGGCGGTGGGACTGCCAAAGCGGGTGCGAGCATCGCGTTCGGCGGCTTCGCGGGTCATGCCTTGGGCCATGTTGTCGTCAACAGCCATGGCGCGGTGTTCGCGGAGTTCGGCTTCAATCTCCTGTTCCAAGCGTGAGCGGCGGCCTAGCGAGAGAATTCTGCGGAAGAGTGCCATTGAATCACCTCATGCAAAACGTAGAATTGCGTCGACGCCTTTGACGACCTGGGACCAGTTCTTTTCGCGGTCGGCGAGCTGCTCGCGGCCGGCTTGCGTGAGGGCGTACCACTTGGCTTTGCGGCCGTAGTCGGTGACGGCCCAACTGGCGCGGATCCAGCCGTTCTGCTCCATGCGGTGAAGGGCGGGGTAGAGCGAGCCTTCTTCCACGATGAGGGCTTGGCTGCTGACGCGTCGGATGTGCAGGACGATGCCGTAGCCGTGCATGGAGTCAAGGTGGGCGAGGGTCTTGAGGATGAGGAGGTCGAGGGCGCCTTGGAGGTCGTTTTTGGCCATAGGGTTTACCCTAGTCGTCGAGGGTAAGGAGAGAATAGCGATGGATTACCCTAGATGTCAAGGGGAGATCTGAAGGAGTTTGGTTTTCTGGGGGGGGGGTGGCGCGGGGTGGGACAATTCGGCTCAAATCTAGTGTCCTGAGTCGAAAGTCATTGTTGTAATTCCGGAAAGAACAAATGCAGATCCTTCGACTCACCATCCCCGAGCTCCACCCCGGCGACGAAGACGTGTGGCCGGGGACCCCGGGACTCCAGCCCAGCGACGAAGACCTGTCGCCGGGGACCCCGGGACTCCACCCCGGCGACGAAGACCTGTCGCCGGGGACCCCGGGACTCCAGCCCAGCGACGAAGACCTGTCGCCGGGGACCGCGGGGATGAAAGGCGTTTGGGGCCCCGTTCGCTTCCCAAGAACAAAGGCCGAAGAGCAGCCGCAGATCGCTCGGCTGCGGTCGGGATGACAGTGTGGTGGTAGTGAACATGCTGGACGATTTTGGCGTTCGTGGTAGCCGTAACGCGACTTGCGCGGGTCGCCAACTCTGGCGAGAATCTTCGAGTGTTTGGGCGGTCACCATAGGCCCACAACCATAGTGCAGTCCGATTCTCCAATCATGAAATAAGAATCAATATCCTGCGCGGGCCGGCTTCAGACGCCGACGGGAAACGGCTTGGGGCTGGATTCGTCGTCGGTGTTGGCGGTGCCGGTGCGCCAGCGCTCGAAGCGGCCCTGGAGGAGGCTCATGAAGCCGGTATACCAGTATCCGATCACAAAGAGGATCAGGAACGGGGCGGTGAAGTAGTTGTGGTTGGAGAAGGTGTAGACGATGGCGGCCATGAAATAGCAGCCGAGGAAGATCTCGATCCAGGGGGCGAGGACGAGGCGCTTGCGGTATTTGGCGGCCTGCGATTTTTCGCCCTTTTTGGCGACGCGGTACTTTGGGGTTCGCACAAAGGCGCTCTTCATGCCGAAGAGGGCTTCCATGACGGCCTTGGTGTTGGTGACGGTGAGGCCAATGCCGAGGGCCATCAGGAATGGCAGGTAGAGGAAGGTCTTCATCCAGGTTTTGGGGAAGAGTTCGCGCTGGCTGACCACGTAGAAGACGGCGATGGAGAACGTGGAGGCGGTGAACAGGGGCACGTCGATGAGCAGCATCTGGAACCAGCCCTGGTAGAAGCGGCAGATCATGGCAGGCATGAGCAGCGCGGACATGACGACCATGAGCGGGTAGCTGAGGTTGGCGGTGAGGTGGTAGACGGCCTCGATTTTGATGCGGCGGGGCACATCGGAACGGAAGATTTTGGGTAACACCTTGATGCTGGTCTGGATGAGTCCCTTTGCCCAGCGCGCCTGCTGTGTTTTGAAGGCGGACATTTCAATGGGCAGCTCGGAGGGGCACTCGACGTGGGGCAGGTATTTGAACTTCCAGCCGGCGATCTGCGAGCGATAGCTGAGGTCGGTGTCTTCAGTGAGGGTGTCGTGCTGCCAACCGCCCCCGTCGGCGATGGCCTTGATGCGCCACATGCCTGCAGTGCCGTTGAAGTTGAAGAAGTCTCCAGAGCGGAAGCGGGCGCCGTGTTCGATGACAAAGTGGCCGTCGAGCAGGATGGCCTCGATCTGGGTGAGCATGCTGTAGTCGCGATTGAGGTGAGTCCAGCGGGTCTGGACCATGCCGATGCCGGGCTCGGCGAAGTGGTGGACGACCTTCATGAGCCAGTCGTGGGGGGGGACGAAGTCGGCGTCGAAGATGGCGACGAACTCGCCTTTGGCGACTTTGAGGCCGGCATCGAGGGCGCCGGCTTTGTATCCGTGACGATTGGTGCGGTGGATGTAGACGATGGGGTTGCCGAGGGCGGCGTAGCGGGCGACGATGTCGGCGGCTACCTGCTG
>Ga0302193_10000855_pt1 | contig 26699 bp, 20 predicted proteins | sample II_Bog_E3_3_FD_200228 | JGI IMG/M metagenome (GOLD analysis project Ga0302193, IMG submission 200228) | Peat permafrost microbial communities from Stordalen Mire near Abisko, Sweden - II_Bog_E3_3 | ecosystem: Environmental > Terrestrial > Soil > Wetlands > Peat | place: Sweden: Abisko...
ACCCGGCCGGGAAGGTCGTGGGCGTCCTCGGCACCTACGAGGACATCACCGAGCGCAAGGAGGCGGAGGAAGCCCTGCAGCGGGCCCACGACGAACTGGAAACCAGGGTCAAGGAGCGCACCGCCGCGGAACGGGAGCAGCGGACCCTGGCGGAGGCGCTGCGGGATACGGCTTCCCTGCTCAACAGCACGCTGCACCTGGACGAAGTGCTGGACCGGATCCTGACCACCATCGGGCGGGTGGTGCCGCACCAGACCGCGAACATCGTCCTGCTGGAGAAGTCGCACGCCTGGGTGGTGCGCTACCGCGACCAGGCGGGCCGGATCAACCGGCCAAAGCCGCTCAGGCAGAAGATCCAGATCAAGGATTTTCCCGAGTTGCTGGGGATGTCCAGCACCCGGCAACCGGTCATCGTCAATCATGACCTCCCTGAGCCGGATTGGGCGGGGCGCCCCGACCGCTGGGTGCGCTCCGCCCTGGGCACGCCCATCCAGATGGACGGCGAAGTGATCGGCTTCATCAATCTGAACAGCGCCACCCCGGATTTTTTCAGCCCCTTGCATGCCCAATGCCTGAGGGCTTTTGCCGACCAGGCGGCCATCGCCATCAACAACGCGCACCTGTATGCGCAGGCCCAGGAACTGGCGACGATGAAGGAACGCCAGCGCCTGGCCAGGGACCTGCATGACGCGGTCAGCCAGACCCTTTGGACCACGAGCCTGATCGCCGATGTCCTGCCGGCCGTCTGGGCCAACGACCACCAGGAGGGCATGGACAACCTGGCGCAGCTCCAGCGTCTGACCCGGGGCGCCTTGGCCGAGATGCGCACCCTTCTGCTGGAACTGCGTCCGGCCGCTCTGCTGGAAGCGACGCTGGGCAGCCTGATGGAGCAGCTGGCCCAGTCCCTCATGAGCCGGAAGAAACTGGATGTCACGGTGACCGTGGAGGGAGAGTGCGCCCCGGCGCCGGATGTCCAGATCGGGATCTACCGCCTGGCCCAGGAATCCCTCAACAATGTCGCCAAGCATTCCAAGGCGACCCGGGTTGCCATCGCCTTGAACTGCCGTCCAGAGCAGATCGAGCTGGTGATCCAGGACAACGGGCGGGGCTTCACCATGCCGGAGGCCGCGCCCCAGCGGCTGGGCCACGGCATCATGCGGGAACGCGCCGAGGCCATTGGCGCCCGCCTGGACATCGCCAGCGCACCCGGCCATGGGGTGAGGATCACCGTCGTCTGTCCCCTCGGGGCTAAGGAACATGCCAATGCCTAAGGCCAAGCGGATCCGGGTCCTGATCGTCGATGACCACGACATGCTGCGGGAGGGGCTTGCCTCCTTCCTGCGCGCCTACCCGGATCTGGAACGGGTCGGAGAGGCGGCCAACGGAAGCGACGCCATCCGCCTGTGCCGCGACCTGCAGCCGGATGTGGTGCTGATGGACTTGATCATGCCGGAAATGGACGGGGTGGCCGCCATCCAGGCCATCCACCAGCAATGGCCGGAGATCCGCATCATCGCCTTGTCCAGCTTCGGGGAGGACAAACTGGTGAAGTCCGCCCTGCGGGCCGGAGCCACCAGCTACCTGCTGAAGAACATCCCCGCCGCCCGCTTGGCCGAGGCCATCCGCGCCACCTGCGTCGGCCTGCCCATCCTTTCCCCGGAGATCACCTTGTCCTACTCGGAAAAGGTCGAGACGCCGGTGCTGCCGCCGGGCAACGACCTCACCGCGCGGGAGCTGGAAGTGCTCAATTGCATGGCCGCCGGAATGGCCAACGCCATGATCGCCGAACGCATGAACATCAGCATCTACACGGTCAAGAACCACGTCAGCAGCATCCTGGTCAAGATGGGCGCCTCCAGCCGGCTCGAAGCTGTCAGCCAGGCCTTTCAAACCCAGCAGAAGCGTTGACGGTGCGGCGGGCGGGAACGGGACTGGTGCTTCGGAACTAGTTCCAAATTCATCCTGAAATTCATCCTTTATGGTCAGAGGGATGCGCGAGCCATGGCCGAAACTCATGGCCAGACCCTTCCTTTCAGCACCCATAGCGCCAACCAACCCCCCCAGGAGGCCGTATGGCAAAATCCATTCTGATCATTGGCACGCTGGATACCAAAGGCGTGGAATTCGGCTATGTGCGCGACCTGATCCGGGGCCGCGGGCACCAGACTCTGATCATGGACACCGGTGTCGCGGGCGACCCGCTGTTCAAACCCGATATCAGCGCCGAGCAGGTGGCCGAAGCGGGCGGAGGTTCCCTGGCGGCCCTGCGCCAGGCCGGCGATCGGGGAGCCGCGCTGGAGGTCATGGGAAATGGCGCCCGGGTCTTGGCGTTGCGTGCCCTGGCCGAGGGCAAGGTGGATGGGGTCATCAGCCTCGGCGGCTCCGGCGGCACTTCCGTCGCCACGCACGCCATGCAGGCGCTGCCCGTGGGGCTGCCGAAGATGATGGTCTCCACCATGGCGGCCGGCAATGTGGCGCCCTACGTCGACGTGAAGGACATCACCATGATGTATTCCGTGGTGGATGTGGCCGGGCTGAACCGGCTTTCGCGCCGGATCATCGCCAACGCGGCGGGCGCGGTGTGCGGCATGGCCGAGCAGGAGATGCCCCAGGGCGAGGACAAGCCCCTGATCACCGCCACCATGTTCGGGGTCACCACGCCCTGCGTCACCATGGTCCGGGAACGCCTGGAGCAGGAGGGTTACGAGGTGCTGGTCTTCCACGCGGTGGGCAGCGGCGGACGGGCGATGGAAGCGCTGATCACCGACGGATTCATCACCGGCGTGGCCGATATCTCCACGACCGAATGGTGCGACGAACTGGTGGGCGGGGAGCTTTCGGCGGGGCCGACCCGCCTGGAGGCGGCGGCGAAAATGGGCTTGCCCCAGGTGGTTTCCCTGGGCGCGCTGGACATGGTCAACTTCGGCGCCTGGGACACGGTGCCCGCCCAGTTCAAGGACCGCACCCTCTACAAGCACAATCCCACCGTGACCTTGATGCGCACCACGCCGGCGGAATGCGCGGAGCTGGGGCGGATCATCGCCGAAAAGCTCAACAAGACCACTGGCCCGACGGCGCTATTCGTTCCGCTGCGCGGCGTCAGCATGATCGATGCGCCAGGGCAGCCCTTCCACGCGCCCGAGGCCGACCAGGCCCTGTTCGAGGCGCTGCGCAAGCACCTGGACCGCACCAAGGTGGACCTGGTCGAACTGGAGCTCCACATCAACGATCCCGCCTTCGCCGAGGCCATGGCCGCGCGGCTGTTGGCCATGCTGTCCCAGAAATAGGTTTTCTTCACTCAACCAAAGGAGCAGAACCCATGCCATTCATTCCACGACTCGAAATCCTTCAGCGTCTGAAAGCCCAGGGCGAGGCCGGCAAACCCATCGTCGGCTGCGGAGCGGGCACCGGTATCTCCGCCAAGATGGCCGAAGCCGGCGGCGCAGACCTGATCATCATCTACAACTCCGGCCGCTACCGCATGGCCGGGCGCGGCTCCCTGGCCGGGCTGCTGTCCTATGGTGACGCCAACGGCATCGTCGTCGAGATGGCCAGCGAAGTCCTGCCGGTCGTCAAGAACGTTCCGGTGCTGGCGGGCGTGAACGGCACCGACCCGTTCCGGCTGATGCCGGTGTTCCTCAAGCAGCTCAAGGAGATGGGCTTCGATGGCGTGCAGAACTTCCCCACCGTCGGCCTGATCGACGGGGATTTCCGCGCCAACCTCGAAGCGACCGGAATGGGCTACGACAAGGAAATCGACACGATCCGCATGGCCCACGAACTGGATCTCTTCACGTCGCCGTACGTGTTCGACGTCGACCAGGCCAAGGCCATGGCCCAGGCCGGCGCCGATCAGCTGGTGGCCCACGTGGGCCTCACCACGGCCGGCAGCATCGGCGCGGGGGTGGCTTTCACCCTGGACCAGGCCATCGAGCGGGTGATGGCGATCGCTGAGGCCGGGCGCGGCGTCCGCAAGGACCTCCTCGTCATCTGCCACGGCGGCCCGTTCGACGAGCCTGACAGCGTGGGCAAGGCCCTGGTCCGGATGCCCGGGATCGCCGGGTTCTTCGGCGCCTCGAGCATCGAACGGCTCCCTACCGAAAGGGCGATCCGTTCCCAGGTGCAGGATTTCAAGTCACTCGAACTGGCCAAATAAGGAGGCGATCCCGCCCGCCGCGCGGCAGCGGCGGGCGGGCCGGGCCTACTTGCACTCCAGCCAGTTGTTCCCGGGCCGCACCTCGGCCACCAGCTTGACGTCCAGGGCGCCCAGATCGTCGGCCCCTTCCATGGCGTCCCGGAGCATGCCGGAGACGGTTGCCACCTCCTCGGGCGGGGCCTCCACCAGCAGTTCGTCGTGCACCTGGAGCAGCAGCCGCGACTTGAGGCGCCCGGCTTGGATGCTTTCGTGCAGGCGCACCATGGCCCGGCGCATGATGTCGGCGGCGGTGCCCTGCACCACGGTGTTCACCGCTTCGCGCAGGGCGGTGGCCTTCATGCCCTGGTTGGGCGAATGCAGGTCGGGGATGCGCCGCACCCGGCCCCAGTGCGAGCGCACCAGGCCCTCCTCCAGGGCCCGGGCCTTGGTGGCCTCGATCCACTCCGCCACCTTGGGCATGCGCTCGAAATAACGCTCGATGAAGCCCTTGGCTTCCCGGAACGGGATGCCCAGGCTGGCCGAAAGGGCGTAGGCGCCCTGGCCGTAGAGCAGGCCGAAGTTCACCGCCTTGGCGGCGCTGCGTTGTGCCGCGCTGATCTCCTCCATGGCCACGCCCAGCACCTCGGAGGCGGTGCGCCGGTGGATGTCCTCGCCGCGCTGGAAGGCGCCCAGCAGGGTCGGGTCCTGGGCCAGGGAGGCCACCACCCGCAGCTCGATCTGGCTGTAGTCGGCGTCCAGCAGGGTCCAGCCGGCCTCGGGCACGAAGGCGGCCCGGATGGCGCGGCCCTCCTCGGTGCGCACCGGGATGTTCTGCAGGTTGGGATCGGAGGAGGCCAGTCGCCCGGTGGCGACCGCGGCCTGGTGCAGCCGGGTGTGCAGCCGGTGGGTGACCGGGTTCACCATGAGCGGCAGGGCCTCCACGTAGGTGCCCAGCAGCTTCTGCATCTGCCGGTGGCGCAGCAGCACCCGGGCGATCTCGCCGTCTTCCCGGCGGGCCAGTTCCGAAAGCACGTCCTCGTCGGTGGCCGGGGCCTTGGTCTTGTCGGTGCGCTTGAGCACGGGCAGGCCCAGCTTCTCGTACAGGATCTTGCCCAGCTGGCCGGGGCTGTTCAGGTTGAACGGCTCTCCGGCCAGCTCGGTGGCGCGCTTTTCGGCGGCGTCCCGCTGGGCGCGCATGTCCAGGGCCAGGTGGGCCAGCACGTCCACGTCCAGGCGCACGCCGGTCAGCTCCAGATCCGCCAGCACCTCCACCAGGGGCAGGTCCACCTTGCGGTAGAGGGTTTCCAGGGCCGGCTCGGCCAGCATGGGCTCCAGCTTGCGGCAGAGCTGCAGGGCCAGGTCGGCGTCCTCGGCGGCGTACTGGACGGCGTGGTCGAAATCCGCCTCGTCGAAGCGTTTCTGGCCCTTGCCCTTGCCCACCACCGCTTCGAAGGGGATGGGCCGGAGATCCAGGTGCCGGGAGGAGAGGTCGTCCAGGTTGTGCCGCAGCTTGGAGTCCACCAGGAAGCTCAGCACCATGCTGTCGCCGCCCACGCCGCGCACCTCCAGGCCGTGGCGCTTGAGCACCTGCAGGTCGTACTTGAGGTTCTGGCCGTCCTTGAGCACGGCGGGATCCAGGAACAGCGGGCCCAGGACGCGCAGGGCGTCGGCGAACGGGACATTGCGCGGATCCAGGTAGGGCGCCAGTTCCTCGAAAAAGGCCGCGGGCGCGCCGCGCAGGTCCAGGAGGGATTCGGGCAGGCCGCTGTCCGGCAGCAGTCCGGGCAGGGCGCCGGCGGTGTCCTCGCCGCCCGGCTTCAGGTGGGCCAGGGGCACATACAGGCCTTCGTTGGGCTTCCAGGCGAGGCTGAGGCCGACGATGTGGCCGCGGGTGGGGTCGATGCTGGTGGTTTCGGTGTCCAGGCCGAACACCCCGGCGGCGCGGCAGGCCGCCACGGCCGCCGCCAGATCGGCGCTGCCGGTGGCGGCCCGGTAGGTCCGGCTGCCGGGCGCCTCCGGGGTGGTCACGCTGCCGACCGTGGTGAATTCCTTGGTCAGGGCCTCGAAGCCCATGGCCTTGAAGGCGGCCCGGGCCTGGGCCTGGTCCACGCCCTGGTAGACCAGGTCGTCCAGGCCCAGCGGCAGGGTGAGGTCGGTGACCACCGTGACCAGCCGGCGCACCAGGGGCAGGCGCGGCAGGGCCGCTTCCAGGCCCTCCCGGTGGGCCTTGCGCTTGAGCTCGGCGCGGTGCTCGAGCAGGTTCTCCAGGGTGCCGTACTGCTCCATCAGGTCCCGGGCGCCCTTCTCGCCGATGCCTTCCACGCCCTTTACGTTGTCGCTGGCGTCGCCCATGAGGGTGAGCAGGTCCACCACCTGTTCCGGCCAGACCCCGAAGCGCTCTTTAACCGCCGCCCGGTCGATCCACACCTCGCCGTCCCGGTTGTTGAGCACCTGGATCTGGCCGGCGTCGTCCACCAGCTGCAGCAGATCCTTGTCCGGGCTGACGATCACCGAGGCCAGGCCCCGGGCCGCGGCCTGCCGGGCCAGGGTGCCCATGACGTCATCGGCCTCGTAGCCGGCCAGCTCGACGATGGGGATGCCGAGCCCCGCGGCCAGTTCGCGGATCATGGGGATCTGCGGGCGCAGGTCCTCGGGCATGGCGGCGCGGTTGGCCTTGTACTCCGGGTACAGTTCGTGCCGGAAGGTGGGTTCCGGCCGATCGAACACGCAGGCGACGTGGCTGGGCTTGTGCTGGGCCACCAGGGCGAGCAGCATGCGCGCCAGGGTCATGGCCGCGCCGTTCTTCAGGCGCATGTTGCCGTAGTAGGCCCGGAAAATGAGGGAGAAGGTGTCGATCAGATACAGGCGGTCTTCGGGCAAGGGCAACCTCGGGGTGGGGGTCTAGAGGTTCCAGTCTACCCGCCCGGCGGGGACGGCTGGAGCCTGTCCACGTCGTAGGCCCGGGTCCCTCCAAAGCGCCCTGTTCGCCCCCGGTCAGTCGCTAGCGCGACTGCCGTGAGCGGAAAGCAACAGCCCTTGGGGGGATGCATTGCACTTTCATAAGGAGTCAAGAGCGCCCAATTTGAGCTAAAGGTATGGCTCCTGAAACTAGAAGGTCTACGAAAACGCCCTGGCCTTCGAACTCCGCAGAGCCAAGATCGTCTTTGTTCAGCAGCAGTCGATCGAACTGTTCTACGAGGGGGAGAAAGTTGGGCATTACAAGGCCGACCTCATCGTTGAAGGCACTTTTGCAGCAGATAGAGCAGTGCTCCATCTGCTGCAAAAGCATCGTTGAGGTCAAGGACATCCAGTAACCTGCGCGCCGACCCACCCCTGCGCCAGCCCTGCTGGAACAGGGATGAACACCGATGTTTGGGATGAAATGGGATCTGCCCGCCCGAAAACCGACCCCTTTATCATTGCCCGCAATTGTTCCAGGTTTGCCGACAGCCCCTGGCGAGGGCCGGCTTCTGAAGCTGGGACTTCAAAGGCCCTATACCGGCCATTGGATCACCTTGCCGGCGCCTGCCGGCACTTCCGCTCTCCGTTTTTCTGGGCATGGTCTGACCTGGAGCGACGAAGGAGCGGAAGGTCGGAACATTCCCAGAAAAACGACTCTGACGAAAGTCTGGGACACGGATCAATGCGTGGAGGTGAGGTCAGGCAGTCTTGAACTGGGCCAGGGCCGCGGCCAGATCGTCGGCGATCCGGGCCAGGTGATCGGCGGTCTTGTTGACCTCCTCCACGGTGGCGGTGAGCTGGTGCGAGGCGGCGGCGCTGCGCTCGGTGGCGGCCGAGGACTGTTCGGTGCGGCGGGCCAGTTCCTCCGAGGTGCGGTTCTGGGTTTCGGAGGCCCGGCCGATGTCCCGGGACATGGTCGCCACCACCTGGATGTCCTGGCGCAGGGCGCCCAGGGCGGCCTCGGTGCCGGCCACGGTGACCATGCCCTCCTGCATGGCGCTGCGGGTCTGGGTGATCAGGGCGACGATCTCGCTGGCGGCGCTGCCGCTGTGCTCGGCCAGCTTGCGCACCTCCTCGGCCACCACGGCGAAGCCCTTGCCCTGTTCCCCGGCCTTGGCCGCCTCGATGGCGGCGTTCAGCGACAGCAGGTTGGTCTGGTTGGCGATCTCGGTGATCACCGTCAGGATGTTGGCGATGTTCTGGGCGTGCTGGTTGATCACCGCCATGGCGGCCACGGTGGCCGCGCCCTTGCGGGCCCCTTCGTCGGCGGCGGCGACCATGGCCTCGATGCGGGCGTTGCTGGTGCGGACGCTGGTGGCCACGGCGCCGATGGAGCTGGCGAACTGGGTGACCGCCTGGACGGTGTGCTCGGCGGAGCTGCGCTGGTCCTCGGAGAACCGGGCGATCTCGGCGGCGGTCTGGGCCACCTCGGCGGCGGTGGCGCCCAGCTCCGCGGAGCCGGAGGCCACCTGCGAGCTGCTGACCCGGAGCTGGCTGAACAGGCTCTGGAACCGGGCCTGGAGCACGTTGAAATCGGTGGCCATGCGGCCCAGCTCGTCCCGGGAACGGACGCCCACCGACCGGGAGAAGTCCCCGTCGATCATCCGCTGGATCCCGCCGGTCACTTCCAGCAGGCCGCGCCGGATGCGGGTGGCGATGAGCTGGGCGATCAGGGCCGCCAGCGCCACGCCTGCCGCCAGCAGCGCGCCGTTGAACAGGGTGTTGCGGACCATGAGGGCCTGGATCCCGGCCTCCTCCCGCTGCCGCACCTGCAGCGCCTGGGCGGCGGTGGTCTCGCCCAGGGCCTGGATCGCCGCGCCCATGGGCCGGTCGATGCCCTTCAGCTGGCTGTCCACGGCCCGGTAGGCCAGGGGATCGTCGGCCTTCCAGGTGGCGATGGCATTCCGGTACTTCTGGCCCAGGGCCTGGTGCGCCGCCAGGGTGGTGTCGACCGTCTGGGCGTCCAGCCCCAGTCCGGCCAGGGCCTGTTTCAGGTCGGCCAGGTGGCGGTCCACCAGCTGCTCCCGCTGCTCGAAGCCGGCCCGGTGGTGGGCCATCTCCGCCGGGTCATGCCCGCGGATGAGCATGTCCTTCCATTCCTGGACCTGGAACTTGAAGTCGACCTCCGCCCGCTGGGCCAGGTCCCGGGCCCGGGCCACCTCCTGGAGGGTGGCGCTCATGCGCGCGGCGCGCTCCGCCACCCGCCGCGTGTAGCCGAAGCCGCCCGCCCACAGGCAGACCGCGATGAAGATCAGGCTGCCTCCCAGGACCCACAGTTTCGCGTGCACGCTGATGCGGTCGAACAGTTCCATGCGGCCTACTCCTTCTTGATAGCGTGCCCCCCCAGTATAGGGGGCCGGTATCTGGAAAAACATCGGACAGGTCCGTTGTATCGCCCGGTTTATGCCCAGTCCGAACGCGCGCCGCAGCTATTCCGCCCGGTTCCGGCCCAGTCCGAACGCCCGCCGCAGCTATTCCGCCCGGTTCCGGCCCAGTCCGAACGCCCGCCGTACCCCCCATTCCCACAGCCCCGCGGGCAGCAGGGCCTTGGCCACCCCGGACCAGAACGCGTCCCGGCCGATCACCACGCGCCGGGGCGGATGGCGGCGGGTCATGGCCGCGGTGATGATCCGGGCGCAGGCCTCGGCGCTCAGTCCCGAACGCTGGCCGTGAGCCTCGTTGCGGGCCAGGTAGCTGGCCAGGATCGGGGCGAACCGGCTGCCCTGGATCCGGGCCTGCAGGCCGGCGAGGCTCCGGCCCAGGGTGGCGCGGAATTCGGAGCGCACCGCGCCGGGCTCCACCAGGATCACCCGCAGATCGGGCTCCTCCAGCCGCAGGGTCTCGCCCAGGGCCACCACCGCGTGCTTGGAGGCGCAGTAGGCGCCCGCGCAGGGGATGCTCATGCGGCCCAGCACCGAGGCGATGTGGACGATCCGGCCGGCGCCGGGCGCCGCGTGGGCGCGGATCACCGGCAGCAACGCCTGGGTGACCGTGTGCAGGCCCACCACGTTGGTCTCCAGCTGGGCGCGCAGCTCCTCGGCCGACAGGAAGCCCAGCGGGCCCATCTGCCCGTAGCCGGCGTTGTTGATCAGGGCGGTCAGGCGCAGCCCGGCGCAGTCGGCCAGCGCCGCGGCCACGCTGGCGGGCCGGGTCACGTCCAAGGCCAGGCGGCGCAGGTCCGGCCCTGCCGGCAGCTCCCGCAGGGCCTCCGGATCCCGGGCGGTGGCCACCACGCCCCAGCCCGCGGCCCGGCAGGACGCCACCAGCGCCCGGCCGATGCCCGAGGAGCAGCCGGTGATGAGAACCCAGGAACGGGGCGCGGGATCGGAGGTCATGGCTCCAGTATGCCCGGGAAGCGGCGCCGCTTCAGCCCAGGGCCAGCAGCCCGGCCAGGTACATGCTGCTCTCCACCCAGGGTTCCAGGCGCTTCTTGCCGGCGGAGAACCGGTCGTGGAACAGCCAGAGGTGCAGGGGCGGGTAGCTGGTGCAGGCCACCAGGACCAGGGCCACCAGCCAGCGGCGCTGGCCCGGCTGCACCAGGGTGATGGCCAGGGTGGCGGCCAGGGCGGCGGCTAGGCCGGTCAGCAGCACCAGCTTGGTCACCCGCCGGCCGAACAGGATGGGCAGGGTTTCCCGGCCCAGGATCTGGTCGTTCTGCATGTCCCTGAGGTTGTAGGTGGTGGTCCGGGCGAACACCAGGGCGGTGACCAGCAGCAGTCCGGCCCAGGCCCGGGCGTCCCATGGCCGGCCGTCGTGCCAGAGCGGCAGGGCCAGGGTCACCACGCCCAGGGCCAGGGCCACCAGCACGTCCTTGGAGCCGGGAATGGACTTGAGGCTCAGCACGGCGCCACCCAGGCGCAGCTTCTGCTTGTAGACCAGGCCGAAGGCCGAAGCCCCGCCCACCACCAGGATGGACCCCAGCCCCAGGGAGGCGGCCAAGCCGAAGGCCAGCACCAGGGCCCCCAGCGCCGTGCCGATCATGAAGCCCCGGCTGCGCTCCAGCAGCCGGGCCCGGGCCGGCCCCTTGGAACCCAGGCCCAGGGGGTCCAGGTACGGGGTGAGCAGGTACATGGCCAGGGCGTAGGCGGCGGTGATGGCGGGATAGCGCCAGGTGAACGGCAGCCCGATCCAGTGGTCGATGCCGATGGCGAGGATCCCGGCCCCCACCGCCAGCTTCAGCGGATTCACGAAGGTGGCGTTGAGGAACCGGGCATGGCCGCTGCCGCCCTGCTGCTCCAGCACATCCACCACTTCTTCCACCAGCCAGGTGGGGGTGGAGGCGCCGGCCATGACCCCCACCGTTTCGCTGCCGCGCAGGGCCGCCAGATCCAGTTCCGCGGCGGTTTCCACGTACTGCACCGGCTTGCCGTAGCGGCCAGCCAGCTCGGCCAAGTGCTTGGTGTTGGAGGAGGCCTTTCCGCCCACCACGATCACGTAGTCCACAGCCTCGGCGATCTCCCGGGCCTCTTCCTGGCGGGTCCAGGTGTCCTCGCAGATGGTGTTCTCCACGATGCAGTCCCCGCTGCGGCCGCGCAGGTAGTCGGAGATCTCGTGGAAATCCTTGGTGGTGAAGGTGGTCTGGGCCACCACCAGGGCCTTCTCCAGGGCCTGGTCGGGCAGGGCGCGGGCCTCTTCCAGGCTGGCGACGATGGCCGAGCCGTGCTCGGCGAAACTCTGGTGGGCCACGCTTTCGGCGTGCCCGTGGGTGCCGAGGATGATCACGAAGTAGCCCTTGGGGCTCCACTTCTTGATCCGGCTGTGCACCTTGGCCACCTCCGGGCAGGTGGCGTTGACGATGGCGATCTCGCCGGCCTGCTGGCGCGCCTTGAGGCCACGCAGATCCTGGATGGGGATGCCGTGGGCCCGGATCACCACCGTCCCGCTGCGGACCGCATCGGGGGTGGCGGCCACCGCTACCCCCCGCCGGTTGATCAGGTCCAGGGCCTGGGGGTTGTGGATGAGCGGGCCGAGGGTCTGCACTGGTCCGGGCCCGCCCCGGGCCGAGGCCTCCAGCACGGCGTCCATGGCCCGGCGCACGCCCCAGCAGAAGCCGGCGGTTCTGGCCACGATCACTTTCATGCGGGGCTCCCATTCTTGACCGGAACGGTCAGACACTCACTTTATCGTCAATCCCGACGCCATGCCAGGGGAGGAAGATCACGCCGTTGGAATTATCTATGCCCAGCATCCTCATTTCCCAGTAACTTTAATGCTGGGGGATTCATCTCCTCAAGGATATTTGGACATGGCTGCTGCCCCGCTTCTACCAGTCACCCTGACCTGCAACACAGACCTGAGGTTTATCGACCTGATCCAGGTTGTGGGCTCGGAACTCCTAAAGCATCTGAACTTCTCCCACGAGGATGGCGAACGCATATGGCTCGCGGTCCAGGAAGGGATCGGCAATGCCATGCGCCACGGCAACAAGCTGGACAAGCGCAAGAGCATCCAGGTCACCTTCACCCCGCTGGCGCAGCGGCTGGAGATCCGCATCCAGGACAGCGGCACGGGCGTGGATCTGGACCGCCTGCCCGATCCCAACCGCTCGGAGAACCTGCTCAAGCCCAGCGGCCGCGGCGTGTTCTTCATGAAGCAGGTGATGGACTCGGTGCTCATGGAGACCACCGGGGAGGGCAGCACCCTGCTGCTGGTCAAGCAGCGCCGCCACCCGGACCTGCCGCCCGAGCCCTTCGACTAGGTGCTGTCGGCAAGTCCGGCTGAGCCAGTGATCAGGCTTTCTTGATCCTGATTTTTCCTGGATATCGGCGTTCATCCCTGTTCAAACTCAGCCCCGGCTTGCCGTACCGCAGGGATCTGGAGGCCAGTCCATCCGGCTCCCGGCCAAGGCTCCATGGAGCTCGACTCCCAAGACGTCCCGGAACTTGCGCCAAGGCCGATGCCAGGGCCTGGGAACGGGGATGAACGCCGATGACCGGGGATACTAAGGATGACAGTTGGATTGGCCGGTGCTGCACCCTGATCCTGGCGATGGCTGTCAGATCGTGCTCCTGCCGAAGGTGAAACCTATTCGCTGCATGGGGTAGCTGCCTAACGCTCACGGCAGTCGCGCCTGCGACTGAACGGGAGCGACCAGGGCGCTGGATCGGGAGCTGCCTTAGTTGCCCAGGAAGGTGAACCAGAAGCGCACGCCCAGGGAACTGCCTTCAAAGCCCTCGGGCAGTCGGGCCAGGGGATCGGTGCGGCGCACCGCCAGCAGGGCGCTCTGGTCCAGGGACCCGCTGCCGCTGGGGCTTTCCACCCGCAGGCCGTCCACGCTGCCGTCGCGCTTGATGCGGAAGTAGACCTGCACCCGGCCCGTGGCCGCGCTGGTGCGGTTCCAGTTGCCGGTGATGCGGCTCTGGATCTGCTGCAGGTACCACACGAACGGGAAAGCGCTGTCCAGATCGGAGATCAGGCCGGTGCCGCCGTCGATGCCGGCCGAGGCCTTGAGTCCGGGGACCGAGCTGCCGACGCCGAGTCCGCCGCCGGCCCCGGAGCCGGCCGCGCCCACGGTCGGGTTGGCCACCGGGGCCGGGCCCTTGGCGGCCACGGGCGCCTTGCCCAGGCTGGCCTGGTTGGGGTTGGTGCCCGTGAGCGGCCGGCTGGCCTTGCTGCCGAAGGTGTTGGGGGTGACCGGGGCCTGGGGCCGGGCGGCGGGCGCCTCGCGCCGGGGGGCCACTTCTTCCACACGCCGCTGCCGTTCCTTCTCCACGCCCTGCTCCACCGGGCCGGCGCCGCCCAGCGGCCCGGTGACGGCGGCGGCGGGCAGGGAGATCCAGGTGACCTTGGTGGCCTCCGGCGGGGGCGCGGCCTTGGGGCTGAACAGCACCGCCGCCACCAGCAGCAGGTGGAAGACCAGGCTCACGGCCAGGCCCGCGGGCCAGCCCAGGCCCGGGATCCGGGCCCGCTGCCGCAGGATGGAATTCAGGTCCTGGCTCAAGGCCGCCTCAAGGCTGCTGGGGGGCCGCCACCGGGGGGCCCTGGGGCGCCGCCTGGGTGACGAAGCCCACCTGGGTGAACCCGGCTTCCCGGATGTCGTCCACCACGGCGATGACCCGGCCGTAGGGGATGTTGTGGTCCGCCTGCACCAGCACCGGCCGCTTGTTGCTCTCGCCGGCCTGCTGGCGCAGCCGGGCCCGGAGCACGCCTTCCTGGACGAACTGCTGCTGGAACTGGATCCGCCCGTCCCGCTCCAGGGTGACCATCAGGGCTTCGGACTGCAGGTTCTTGCCGGTACGGCTCTCGGGCAGGCTCACGTCCACCCCGGTGGTGAGCATGGGCGCGGCCACCATGAAGATGATCAGCAGCACCAGCATCACGTCGATGAGCGGGGTCATGTTGATGGCTGCCATCTGGCCGTGGCTGGATCCGGGGGTGAACGACATGGACTACCTCGTCACCAGTTTACACTCCTTGGCGCCGGCGGCCGGCCCGGGACGGCGGCTTGGCATACAATGGAGCCCGGCTTCAAGCTCTGGAGACCGGTTTCTGGAGGCTCCGGGTTCCCATGGTTCGGCTCATCGTCAGCGAAAAACCCAGCATGGGCCGCGCCATCGCCGCGGCCCTGGGCATCCAGGGGAGCGGGCGAAGTTCCATCCAGGGCCAGGGGGTGATCGTCACCTGGTGCGTGGGCCACCTGGTGGAGGCGCTGGCCCCCGAAGGCTACGATCCCGCCCTGAAGTCCTGGCGCCTGGAGGCGCTGCCGTTCTTCCCGGAGGCGTTCCGCTACGCGCCCATCCCCGCCACCCGGGACCAGTACGACATCGTCGCCGGACTCATGAATCGGGCCGAGGTGGAGGAGATCGTCAACGCCACCGACGCCGGGCGCGAAGGCGAGCTGATCTTCGATCTGGTCTACCGGCTGAGCGGGGCCCGGAAACCGGTGCTGCGGTTCTGGACCTCCAGCCTCACCGACACGGCGATCCTGGAGGCCTACGGGCGGATGAAGCCGGGCGACAGCTACCTGGGGCTGCGGGACGCGGCCCGCTGCCGCCAGGAGGCGGACTGGCTGGTGGGGATCAACTGCACCCGGGCCCAGACCCTGGCCCAGCGCCGGGCCGGCGGCGAAGGGGTCTACTCGGTGGGCCGGGTGCAGACCCCCACGCTGGCCCTGATGGTGAACCGGGAGCTGGAGATCGTGAACTTCGTGCCGAAGGATTTCTGGACCCTGTGGGCCCAGTTCCAGGCCGGGGCCGGCAGCTACAAGGGCAAGTGGTTCCGCAAAGAGGACGGCCGGGAGCAGGACCGCTTCGAGCAGGCCGAGCAGGCCGAAGCCCTGGCCGCCACCTTGCGCGACCAGCCGGGCAAGGTGGCCTCGGTCAGCGCCCGCACCGAAAAGAAGAAGCCCGAACTGCTGTACGATCTGACCGCCCTGCAGAAGGAGGCCAACAAGCGGTTCGGCTGCACCGCCGAGCACACCCTGGAGGTGGCCCAGGCCCTCTACGAGGCCAAGTTCATCAGCTACCCGCGCACCAATTCCCGCTGCCTCACCGAGGCGGACGCGGCCAAGGCCACGGGCTGGATCAAGGCCATCGGCCAGGGCCAGCTGGCCGCCCTGCACCCGTTCGTGGCCGAACTGCGCACCCGCTGGCCGGTGCAGCTGGACAAGCGCTTCGTCAACGACAAGGAAGTGGAGGACCACACCGCCCTGGTGCCCACCGAGAACCCGGCCCGCAGCCTGCAGGGGGACCAGGCCCGCATCTACGAGCTCATCGCCCGGCGCTTCCTGGCCGCCTACTGGCCGGACCGGGTGGAGGCCAAGACCACGATCATCACCCGCATCCTCAAGGAGACCTTCAAGACCACCGGGACCGTGGTGCAGGCCCTGGGCTGGTCCGAGGTGGATCCGCCCCATGGCCGGCCGCGCAAGGACAAGGCGCCCGCGGCCGCGGAGGCCGGCAAGGCCCCGGGCGAGGCGGGCGAGGCCGCCGAGGAGGAGGACGTGGCCGGCAACCTGCCGGCGGTGACCAAGGGCGAGGCGGTGGTCATCACCGACCTGGCCACCAAGGCCGGCAAGACCACGCCGCCCAAGCGCATGACCGAAGGCGATCTGCTGGGGGCCATGCAAAGCGCCGGCAAGGAGCTGGACGACGAGGAGCTGAAGGGGGCCATGAAGGACTGCGGCCTGGGTACCCCCGCCACCCGGGCCAACATCATCGAGACCCTGCTCAAGCGGGGCTACGTGGAGCGCGGCCGCAACATCCTGCAGCCCACCGCCAAGGGCATCGAGCTGGTCAAGAGCATCCAGGCCGAGGCGCTGAAGAGCCCCCAGCTCACTGGCGCCTGGGAGGCCGAGATGGAGCGCATCCGCCGGGGCCAGGCCGGCCGGGACGCCTTCATGGACGGGATCCGAGGCTTCGTGCGGGAGGTGGTGGGCCAGATCAAGCAGGCCGCCCCGGCCGGCACTCCGCGGCTGTTCGGCCCGGTGGCCGGTCCATGTCCCCGCTGCGGGGCCGATCTGCGCCTGCGCGACTGGGAGGGTCGGCACTACGTGAAGTGTTCGGCCACCGGGGCCGATCCGGACTGCCGCCTGGCCTACGACACCGATCCCGAAGGCCAGCCCCTGGAGCGCTGCCGGCTGTGCCAGGGCCCGGTGCGGACCACCAAGAGCGGCGCCAAGGTCTGCGCCCTGTGCGGCAAATGGGTGGCCGACCTGGCGGGCGATGTGCCCGAGCCGGGCCTGTGCGCCACCTGCGGCAAGCCCATGCGCCTGATCCCCTCCACGGCGCGCGGCAAGTACTTCCGCCGCTGCGCCGACTGCGGGGTGATGGTGCCGGCCTGAGGACCGGGCATCTGGCCTATACTGGCTTCGCTGCATCCTCCCCCTTCCTTTTCCACGGAGCCGCCATGGACTACGTCAACCTCGGCAGAACCGGCCTCAAGGTGTCCCGCCTCGCCCTGGGCTGCATGACCTACGGGGCCCCCGCCGAGCCCGGCGCGGCCCTGGGCGGCCGCCACGTGTGGGCCCTGGACGAGGCGGCCAGCCAGCCGTTCCTGCGCCAGGCCCTGGACCTGGGCATCAACTTCTTCGATACCGCCAACGTCTACTCCAGCGGCGCCAGCGAGGAGGTGCTGGGCCGCTTCCTCAAGGCCAACGTGCGCCGGGAGGCGGTGGTCATCGCCACCAAGGTGCACGGGGTGATGCGCCCTGAACCCAACGGCGGCGGCCTGTCGCGCAAGGCCATCTGCCACGAGCTGGACCAGAGCCTGCGCCGGCTGGGCACCGACTACGTGGATCTGTACCAGATCCACCGCTGGGACTCGGAGACGCCCATCGAGGAGACCCTGGAGGTGCTGCACGACCAGGTCAAGGCCGGCAAGGTGCGCTACCTGGGGGCCTCGAGCATGGCCGCCTGGCAGTTCACCCAGGCGCTCTACCTGGCCGACCGCCACGGCTGGAGCCGCTTCGTGTCCATGCAGAACCACTACAACCTGCTCTACCGGGAGGAGGAGCGGGAGATGCTGCCGCTATGCCGGGCCGAAGGCATCGGCGTGATCCCCTGGAGCCCCCTGGCCCGGGGCCGGCTGGCCCGGGCCTGGCAGTCCGAGTCCACCCTGCGCTTCGGGACCGACCGGTTCGGCCAGGCCATGTACAGCCGGACCGAGGTCGCGGACCGGGCGGTGGTGGACCAGCTGGGTCTGGTGGCCGAGCGGCGCGGCGTGTCCCGGGCCCAGGTGGCCCTGGCCTGGCTGTTGAGCCGCCCCGGCCTCACCGCCCCCATCGTCGGCGCCACCAAGCCCGAGCACCTGCAGGACGCCGTGGCGGCCCTGGCGCTGACCCTGACGCCGGAGGAGACGGCCCAGCTGGAGGCGCCGTACCAGCCGCATCCGGTGCTGGGCTTCAGCTGAGGCTGAGCCCCGCGGGGTCGCTCAAAGCGCCACCGGGGTCACCCGGTAGCGGCCCTTGGCGTCCCGGTCGACGGTGCCGGCGGCCACGACCGGATCGTGCTCGAACACCAGGACGGTGCCGGTGCCGGTGACCTCGTCCAGCAGCCGCTGCCGTTCCTCCACGCACGTCACCACGTCCAGGTCGTAGCCCATGACCCAGGCGGGCTGGATGTGGTGGGAGGTGGGGAACAGGTCCGCGCAGTAGACCAGCCGGCCTTCGGCCCCCACCACCTCCACCGCCTGGAGGCCGGGGGTATGGCCGGGCGCGGGGCGCACCCGCAGTCCGGGCAGGAGCTCGCAGGCGCCCTGGACCGGGTCCAGCAGCCCGGCCTGGGCCAGGGGCTCCCAGTTCCAGGCCAGGTACGAGGCCCGTTCCCGCGGGGAGGGCGCCCGGGCGTTGTCCAGGTCCCGCTGCTGAACCACGTAGCGCGCGTTGGGAAAGGCCGGCACCGGCTGGCCGGCCGGGTCCAGGCCGGTGGCGCCGCCGGCGTGGTCGAAGTGCAGGTGGGTGAGCACCACCAGATCCACGTCAGCGGGGGTGACCCCGGCCCGGGCCAGGTTCCGGGCCAGCACGCCCCGCCCCTCCAGCTGGAACCGCGCCATGAAGCGGTCGTCCTGCTTGTCGCCGTTGCCGGTGTCCACCAGCACCGTGCGCTGCCGGCCGGACACCTGGCCCCGGAGCAGCAGGCAGTTGCAGGCCATCAGGATCCGGTTCTCGGCGTCGGCGGGGCAGAGGGGATCCCAAAGCACCTTGGGCACGGTGCCGAACATGCCGCCGCCGTCCAGGCGGAAGGTGCCGCCGCCCACCACCTGGATGTCCCATGGGCCCAGACGCATGAAGCTACTCCGGCTTGAGGCTGATGCGGTCCATGAGCCGCAGCAGCTCCACCGGCAGCGGGAACACGATGGTGCTGTTCTTCTCCACCGCGATCTCGGCGAGGGTCTGCAGGTAGCGCATCTGGATGGCCACCGGGTTCTGGCTGATCTTGTCGGCGGCTTCCAGCAACTGCTGGGAGGCCATGAGCTCGCCCTCGGCGGCGATGACCTTGGCCCGCTTTTCCCGCTCGGCCTCGGCCTGCTTGCCCATGGCCCGCTGGATCTGCTCGGGCAGGTCCACCGACTTGAGTTCCACGCTGGTCACTTCCACGCCCCAGGGCTCGGTGGAGGTGTCGATGATCTCGCGCAGGCGCTGGCTGAGCTTCTCCCGCTCGGCCAGGAGCTCGTCCAGGCTGACCTCGCCCAGCACCGAACGCAGGGTGGTCTGGGCGATCTGGCTGGTGGCGTAGTAGTAGTTCTCCACCCCCAGGATCGCCTGCTGGGAGTTCAGCACCCGGAAGTAGACCACGGCGCTCACCTTCAGGCTCACGTTGTCGCGGGTGATGACGTCCTGGCTGGGCACGTCCAGCACCACCGTGCGCAGGCTCACCACCACGGCCCGCTGGAACGGCTTGAGCACGAACACCAGGCCGGGGCCCTTGGGCGTGTCGCCGACCTTGCCCAGGGTGAAGATCACCGCCCGTTCGTACTCGTTGACCACCCGGATGCAGGCCGCGAGCCAGATGATCAGGACGATCAGGATGGGGAAGAATAGCCCTAGGGCTTGAATGAGTTGCTGCATGGCTGCCTCCGAAGTCGGGAGACCATTCTCGCACGTCCTGGCCGGATTCCCGATCCTGCTTCGGGTGGGTGGGTTATTTCCGGGGCTGCCGGCGCACGTACGGGTTGCCGGTCGCTTCCTGGCCGATGGTCGTGGCCGGGCCGTGGCCGGGGATGACCAGGGTGGCGTCGGCCAGGGGGTAGAGCTCCCGCTGGACGCTGGCCTCCAGCTGGTCCCAGCTGCCGCCCCAGAGATCGGTGCGGCCCACGCCGCCCTGGAACAGGGTGTCGCCGGCCAGCACCACCGCGCCCCGCTCGAACGCCCCGTGGAAGCAGCAGGAGCCGGGGGTGTGGCCGGGCGTGTGCAGGGTGGCCAGGCCCAGGTGCTGGTCGCCCGCATTCAGCGCGGTGGTCTCCGGCCGGCGGATGGCTTCCATGCCGAACATGCCGGTCTGCAGATCCAGGTTGTCCAGCAGGAAGCCGTCCCCCTCGTGCAGGTAGGCCGGGCACTGCCAGAGCTCCTGCAGCTCCCGGGTGGCGCCCACATGATCGAAGTGGGCGTGGCTGTGCAGCAAGGCGGTCACCCGGAAGCCCAGCTCGGCCACCCGCCGGGCGATGCGGGGGCCTTCGCCGCCCGGGTCCACCACCACCCCGGTGGCCGATTCCGCATCCCAGAGCAGGGAGCAGTTGCAGCCCAGGGGGCCGACGGCAAAGGTTTCAAGCTTGAGCATGGGCGTCTCCATTCAGCATCCGGTCAGCAGAAGGTCCAGGCCAGAATCCGACTCTGCTTCTGGCCCTGGGCCATGTCCAGGGTGCGCACGGTCGTGGCGCCGGCCTCCGCCAGGGCCCGGCGCAGTCCCGGCAGGTTCGCCGAGCGCGCCACCAGGGCCGAGAACCAGCGGCAGCGGAGGGGGATCTGGGCGCTTTCGGCGATCATCCGGGCCAGGAAAGCGGCTTCGCCGCCCGGGCACCAGAGCTCGGCGTCCCGGCCGCCGAAATTCAGCCGGGGCGCGCCGGCGATGCCCAGGTTGGCCAGCTTCCGGCGGGTGGCGGCCCGGGCTTCCTGCGCGGAGGCGTGGAAGGGCGGGTTGCAGATGGACAGGGTGAAGGTCTCCCCGTCCCGCAGCAGGCCCTGGAAGATGTGCCCGGGGTCGGGCTGCAGGCGCAGCTCGATCGCCCGGTCCAGCCCGGGGTTGGCCTGGACGATGCGGGCGGCCGCGGCCAGGGCGGCGGGATCGATGTCGGAGCCCAGGAACTGCCAGCCGTACTCCCGGTGTCCGAGCAGGGGGTAGATGCAGTTGGCGCCCACGCCGATATCCAGCACCCGCACCGCCGCCCCGCGCGGGATCGGGCCGCCGGCGGCGAGCAGGTCGGCCGCATGGTGCAGGTAGTCGGCCCGGCCCGGGATGGGCGGGCACAGGTAGCCAGACGGCAGCTCCCAGTGGGCGATGGCGTAGTCCTGGCTGAGCAGGGCGCGGTTGAGCGCGCGCACGGCCAGTGGATCGGCGAAATCGATGGACAGTTCGCCGTAGGCGTTGGGCCGCACGAATCCGGCCAGGTCCGCGCAGGCGCCCACCAGGGCCGGGAAATCGTAGCGGCCCCGGTGGCGGTTGCGGGGGTGCAGTCCCGGCTTCAGGTCCGGACCGCGGCCGCCCGCCGTGTTCCCGGTGCCTGCGGCCTTGCGTCCGCGTCCGCCGCGGTCCCCGGTCCCGCCCGCGCCGCTCAGAAGGTGTAGGTCACGCCCAGGTTCAGGGCGGAGTAGTTGAGGCTGTTGAAGGCGTTGTTGGTGTAGCGCACCTGCATGCCCACGTTGCGGTCCACGTCGTAGCCGAGGCCCAGATCGATGCCGAGCCCGCTGTTGTTGCTGTCCAGGCCGTGCAGGGAGGTGTGGTAGTTCTGCTGGGAAATGCCGGCCAGGGCGTAGGGGCCCAGCTGGTGGCCATTGAAGTGGTAGGTGTAGTCCGCCGCCAGGGCGACGTTGTTGACGTTGTAGCCGTTGTTCTGGCTGTAGAAGGCCAGGTCGGCCCGGGCCATGATGCCGTGGCCCTCACCCAGGTCGGCCTTGGCGTGACCGCCCAGCTGCAGTCCGAGGGTGGCGTTGTTGTTCAGGTCGTTGGCGGGCAGGGACACGGCGGCCTGGACGCCGAAGCGGACTGTCTGGGCGGACAAGCTGAGGGCGCTTCCCATGAGGATGAATGCGATGGCTTTGTTCACGTGGACTCCTTGGAGTGGTCGGTCGAGGCCGGTAGCTTCGGGAATCCATCATAGTCGCACGGGGCCAGGAATGGGCAGAGGAGCGGGCGGACCGCATCGACGATGCTACATTGGTGGGCATGAGCAGCCCCGCCGCCCCCCGTGCCATCTGCGTGTTCACCGGTTCCCGGGACGGAGCCGACCCCTGCTACCGCGCCGCGGCGACCAGCCTGGGCGCGGCCCTGGCCCGCCGCGGGCTGACCCTGGTGTACGGCGGGGCCCGGGTGGGGCTCATGGGCGCCGTGGCCGACGCGGCCCTGGCCGGCGGCGGCCGGGTGGTGGGGGTGATGCCCCAGGCCCTGGTGGACCGGGAGGTGGCCCATCAGGGGCTGAGCGAGCTGGTCATCACCACCGGCATGCATGCCCGCAAGGCCCGCATGGGCGACCTGGCCGACGCGTTCCTGGCCCTGCCCGGGGGCTACGGCACCCTGGAGGAGCTGTTCGAGGTGGTCACCTGGGGCCAGCTGGGCCTGCACCGCAAGCCGGTGGGGCTGCTGGACTGCCGGGGCTTCTGGGACCACCTGCTGGCCTTCCTGGCGCACATCCGGACCGAGGGCTTCATCCCCGACGCGGGCCTGGCGGAACTGCCCTGCGAGGCGGACCCGGAGCGGATCCTGGACCGGCTGCTGGCCGGATCCGCGCGGTAGACTGGGAGCCGGGCCGCCTTTGGGCCCCGCCGAAAGGAACCCCTTGGTCCGGATTTTCGTGGATGCCGACGCCTGCCCCGTGAAGGACGAGGTCTACCGGGTGGCCGCCCGGCATGAGCTGCCGGTGTGGGTGGTGGCCAACCAGCGCATCAGCGTGCCCCGCAGCCCGCGCATCGAGATGAAAGTGGTGAGCGGGAAGTTCGACGCCGCCGACGACTGGATCGTGGAACAGCTCGCCGCCGGCGATATCGCCATCACCTCCGATCTGCTGCTGGCCTCGCGCTCGCTCAAGCAGGGGGCGCAGGTGCTGGATCCCAAGGGCCGGGTGTTCACCGACGACAACATCGGCGACGTCCTGGCCAGCCGCGAGATCAGCGCCTTCCTGCGCGACATGGGCGCCGGCGGCGGCGGCCCGGCCCCGTACGGGCCCCGGGACCGCTCGCGCTTCCTGCAGGTCCTGGAGAACCTCATCCAGGCCGCCAAGAAGCTGGACGGCAGCAAGTCGATCGTCTCCCCCCTTCGCCCGGAGTAGCGGGCGCAGACGGGGTGGGCGGGCTTTGCCTGCCCACCCGTGAGGGTCAGGGGGAACATCGCGAGCGCAGCGAGCAGGCAGTTCCCCCTTTCATGGTCGGCTCAGCCAAGCTGGACCGTCAGGGTGCCGCCCAGGAGCCCCACCGCGGTCCCCCATGCGACCCGGGCGGCTTCCTCGTAGCGGCCTGCTTCCAGGCGCAGCAGCAGCCCGACCTGCTCCTCCGGATCCACGATCAGGTACTCCGGGACGCCAGCGGCCTCGTAGGTCCAGCGCTTGCGCACGGTATCCTTGCTGGCGGTCCTGGGGCTGAGGATCTCCACCACCAGGTCCGGTGGGCCTTCGACCCCGCGGTCACTGAGTTTGGCGGGATCGCAGACCACCAGGAGATCGGGCTGCACCACGCCGCCGTCCAGGAAGACGTCCGTGGGCGCGGCAAAGACCCGGCAGCGGCCGCCCGTCTTGGCGCGGGCTGCCTCCAGCAGGGTGCCGATCCGGATGGACAAGGCCATGCTGATCTCCTGGTGGCCCAGCGAAGGTGCCGGCGTCATGTCGTAGGCGACCCCGTTGATCAATTCCCAGCGGCCTTCCCAGCCCTCCCATTCGGCGAGGGTGTGGGGGGCGGACTTGGATTGGGGCTGGTTCATGGCCGATGCTGGCGCTTTGGGAGGGGCGGGTTTCATGGGCAAGTCCGGAGCGGCGTCGGGCCGTCCCGAGGATACTCCCTCCGGTCCCGGAAACGTGCCGCAGGCCGGCTCAAGGTTCCAGACCTGAAAGGGGGGAACTGCCTGCTCGCTACGCTCGCGATGGTCCCCCCTATCCCCCTCCCGGGCAAAGCCCAGGCACCCCGTCTGACGTCTAGCCCACCTCCAGCATTGCCAGCCCGTCCTGGCGGGTGCTGCGTCCGGCCACGGGCAGCACGTCCCCCACCCGCAGCGGCCGCCGGCGCCGGCGGTAGGCGTCCGGGAAGGCCACGGCCTCGCAGAGGGCGGTCTCGTCCTCGAAGGTGAGGAACTGCATGGGCTCGCCCTTTTCGGTGCGCACGGTCTTTTCGGCCACCACCAGGGCCCAGAAGCGCAGCTGCCGGCCGGGGCGGGCCACCGCCTCGGCCCGGTCCGGGGCGCCGCCGTGGCGGGCCCGCTGCAGGGCGGCCGGGTGCAGCTCCAGGGTCAGGCCCAGCAGTTCCAGCTCCAGGGCGGCCCGGTCGAAGGGGTCGGTGGGGCGGGGGCGCACACCGGGGGGCACGCCGCCCAGCCGGGTCCAGAGCAGCCGGGTGCGGTCGCCGTCCGGGGCCCACAGATCGAAGGCGCCGCCCGAGCCCAGGGCCTCGGCCGTGGGCACCGACAGGGGCGCCCGGGCCAGCAGCTCCTCCAGGTCCCGGTACGGGCCGTGCCGCTCGCGCTCCTCCAGCAGCCGGAGCACCTCCTCCCGGCGGGCGCCCTGCACGGCCATGAGCCCCACCCGCAGGCCCTGCTCCCCTTCGGCGGCATAGGCCCAGCGCGACCGGTTCACGTCCGGGCCGCGCACCACCAGCCGGTGCCGGCGGGCGTCGCCCAGGTAGGCGATGGCCGGGTAGTAGCCGCCCTGGTGGGTGATCACCGCGGCGAAGAACACCGCCGGGTGGTGGGCCTTGAGCCAGGCGCTTTCGAAGCTGACCCGGGCGTAGCTGGCCGAGTGCGGCTTGCAGAAGGAGTAGCCGCGGAAGGTGCGCACCATGTCCCACACCTCGTCCACCACCGGGGCGGGGATGCCCTGGACCGCGCAGCCCTCGCGGAACCGGGCCTCGAACAGCGGCAGCTTGCGGGCGCAGTCGGACTTGCCCAGGAGCTTGCGCAGCTGGTCCGCCTCCGGGTGGCTCCAGCCGGCCAGCTCCATGCCCACCCGCACCACGTCCTCCTGGTAGACCAGCACCCCGTAGCTGTCGGACAGCAGCGCGCCCAGGGCCGGGTGGCTGGGCACGTAGGCCTCCTCGCCCCGGGCGCGGCGGACGTAGGTGTCGATCCAGTGGTGCGCCGCCGGCCGGATCAGCGAACTGTGGATCACCAGGGTCTCGAAGTCGCCCCGGCCCACCCGCTGCTGCAGCTGGCGGGTGGCGGGGCTTTCCACGTAGAAGACGCCCATGGAGTCGCCCCGGGCCAGCAGATCCTGGGTGGCCGGGTCCTCCTGGGGCCGCCAGTGCAGGGGCGCCGGGGCCCGCGCCCCCAGCTCGGCCAGGGCGTCGCGCACCACCGCCAGGCTGCGGTTGCCCAGCAGATCGATCTTCACCAGGCCGTAGTCCTCCACCCCGTCCTTGTCCCAGGCGGTGATGGCCACGCCGGCCTTGGCCGGAGCCGGCTGGGTGGGCACGTGGTGCCACAGGGGCCCCGGGGCGATGACGGTGCCGCCGGGGTGCACCGACAGCTGGTGGAAGTGCCCCTGGAGCGCCTCGGCCCGGGCCAGGATGCCGGCCCAGGCCGGCTGGTCGCGGATCCCCCGCAGGCCTTCGTCCCAGCCGCGCAGCAGGCGGGCCAGGGTCTTGAGCTCGCTTTCGGGCCGGCCGCAGGCCAGGGCCACGTCGCGCAGGGCGCCCCGGGGCTGGAAGAAGACGTGGTTGGCGACCATGGCCACCCGCTCCTGGCCGTAGCGGGCGAACACCGAGGCGATGACCGCGTCCCGCTCGTCCCAGGCGAAGTCGATGTCCAGGTCGGGCGGATCCAGGCGGGCCTGGGACAGGAAGCGCTCGAACATCAGGCGGCTGGCGATGGGGTCCACGTTGGTGATGCCCAGCAGGTAGCTGACGATGGAGGCGGCGCCGCTGCCGCGCCCGCAGGTGCGGGTGGCCCCGGCGGCGCGGATGAGGTCGTGCACGGCCAGGAAGTAGCCGGCGAAGCGCTTGTCCCGGATCAGCTCCAACTCCAGCGCCAGCCGGCTTGCCACCGCGGCGTCCGGGGCCGGGTAGCGCCCGGGGATGCCGGCCCGGGCCCGGCTGGCCAGCTCCGCGTCCAGGTCCTGGTCCTGGGGGCCCAGGGGCCGGGGCATGACCCACTCGCCCCAGTGCATGCGCCAGCCCGCCACCCGCTCCAGCAGGACCGCGGTGCCCAGGGCCGCCCGGGGCTCGGCGGCCGGGAACCGGGCCTCCCAGCTGGCCCGGTCCACGGCCGCGTCCCGGGGGTCCCACAGGGGCTCGGTGCGGGCCAGGGTGCTCCGGGTGGCCATGGCCCGCTTCAGGCGGTGCAGCTCCAGCCCGGCGGCCTTGCGGAAGCGCAGCACCTGGGGGGCGGCCACCGCCAGGCCGCGCCGGAGCGCCTCGGCGGTCTCCCGCTGGTTGCGCCCGTGGGCCAGGAGCGCGGCCTGGAAACCCTCCCGGGCCAGCAGCTCCAGCCCCTCCAGGGTCTCGGCCAGGAGGGCGCAGGCCCGGGGCGGCTGCCCCGGGCGGCCGTGGGCCAGATCGGTGAGCAGCCGGCACAGCTCGGCGTAGCCCAGGTCCGATTCCGGCAGGGCGCCGTAGACCTGGTCCCGCCAGCGGAACCGGCTGCCCAGGATCGGGGTCAGGCCGGCGGCCAGGGCGGCCGCGCGCAGCCGGGGCCAGCCGTGCAGGCCCCAGTCCCAGCCGGCCAGGTGGCGGTAGCCCAGGCGCGGCGCCAGCTGCGCCAGCAGCTCCGCCGGATAGACGCCTTCCCCCTGGGAGAAGTCGGACACGGCCAGCAGCAGG
>Ga0302193_10000857_pt1 | contig 26566 bp, 20 predicted proteins | sample II_Bog_E3_3_FD_200228 | JGI IMG/M metagenome (GOLD analysis project Ga0302193, IMG submission 200228) | Peat permafrost microbial communities from Stordalen Mire near Abisko, Sweden - II_Bog_E3_3 | ecosystem: Environmental > Terrestrial > Soil > Wetlands > Peat | place: Sweden: Abisko...
CCCACCGACTGCAATTCAGCCCCGACCCGGCTGGCGACGCCCATCAGGTCGTTGACGTTGTGACGCAGGGCGTCGGCAATGCCCTTGACCCGGGCCATGACCTGCTCGGAGGTGGAATTGAGATGGCGGGCCTGCTGGCCCAGCGAGGCTTCGGACAGTTTGGACTGGGTCGAGACCAGATTGGCGATATCGGCCAATTCGTCGGCCTGCTTGCGCAAGCTGGAGCGGATGGCCTCGGCCTGTCCGGCGGCCTTGTCGGCGCCACGGCCCAATTCATCGATATGCTGACGCAGGGCGTCCAGCAACTCGCGGGAACGCTGGGTCATCTGGTCGGTGGAGGCGGAGAGCGAGCGGCTCTGGCCCTGGAAGGCCTCGCCCACTTCACGAATCTTGGTCAAGGACCGTTCGCAGCCGGCCTCCACTTCATCCTTGCGCTGCAAGAACACCTCGCCCACCGCGCCCAACTGCTGGGTCGCATCGTCGGCGGCGGCGCGCAGGCCTTCGTTATGGCGGCTCATGGATTCGCTGAGTTCGCGGAAACGGGACAAGGCCTGATCCGAGGCAGTGGACAGCTCGCGGGTCTGAACGCCAAGGCCTTCCTCGACGATCTTGACCCGGGCCAGAACCCGCTCGGTGATCTGGTCAAGGCCGACGGCCTGCTGCTCCAGCGAGGTGGTGATGCGTCCGGTCTGCTCGGCCAGCCGCGAGGAGGCATTGGCCAAATCTTCGTTCTGACGGACGAACAGATTGTCCAGAGCGGTGGCGCGGCGGTTCAGATCGCTGGTCACTTCCTCGGCGCGGCTGCCGGCGCGGTCGGAGACGGCGGTAATGGTGGCGGACTGAACCTCGACACTGCGGGCCATTTCCTCAACCTTGCCCTGAGCCTGGGCGACCGAGCGGCTCAAAAGATCGGTGGCCTTGGACAGAGTGGCATTGACCCCCTCGGCCTGATCCGAGGCCCGCGAAGCGGTAGAGCCCAAATGTTCCACCTGCTCGGTCATGGAGACGCTGAAATCCTTGGCTCGGGCCAAGGCCTGCTCGGTGGCGTTGGTCAGCTCCTGGGTGGCGTGGCGCACCTCGACGATGCGGGCCATGGTCCCTTCGGTGCTGTGGGTCAGGGTGACGATCTCGGCCTTCAGGCTATCGACCACCCGCTGGGTCTCGCCGCCGACCTTGTCGGCCAGCTTGGACAGTTCCTCGGTCTGGCGGGACAGCACGTCATGAATCTGCTCGGCCCGCTCGGCGGCCACCACAGAGGCGGCGGTCAAGGACTCGGCCTGACGGCGCAGAGCATTGGAAATGGTGGTGACCCGAGCCTCGGCCTCTTCGTTGGGATAGGCCAGACGGTCGAGATAATGGCGCAGGTGGGCCGCCTCGCGGCGCATGATGGTGCCACGGTCAAGAAAGGCGACGAACAGCCAGAGGAAGGCCATCGGCACCACCGTCGCCCCCAGCACACCGCCGAACTCTTGGGGCTGCAGCAGGAAGACGTTGGACCAGCCCAAGGACTTATCCACATAAGTCACGGTCAGGATCAGCCAGATCAGGGTGATCAACGTCGCCCCGCCATAAAGCAGGTGATGTCGCCACATGCCTTCGGCTCCGCCATGCTCGTCTGTGGAAGGCAAAGCCTTTCCAGGACGCCGCTCGGCGCTTAAAGGACGCACGTCATCTTCGGGCGTGACGGAGGTAGGAGTCTCGTCGGCCATAGCTTATCCGATCTGGCAATATTTCCCCGACGCGACGTTGCCACAATAGCCGGCAAGGTCAATTGCTTTCTGGGGATTTTTGGGGGCTTTCTGATAACGGAAGGATTGCAGCCGCCTCTTGGCGAGGCGGCACCATGCGGTCTTGGCCGCAAACCACGCGAATGATCAGCCGCCGAAGAACTTCATCAGGCGGCTGTTCAGGCTCTGGGCCTCGGTGGTGGCGTCCAGGCTGGTCTTGTTGGTCATATAGTTGGACAGCTGCTGAAGGCTGTCGGCATCCAAGGAAACATCCGAAGGACGCGAGACCTGCAACACCGCATCAGAGGTGGTGGTGTTGCTTTGGGCGTCCAGCGAGACGGTGGACGGCTGGCAGAGATTAAGAATCTCTTGCGGGATGTTTCCGGACGAGTCCCGGGTCTGGGCCTGCGTCGAAGCCCGGAAGAGCGAGACGTAGTCCACGGAAGCCAGGGCACTTGTCGTCGAGGTTGAGTTGACTGCCATTGTCAGCCTCCCTCCAGGCCGCGAGAATTCTTTAGTTGGTTTCGATCATTCCGCCCGGATTTTTTACATGGGTCCCGGCGGACCTTTTTCCCACAGTTGAGAAGAATAAACGGGATTTGTTAAAAAATGATTGAAACCAAACAGCGATTTAAATAGCGCCGACCATGGCCCTCGCACCCCGCCACCAGCCCCTCGCCTCACCCCCAGGGAAACAGACCAAAGATCTAGCCAAAGAGCATATATGATTGCGGATAATTCGCCTCGAAAGCCCGTCGCGGCTTCATTTCGGCGCACTCTATGTGAACAGGCGTTAATGTTTCCATCGCCTTGGCTTGATCCCATAAGCAAAATAGTTTTATTACGAGACAGGAATAATGATAGTGAATTCCTAGGCAAGCTTGGGGTTGGGGAATTTCAGCGTGAACAGAAAGCAAACCTTACTGGCCGCCACGGTCATTTCCGCGGCCTGTTTGTGCATGGCGACCACCGCCATGGCGCAATCGGTGGGCGCAGAGCGCAGCCCGGAAGATCAGGAGCGCCTGACGCAAGGTATCCGCACCTCCAATCAGGCGGCGGCGGAATCTTACCTGCGCAATCTGGCCGAGGGGGCCGAGGTCACCTATGCACAGGTACTGGCCAACCCCGACGATCCGGCCCTGAACGCGGCCTATGCCCGCACCCAGATCAGCCATGGCGACATATTGGGGGCCTCGGTGACCCTGGAGCGCCTGCTGCTGGTCCATCCCGAAGCCATGGAAGCCCGCCTGATCTATGGTCTGGTGCTGTTCCGCCTGGATGACACCGTCACCGCCAAGGACGTGCTGCAAAGCATCGATCCCAATCAGCTGCCTCCGGACGGCAGAGCCGAGCGCGAGCGCGTGCTGGCCCTGATCGAACAGCGCAAGAAGCGCCTACGCCAGTCCATCACCCTGACCGCCGGCGAGCATTTCGACACCGACCGCAACGCCGCTCCCAATTCCGGCACCATTTTGATCAGCAATCTGCCCTTCACCCTGCAGGGCAACGGTCGCGCCATGAAGGACTGGGGCACGCTGATCGACGGTGCCTATGATGCCGAATACGACCTGGGCACCGATCCCCGCATGTCGGTTTTCGGCGGCGTCAACGCTCTCAGCGACACTCAGGCCCAGGTCAAGACCCTGAACAACCAGACCGGCGGCCTGACCACCGGCCTGAAGTTCGAAGACGGCCCCCTGAACGCCATGGGCGGGCTGTTCTGGAACAGCATGAACCTGCAGTCGGACTATTACTTAAGCGACTACGGCGTCAACAGTCGGGTGGGCTATAAGCTGCAAAGCGACCTGGAAGCCTTTACCGAGCTGAAGTACGACATCCAGGCCTTCCACAATGTGCCCGCCGACACATCCGGCCACGAGAACAGCGGCACGGTTCCCTCGGCCTGGGTCGGGCTGACCTGGAATCCGCTGCCGTCGCATCTCATCAGCGGCTCGGCGGGGGTGACCCGGCGCTATGCCTATGCCGAATATATGTCCAACAGCCGCCTGGCCGGACGCCTGTCCGACACCTGGCTGCTGGGCCAGGGCCAGTTCCTGACCACCCAGGGGGAATATGGCGGCAATGTCTATGACGCCCCCAACACCACCCTCAGCACCATGACCCGTCACGATCACGACATCCGGGTTGATCTGACCTACGGCCTGCCCATGTCCACTTTGGCCGATGCGGTCGGCGGCGGCGAATTGCCCGAGCAACTGGCCAATATCGTGCTGTCGGCAAACGCCGAGTACTATCATTCCATGTCGAACATGGCGAACTACACCTATACTAACATCCGGACCCAGTTCCTGGCGTCCAAACATTGGGAGTTCTGAGCATGCGCGGCATGAGCAACACCCACAGCCTGATCCTGGCCGGCCTGCTGCTGGCGACCTCGGCCCCGGCTTTCGCCGACATCACCGGCGTTCAGGCCGGAACCTCGGGCGGCGTGCATGGCGACGTGCAGATCGCCAAAGCCGAATATGCCCCCTCCCAGCGCCAGATCGGCCATCAGATCGGCAGCGGCGAGCCAATCTATATGGGCGACCAGATCGCCACCGGCACCAACGGCGGCCTGCAGGTGATGCTGCTGGACCAGACGGTCATGACCCTGGGCCAGAACGCCAAGATGACCGTCGATGAAATGGTCTATGACCCCAAGTCGGGCACCGGCAAGCTGAACTTCAACGTCAGCCAGGGGGCCTTTCGCTTCGTCTCGGGCCAGATCGCCAAGGCCAACCCCGAGAACGTCAAGATCACCACCCCCATGGCCACCATCGGCATCCGCGGCACCATCGTCGGCGGATCGGTGGACAGTGGCAATGCCATTATCGCCCTGCTGGGCCCGGGCGGCGAGACCAACACCAGCGCCCGCCACGGCGCCATCCAGGTCAGCACCCCCAGCGGCACGGTCGATATCAGCCGTACCGGCTTCGCCACCATCATCACGCCCGGCCAACCGCCAAGCCCGCCCGCCCCCGCCACAGCCGAACAGCTGCAGCGCTTCGGTCAGGCCGGAGCCGGTTCCAACAGCGCCAGCACCAAGAGCCTGGCCGCCGCCAGCACGGATCAGACGGCTTCGGGCAGCCCCGCCCCCACGTCGCAAACATCGGGTACTGGCAGCAACGCCAGCAGCATCAGCGGCAATACCCTGGCCGTTGGCGGCGCCCTTTCCACCATCATCACAGCGCCGCCCCCGGTCACCATTGCTGCGAACGACACGACGTCACCCGCCCTTGCAAAGACCATCAAGGACAATCAACCCGCCGCCGCGGCTTCTGCCGCACCTGCCGATACCGGCCCCTGGGCCAGTCTGGACGGCACGTCGGTCGGCTATAATCGCGCCTATCTTTATTACAGCGATGATGCTCCGGGGATTTCCGACGACGGAATAAACAGCGCCACACTGACCTTCACCAGCACATCGAACTGGACCTTCACGGATCCCGAAAATGGCAGCTCGACCTTTCCCTATCCTGCGGACTCGGTCAATTTGTCCAACTGGAGCAGCACGTCAAACGACACGATCAGCAGCATGCCAGTCGGCACCAAGTACGCCAGCGCAACGGTGGGCAGCAACAACTACTACGCCTATGATCTGACGGATACCGCCGGGCTGACCTACTCCAAATTCGGCATTTGGCTGGGTGGCAGCAACTTGTCTTGGAGTGGAAACCAGCTCGCATCCACCGACCCAATGATCAATGCCACTCTGGGCGCCTACAGCTTCGGCGTTGCGACACCGAGTGCATCCATGCCCTCGACCGGCTTCGCGACTTATACGGGCACGTTCGGCGCTCTTGGCTATACGCCTTCGAGCATTTATGCCGTCACCGGCCAAATGAATTGGAGCGCCAATTTTGGCAGCAACACCCTCAACGGCTACACCGGCATCCTCAGCTTCTCGACCCTGAAAGGTGCGGATGTGGGCGCGCCCTTCACCCAACTCAACTTGTATGCCACCATCAATGGGGCATCATCCAGCCTCTCCGGCAGCTCAATCACGGTGGATAACGCCCAATTGGCTAGCAACACCGCCACGATCAAAGGCCAGTTCAACGGCCCCAACGCAGAGGAAATCAGCGGCGCCTTCAAGGTTGTCGGAAAAACATCCGGGTTCAACAACGGCAGTTACCTTATCGGCTCATTCGGCGCCGCCCGAGGCGTCATTTCAAATTCACCGCCGTAAGAGCCTCAGCGCAGCGGCGGCGGATAGAACAAACCGCCGTCGCTCCAGAGCGCGTTCTGGCCGCGATCCAGGGACACCGGCATGCCGGGGCCGAGGTTGCGGTTATAGATCTCGGCGTAATTGCCGACCTGGCGGATCACCCGCTTGGCCCATTGCGGGTCCAGGCCCAAGTCCTTGCCGAAGTCGGGATCATGGCCGGCCAAGCGAGCCAGCTCGCTATCGCCGCCATCCACCAGGGCATCGATATTGGCGCTGGAGACACCTCGGGCCTCGGCGATCATTGTCACCTGCACCACCCAGCGGACGATGGTGAACCAGCGCTCGTCCCCCGCACTCACCACCGGCCCCAAGGGCTCGCGCGAAATGGTGTCGGGCAGCAAGACCCAGCGCCAGGGGTCGCTGGCCATGGTGGCCCGGCGCGCCGCCAGTTCGCTACGATCCCCGGTGACCAGGGTGCATCTGCGAGCCGAAAAAGCGTTCCACTTCTCCTCGCTGGAGGGAAGTTCTAGGACCGTCATGGTCCAGCCGTTGCGGGCGATGGTGCTTTTCAAAGTATCGATGCTGGTGGTCTGGCTCTGGGCGCAGACGCTGGCCCCCTTGGCCTCGGCCAGCCGCTTAATGCCGCTGTCCTTCCAAGCCACGAATCCCTGGCCGTCATTGAAATTCACGGCTGTGAAGTGGGTCCCCAAGGCATAGTCGCGGCTGATGGTCCATGTGGCCATGCCCAGTCCAATGTCCACTTCGCCACTGGACACCGCCTTGAATTTATTGGCGGAACTAATGCGCTGGGTGGTGATCAGGGAAGGATCGCCTAGCGCGGCGACGGCGACGGCGCGGCAGAAATCAACATCGAAGCCGGCAGCCTCGCCATTGCTGGCGATCTGGCTGAAGCCTGGGGTCATATCGACGGCGCAGCGGATCTGTCCGTTATGGCGGACCCGGGCCAGGACGTCTTCGCCGGCCTGAGCCGAGGTCTCCGCCAGTGCCAGCAGAGCGAATGCCAGAACCATCTTGCCAAACATGCCAAATACCTATTTCCGCAAAGCCGAAGAGCCGTATTATGCTGGTCCCCATAGTGCCCCGCAAGCCCGAGAAAGACTTAGGATTTTGCCCCCTGTTTCGACGCCGCATTCCTCGCAGCGCAGCCTGACCCGCTATTTCTATTGGGTCACGGCGGTCTTTACGCTGCTGCTTATGCTGGTGGGCGGCATCTCCCTGGCTCTGTTGGACCAGACCCGCAAACAATCGGATAGCATGGGCGAAACCCTGCTGCCGCGCTCCATGGCCGCCGAACGGCTGAGCATGGACGCCGGCCATCTGGCCGCTTTGGGCGCCGACATCCCCGCCGCCGTCAACGAAGCCGAGCGCCAAACGGTGCTGCAACGCATCGCCTCGACCAAGGCCGCCTTGAGCGCCGATCTCGAGCAATTGAAGACCGCCGGCCTGGGCAATGAGGCCCTGATCAAGATCAGCGACACCGTCCAGTCGCTCTCGGCCGGCTCGGACCTGCTCAACAGCCTGATCGACAAGGAATCCGCCCTGCGGCTGGAGCTGTCCGCCCGCCAGTCCGAAGCCCTCGGCCTCTGTCGTGGGGCGCAGCTATCCGCCGACTGCCGGCTGCTGCTGGAGATCCTGGCCCAGCCCGGCGATATCACCGACCCTCGCGCCGAAGGGCTGGCGGCGCTCAAGCCGGTCTTGCAAAGCCAGCGGGAGCTGCAATCCATCCAGCAGCGCCGCCAAAACATGTCGCGCCGCCAAAGCGAAATGGTGGGCCGCCTGCTGTTCGTCGCCAGCAGCCAGTCGGACGACGCCTCGCAAGAAAGCATTCGCCTGCAAAAGGAGACCGCCGACTGGACGGTGCGCATCGAATGGCTGCTGGGGCTGGTCATAGTGCTCGCCCTGATACTACTGTTCGGCGCCCGCACCCTGTATCGCCAGCGCATCGCCAACCGCCTGTCGGCCCTGGAAACCGCCATGCTGCACTGGCGCGACAACCGCGACTGGCCATCGGCCCTAAAGCTGGACAATTACAGGCAGTCCGATGAGATCGACGACATGTACCGCGCCCTGCGCGAATTGCTGGAGGAAGTGGACAAGCGCACGGCGGAGCTGAACCGCTCCAACGCCGAGCTGGAACAATTCGCCTATGTGGCCAGCCACGATCTGCGCCAACCTTTGCGCATGGTGGCCAGCTATCTGACCCTGATTCAGCGCCGCCTGGGCGACGCCATCGAAGGCGACGTTAAAGAATATTTCGGCTTTGCCGTCGATGGCGCCAACCGCATGGATCAGCTCATCCTAGACCTTCTGGATTATTCCCGCATCGGACGCCTGGGGCCGACCTTCGAACCCGTGACGATGGGGCTAGCCATCGCCACCGCCCTGACCAACCTGACTCCGGCCATTGCCGATTCCAAGGCCGTCCTCCATGTGGCCGACGGCTTCCCCACGGTCATGGGGAGCGAAAGCGCTTTGACCCGGCTATTCCAGAACCTGATCAGCAACGCCATCACCTACCAAGCGCCTGAGCAGACTCCGAAGCTGGAGATCGGCTGGAAAGACGGCGGCAGCGAGTGGATATTGTGGGTCAAGGACAACGGCATGGGCATCCGCGCCGATGACTTCGAGCGGGTCTTTGGGGTCTTCCAACGCCTTGTCAGCCGCCAGCAGTTTGAAGGCACCGGCATCGGTCTGGCGGTCTGCAAAAAGATCGTCGAGCACCACGGCGGGCGCATCTGGATCGAATCCATCTTGGGTGAAGGCAGCGGCTTCTTTATCGCCCTGCCCAAAATCACCTAACCCCATAAAGCAAAAGGCCCAGTCTCTCGACCGGGCCTTTCTTCCTTAAATCAGGACTGGCGATCCTTCGGCTTACCCTTCCAGGGAGCCTTCTTCGGCCCCGAGAAGTCGTTCGGCTTGCCAAAGTCGTTATGGGCAGGGGCAGCGCCAGGACCCGCATTGGGCTTGCCCTTGTGACGCTTGGGCTCGCCTTCCGGCGCCGGACGCGGGGACTCGCGCTCGGAGCTGCTGGGAGCCTCGGCCAGACGCTCGATGCGGACTTCCGGACGTTCGATCTGATGGGCCGAGGTCAGAAAACGCTCGGCCACTTCGGCATTGATCTCGAACTTGGTCTCGCGCTCGAAGATGCGGATGGCGCCGATCTCCTGCTTGGTGATCTTGCCATGGCGACAGATCATCGGGATCAGCCAACGCGGATCGGCATTCTTCAAGCGGCCGATGTTCAGACGGAACCAGACGGAGCCGTTGGCGAAGCCGTTGTCACGCTTGCGCGGCTCGCGGGGTTCGCGGTCGTCGCGATCGCGGAATTCGCGGGGCTCACGGGGGTCACGCGGGCCAGGCATGCCCGGACCCGGATCGAACACTTCTTCGGCGGCGGGCAGCTGGGCGCGGTACATGCGCACCAGGGCGGCGGCAATCTCTTCCGGCGAGCGTTCGGCCAGCAGAGCGCGGGCCAGCACCAGATCGTCCTCGCCAACTTCGCCGGTCAGCAGGGGATGCTTCAGCAGCCGCTCCTGGTCGAGCTTGGCGATGTCTTCGGCGGAGGGAGACCCACCCCAAACCACGTCCTTAAGGCCGGCGGACTGCAACAGCATTTCGGCCCGACGGCGGCGCGACAGTTGCACCAGCAGAACGCTCACACCCTTGCGCCCGGCGCGGCCGGTACGGCCGCTGCGGTGCTGCATGGTCTCGGCGTTGCGGGGCATTTCCGCATGGATCACCAGATCAAGGCTGGGCAGATCGATGCCGCGAGCCGCCACATCGGTGGCGACGCAAACCCGGGCCCGGCCATCGCGCAGAGCCTGAAGCGCATGGTTGCGCTCGTTCTGGCTCAATTCCCCCGACAGAGCGACCACACCGAAGCCGCGCTCCAGCAGGATGGCCTGAAGATGGCGCACCGCCTCGCGGGTGTTGCAGAAGACCATGGTGGTGGGCGATTCGAAATAACGCAGCAGATTGACCACCGCATGCTCGATCTCGTTGGGGGCGATGCGCACCACCCGATGTTCGATATCGGCATGGCCCTGAGGGCCGGTAGCCAGGGAAATCCGCCAGGCATCGCGCTGATAGCGCTTGGCCATGGTGACGATTTCCTTGGGCAGGGTCGCCGAGAACAGCAAGGTCCGGCGTTCCTGCGGTGTCGCCTCGAGGATGAACTCCAGGTCTTCGCGGAAGCCCAGGTCGAGCATCTCGTCGGCTTCGTCCAGCACCACCACTTTCAGATTGCCGGTGCGCAAAGCGCCGCGCTCCAGATGGTCGCGCAGACGGCCCGGAGTGCCGACGACAATGTGAACGCCACGCGCCAGCTGGCGCTGCTCGGCCCTGGGGTCCATGCCGCCGACGCAAGAGACGATCTGTCCGCCGGCCTTAGCATAGAGCCAGGTCAGCTCGGAGTGCACCTGCAGGGCCAGCTCACGGGTGGGAGCCACCACCAGGGCCAGCGGATCGCCCGCCTGCTCCAGTCGCTCGGCATCGCCCAGAAGGGTGCTGGCCATGGCCAAGCCATAGGCCACGGTCTTGCCGGAGCCGGTCTGGGCCGAAACCAGCAGATCACGCTCGGCGGCGCGGGTATCAAGAACCGCCGACTGAACCGAGGTCAGGTCGGTATAGGACCGCTCGGACAGAGCCTGAGCGAGGGGATGGCCGGAGGGGAAATTGGTAGGGATTTGGTCCGTCATAAAGTACGTCACTTCTCTTGAACTGATGGCTGGCCGGTGGCGGAGCACTCACCTGAGCGGCTCCGGCCTGCACCCATGCAGGCCTCGGGGCCATCAAAAGAGGACGTCCGGAGGTCCGGGAAAAAACGAAAGGCTCAGTCTTTCCGACTGAGCCTTTCACTGATGGTTGGGTATCCCACCAAATCTTGGTGGCCGCACAAGGACTCGGACCTTGGGACTACTGATGAAGAGACCCAGGAACGTTTCGAGAACGTGCGTCCCAAAAGGCTAAGGGTGGGATGACTACCATGGAATGATCGCGCGTCGCAACCCCAACCTCTCACTCCCGAAGCCCATCAGCCATGTCCCGCGCCTTCAGGACCCGGGCCAGTTCGGCGAACAGACTTTCAGGCGTGAAGGGCTTGGGCACATAGCCGTCCATGCCGGCCTCGATGCAGCGGTCCCAGTCCTCGCTCATGGCATTGGCGGTCAGGGCGACGATCGGCAGCCCATAGCCCCTGTGCCGCAGCAGCCGCGAGGCCTGAAGGCCGTCCATGACCGGCATCTGCATATCCATCAAGACCAGATCGAAGGAGCCGCGCTCCACCGCCTGGACCGCCTTCTCGCCGTCACCGACGCAGACGACCCCATGGCCGGCCCGCAGCAGAATAGCCTCGGCCACCTTGCGGTTGACCATATTGTCCTCGGCCAAAAGGATCGACAGGCTTGGCAGAGGAGACGCCTCCGGCTCGACCGGCTTTACAAGGGCCTCCTTCGCCAAGGCAAGGGTCAGCTTGAACCAGAAACTGCTGCCCTCGCCGGGCATGCTGCGCAGGCCGATGACGCCGCCCATCAGTTCGACCAGACGATAGCTGATGGCCAGCCCCAATCCCGTGCCGCCGAAGCGTCGCGAGATGGAGCTGTCGGCCTGGGTGAAGGCGGTGAACAGCTTGCGTTGCGCCCCATAGGGAATACCGATGCCCGTGTCGGATACCTTGAACAGCAGCCGAGCCTGCCCCTCGTCCGTGCCACGGCAAGACAGCTCGACGACGATGCCGCCAGCTTCGGTAAACTTCACCGCATTGCTGAGAAAGTTCAATAGAACCTGACGGATGCGATTGCGATCCCCCACCACCTGGGGCGGCAAGTTGGGGGCCATGACGGTAATCAGCGACAGTCCCTTGGCCTCGGCCGGACCACGCATCAAAGCGGCCACCCCTTCGACGAAGGGAGCCAGTTCGAAGGGCATCTCCTCCAGGCTCAGACGGCCGGCCTCCAACTTCGAGAAGTCGAGAATATCGTTGAGGACAGTCAGCAGCATCTCACCCGACTGACGGATGGTCTCGATGCAATCTTGCTGCTGATCGCTCATGCCGGCGCTGGCCAGCAGATGGGTCATGCCTAGAATGCCATTCATCGGCGTGCGAATTTCATGGCTCATCATGGCCAGGAATTCCGACTTGGCCCGATTGGCCTCGCTGGCGATACGGGCCTGTTCTTTATGCAGCCGCACCTGGTTTTCGGCCAGAGCCAGATCCAGCCGGCGCTGACGACGCAAAAGCAGATTGAGTATCACCCCGGCAGCCACGATCCCCAGGCTCAAAGCCACCACCCGGTCGCGGGACTCAGTCCAATCCCGCAAGGCCTTTTGGCTGGCGACGCCGACGACGGCATAAAGCGGATAGTGCGGCAGCTTGCGAAAGGCGAGGATACGATCAACGCCATCGATGGGTGAAACCCGGCGATAGCGTCCCTCGACACGCCCTTCGTCCAAGGCCTTGGACACAGCATCGACCACCACCGGACGATTCATCGCCGTATCATCGACGGGATAGCGCACGACAATGCGATGGGTCATGTCGCGCAAGGATATCAGCGTGCCTTCGGACAGATTCAAAGTCTGATAGAAGGCTTCGAAAGATTCACCCATCCCCACATTGGCGACGATCATGCCGGCGAAGCGGCCATCGGACCAGTGCAGTGCGCGGGCCATCTGCAAGCCCCATTTGTGGGAAAAGCGCCCGAAGATCAGTTCCGAGATCACCGGCTGGGCCGAGTTCTGCTCCAGCAGGGTCAGAAAATAACCACGGTCACCCAAACTGCCGCCCGGGGGCTGGCCCACAGTATTGGCGAACACCCGCCCATCGGCATCGGTGACGGTCATAGAGACGATGCCCGACGAGAGACCCTGCAGTTTCACCAGATCATCGGTCAAAGCGTCTCGCCGGGACTGGCTCATGGTCCGGGTATGGGCCAGATCGTCGGCAGTCACCAGACTTAAGGCGCGATCAAGGATCAGATTGGTGCGATCAAATGCCGATGAGGCATTTTCCTCCACCAAACGCACATAGCTGGTGCAGACCTCATAGGCCTGAGCCAAGGCCCGATCATGGCTTGTTTGCAGGTCGTTCAGAAAATAAAGGACAATGCAGAGGATCGGAAGCCATATCAGCAGACTATGCCGCCATTCACGAGGAATGCCTGCCGTTCGCAGCTTCGCGGATAAGGACTCCCATCCCAACATCCTGCCATACGTCCTTTTGCACTATCCCCCCTAGCGCGAAAGTAAGGTACTCCCGACAGGAACTTCAATCCAGGGAAAGAACATCCCAGTCCTCAAGGAGTTCCAGGCCAGCCTGAAGAGCCGGCTCAACGGCGGCAAGAACCTCAGGCGTGACAGGGCCGCCCCAGCTTTCCGTATCCTTGGCCTGGATGCCGATCAGGGCCAGTTGCTCGGGCTGCCATCCCAGCAAACGGGCCGAAGCCCGCAGGTCCTGCAGGCTGGTCTGATGCAGCGATACCGGCAGATGCGAAAACCGGGCTTCCACCTCGTCGCCATGCAGGATCACCAGCGCTCCGGGCACCTGCCCCAGGCTGACGGCGTCGAACAGCAACAGCCTTTTCGCCTCGGTCACGATGGGCAGCAGATAGAGCCCCTGGGTGCCGCCGTCGATGACCTCGACCCGCTGGGCCAGGGCGTGGCCCTGCAGGCGTTCCTCCAAGGCGACGGCTAGGCGCGGACCGATTCCCTTGTCGGCCCACAGAAGATTGCCGACTCCCAGCACTGTGATCTTGTCGGTCATTTGCGGTAAAGCCGCACGCCTGACAGCATGGTGGAGATCATCGTCTGGCGACCCACCACGTCCTCGCGGACGGCCATATAGACATGGGCCATGACGAAGCACATCAGCGCCCACATGCTGAGACGGTGCAAAAGATGCAGATCCAGGGTGTTGCCAAAGATCGAGACCATCCAGCCGAACCAGAAATATTGCCAGGAGTCATGCCCGGTCACCTCGGCCAACATGGCGAAGCCGGTCAGGATGGTCAGGAGCGACGGAATGACGAACAGAACCAGCATGATGACATTGGCCATGGGGTTCAGCCCGACATAGCGCGGCGCTTTGCCGGTCATCAGCAGGTTCCACTTCACCTGAGCCCAAAAGCCATCGGTCCAGCTTTTCTTCCAGATCATCGGCGAGAACAGCTGCCACGAATATTGGTTGCCGTAAAAGGCCCAATAGACGCGGAACAAAAAGCCCAGGGCGAAGATCTGGCCGCTGGCCAAATGGGCGAAACGCAGCCAGCCCATGACATAGAGCGACGAGGTATCGCCAGCGCTGGACGGCAGCGGCGTACCGATGACGTAACCGCTGCCGATCAGCACCACCACCAGCAGGGCGTTGCTCCAATGCCAGGCCCGGCAGGGCCAGTCGAAAATGCGGATCGGCGGCAGATAGCCTTCGTCCGGCAGTCGGCGATAGCCCATGGCGGCCTCCCTCTTCTAACGAACGACGATCTCGGCCAGACTGCCGCCATCTTCACCATAAAGGTGGGTGGCGCAGGCCAGGCAGGGATCAAAGCTGTGGATCACCCGCAATACCTCCAGCGGCTTCGAGGGATCGACCACCACGCGCCGGCCCGAGGCGTCGGGGGTGAAGCCGAGATTAGCGGTCATTCCTGGTCATCCTTCTCATCCCCATTTTCGGATTTAGACCCCAACGCCTTGCGGACCACGGAAATGCCGGTATGGACGGCGACTGCGGCGCCCAGGCCCAGGGCCGTGACCTTGCCGACGGTGTCGGCATTGGCCTCGATGCCGAATTGGCGCATGTCGGGCAGGCGTTCATAGAACGGCCCGCGATCCCAAAATCCTTCTTCGGAACAGCCAATGCAGCCATGGCCGGACTTGATGGGGAAGGACACCCCGTCATGTTCCACCAGCTTGGAGATGGGCGTGGACTGGGTGGGATTGGGCCGGGCGGCCTGAACACAGCCGAACGAGGCGCAGGTGCCCCAGGCGATCACCGCCTTGGCATGACGGGCGGTTTCCTGCAGACGATGCTTGAAGGAACGACCGCCGACAAAGCAGTTCCAGCCATTATCGGCCAGGGGAACGTTGCCCTCGACCGCCAGGATGTAGTTGCCCTTATAATCGCGGATGATCTCATCGACGATGGCTTCGGCCTGATCGCCGCCTCGTGGACATTGCGGACGATTTCGCCGGTGGCGGCGCTTTGCTGGTTGATGGCGGCGGCGATGGAGGAAACGACGGTGTCGGGTTTCCACCACCCCCTTCAGGGCGACCACGGCGGTGCGGGTCTTGGCGGTGATCTCATTGATATGTTCGGAAATCTCGCCGGTGGTGCGGGCCATCTCGCCCATCTCGTCGGTCTTATCGACAAAGGGCACCAGAGTTGTCTTGTCGCCATCGGCCAGACGGCGCATGGACACCCCCGACTCACGGATGGGGATCAGCAGAGCCGCTGAAAACAACATCACGCCGCCGACAGTGAAGCCCAGCCTCCAGACGGCGTCCTCGACGCGGTCGGCGCCGCTGGCCCGTTCCTGCTACAAAATTCCCGAAATGCGGGTCAGAGAGATTGCTGGATCTGATTGGCGGTATCCACCTCGCCCTTGGCGCCCTGCTTGAGAGCGGCCTCATAGGCATCGACGGTTCGCAGGACCGAAGCAAGGGCTTCCCGCTCCTCGGGGCCCGGCGAGTCGCTTTGCCATGCGGGGGACAACTTGCGAATAGCCAGTATATCGGCACTCAGCAGCCCCTTGACTTGCTCGTTTCCAGCCTGCCACTGGTCCCAATGCTGAACCAGCCCGCCATAGCCAAGATGGCCGCGCAGCTGCGCCAAAAGATCGATCCGCCGCCCCAGCCCGGTATCGAAATCGCGCATGGCAAGGAGAGGCTTGCGGAAGACTAGAAAAGCAAAAAGCCTGATCTTTCGATCAGGCCTTTTTCTAGTGGTCGGGGTATCCACCAAATCTTGGTGGGCGCAGTAGGGCTCGAACCTACGGCCCGCTGATTAAGAGTCAGCTGCTCTACCAACTGAGCTATACGCCCGCAACCGCGAGGTCGGCTTTTTACCAATGTGACCCACCCCTGTCCAGCGCTTTTTTTAAAATAATTCAAACATCGCTGAGAGGGAGGCTTCGCCAGGGGCTCCCGGCGAGGGACATACGGCGACAGCCGGTATCAGACATCATCGGACGCCCCACGGCGGCCATCGAAAAGAGCCCGGCAGGGAATGGCCTAGCGGCGGATGCCGCGCCCGGCGAGGGACCGGCGACAGCCGGTATCAGACATCATCGGACGCCCCACGGCGGCCGATGATCACATCGCGGTGGATATAGACGCTCATGACCAATCCGAAGCCGAACAGCAGGGTCAACATGGCGGTACCGCCATAGGAAATCAGTGGCAGCGGCACGCCCACCACCGGCACCAGCCCCATCACCATGGCGATGTTGATGAAGACATAGAGGAAGAAGGTCGAGGTGATGCCCAAACCCACCAGCCGCCCGAACTGATTGCGCGAGCGCATGGACAGGGCATAGCCATAGACCAGGATCAGGGTATAGAGGCCAAGCAGCACCACGCCGCCCATCATTCCCCATTCCTCGGCCAGCATAGTGAAGATGAAGTCGGTCTGCTTTTCCGGCAGGAAGTTCAGATGGCTTTGGGTTCCCAGCATGAAGCCCTTGCCGAACAGCCCACCCGAGCCCAAGGCGATCTTGGACTGCAAGATGTGATAGCCGGACCCCAAGGGATCATTCTCGGGGTTCAAAAAGGTCACGATACGTTGGCGCTGATATTCCCGCATGAACCGCCAGGCGATGGGAACAGCCCCGGCGGTGGCGGCGATCAACAGGCCGAATTTCCACAGCCGAACACCCGCCAGAAAGAAAATGGCGCCGCTGGCCAGGGTCAGCATCATGGCCGTGCCCAGGTCGGGCTGCTTCAGCACCAGGGCCACCGGCAGGAAGACCATCAGCAAAGCCGGCAGCAGGAACATCGGGCGTCCCACGTCCTGATAGCTGGCGCCATGGAAATAGCGGGCCAGGGCCAGCACCATGGCGATCTTCATGATCTCGGAGGGTTGGATCTGGATGAAGCCCAGATCGATCCAACGCTGCGCCCCCATGCCCACGGTGCCATGGGCCTCGACGGCGATCAGCAGCACCAGGGCCAGGGCGTAAAGCCCATAGGACCAGCGCATCCAGGAACGGATATCGACCATGGCGACGCTCAGCATCACCGCGAAGCCCATGAGGAAGCGCATCATCTGACGGTCGGCCCAAGGCTCCATGGAGCCGTTGGCGGCGGAATAAAGGGTAAAGAAGCCGATGCAGCAAACCAGGGTGATCAGGGCCACGAAGGACCAGCTGACATGCCACAGCTTTTCCCGCAGGGACATCTCGGAGCCGCTGAAGCGGAAATGCAGGTGCCGTCCGCCGATCATCCGTTGCAGGTCCCGTCGTCATGGTCGCCGCCGCAGCCGCACATCCGCGCCGCAGCCCCCGCCCCTAAACGCTGGTCGATCTCGCCGGCCAGGGCGACGGTAGCACCGCCGGCTCCGGCCTGAGACTTCCAATCGCTGAATTGCTGCATCATCGCCTGATGCTTGTCATCCTCGCCGCTGCGCAGGGCGGCGCGCTGAGGATCGTGCTTTTGTACCTCGACCAGGATGTCGCGGCACATGGGGGCGCAAACCACCGAGCCGCCGCCGCCATGTTCGACGGTCACGCAACAGGCATAGCGCGGATTATTCACCGGAGCGAAGGCCACGAACAGCGCATGGTCGCGCTCCTTCCACGGCAGGTCCTCGTTCTTCTTCACCCCGGTGTCGCGTTCGCGCATGGAGATGCGCCGCACCTGGGCCGAGCCCGACTTGCCGGCCATGGCCATGGCCTCGTCCTTGATGCGCGCACCAAAGGCGGTGCCGCCAGGCTCGTTGACCACGGCGAACATGCCCTTGTGAACGATGGCCAAATTCTGCCGCGAGATGCCCATGTCGGGCCAATCGGGAACCTGACGGGGAATGGCGTGGATGCCTTCCACCTGATCGCGGGCCAGATGAGGCGAGACCGCAAGGCCGCCATTGGCCACCCGGGCGCACATCACCGCCAATTGCAGCGGCGTCGCCAAAACATAGCCCTGGCCGATGGAATTGATCAGGGTCTCGCCGGGATGCCAGGGCTGGTTCATGGCGGCCCGCTTCCAGGCTTTATCCGGGATGGTTCCCGGACGCTCTCCCGGAAGGTCCAGCCCGCCGATGGAGCCCAGGCCGAAACGCCGGCCCATCTCGGCGATGCGCTCGAAGCCGACGCGCCGGGCGATTTCATAGAAATAGACGTCGCAGGAATTCTTGATGCCGTTGACCATGTCCAAAGAGCCATGGCCGCCTTTCTTCCAGCAATGGAAGGTGATGTTGCCCAGGCTCATCTGGCCGGGGCAGAGCACCCGCATGTCAGGCGTGATGATGCCGCTTTCCAGCGCCGCCAGGGCGGTGACCAGCTTGAAGGTGGAACCGGGAGGATATTGCCCGGCGATGGCCTTGTTGGTCAGAGGGGCTCGCGGATTGGCGATCAGGTCTTTCCATTCGTCGGGGGTCAGACCGCGATTGAAGGCATTGGGGTCGAAGCTGGGTGTCGAAGCCATCACCAGGATGTCGCCGCTATGGATGTCGATCACCACGGCGGCGGCACTTTCATCGCCCAGACGCTGGGCGGCGAACTGCTGAAGTTCCAGATCGATGGTCAAATGCAGGTCCAGACCCGGCTCGCCCTCGTCCCGCTTCAGCTCGCGGATGGTGCGGCCCACGGCGTTGACTTCCACCTGACTGGTGCCGCCCTTACCGCGTAAGGCGGCATCATAGACCTTTTCGATGCCGGCCTTGCCGATGCGAAAGCCCGGCAGCTCCAGCAACGGATCGTTGGAACTTTGCAGGTCTTGCTCGGAGGGCACGGCCACATAGCCCAACAGATGAGCGCCCAATCCCTCCAGGGGATAATTGCGGCTCTGGCCCACGTCGATCTCGATGCCCGGCAGGTCCGGGGAATTGATCTCGATGCGCGAAACGTCTTCCCAGTTCAGATTCTCGCGCACCGTCACCGGCACGAAGCTGCGATGACGCTTGGCCTCACGCAGGATACGGGCCCGCTCGTGGTCGTTGATGGCGATGATGTTGGACAGGGAATCCAGGGTGTCGTCCAGATCGTCGGTCTCTTCCGAGACCAGCAGCACCCGATAATTCTGCTGGTTGACCGCCATCGGCACGCCGTTGCGGTCCAGAATACGCCCGCGCGGCGGCGGCAGCAGCCGCAGATTGATGCGATTCTCGTCAGCGAGAACAGCATATTTATCGCTCTCGACCACCTGGAGGTAATACATGCGCCCGACAAGGGTGGTCAGCAGGGCCAGCTTGCCGCCGCCCAGCATGATGGCCCGGCGGCTGATGACCTTGCCGCGCTCGGTGCCTTCCTTGCCGGAATTCAGATTGATGCCCATGGCCCCTACTCCGCCCGCAGCATGGCGGCATGGGTCTTGCCGAACAGCCAGCTCAACAGCGGATAGACGGCAACGCACATCAACAGGGTGAAGAGCACCGGCTTCATGGGCGCCATGCCATCCACCAGCATGCAGACCAGCGACCATTCCAGCAACAAGGCTACCGCCGCCACCACGGCGAAACAGCACCAGGCGACCATGAAGGGCTTGCCCAGAAAGAAGCGGCGCTGAGACAGGGTCAAGCCATGGACCAGCAAATAGATCAGCGGCGAGACACCCAAGGGCGTGCCCATCAGGATGTCGTTCAGCAGGCCGATGGCGAAGGCCATGGAGGCGGGCAGCAGGTCAGGACGATAGATGGCCCAGTAAAACACCCCGATCAGGGGCAACTGGGGCGATATCTCGGCGAATCCGGGAAGATGGGTAGGCATGGCGCCGAACATCACCAGCACCAACGTCAGCCCCGCCGGCAGCAGATGGCGAACCCAAAGGTCCATCCGCTGCAACCAGGATGTCTTCAACGTTCGCGCCCCTCGGCGACTGTGTCGGAGGGCAAGATACCGGCCAGGCCGTAATCGACCACCGTGACATATTCCAGCTGGTGGCGATGGACGAAGGGCTCGACGCGAGCGATGCCGTCCTGCACCGAGGAGATGACGCCGATGGGCATGCCCGGCGGGAAGACGCCGCCATGGCCCGAGGTCACCACCCGATCGCCGGGCGAGGCGTTGGAGCTGGGCGACAGATAGTTCAGGCGCGGCCGATCGGAATTATCGCCGGTCAGAATGGCCTTGGCCCGCGAACCTTCCAGCATCACCGGCAGATGGGAATTGATGTCGGTCAGCAACAGAAAGCGGGCGGAGCGCAGGCCCACCTCGGCGATACGACCCACCATCACCTCGCCGGCAATGACCGCCTGGCCTTTGCGCACGCCGTCCTGGCTGCCGGAATTGATCAGCATGGAATGGACGAAAGCGCCGCCGGTGTCGCCAATGACGCGGGTGGTGATAAAGGAGGGATCAGGATCGGGGATGAAGTTCAGCTGGGTATGCAGAGCCCGGTTCTCGGTGTCGAGGTGACGGGCCACGGTCTGCCAATGCATCAGCCGGGCGTTCTCTTCCTTCAGGCGGGCATTGTCTTCGCGCAAAGCGCCAAGTTCCCGCACGCCATTCACCGCCTCGGCGATGGTCGAGGCGGGGCGGAAGACCACCTCCAGGATGGGAGCAACCGTATCAACCACGGTCAGGCGGATATGTTCCACCAGGAAACCATCCGCCTTTCCAAGGATCATCAAGGCAAAAGAAGCGAAGACCAGCGACAGAAAGGCAAAGCGCTGCGCCAACAGCTTGAGCGACGCCAGACGTCCCAGCGCTCCCGAATGCGGCTTCACGATCTATTCCTCCCCGTCGGCCAGATACCGATCAGTACATGCCAATCAATACATGCTGGTCAGGACGTTCTTCAGCTTGTTCATCTCTTCCAGCGCACGGCCGGTGCCCAGAGCCACGCAGGACAGCGGGTCGTCGGCGATGGACACCGGCAGGCCGGTGGCATGACGCAACACGAAGTCCAGGTTCGACAGCAAAGCGCCGCCGCCGGTCAGCACGATGCCCTTGTCGACGATGTCGGCGGCCAGCTCAGGGGCGGTATGTTCGAGGGCGACCTTCACCGCCTCGATGATAGCGCCCACGGGCTCGGCCAGGCTTTCGGCGATCTGGCGTTCCGAGATGATCAGTTCCTTGGGCACGCCGTTCATCAGGTCGCGGCCCTTGATCTCCATGGTCCGGCCTTCGCCGTCCTCAGGGGGACAAGCGGAGCCGATTTCCTTCTTGATGCGCTCGGCCGAGCCTTCGCCCACCAGAAGGTTATGGTTGCGGCGGATATAGGCGATGATGGCTTCGTCCATCTTGTCGCCGCCGACGCGGACCGAACGGGAGTAAACGATACCGCCCAGGGACAGCACGGCCACCTCGGTGGTGCCGCCGCCGATGTCGACGACCATCGAGCCGGTGGGCTCGGTGACCGGCAGGCCGGCGCCGATGGCTGCGGCCATGGGTTCCTCGATCAGGAAGACGCGGCGAGCGCCGGCGCTTTCGGCGGATTCCTGAATGGCGCGGCGCTCGACGGCGGTAGAGCCGGAGGGCACGCACACGATCACCAGCGGGCTGGCGAAGCTGCGGCGGTTATGCACCTTGCGGATGAAGTGCTTGATCATCTCTTCGGCGACTTCGAAGTCGGCGATGACGCCGTCGCGCAAAGGACGGATGGCCTGGATGTATCCGGGAGTGCGTCCCAGCATCATCTTGGCTTCATCGCCAACGGCCAGAACTTTCTTCTTGCCCTTTTCTTCGGCGATGGCGACCACCGATGGCTCATTGAGGACGATCCCTCGACCCTTCACATACACCAGGGTATTGGCAGTGCCCAGGTCGATCGCCATGTCGGCGGAAAACATCCCCGTCATCTTGGAAAACATAAGACCTCACTCGACCACATGCGTTTCGTTGCGCCCAAGGGTCCCGATGACCCGAGCAGCGATTTACCTGGCCCGCGTGGGATTTAGGCCACGCTGACCGTTATATCAGGCGGAAAGCCCTTCAGGGGCTGTTTTTTCCCGCTTCACCAACAATTTATTTAGCGCATGAACGTAAGCGCGGGCCGAAGCCACCAGGGTGTCGGTATGAGCCCCCTGGCCGTTGACCGTCTTGCCGTTCTCTTCCAGGCGCACCGTCACCTCGGCCTGGGCATCCGTCCCTTGAGTTACCGCATGCACCTGATAGAGCTGCAGGCGGACTTCATGGGGAAACAGGGCCTTGATGGCGTTGAAGGTAGCATCCACCGGACCATCGCCACTGGCTTTGACCGACTTCACCTCTCCGTCAATCTCCAGCTCCAGCACCGCCGACGGCGGCTGCTTGGAACCGCAGTGCAGATCCAGTGACACGAAGCGGATCTTCTGTCCGCCACTGCTGGTCTCATCGTCCAGCAGAGCGATGATATCCTCGTCGAAAACATCCTTTTTGCGGTCGGCCAGGTCCTTGAAGCGGACAAAAGCCTCCTGCACGGCGTTGTCGCCCAGGTCATAGCCCAGGTCCTTCAGCTTGGCCTTGAAGGCGGCCCGGCCGGAATGTTTGCCCAGCACCAGGGTCGATTTGTTCAGACCCACGGATTCCGGGGTCATGATCTCGTAGGTCTGGGCGTTCTTCAGCATGCCGTCCTGATGGATGCCGGACTCGTGGGCAAAGGCGTTCTTGCCGACGATAGCCTTATTCGGCTGGACGGTAATGCCGGTGATGGAGGACACCAGCCGCGAGGCCCGGGTGATCAGCTCGGTCTTGACGCCGGTCTGGAAGGGCAAACGATCGTTGCGGGTGCGCAGACCCATGACGATCTCTTCCATGGCGGCATTGCCGGCGCGCTCGCCCAGGCCGTTGATGGTGCATTCCACCTGACGAGCGCCGGAACTGACGGCGGCCAGCGAATTGGCCACGGCCAGGCCCAGATCGTTATGGCAATGCACCGACAGGATGGCCTTGTCGATATTGGGCACGCGGTTGATCAGCATGGCGATCAGGGCGGCGTACTCGTCCGGCACCGCATAGCCGACGGTGTCGGGAATATTGATGGTACGGGCACCGGCGGCGATAGCCGCCTCGACCGTGCGGCAGAGAAAATCATGCTCGGTGCGCGAGCCGTCCTCGGCGGACCATTCCACATCATCCACCAGCGAGCGGGCAAAGGTGACGCTGTCGGTCACCGCCTGCAGCACCGCTTCGGGCTCCATCTGCAGTTTGAACTTCATGTGCAGGGGCGAGGTGGAGATGAAGGTATGGATGCGATGACGCGGCGCCGGCTTGACGGCATCGGCGCAACGCTGGATGTCGTTCTTGGTGGCGCGGGCCAGGCCACAAATGATGGCGGCCTTGGCCTGCTGGGCGATTTTTTGCACCGACTCGAAGTCGCCATTGGAGGCGATGGGGAAGCCGGCTTCGATGACATCGACGCCCATTTCCTCGAGCAGAGCCGCAACCCGGAGTTTCTCCTCCAGGTTCATGGAGCATCCGGGGGCTTGTTCACCATCGCGCAGGGTGGTGTCGAAAATCGTGATTCGGTTGTTGGCCATGCTCTCGGTCGTCATCGAGGGTTCATGCAATGGGAGGTCGAGCGCCACTTTGTGCACCCGCGAACCTGCCCGCGCAATAGGAAGTATGGATGGGGTGCCTTTGTCAACCATCATGCTGCATCTGCCGCATGCGAGTCGCGTCTGGCTGCCTCCCATTTAGCTTGGCAAAAACCCCGGAGGTTTCCCTCCGGGGTCTTGCACAGGCACTTAAACTGTTGAAAAGAGCTTAGTTGCGGCTCTTGTCGACCAGCTTGTTCTTGGCGATCCAGGGCATCATGCCTCGCAGCTTTTCGCCAACGGCTTCGATCTGATGCTCGGACTGAATGCGGCGGGTCGCCTTGAAGGACGGCTGGCCGGCCTTGCATTCCAGCATCCAGTCGCGGACGAAGCGGCCGGACTGAATGTCTTCCAGAACGCGCTTCATCTCGGCCTTGGTCTCGTCGGTGACGATACGCGGGCCGGTGACATAGTCGCCGTACTCGGCGGTGTTGGAGATCGAATAGCGCATGTTGGCGATGCCGCCTTCGTAGATCAGGTCCACGATCAGCTTCACTTCATGCAGGCACTCGAAATAGGCCATCTCGGGAGCATAGCCGGCTTCCACCAGGGTCTCGAAGCCCTTCTGGATCAGCTTGGTGACGCCGCCGCAAAGAACGGCCTGCTCGCCGAACAGATCGGTCTCACATTCCTCGCGGAAGGTGGTCTCGATGATGCCCGAACGACCGCCGCCGATGGCGGAAGCGTAGGACAGAGCGATCTCCAGGGCGTTGCCCGAGGCGTTCTGATGAACGGCGACCAGGCAGGGGACGCCGCCACCCTTCTGATATTCACCGCGAACGGTGTGGCCGGGGCCCTTGGGGGCGATCATGAAGACGTCCAGATCGGCGCGGGGCTCGATCAGCTTGAAGTGAACGTTCAGGCCATGGGCGAACACCAGGGCAGCGCCCTGCTTCATGTTCTTGACCAGATCGTTGGTGTAAAGGTCGGCCTGCAGCTCGTCGGGGGTGAGGATCATCACCACGTCGCCCCAAGCGGCGGCTTCAGCCGGGCTCATGACCTTCAGGCCTTCGCCTTCGGCCTTCTTGATGGTGGCCGAACCGGGGCGCAGGGCCACGACGACGTCCTTGACGCCCGAGTCCCGCAGGTTCAGCACATGGGCATGGCCCTGGCTGCCGTAACCGACCACGACAACCTTCTTGGACTTGATCAGATTAACGTCGGCATCCCGATCGTAATAAACGCGCATGAGAGTTCCTTTCGCCTGTAAAGCAAGGCGCCCGCCTTGCTCACGGAAAACGCCTAAAGGCCCGGCGCTGTGCTGCCGGGCGAAAATCACGGTGTTCCTTTAAATCGGATTCGGTCCGCGCGCAATGGCCGCGACGCCTGTCCGCGAAACATCGACCAGACCCAGAGGCTCCATCAGGTTGACGAAGGCGTCCAATTTCTCGGTAGCACCCACGATCTCGAAGACAAAGCTCTCGTTGGTGCTGTCCACCACACGGGCCCGGAAAATGTCGGCGATACGCAAGGATTCCACCCGCTTCTCGCCGGTGCTCGACACCTTGACCAGGGCCAGTTCGCGCGACACCGAGGGGCCTTCCACGGTCAGGTCCGAGACCTTGTGGACGGGCACCAGACGGCGCAGCTGGGCCTTGATCTGTTCGATCACCATGGGCGTGCCCGAGGTGACGATGGTGATGCGCGACAATTGCTCGCGCGGGTCCACCTCGGCCACGGTCAGGCTTTCGATGTTGTAGCCACGGCCCGAGAACAGGCCGATGACGCGGGCCAGAACGCCGGCTTCATTGTCCACCAGAATGGCGATGGTATGGCGGCGGACGGTGTCTTCGTTAAAGTTGCTCACGATTTCTTCCCTCCGTCTCAGACCAGGACCATGCCGTCTTCGGACACGGGCTTATCCGCCTCGTCGCTGGGGCCGAGAAGCATTTCGTTATGGGCGGCACCCGACGGAATCATCGGGAAGCAGTTCTCCGAGGCATCGACGCGGCAATCGACGATGACGGTGCGCTTCAGCTTGATCATCTCTTCGATGGTGCCGTCCAGATCGCCCACCTGATCAATGCGGAAGCCCACGGCGCCATAGGCGTCGGCCAGCTTCACGAAGTCGGGCAGGGCCTCGGAATAGCTCTGGGAATAGCGACCGCCATGCAGCAGTTCCTGCCACTGGCGGACCATGCCCATGTACTGGTTGTTCAGGATGAAGATCTTCACCGGCAGCTGATACTGGCAAAGGGTCGACAGTTCCTGGATGTTCATCTGCACCGAGGCTTCGCCCGAGATGTCGATGACCAGCGAATCCGGATGGGCCAGCTGCACACCCATGGCGGCGGGCAGGCCGTAGCCCATGGTGCCCAAGCCGCCCGAGGTCATCCAGCGGTTGGGCTCCTCGAACTTCAGGAACTGAGCGGCCCACATCTGATGCTGACCGACTTCGGTGGTGAAGTAGGTGTCGTGACCCAGGGTCATTTCGTAGATGCGCTTGATGGCATGCTGCGGCTTGATGACCTTGTTGCTTTGAACGAAGCGCAGGCAATCCTTGGCGCGCCACTGCTCGATCTGCGCCCACCAGACCTTCAAGGCCTTTTCGTCGGCGCGATACTGCTTGGCCTTCCAGATCTTGGTCAGGTCTTCCAGCACATGGGCGACATCGCCGATGACCGCCAGATCCACCGCCACGTTCTTATTGATGGACGAGGGATCGATATCGACGTGGATCTTCTTCGAGTTCGGTGCAAAGGCGTTCAAACGCCCGGTCACCCGGTCATCGAAACGGGCGCCGATGCAGATCATCAGGTCCGAGCCATGCATGGCCATGTTCGACTCGTAGGTGCCATGCATGCCAACCATGCCCAGCGACTGCGGGTCAGAGCCGGGGAAAGCGCCCAGGCCCATCAGGGTCTGAGTGCAAGGATAGCCGGTGGTATGAATGAACTGGGTCAGCAGCTGCGAGGCCGCCGGGCCGGAATTCACCACGCCGCCGCCGATGTAGAAAATCGGACGCTTGGCCTGAGACAGCATCTCGGCCAT
>Ga0302193_10000876_pt1 | contig 26369 bp, 21 predicted proteins | sample II_Bog_E3_3_FD_200228 | JGI IMG/M metagenome (GOLD analysis project Ga0302193, IMG submission 200228) | Peat permafrost microbial communities from Stordalen Mire near Abisko, Sweden - II_Bog_E3_3 | ecosystem: Environmental > Terrestrial > Soil > Wetlands > Peat | place: Sweden: Abisko...
CCAGGAAAGCCCCCGTCCCGGTCATTCCTTGACGCGCCGGACCACGTCGATGATGGAACCGTCCCGGTATTCGATCAGGGCCACCACCTCGTCCTCGAATTCGATCGGCCTGGGCACACCGGTCATCTGGGTGATCTCCTCGTGGAACTGGCGGATGTCCTTGACCGGCAGGTTTCGCCGCAGCAGCTCCTTCTTGAGGTCTTCGTGCTTGTCGGCCACGCAGATGCCCCGCTCGGTGACGATGACGTCCACGGTCTCGCCCGGGGTGGTGACTGTGGTCACCGCATCCCGTACGATCGGCAGCCGGCCGCGCATGGACGGCGCCACGACGATGGCCAGCTTGGCTCCGGCCGCCACGTCGCAATGGCCGCCGGTGTTGTGCAGCAGGTAGCCGCTGGACTCGGTGTTGACGTTGACGTTGTAGTCCACGTCTACTTCGGTGGCGCCCAGGATCACGCAGTCCAGCATGTTCACCACCGCCCCCCGGTTGAAGGGATTGGCGTAGAGGTCCGCGCTGATCTCTCGGTGCCCCGGGTTGCGCCGCATGGACTCCACCGCCTTCAGGTCGAAGCACTGGACGTCGAACAGGGTTTCGAAATACCCCTGTTCCAGCATGTCCACGAAATAGCCGGTGATCCCGCCGCAGCCGAAGCTGCCCTTGATCTTGCCTTCGGCCATCTTCCGGTGGACCAGGTCGGCCACCGCAAGAGAGGTGCCGCCGGCGCCGGTCTGGAAGGAGAAGCCATCCTTGAGCAGGCCCGAGGCCTCGATGACCTCCGCGGCATACTTGGCGATGAGCAGTCCGGCCGGGTCCCGGGTCAGGCGGGTGGTGGTGGATACGATCTTGGACGGATCGCCCAGGGACTCGATCTGGACCACGTAATCCACGTCGCTCTGGGAGATGCTGATGGGAGCGGCGGGAAAGCGGACCAGATGGTCGGTGACGGCGACCACCTTGCGGGCGTAGCGGGCGTCGGTGTGGGCGTAGCCCAGGGATCCGCAGGCGGCGGGGCCGGCCACTCCGTTCAGATTGCCGGTGACGTCGCAGCAGGGGGCGGCGATGAAGGCGGCGTCCACTTCCACTTCGCCGGTGACCAGGGACCGGGCTCGTCCGCCGTGGCTGCGCACCACGATGGGGCAGTCCAGCTCGCCCTTGCTCACCAGTTCGCCGATGAGTCCGTTGACCCCGGTCTCGATCCGGGTGATCACGCCTTTCCGGATGTAGGGGATGATCTCGGCATGGACGGCATGGATGGAACTGGAGGCGATGCCCATGTCGCGCAGGCCCATGGCGTCCATTTCCTGCACCAGCAGGTTGAGCAGCTTGTCCCCGTTGCGCAGGGCATGGTGGGTGGAGATGGTCATGCCGTTCTTCAGGCCGCAGGCCTCGATGGCCGCCCGCAGCGAGGGCAGCAGCTTGCTGTCGCCCGGGGCGCGCCGGACCAGGGGGCGGGTGGCCCGGAGCACTTCCGGCTGCCGGCTCCAGGGATCCAGGTACGGGTCCAGGGTCCGGCCCTTCCACACGGCCGGGATCTCACGGCCGAGGCTATTTTTCGCCATGGATCACCTCGTCGGACAGGTCGAACTCGAGCATGCCGAAGGCCACGCCTTCCCGGATGGTCCGGGCCGCCCGGGTCACCACCGGGGCGTCGACCATCTTTCCCTTCAGGGAGATGACGCCGGTGCCCATCTCCCGGGCCCGCTTGATGGCGTCCATCACCTCCAGGGCGTGGCGGATCTCCTCGGCCGTGGGCCGGAACACCTCGTGGATGACCTCGATCTGCCTGGGATTGACCAGCGACTTGCCGGTGAAGCCCAGCCGCTTGACCAGCACGGTCTCGGCCCGCAGGGCCTCCATGTCGTTCACGTCGGAAAAAATGGAATCGATCGCCTGCACTCCGGCGGCCTTGGCCGCCCAGACCACCTGGGTGCGGGCCGAGAACAACTCCTCGCCGGTCTTGGTCCGGTCGATCTCCATGCTGGCGGTGTAATCCTCGGCGCCGAAGGCCAGGGCCACCAGACGGGACGAGGCCTTCGCGGTCGCCACGCAGTTGAGCACGCCCTGGGCGCTTTCGATGGAAGGGATGATCTTGAAATGGCCGATGGGCAGGCCCAATCGCTCCTCCTGCTCGGTGAGCAGGGTGTCGAGCCGTTCCACCAGTTCGGGATTATCGGCCTTGGGCAGGCGGATTCCGTCGGGCAGCGCGGGCAGGATCTCGCGCAGGTCATCGGCGGCGTACGGGGTGTCCAGGGCGTTGATCCGCACGAACAATTCCTTGTTCCGGTCCTGGTAGGAGCGCAGGAAGTTCCGGGCCAGCAGCCTGGCCGCATCCTTTTCCACCAGCGGCACCGCGTCCTCCAGGTCGATCATGACCCCGTCAGCTTCGAATACCGGGATGTTCTGCAGCATGCCGGGCATGTTGCCGGGCACGTAGAGCATCGATCGACGCAGTCTCATCACCACTCCTCGATGTAGATCGTGTCGATTCCGCTGGTGGCGGAGTGGTGGCGTTCGATCCCCTCCACCAGGTATTCCGCCAGCACGATCTCGCAGGTGGTGAACACCTCCGCTTCCACCAGGCGTCCGCCTACGACGTCGCCGTTGGACTTGGATCCCAGGATGTAGAACTGCCCGGCAATCTGCTGTTCGGCGTCGCGGGTGAGGTTGCCTTCCAGGGCCATCAGTTCCAGGGGGCCTTCGGCGCGGTTGGTCTTGAACCGGGCTTCGGTCATGGGCAGGTGGGCGCCGGCCTGGATGCCGGTGAACTCCACGTTCCGCACCGAGCCGACCGCCGAAACCAGTGAGGCGAACGGAAAATCCTGGGAGCGGGCGAACTCCAGCAGGGAGGCGGTGATTCGGGTGCCCGGCTCGAGCTTGATGATGAAGCGGCGGCCGGTTCGGCATTCCCGGTACCAGAGTTTTTCCATGATCTACTCTCCTGAAGCGCGGCGGACCGCGGTTTCGACCCGCGCGGCGATGGCGTAATCAAGGGCGCCCCGGTCCGAGACCCGGATGGTACCGGTCCGGACCTCGAGCAGCTCGAGGGTGGCGTGGATCCGGGCCCGGATCAGGTGTTCGTACTGTTTTTTCACGGTCGACTCGATCTCGATGAGGAGGCTGTCGCCAGGCTCCACCATCACCATCAGGTCGCTGGACTGGATCGTGCCGGCACTGGCCTTGCAGCGGATGAACATAGGCTAGGCTTCCTCCATTTTGGCTCTTAGCCGCTCGACGATGGGACGCGCGGACGGCGAAAGCAGGAAATCAAGGGTGGTCGGGGGGACCAGGGTGCGGAGGGTCCCGATGTCACCCGCGACGAAGGCGGCCCGGACCCGGGTCGCGCTGATGGGTGCGCCGCCGGCGTCGATCCGGGGCAGTTCGGCCACCTGGACGCCCTGGGCTGGAAGCAACTCGGCCATGGCCCGGTTGTAGGCGGCGGTGGTTGGGCACAGGGGCTCCCGGCCCACGAACCGGCAGGCGATGTGGAAACGGGGGGCGATCCGCCGGGCGAACAGGTCCAGGTCGATCCCCATCTGGGCCGCTGCGGCCTGGCCGGCGCCCTTGAGGAAGTAGGCGGGGAAGGTGCCGGCGCTCACCGCGTAGCGAGAGGTGTCCAGGACGGTCACATTGCCGATTCCGGCCGTGGCCTCTTGAGCCAGGCGGAACCTCACCTGGAACGGGAACGCCGACCGGTCCTCCCGCACCACGAACAGGTAGAGCCGGTCAACCCTCCGGGCGGCTTCCCGCACCAGGTGCAGGTGGCCGAGGGTGAAGGGGTTGCCATTGATGACGGCGGCGCCGTTGCGGCCTTCGGTGATCCCGGGGGCCGCCGCGGCCAGGTAGGCCTCCAGGCCCGGCCCCTGCTCCAGCAGGACCGCCTGGCCGTCGGCGGCCAGCAGGCGGAAGTTCAGGGCCTGGAAGCTGGCCGCGTTCCGGGGCCGGGTGAACAGGAACACGGTGTCGTGCCCGGCGGCGAAGGCCGAACGGATGAGGCCGGTCACCAGTTCGCCCAGGGCATCGGTGCCTTGTAATTCGGGGGCGATGGCGATCATCTTGAGCACATACCCGGCCCGGGCGCCGCAGGCCACCAGCTGGCCATCCTGGTACAGACCGGCCAGATCGTCGAACTCCGGTTCGAAGCGGAGGCCCTGGGATTCGATCAGGGCCCGGGCCTCGTCCAGGGCAGGCCGCTCCAGGCCGGAAGGTGCCCCGGACCGGTGCGGAAGCTGCGGCCTCGACTCGATCAACCCCGTTCTCCTCGGTTCCCTGAACCCCCCCATCATACCTCGATGTCGCCGCGATCCCCGGTCTGTGGCGGGGTACGGGTTCCGGACTCGCGCCAGGGTCGGGACGGGGTTTGGACCTTTCGGCCCATCCGGCCAGTCCCTGCCGGGGGCACCGGGTTGATCGTCCAGGTCCCTGGGTTGGGCGCCGACCCAGTTCGGGTCCCGGGTTATGGCGCCGACCCACCTTTACCGTCCGCAGCAGACGTGCTGCGAACGGTTGCCGTGTCCCTTCCCATTGGGAGCCGGACGTTGGCCGTGGGGCGGCCTGTTTCTGGCGTTCACCCCGTGGATTGGATCCGGGACTGGGTGGTGCCTGTTGGACCGGACCCAAGACATAATGAAATGACGGGAATACGAGAGACGAAAAGAAGCATCCAGGAGAAGTCAGGCGCTGTTTTGATCTTGCATTCGCCAAAAATTCGTCTAATCTCGGACCATGCTGATCAGCTTTCCTCAGGAATGTACCCATGAACCCCGCACCCGCCCTCTTTGAACAGCACGAGATCCGCCGGGTCTACGACGAGGCTACCGAAACCTGGTGGTTCTCCATCGTGGACATCCTCCAGGTGCTCATTCAGCAGGCGGACTACCAAGCTGCCCGAAATTACTGGAAGGTGCTGAAAAACAGGCTCACCAAGGAGGGCAGTCAGTCGGTTACAAATTGTAACCGACTGAAGCTGCCCGCCTCGGACGGCAAGCAGTACCTTACTGACGTGGCCACCTCGGAAACGCTCCTGCGCCTAGTACAGTCTGTTCCCAGTCCCAAGGCCGAACCCATCAAGCTCTGGCTGGCCAAGGTTGGCAATGAGCGGATGCAGGAGATGGCGGACCCGGCCCTGGCCCTGGATCGCGCCCGGGAGTTGTGGCAGAAGCACGGCCGCAGCGAGAAGTGGATCCAGCAACGGATGACCGGCCAGGAGACCCGGAACAAGCTCACGGATTACTGGTCCGACCATGAGGTTCGGGAAGGCCAGGAGTTCGCCATCCTCACCAATCTCATCCATGAGGAATGGACCGGGATCAGCGTGAAGGGGCACAAGCACCTGAAGGGACTCCAGACCCAGAACCTGCGGGACCACATGACCGAGGCGGAACTGCTGTTCACGGCGCTGGCGGAGCTTTCCACCCGCCAGATCGCGGAACGCATGGACGCGACCGGCCTGCCTGAAAACACGGTCGCCGCCAAAACCGGGGGCGGCTTCGCCCGCGAGGCCCGGGAGAAATTGGAAGGCCTCACGGGGCAGCCGGTGGTGACAGCCGAGAACGCCCTGCCTTCCAAAACCCGGAAAGCCTTGACGCCGGTGACAAAGGCGGAGGCAGACGGGTCCTCGTGATCCGCCAGGATTGGGGAATCTGGCCCATTGATTCCAGATGTCTTTTCCGCCGGGAGGCATGCTTGCACGCCGGTTCGGCGATCTGACGGGCGAAACGTTGGGACCCTGAGCAACCTACTGGGGCAGGGCCGGGACGGGAGGTTTGCGGCGGTAGAGGATCAGGGTGCCGGCCAGGCCGCAGCCGGCGGCGAACACCATCCAGAGCCCGGGGGCGGCCTTGTCGCCGGTGGCCTTGATCAGCCAGGTGGATACGGCCGGGGTGAAACCGCCGAACAGGGCGGTGGCAAGGCTGTAGGCCAGGGAGAATCCGGCGGTGCGCACCGCCACCGGCATGACTTCGGTCAGGGCCACGACCATGGCGCCGTTGTAGCTGCCGTAGAGGAAGGACAGCCAGAGCTCCACCATCAGCATCCTGGCGAAGGTCGGGGCGACCACCAACCAGGCCAGGGCCGGATAGGCGGTGAGGATGGTCAGCACGGTGAAGCCGAGCAGCAGCGGACGGCGGCCGACCCGATCCGACCAGGCGCCCATGACCGGCAGCCAGAAGAAATTGGAAATCCCGACGCAGAAGGTCACCGTCAGGCTGTCCACGGCGCTGAGCTTGAGCACCTTCATGCCGAAGGTCGGGGTATAGACGGTGATGAGGTAGAACGACACCGTGGTCATCACCACCAGCATCATGCCGGCGATGACGATGCCCCAGTTCTTGATCATCGAGTGGAAGATCTCCCGCACGTCCGGGCGATGCTTCCGGGCCAGGAACTCGTCGGTCTCCTGGAGCGAGCGGCGGATGAAGAAGATCAAAGGCACGATCATGCAGCCGACGAAAAAGGGGATCCGCCAGCCCCAGGCGGCGACCGTGGCGGGCGCCATCCAGACATTCAGTCCATAGCCCAGGGCCGCGGCCACGATGATCGCGAACTGCTGGCTGGCGGATTGCCAAGCTACAAAGAACCCCTTGTGGCCCGGAGTGGCCATCTCCGACAGGTAGACCGAAACGCCGCCCAGTTCGACCCCGGCCGAAAAGCCCTGGAACAGGCGCCCCACCAGCACCAACAGCGGCGCCAGCAGGCCGATGGTCCCGTAGCCGGGCACGAACGCGATCAGGACCGTGCCCAGGGCCATGAGCCCCAAGGTTAGGATGAGGCCCCGGCGCCGGCCGACCCGGTCGATGTAGGCGCCCAGGATGATGGCCCCAAGGGGGCGCATCAGGAAACCGGCACCGAAGGTGCCGAAGGTGAGCATGAGCGAGGCGTATTCGCTGGTGACCGGGAAGAAGGTCTTGGCGATGTACGAGGCGTAGAAGCCGAACAGGAAAAAATCGAACATCTCCAGGAAATTGCCACTGGTGACGCGCAGAACGGCCCCGAGTTTCGAGCGGTTGGACATGGGGGTACCCACGGAGCAGGGCCGGGAGGTCCGGCGCCAGGTTTGGGAGGAGGCGTGGTGCAGGGACAGAATCAAGGGTGGATCGCCATTAGCATGAACTAATTCTGTCCTTGACAGGAAGCTATTGATCCTATCAATGTGATTCTCATCCTTTGAAACCGGTTACAGGCTTGCGCCGACGCAAGCAACCCTCGCTCCTATCGAGAAAGGCCGAACCATGTCCCGATCCCGGCAATTCCTTCTTCTGGCCAGTGTGGCCCTGGTGGCCGCAGGTCCAGCCGCCCTGCAACTCCGCGCCGCGGCGGCGGGGAGCAACCACCCCGCCTCGGGGGCTTATTCCCCCGTGGGCGCATCCACCTGGGGCACCGCCGCCTGGGCCCTGGGCTCGACCTTCACCGCCGGGGCCGGCAGCACGCTGGAAGTGGGGGTGTACTCCGCCAACGCCACCAATGTCGTCCTGGAGATCTACTCGGCGGATACCGGGGCGGACGCCACCTACGACTACACCATGACCAAGGGGGCCGACGGCGTCTGGCGCGCCGCGGTGGCCCTGGTGCCCGGCAAGACCCTCTACGCCTTCCGCACCTGGGGCCCCAACTGGCCCTACTCCAGCAGCTGGGCCCGGGGCAACTCCGCCGTGGGCTACCTCAGCGATTGCGATTCCCTGGGCAACCGGTTCAATCCCAACAAAGTCCTCTACGACCCCTACGCCCGGGAACTGTCCCATAACCGGGACACTCCGGCCATGCTGGCCGCCGGGGAAAGCGGCGGGATGTATGGCACCGGCGGGGTCAACGTGGCTTCGACCCAGACATACAAGGGCCCCATCACCGGCAATGTCGCCATCGACAGCCGCAAGGTGGATACCGGCCATTGGGCGCCCAAGGCGGTCGCCCTGGTGGATGCCACCAGCACCGGGACCAAGCCGAACCTGCCCCAGCAGAATGCCATTATCTATGAAACCCATCTCAAGGGGCTCACGGCCCATCCGTCCAGCGTGAACCTCACCACCCTGCTGAGCCCCTATTCCGGATTCTCGGACGCGGCGAACGTGCCGAACGGCCTGCGGGGCACCTACGCCGGCGCCGCCTACATGGCGGGCTACCTGAAGGACCTGGGCATCAATACGGTGGAGTTCCTCCCGGTCCAGGAGACCAACAACGCCACCGGATCCACCACGGCGCCGACTGCCAATTATTGGTCTTATATGACCTACGGTTTCTTTGCTCCGGACCGGCGCTACGCCTCCAATCAGACCCTGGGCGGTCCCACCGCCGAGTTCAAGGCCATGGTGGCCGCCTTCCACAAGGCCGGGCTCGAGGTCTACCTTGACGTGGTGTACAACCACACGGGCGAGGGCGGGACCTGGGATGGCACCGGCATGGCGGCGGAGGTCACTGGGTTCCGCGGGCTGGACAACCGCTCCTATTACACTCTTTCCGGCGCCGGCAACAATTTCTACTTTGACACCACCGGCTGCGGCAACAACTTCAACGGCGGATCAGCCCCCGCGGCGAAGCTGGTGACCGATTCGCTGAGCTATTGGGCCAACACCATGGGGGTGGACGGCTTCCGGTTCGACCTGGCGGTGGAACTGGGCCGGAACGGGTCGGGCGGCTTCTCAAAGACCGCACCCCTGCTCGCCTCCATCGCCTCCCTGGCCAGCAGCAGCGGGTTCAAGGTCATCGCCGAGCCCTGGGACTGCAATGACGGCAGCGAGATCGGGAACTTCCCCTTGGGCTGGGCGGAATGGAACGGCAACTACCGGGATGCGGTTCGGCTCTACATGCTCGGAAACCTCACCGGGGCCAACGGGGTGGGCTACGCCGACGCCTTCTACGGCTCCTATAACCAGTTCAATGGCGCCGGCGGCCCCCAGAAATCGGTCAACCTGCTGGTGGCCCACGATGGGTTCACCATGACCGATCTGGTGAGCTACGGCTCCAGCGCCAACGCTGGCCTCACCTGGCCGTTCGGTCCTTCCGATGGGGGCAGCTCCAACAACAACAGTTCCGCCTGGGGCGGCAATCAGGTCATGCGGCGCCAGGTGGTGCGGGACTTCTGGACCTTCCAGGTGCTGAGCCGGGGCATCCCCATGCTGGTCTGGGGCGACGAGTTCGGCCGTACGGTGAACGGCAACAACAATGCCTATGATGTGGATTCCGTCGCCACCTGGAACAACTACACCATGATCGACACCGCCGCCCCGGACACGGTGGCGACCGGCGACACCACGGGCGGAACGGCGCTCTACAACAACAACCTGGGGACCTTTGCCAGCCCGGCCAACGGCAACTTCGCCTTCCTCCAATACCTGTTGAAGCTCCGGGCCGCCCACCCCGCCTTCCGCCAGGCCAACTACACCATGGCCGTGACCTACGCCAATGCCGACGGATCCGGCGGCTTCAGCGAGACGAGCAACCCTTCCGTGCGGATCTATGTCTCGGGGAGCCAGGTGGCCGACGCCGACTTCCTGGTCATGAGCAACCTGGCCGGATCCTCGGTCACCTACACGGTGCCCGCCGCTCCGGCCAACACCCACTGGGTGCGCCTCATTGACACCGGCAATTGGGCCGAGAACGCCACCAACTGTTGGAGCGCAGCCACCGGCACCACCATCAGCGGAACCTATGGCGTGAACAACCAGTCGATCGTGGTCCTGGAGGCGGTAGCAAACTGAGGCCTGGACCGGCTTCGATTCAGCCGACTATCCAGCGATAGACAAAGAACACCAGCATGCCGCCGCCGATGGAGGCCAGCAGGTGGTTGAACCGCCAGGCGATCAGCCCTGAGACCAGCGCGCCCAGCAGCCAGGCGTTGTGCCAGTTCAACTGCCAGTGGGCCCCATCGGGCAGCAGCACCATGGGCACGACGATGGCCGTGAGCACCGCCACCGGCACGTAGCGCAGGGACCGCTGGATCACTGGAGGGAAGGCCACCCGCTCGCCCAGGGCGAAAAAGGCATACCGCACCAGGAAGGTGACCGCGGCCATGCCGCCGATCAGGGCCAGTTCGCGCCCGCTCATGCCGCCTCCTGCCACTGTTCCAACAGCACTCCGATCACCACTCCGGCCAGCGCCGCGAGCATCAGCCCCAGTTTGTACGGCAGCCCGCGCGCCGCCAGCGCCACCGCCGCCGCCCCCAGGGCAGCGCCCAGCATGGGCCGGTTCTTGAGCATCGGCACGACGATCCCGGTGAAGGTCGCCGCCATGGCGAATTCCAGCCCCATGTGCTCCAGACGGGGCACGGACCGCCCGAGCATGACTCCGGCCAGGGTCCACAGGAACCAGTTGCTGTACATGGCGAGGCAGGAGCCCAGATAGTAGTAGTGCTTGTGTGGCGAACGGTCGGGCGCGCCGTAGCGGTGCTGCACCACGGCGAAGGTCTCGTCGGTGAGCCAGAAGGCCAGCGGAATCCGCCAGCGCTGCCGCAGGCCAGCCACGTGCGGCAGCAGGGTGGCCGAATAGAGCGCGTGGCGCAGGTTGACCACCAGGGTGGTGACCAGGATGACCGCCAGACCGGTGCCGCTGGCCAGCAGGGTGAGCGCTATGAATTGAGAGGAGCCGGCGAAGACGCACAGGGACATGGCCAGGGCGGCGCCGGCCGAAAGGCCGCTGGGAGCGGCCAGGGTGCCGAAGATGATCCCGAAGGGGGCGGCGCCCAGCAGCATCGGCAACGAATCGCGGGCACCGGTCCAGATTTCGGTCCACCGGCGGGGATGACGGGCATGCGGCATGAAAGTCTCCGTGATCAACGATAACCCAGGGGTTGCAGGTCCTGGCCTTTCTGGATTCTGGATGCGGGATCCCGAATCGAGATAGTCGCCCAACGGGCGACCGGTTGGAAAACGTATAAGTGTTCCTAATAAGAGGGTTGATCAGGGGTGGCTGGCGACGGCTGCGTTGGCACCGGCGTTGCTGTGTAAGGGAATCCAAGTCCCACGCGCTGAGCGGTTGCACGGGGACGCTGAACATCGCCACGTGAGCACGGGACGGACGGGGAGACCCGGCCGCCTGGCCGGACTTTTGGGAAGGAACCCATATGAAAACATTATTCTCCCCCGCCTTGGTCTCGGCGCTCCTGTTCTCGGCCTGTGCCGGACCTGGCGCCGCCAGTCAGACCCCTCCCGCCAGCCCCCAATTGACCGCCGTGGAATCCACCATCATCGCCAATACCGGCACCATCACCGCTCCCGCCCTGGTTTCCGCGGGCATGGCCAACGTGCTGGTCTACGTGTCGGCCAAGGCCGGGGCCACCTACCGTTGGACGGTGACCGGCGGCGCCATTCCCGGCGTCACCCAGAACGCCGCGGTCTATTTCACCGCCGGGGCCGTGGGCACGGCTACGGTGCAGTGCGTGGTCACCGTGAGCGGTGTGCAGAGCACCTACACCCAGACCATTCCGGTGGTGGCCAGCCAGCCGGTCACCTCCTTCTTCTACGGGTCCGGGGTCAGCGCCGATTCCCTGGCCAACACGGTGCTGGGCGGGCCGAGCCTGAACTCCGTCAGCTACCGGTTCCAGGCCAAGCACACCAGCCCGCTGCGGGACATCCGGGTGTTCTTCATCTGGTCCCTGCTGAAGACCGGCTACCAGGCCGGGCAAGGCGGCACCATCCGGGTGGACCTCCAGGCCGACGACAAGACCGCCGCCCACCTGCCCACCGGTCCGGCCCTGGCCTCCCTCAGCTACGGCAACATCATCGCCCAGAACAACACCTATCCCGAACTGAATTTCCCCTATCCCGCCACCCTGGCCGGGGGCCAGATCTACCATCTGGTCTTCACCAACGTCGACCCGGCGCCCACGGTCAACTACATCTCCCTGGACGCGCTCTACACCGACGCCCAGACCGCGCCCATGCAGCCCACCATCGCCGACAACGATTTCGCCATGCTGGTCCGTTCCGGCACCGGCGCCTGGAAGTTGCGCGAAGGCTTCACCCCCACCGTGGAACTGGAGTACGCCGATGGCGGCAGCCAGGGCAACGGCTACATGGAAGTGTGGTCCACCAATCCCAAGACCGTCTCCGGCAACGCGATGGCGAGGGAGACCTTCAAGGTGAGCGGACCCAGCCGCACCTTCACCAAGATCAAGGTCCGCCTGCAGCGGGTGGCCGGCGCCAGCCCCCTGACGATCCGGGTGGAAGAAACCGACGGGATGCTCATCGAGCAGACTACCGTGGCCGCCGCCAGTGTGCTCCAGGGCGACCCCAACTGGGTGACCTGCACCTTCCCCTTGTCCCAGGTCCTGGCCACCGGCGTTTCCTACAACCTCACGCTCAGCAGCCCCGCCGATACGCACTATTCCGTCTACCCCATCCGCAAGGGCCTGGACAAAGGGTTCTCGGCCTACACAGTGTTTCCCGACGGCCATGCCCAGTTCACCGCCACCGGCAGCACCGGCTGGACCGGCTGGGACATGTGGGGAACCCCCAACCTCAGCACCAGCGATCTGCAGTTCATGTTCATCCCGTGACTTCCAGCGGCATCTAATTCCTTGGGCCACCCGGCCTTGGGGGTTCCGATGCTGAACCGGCAGGCGTTGGCCATGGTGATTGTTCTCCTCCCCCTGGGGCTTCGGGCCCAGGGGGCTTTTTACGGTCCGGCCATCCGGGGCGATTCCCTGGCCAACACCCCCATCGGCAAGGCCGGGATCCAGGTGAGCTGCCGGTTCCGGGCCGATCCCGGCGGGGTCTTCAAGGGCGCCCGGCCCTACCTCATCTGGAGCTTCAAGCGGAAGGGCTACCACGCCGGGACCGGGGGCACTCTGAAGGTCGAACTCCAGGGGGACGATGGCTCCTCCCAGCACCGCCCCTCCGGCCAGGTGCTGGCCAGAAACGTCCAGCGGCTCACCCTGGTGCCCGCCAGCGACCGGTTCTACCCCCTGCTGGCCTTCGACCGGTCCCCCGTGCTCAAGGCCGGGGCGTTCTACCACCTGGTCTTCACCAACACCGATCCGGACCCCGAGGGCAACTTCGTATCGGTGAACGCCCTGTTCCTCAAGTCCTGCTCCGGTCCGATCCAGCCCAGCCGTCCGGATTCCGACTGGGCCATGCTCATGCTCAGCAAGAGCCACCCGGCCTGGGCCGTCCGCCGCACCGCCGGCAGCACCGAGGGCTTCACCCCCATCCTGGAGATCGACTACGGCGATGGACGGTCCCAGGGCATGGGCTACATGGAGTTCTGGATGGGCGCGCCCAAGCCCATCGCCGGGACCGCGGAGGTGCGGGAGACGTTCACGGTGACCGGTCCGCCAAGGCAGGCGGTTTCCGTCTCGGTGCGGGTCCGGCATCTGGCCGGGACGGCCCCCCTGACCATCCGGCTGGAACAGGGGGACGGCAAGCCGCTGGCGGCCGGGCCCAGCGAGGGCACCCCGGTCGCATGCACCCCGACCGGATCCCTGGGCGGCTGCGACTGGGCCAGCTTCACCTTTCCCTCGGCCCAGACCTTGGCCCCGGGCAAGACCTACCATCTGGTCCTGACCGCTCCCGCCCAGGCCGGCTACGAGGCCTTCCCCATGCGCAAGGGGAGCGACAAGGGCTTCAGCGACGCCACCCTGTTTCCGGATGGCCACGCGGAATATAGCGATGGCGGCGGCTGGGCGGGCTGGGAGCAGTGGGGGAAGCGCGGGCTCACCAACGCCGACCTGCAGTTTTTCTTCCGTTTGAAATGATGAAAGAATTTGGCATCCCGGCTTACCATGGAAACCTTCGGAAGGTTGGTAGAGGCCATGACAGGCATTGGACGATTCAATGATTTGAAAATCTTGAGGCTGGGGCCGGAACGGGCGGTGCTCGATGGCGGGACCCTGGGCGAGATCCCCCTGTCGGCCCAGGAGGTGCCCGCCGGTAGCTCGCCGGGCGGCGTCCTGAAGGTTTTTCTCTACCATGATTCCGATGGCCACCCGATGGCCACGACCACCTCGCCGGCCGCCCAGGTGGGCGAAGTGGGCTATCTGAAGATCGTATCCGTCAATGATGCCGGGGCCTTCCTGAACTGGGGCCTGACCAAGGATCTGCTCATGCCCTGGAGCGAGGTGAAGCGGGAGCAGAAGCGGCTGATCGTCGAGGGCCGGAAGATCCTGGCCTGCGTCTTCCTGGCCGAGGATGGCCGGATCGCTGCGTCGTCCCGGCTGGACGAATTCCTGTCCGACGAGGCCGATGGATTCAAGCAGGGCGACAAGGTCACGATCCTCATTGCCGAGGCCACCGACCTGGGCCTGCGGGTGATCGTGAACCATCGCTACTGGGGCCTGGTGCACAAGAACGAGGTGTTCGGCACCCGCCAGCGGGGGCAGCGGCTGGATGGATACGTCAAGGCCATCCGCCCCGACCGCAAGCTCAACATCACCTTGAGCCCCCCGGGCTATGCCAAGGTGGACGCGGTGGCCCAGGGAATTCTCAAGGTCCTGGCCCGCCGCGGCGGCTCCATGGCCGTGAACGACAAGACCCCCCCGGAGGAGATCTACGCCCTGTTCGGGATCAGCAAGAAGGTGTTCAAGCTGACCATCGGCGCCCTGTACAAGAGCCGGAGGATCCGGGTGGACGAGGCGGGCATCCATACCGTGAAAACGCCCGAGCCTTAGTTATAATCTGGGAATACACTCCGACCTTTGCTGGCCGTCTCCACCCATCGCCAAGGGAAGCCCCATGCCCACTGCCCAACGAACTGTCCTGGGAATCGACGCCAGCACTCAAAGCTTGAGCGCCGTCTTGCTGGATCCCGCCACCGCGGAGATCCTCTGGAGCCGGTCCCTGGCCTACCGGGAAGATCCAAGGCTGCTCGGGCTGGGATTCCAGCATGACACCATGATCATTCCGCCCAGGGAGGCTGGCGAAGCCGAACAGCCGCCGTTCCTGTTCATCGCCGCCCTGGAAGCCCTGTTCGGCGACCTCAAGGGGGCCGGGTTCGACCTTTCGGCCATTGCCGCCATCAACACCTCCGGCCAGCAGCATGGCCATGTCTACCTGAACGGCCAAGCCGAGGCCGCTTTCGCGGGCCTGCGGGATCCCGCCAGCGCCGGCGACAGCCTGGTGGCGGCGCTGGCCGACAGTTTCGCTTACGGCGGCGCGCCAATCTGGAAGACCGCCAACACCGGGGCCGAGGCGGCCCATATCCGCGAAGCCGTCGGCGGCCAGGCGGCCATCATCCAGCGCACCGGCAGCGACATTCCCCTGCGCTTCTCGGCCAACGTGCACCGATTGCTGGCCTTCCGCTACCCGGCAGCCTATGCCGCCACCCGGCACATCCTGCAGATCTCCAGCCTCATCCCCGCCATCCTGGCCGGTGATTGCACCATCCCCCTGGATTTCGGCAATGCCTGCGGCACCGGTCTGATGAACTACCAGGCCCGGGCCTGGGACGAAACGGTCATGGCAGCGGTGGCCGGCGATCTGCCCGGGGGCGCGGCCGGCCTGGCTGCCAAGCTGCCTTCCCTCTGCCACCCTCTGGCCGCCGTGGGCATGGTGGCCGCCTATTTCCAGCGCCAGTACGGCCTTGCGGCCGACTGCCGGATCATCGCCGGTTCCGGCGACAATCCCCAGTCCAAGGTTTTGGCCAGCGGCGACCTGCTGAGCCTGGGCACCAGCTTCGTCTCCATGATTTCCAGCCCGGACGGCGGGGTCGATGCCACCGGCACCGCCAATGCCATGTATGACGGGCTCGGCCGACCCTTCAACTTCGGCTGCCGCACCAACGGAGCCCTGGCCTGGGACCGGCTGAGGCTTCGTCACGGCCTGGGCGCCAAGGATTTCGCCGCCTGCGACGCGGCCCTGGCCGGCACCCGGCCCGGGAGTCTGGTGCGGTTCTGGCATCCCGACACCGAATCCTTCCCGGTGGTGGCCGCCCATCCCGAACCGGTGCGGATGGACCAGGCCGAGGTCACCTTCGCCTCGGATTTCAGTGCCGTGGTGGACAGTTCCCTGGGCCTGGTCTACCGCTATGGCCGGAAAATCGCCGGCGCCTCCGCGGGCACGGGCCAGCAGCCCATGAGCATCTGCGGCGGACCCTCCACCAGTGCCGGCATCATGGGCCGGATCGCCGCCATCTGGAATCGTCCGGCCATCGCCGCCGGGCAGGCCGGGGCGGCCCTGGGCGCCGCTGTGGCGGCAGCGGTGGCCCTGGTGCCGGAGGCCCGGCGCGAGGATCTGGCGGAACGGCTCCGCCAGGCGCTGCTCGCCGGCAAGACCGTGGTCCAGCCGGATCCGGCCATGGTCCAGGCCTACCATGCTCCCGGCGCGTACCTGGACCAGTTGGAAACAGCCTTCGAACGCCTGCGCACCCAAGCATAGGGGCCGGGCTACGTATTGATCCAGGTCAGGCCATCATCTCGGCCACGTCTGCCTCGGCGGTGGTGATGAGCTTGAGGTCGAAGGTGTCGATCAGCACCTTGGCGACGTTGGGGCTGAGGAAGGCGGGAAGGGTCGGCCCGACCCGGATGCCCTTCACGCCCAGGCTGAGCAGCGCCAGCAGCACGGCGATGGCCTTCTGCTCATACCAGCCGATGTCGAACGACAGGGGCAGCTCATTGATGTCCTCCAGGCCGAAGGCTTCCTTGAGCTTCAGGGCGATGATGGCCAGGGAATAGCTATCGTTGCATTGGCCGGCGTCCTGCACCCTGGGGATGCCGCCGATGCTGCCCAGTTCCAGCTTGTTGTAGCGGTACTTGGCGCAGCCGGCGGTGAGGATCACCGCATCCTGGGGCAACTGCTGGGCCACCTGGGTGAAGTAGTCCCGGGATTTGTGCCGGCCGTCGCACCCGCCCATGACCACGAACCGCTTGATGGCTCCGGACTTCACCGCGGCCACGACCTTGTCGGCCAGGGCCAGCACCTGGTTGTGGGCGAAGCCGCCCAGAAGGGTGCCGCTTTCCAGTTCCTGGGGCGCGGCGCACTGCAGGGCGCGCTGGATGACCGCGCTGAAATCCTTGGCGCCGCCCTGGGGGCGGTCGGCGATGTGGGCGACCCCGGGGTAGCCGGTCATGCCGGTGGTGAAGATCCGGTCCTGGTAGGCGGGCTGCACCGGTACGATGCAGTTGGTGGTCATCAGGATGGCGCCGTTGAAGCTGGTGAATTCCTTGTCCTGCTCCCACCAGGCGCCGCCGTAATTGGCCACCAGGTGCTTGTGCTTCTTCAGCTGGGGGTAGGAATGGGCGGCCAGCATCTCGCTGTGGGTGTAGACGTCGATGCCCAGGCCTTCGGTCTGCTCCAGCAGTTCGGCCAGGTCGGCCAGGTCATGGCCGGACACCAGGATGCCGGGTCGCTGGCCCACGCCGAGCTTCACTTCGGTGATCTCAGGGTGGCCGTAGGTGGTGGTGTTGGCCTCGTCCAGCAGCGCCATGCCGGCCACCGCGATCTTGCCGGTTTCCAGGGTCAGGGCGATCAGGTCGTTGGCTTCCAGCTGCCGGGTGGTCGCGGCCAGGGCCTTGGACATGAAGGCGTAGACCTCCTCGCTTTCGAAGCCCAGCACGGCGGCGTGGTCCGCGTAGGCGGCGATGCCTTTCAGGCCGTAGACGATCAGTTCCTTCAGGGAACGGAGGTCCTCGTTCGGCTCGCTCAGGACCCCGACCTCGGCCGCCTTGGCGGCAAAGCCGGCTTCATCGCTCTCCCAGGCGGTAAGCTCGGGGAACTCGGCCTGGCCCAGTTCGGTCCTCAGCTTGCGCTTGAGTTCGGTGGTCTTCAGGATCTGGCTGGTGATGCGGGCATCGTCGAAGTTGGCGTTGGTGATGGTCAGGAACAGGCTTTCGGCGATGAACAGGCCCACTTCCTTGCTGGGGGGCCGCAGGGCGCTGGCGGTTTCTTCCAGCAGGGCCACGCCCTTCAAGTTGAAAATCAGCAGATCCATGAGATTGCTGGTTTCGGGAGCCTTGCCGCAGACGCCGCTGATGCTGCAGCCTTCGTTCCGGCTGGCTTCCTGGCACTGGAAACAGAACATGGACATGGGTTCTCCTGGGGAAAGGTGGCGATTCGGGCCCTGAAAGTCGATCGGGCATTTCCGTCAGGATTCAGCTTGGTCGGCTTCGCCTCCCGGGTCCTTGACCCAAATCAAGGGCGCTCACCTTGAATTTGGGCGCCAGCGTCGGTGGCGACACCATCCGCTACCGCCGCACCACCAGGGCGACGGCGGTCTTGTCATTGCCGCCCATGGACACCATGATCCCGTGCTCCTTGGCCAGGGCCACCTGGAAGTCCCCGGCCCGTCCGGTGAGCTGCCGCCACAGGTCCACCGCCATGCGAACCCCGGTGGCGCCGGTGGGATGGCCGTAGCCGATGAGGCCGCCGCCGGTGTTGACCGGGAACCGGCCGGTGCGCCGGGTCTCCCCCGCCAGCACCAGGTCGGCGCCGCCGCCCGCCTTGGCCAGGCCCAGGGCCTCGACGCTGAGCAGGCCGGAGATGGTGAAGCAGTCGTGCACTTCGAAGATGCCGGCGTCCTGGATGCCGATGCCGGCCATGGCCCGGGCCCTCGCGGCCGCCAGGCCGCAGGTGGTGAGCTCGGTGAGGTCCGGCGGCGGGGTGGTAAGGTTTGCCGCGCACTGGCCCAAGCCGGTCACCTCCACGGCGTCCTGGCGGGCCAGACCCAGGCGGCTGAGACCCTCCGCCGAAGCGATGACGATGGCGGCGGCGCCGTCGGAAACCTTGGAGCAGTCGAACAGGTTCAGGTGCTCGGTGAAGGCCTTGGGGTTGGGCTCGGTCAGGCCCTGGGCCAGCAGGTCGGCCGCGGTGTTCTGGAACTCCTGGGCCTCGGGGTTCAGCCGGGCATGCTCCACGGCGTTCCGGTACCAATGGGCCATGGCGGCCCGGGCCTGGGCGGCGCCGACCTTGGCCGCATAGGCCCCGGCCCGCTCCGAGAACCGGCCGGGAAAGAAGAAGGCGGCGCCGGCCTTGCGCTCCCCCTCGTAGTAGCCGGCCCCGGCCAGATAGTCGGCGCAGTAGAGGGCCTTGACCGTGTTCTGCACCTCCACTCCCAGGACCAGCACCGCGTCGGCCAGACCGCTCAGGACGCTCTTGATGCCCGTGGCCAGGGCCAATCCCCCGGAGGCGCAGGCGCCCTCCACCCGCAGGGCGGGCTTGTACTCCAGGGTGGGGTGGATGATGGCCATCATGGCGCCCAGATGGCCCTGGCGGTTGAATCGGGCGGCCATGAAATTGCCGACCACCCCTTCGTCGATGGCGCCGGGGTCGCTGATCTGGGCCAGGGCGGCCCGGCCGGCCTCCTTGAGGTAGTGGTCCAGGCCCGGCCTGGGGATTCTCGGGCTGAATTCCCTGCGGCCGGGGCCGAGGCTGACGGTATAGGCGCCGGCGGCGAGAAAGACGGGTTTGGCCATGGGTTTCATAGACCTAGTCCAGGTACTCGGTGATGGGGCCGTAAAGGTGGAAGAAGCCCAGCTTGAGGACCTCGTTCACATCCTCGGCGGTGTTGCAGACACCCTGCTTGACCAGGTTGAGCCCGATCTCCCGGCTGGCCCGGAAATGGTCCCGGGCCATGGCCGCGCCCGGGGTGTCCAGGGCCTGGAGGGCCTGGAACCAGGCCTTCAGCTTGCCATCGCAGTGGGGATCCCTTTGCAGGGTCTTCCAGGACAGGCCGGGATCCGGGCGGGGGCCCAGCCAGGACTCCGCCGACCGGGCCCAGGGCGCCTCCAGCGGCGCATAGACGTGGCTGGCCGGATCGAAGATGGCCACCGGGCGGCCCTTGGCGTAGTCCAGGAAGCCGGGCCTGGGCGCGCCGGACGAGGTCTGGCCGCCCTTCACCCCCAGTTCCAGGGTGCGGTCGATGAGGTCGCTGTGCAGGTCCTCGCCCAGGTACTTCTTCATGACCCGGAGGATGGACTGGAACACGTCGATGCCCACGTAATCGATGAGCTGGAAGATGCCCATGGGCCGCAGCAGGAAATCCCGGGACACCTGCTCCACCATGTGCAGGGCCGGCAGGAAGCCGTGCTTCCCGGCCAGGCGTTCCACCTCCCGGATGGCGTAGAGGCCGTCGCGGATGAAGTGGCCGTTGCCGATGAAGCCGGCGATATCGTTGGCGGGAACGGTCTTCTTGCGCAGGGCCCGGGCGACCCCCGCGGCCACCTGGACCAGCTCCGGGTCGCAGCGCCTTGGCTGGATCAGCTCCACCAGCTTCTGGACCGCCGGCGGGTTGTAGAAATGGAAGCCGATCATCCGCCCGGGAATCCCGCACGCCTCGCTGAGCACATGGAGCGGAATGGAGGAGGTGTTGGTGAGGAAATAGGCCTCGGGCCGGCAGATCGAAGCCAGCTCGTTGTAGATGGAGAACTTGACTTCCTCCTGTTCGAACGCCGCCTCGAACACCAGGAGGGATTCCTTGGCCAGGGTCAGGGTGGTGCCGGTGCGGATCCGCAGCAGCACCTCGAACACGAACTCCTGGACCATCTCCTGGTTGTCCACCAGATCGGCTCGGTCCTGGAACAGCAGCCTGAGCCGGTTGATCTGCTTCTCCCCATCCTTGGCCGCCTGGTCCCGGATGTAGCGCACCAGGCCCTGGAGCGCCGCGTCGTTGCGGTCGATGAGGCTGAGGACATAGGTCCTCTGCTTATGCCCCAGGGCCCGGTAGGCCAGCTCCAGGGCCAGCAGCAGAGCGATGCCGCTGCCCATCTTGCCGGCGGCGCCCACCACCGCCACCTGTTCCATCCGGGTGTCCAGGTCCATCGTCATCATCCCCCAGGGCGGCTATCCGTTTGCTTAGATGCCATGAAACTGGACGTCATCACGCTTTTCGATGAAGGCCTGCATGCCCGCCTTCTGATCGGCGGTGGCGAAGGTCTCGGCGAACAGCTCGGCCTCGTGGCAGAGGCCGTGGCCCAGGGTGGTGTCGGTGCCCAGGTTGACCGCCGCCTTGCAATAGGAGACCGCGATCGGGGCCCGGGCGGCGATGATCCGGGCGATCTCCAGGCAGCGGGGCATGAGCTGCTCTGGGGGCACCACTTCGTTGAACAACCCAAGTTCCAGCGCCCGGGACGCCGGGATGGTCTCGCCGGTGAACAGGAGGTACTTGGCCGCCGAGCGCCCCAGGATCCGGGCCAGCCGCTGGGTGCCGCCGAAGCCCGGCATGGTGCCCAGTTTCACTTCCGGCTGGCCGGCCCGGGCCTGGTCGCTGGCGATGCGCAGGTCGCAGGCCATGGCCAGTTCGCACCCGCCGCCCAGGGCGAACCCATTGACCGCGGCGATCACCGGATGCGGGAAGTCCTCGATCAGGTTGAACACCCGCTGGCCCCGCTGGGCGAAGGCCCGGGCCTCCAGGGGGGTGAACCCGGCCATGGCCTTGATGTCGCCCCCGGCGGCGAAGGCCTTGCCGGTCCCGGTCAGGATCACCACCCGCACGGAGGGGTCGTTGCCCAGGGCGTGGAAGGCCCCCTCCAGCCCCGCCAGCACCTCGTCGTTGAGGGCGTTGAGGGCTTCGGGGCGGTCCAGGGTGACCACCGCCAGGCTGGCGTCCAGGTTGAAATTGACGGTCCGGGTCATGGGGGCTCCGAAAAGGGGGGGCGGTCAGCTTTCGCCGAACTGGGGTTCCCAGGGTTCCACCACGCAGAGGGGGTCGCCGGCGGCGACCGGGACGCCGGTCCTCGCGGTCACGGAACTGACGATGCCTTCGATGGGTGACTTGATCTCGTTCTCCATCTTCATGGCTTCAAGGATGAGCAGAACCTGGCCGGCCGCAACCCTGTCTCCGGGCTGGGCCAGCACCTGCATGACGTTGCCGGCCATGGGCGACTTGAGGTCCTGGCGCCCGCTGGCGCCCCGGGCCAGCTTCATGGCCAGCTTCTTCTTCTTTTCTTCAACCATCTCCACTTCGAAATGGTCGCCCTTGATCACCACTTCGAACAGGTCGGAGCGGTCCGGGGCGTCCACGTCCACCTCGAACGACCGGCCGTCGATGATGAGCGAGAAGAGGTTGGTCTGGGGTTCCAGGAAGTCCACCTGGTACTCCCGCTCCCCCAGGGTCACCCGGAACAGGTTGGGGGAGGTTTCGAGGATCTTGACTCGGGTCGTCTTGCCCTGGTGCGATGCGATATAGGCCATGGCTGTGCTACCTCGTGGGGGTCAAATGCCGGATTCCCGCTTCACTCTGCCGCTGGACTTCCATTGGGAAACGTCGGAGGCGCCCGCGGGACTCTCCCCCATCATCCGCAGGGCCTTCTCCTTGTCCCGGCGGAAAGCCTTGATGGCGGCGGCCACCAGGGCGATGTCCTCGTTGGGCTTGACCCGGGCGGCGTCCTGGGGCTGGAACTGGCTGTCGATGAAATTCGTATCGATATCGCCCTTGAGGAATTTTTCGTTGCGCATCACCCGGGCGTGGAAGGGGATGGTGGTCTTGATGCCCTTCACCGAATATTCGGAAAGGGCCCGGCTCATGCGGGTGATGCAGCGTTCCCTGGTGCTGCCCCAGACCACCAGCTTGGAGAGCATGGGGTCATAGTGGATGGGCACGTCCAGGCCTTCGTACATGCCCGACTCGTCCCGCACCCAGGGGCCGCCCGGGACCCTCAGGCCGATGATCTTGCCCGGGGTGGGGAGGAAGCGGTTGTCGGGATCCTCGGCGTAGATCCGGCACTCCAGGGCGTGGCCGTGGAGCGGCACGTCCTCCTGGCGGAAGGCCAGGGGGTAGCCGGCGGCGGAACGGATCATCTCCTTGCACAGGTCGATGCCGGTGATCATCTCGGTGATGGGATGCTCCACCTGGAGCCGGGTGTTCATCTCCAGGAAGAAGAACTCCCGGGTCCGTCCGGAGACGATGAATTCCACCGTTCCGGCCGAATCGTAGGCGACCGCCCGGGCCGCCTTGACCGCCGCCTCCCCCATCTCCCGGCGCATCTTCGGGTCCACCAGGGTGGAGGGCGCCTCTTCGATCACCTTCTGGTGGCGGCGCTGGATGGAGCACTCGCGCTCGGGGAAGTAGATGATGTTGCCGTGCTTGTCCCCCAGCAACTGGATCTCGATGTGGCGCGGGTTCTCGATGTAGCGTTCCAGGTAGACCGCGTCGTCGCCGAAGGCGTGCAGGCTCTCGGACTTCGCGGCCCGGTAGGCCGCGGGCAGGTCCTCCATCCGGGCGATCATGCGCAGTCCCTTGCCGCCGCCGCCCGAAGCGGCCTTCATCATGACCGGGAAGCCGATCTCCGCGGCCCACTGGCAGGCGTGGGCTTCGGAGGTGAGGTTCTCGCGCATGCCCGGCACCAGGGGCACGCCCATGTCGTGCACCGCCACCCGCGAAGTGGTCTTGTTGCCCATGATCTGGATGGCCCGCGGGTTGGGACCGATGAAGACGATGCCCTCCCTGGCGCAGGCTTCGGCGAAGCCGGCGTTCTCGGACAGGAACCCGTAGCCGGGATGGATGGCGTCGGCGCCGCAGTGCTTGGCCACCTCCAGCACCTTGGGCCCGTTCAGGTAGGAATCCTTGCTGGGGGGCGGGCCGATGCAGAAGGCTTCGTCCGCGGCCCGCACGTGCAGGGCCGCCCGGTCGGCCTCGGAATAGACGGCCACGGTGGCCACCCCGAGCTCCTTGCAGGCCCGGATCACCCGGATGGCGATCTCCCCGCGGTTGGCGATGAGGATCTTGGCGAACATACGGGCTCCTAATACCGTGGGTTTCTGGCTTGATTGGGCGCCCGTGCTGGGCATAAGCAGCCGTAGCGGCAAATTCGCCGCAACGGCTGCTAAAGCGGCAGATTGCCGTGCTTCCGGGGAAGGTTGGCGGCCCGTTTGTTCTTGCACATCTCCAGGGCGCGGATCAGGACCGGCCGGGTGCGGGCGGGGTCGATGATCTCGTCCACGTAGCCCAGCTCCGCCGCGTTGTAGGGATTGGCGAACTTCTCCCGGTAGTCGTCGACCAGGGCCTTGCGGGTCTTGTCGGGATCCAGGGACTTGGCCAGTTCGGCCCGGTGGATGATGTTCACCGCCCCCTCCGGCCCCATGACCGCGATCTCCGCGGTGGGGAAGGCGATGGCATAGTCGCAGCGGATGTTCTTGGAGTTCATCACGCAGTAGGCGCCGCCGTAGGCCTTGCGGGTGATCACCGTGAGCCTGGGCACGGTGGCCTCGGCGATGGCATAGAGCAGCTTGGCCCCGTGCTTGATGATCCCGCCCAGTTCCTGGTCCACCCCGGGCAGGAAGCCCGGCACGTCCTCGAAGAAGATGAGGGGGATGTTGAAACAGTCGCAGAAGCGCACGAACCGGGCCGCCTTCAGCGACGACTCCACGTCCAGGGCCCCGGCCAGATGGTTGGGCTGGTTGGCGACGATCCCCACCGGGCGTCCGTTGAGCCTCGCGAAGCCGATCAGGATGCTCCGGGCGTAATGCTCCTGCACCTCGTACAGATAGCCGTCGTCCACCACCGCCTTGAGGATGTCCTTCATGTCGTACGGCTGGTTGGCGTTCTCCGGCACCAGGGTCCGGAGCAGGATCTCGCAGCGGTTGGGATCGTCCGAGGGCGGCCGGTGCGGCGGGTCGTCCTGATTGTTGAGCGGGAGGAACGACATGAGCTCCCGGATCATCAGCAGGCACTCCTCGTCATCGCCGCAGGCGAAGTGGGCGCAGCCGGACTTGGCGTTGTGGGTCATGGCGCCGCCCAGATCCTCCTTGGTCACGTCCTCCCGGGTGACGGTCTTGATCACCTCGGGGCCGGTGATGAACATGTACGAGGTGTCCTTCACCATGAACACGAAGTCGGTGATGGCCGGGGAGTACACCGCGCCGCCGGCGCAGGGGCCCATGATGGCCGAGATCTGGGGCACGACGCCGGAGGAGAGCATGTTGCGCAGGAAGATGTCGGAGTAGCCGGCCAGGGACTGGACCCCCTCCTGGATCCTCGCGCCGCCGGAGTCGTTCAGGCCGATGATGGGCGCGCCATTGCGGGTGGCCATGTCCATGATCTTCACGATCTTCTCGGCGTAGGCCTTGGACAGGGAGCCGCCGAACACCGTGAAATCCTGGGCGAACACATAGACCAGCCGCCCGTCGATGGCGCCGTAGCCGGTGACCACCCCGTCCCCTGGGATCTTGACCTTGCCCATGCCGAAGTTCTCGCACCGGTGCAGCACGAACTTGTCGATCTCGGTGAAGGAGTCCTCGTCCAGGAGAATCTGGATCCGCTCCCTTGCGGTTAGGCGGCCGGACTGGTGATGCTTGTCGATCTTGTCGAGCCCCCCTCCCTGCTCCGCTTTTTCGTTCCTGGCCTTCAGCTGCGCGAGCTTGTCTTCCTGCCTCAGATTCACGGGTTCCCCTGCTGGAACAATGGTGATGGACGAGAAACGATCAAAGCAGCTTGGCGATGGTCTGGAGTTGCATGAAGGTGGTGCCTTCGTAGATTTTCCCGATCTTGGAGTCGCGGAAGTACTTCTCCGCCGGGTAGTCCTTGGTGAAGCCATAGCCGCCGAACAGCTCCAGCGCTTCGCTGGAGACCCATTCCGCCACCTGGCTGGCGCAGTACTTGGCCATGGCGGCTTCCTTGACGAACGGCCGGCCGGCGTCCTTCAGCCGGGCGGCGTTGTAGGTCATGAGCCGGGCGGCCTCCACCCGGCTGGCCATCTCCGCGCAGCGCATCTGCACCGCCTGGAAGCTGAAGAGGGGCTGGCCGAACTGCCTGCGTTCCCGGGTATAGGCCAGGGCATGGGCCAGGGCCCCGGCCGCCAGGCCCGTCATCTGGGCGGCGATGCCGATCCGGCCTTCGTTGAGGGTCTCGATGGCCACCTTGTAGCCTTTGCCCACCTCGCCCAGGACCTGGTCCGGACCCACCTGGACGTCCGCCAGGGACAGTTCGCAGGTGGAACTGGCCCGGATTCCCAGCTTGTTCTCCTTTTTCGCCACCTGGAAGCCGGCCATGCCCCGTTCCAGGATGAAGGCGGTGATGCCCTTGTAGCCGGCCTGGGGATCGACCGTGGCGAACACCACGAAGATGTCCGCCTCCTGGGCGTTGGTGATGAAGAGCTTGCTGCCGTTCAGGCGGAAGCCGCCGGCCTGGGGCACGGCCCGGGTGGCCAGGGCGAAGGCGTCGGAACCGGAACCGGCTTCGGACAGGGCATAGGCGCCCACCTGGTCCCGGCACAGCCTCGGCAGGTAGTGCTGCTTCTGGGCCTCGCTGGCCCACCGGACCAGGCAGTTGTTGACGAGGGTGTTCTGCACGTCCACCAGGACCGCCACCGAGGGATCCACCTTGGACAGTTCCTCGATCACCAGGATGGCGTTGAAGAAGGTCGAGCCGGCGCCGCCATAGCGCTCCGGGACCTCGATCCCCATGATGTCCAGGCCGAACAGCTTGCGCACCAGTTCCGGGCTCATCTGCTGGGCCTCGTCCATGGCTGCCCGCACCGGGGCGATCTGCTCCGCGGCGAAGCCGGCCACCAGGTCGC
>Ga0302193_10000890_pt1 | contig 26112 bp, 21 predicted proteins | sample II_Bog_E3_3_FD_200228 | JGI IMG/M metagenome (GOLD analysis project Ga0302193, IMG submission 200228) | Peat permafrost microbial communities from Stordalen Mire near Abisko, Sweden - II_Bog_E3_3 | ecosystem: Environmental > Terrestrial > Soil > Wetlands > Peat | place: Sweden: Abisko...
TAGGAAATGGGGCGCATTGAGGTATTCGAGGATGGCTTCCGGAGAGATGGTCTGCAGAAAATCCTCCGCGCCCATCCCCTCAGGATGGAGGGTGAAATAATGAGCCACGCTGCGAATCAGCAGGCTGATGGCCAGGGCGTCGGTTGGTTTCGCAGGGCGGATATTCATGAGATTCCCACGCAACGGAATGGAAACATTGGGTCCCTCGATCGTAACACCCTGGATGGGTGGGACCATGACCGGCAGTCCTTGGTTCCACCGCCCAGGCGCCGGCAGGGATACCCTGGATCATGTCCGGACCGTCAACCATGCCTGCTCTCCCAAATAAGCCCCCAGATCCCAACCTGACCAAGGATCAACCCTCGATGGCAAGGTCCCTGCGGGTGGGCCTGATCTCCGACACCCACGGGCTTTTGCGCCCCGAAGCACGGGCCTTCCTGCAAGGCAGTGACTGCATCGTCCATGCCGGGGACATTTGCAGTTCAAGCATTCTCGATGAGCTGGCGAAGATCGCCAAGGTCACGGCCGTAAGAGGCAATTGCGACCAGGAACCCTGGGCGGCACGACTGCGGGAAACCGAGTCCTTGCGGGTGGGCGAATTCCTGCTCTACGTAATCCACGATCTGGCCCAGATGGCATTCGAACCGGGCAGCCGTGGGATCCGGATTGTCGTCTCAGGGCACTCGCACAAGCCCATCGTGGAGGAGCGCCATGGGGTCCTCTTCATCAATCCCGGCAGTGCTGGCCCCCGCCGCTTCAGCCTGCCCGTGTCCGTTGGCGAACTGGTCATCACTGGCAACCGGGTCACCGGCCGAACGGTGGAGGTTACGTGCGGCGACTCGTTACCCTCCGGATCTCACCCCTCCTTTTCCGCCTTGTGATACTTCTGGCGGATATCGTCAAGGTTGACGGTCGGCTGCGGAACTTCGATGCCAAGTTTTTCCATGGTTTCAACAATTATTTGCGCAATGGCGAGGTCCCGGAACCATTTGTGTTCGGAGGGGATCACATACCACGGCGCATCGTCGGTGCTGCACTTGCCAAGTGCGGCCTCGTAGGCCTTCTCATATTCAGGCCAGAATTCTCGTTCCGAATAGTCCGCTTCACTGATTTTCCACTGCCGGCTTGGATCATCGAGCCGCTGTTTGAAGCGTTTCAACTGCTCATCCTTGCCGATATGTAGGAAGAATTTCAGAATATGGGTTCCGCCAGCAATGAGTCGTCGTTCGAACTCATTGATCTGCTCATAGCGTTTCGTCCAGACCTTTTTGGGCACAAGATCGTGAACGCGAACAATGAGGACATCCTCATACTGAGAGCGATTAAAAACGACGATCTCTCCGCGTCTGGGAGTCTGGCGCTCGATCCGCCACAAAAAATCGTGTGCGAGTTCTTCGACCGATGGCTGCTTGAAACTGATAGCGCGACAACCTTGCGGATTCATCGAGGCGATAACATGCCGGACGACCCCGTCCTTGCCGCCAGCGTCGGGAGCCTGAAGGCAAATCAACAAGGACCGTTTCTGTTCGGCATAAAGTTGGAATTGCAGCTGGTCCATCCGTTGCCGCAGCAATTCAATCTCGGGAAGCGCCTTTGTTTTATTTTGGTGCTTGTCGGAATAACTCGGATCGAAGTCCTTGAGCTGCAGGGGACGCCCCGGCTCGACGCGAAATAATTTACGATAGTGACCGGACTCGTCATCCGATGTGCGCTGGTCTTGGTTGTCGTTCATCGAGTTGTCTCCATCTGATTGGGTTGATCCGGAAACAGTAAGGTACCGAGGGCCGGACCCTACCGGATTGGATGACGTATCAGCCTGATTCGAAGCTGCGGATCTCGAGCAGCGCCTCGCCCAGACTCATCTCATTCGCATCCAGCAGCTTGCCGACCAGATGCTGGGTCAGCGGCATGAGCCCGGCCAGGATGGCCTTGGTTTCTCCATACAGGCGCTCGCTCTGGGCTTCCATGATGCTGCGCGTTTCCTCGTCCACCTCCTGGCCGCCGGACCTGTCCTCGACGAGCGCGCCGAAGTTGAGCCGGGTCCTGCGGTACATGCCCATCTCGCCCGCGGCATGGTGCAGCAGTCTGGTCACGCGGGTGATGTCGTTGTGCGCGCCATTGGTGGTGCCGTCTTCGCCGAAGAACAGCTCCTCGTTGGCCATGCCGCCCAGCAGCACCCTCACCTCGTGTTCAATGTCGCCCCTGGTTTTGAGCAGGTTGACCCCCTGCTTGTGGAAAACAAAGCCTAGCGCGTTGGTACGCGGGTTGGCCTTGAGGGAAATCTTGATGGTCTTCACCTCATCCAGCATCTGCTCCCAGTTGTCGTTGGTCCGTTTGCGTTCGTGGTCGAGGTCGACCAGGAAGTGGCCCCACTCATGCGTCGCGATGATGTGGCGGTCGCGCTGGCGTTCCAGGGTGGTGTCGATGTTGACGTTGCCCACGAGCACGCGCTCGGCGGCCTGCATCAGGGTGTCTGCCCCGATCATCCCCCCCACTTGCACTGCGGTGATGCCGGCTTGATTGACGATGGTCTCCAGGTCCGCCGGGCTACGCCCCTCGGTCACTGCGACCAGGTGGTGAAAGTCCAAGTCCGGCAGCACCTTGTCGGCGCGCTGGCCCAGGTAGAAACGGATGATCGCCAACCGCTCTTCCTGGTTCGGCATGCGGAAGTCCACCTTCATCTGGAAGCGGCGCAGCATCGCCTCGTCCATCGGCATGGTTTCGCTGTTGAAGTTGCTGGCCACGATCCAGAGGATCTCCACTCCGTTCCTGCTGCGCACCCCGTCCAACACGGCCAGGAAGGTATTCGACGTGTCGTCGTCGAACTTGCGGCGGCCACCGCGCTTCATGAAAAGATCCTGTGCCTCGTCGAGGAAGACGATGCAGCGCTTGCGCCGCGTCGCCAGCGCCAGGATGCGGGTGAGGGTATTTGAACCACCGGATACCAGGCCCGTTTCAAGGTTGGCCGCGGAGTGGAACAGGATCGGAAGCCGCAGCTCCTTGGCCAGGTAGCTGGCCAGCCGGGTCTTGCCGGTGCCCGGCGGGCCGCTGAACATCACGTTGAAGGGCTTGGAGATGCCGTACTCGGCGTACTCCGCCCGGCGCAGGTACTGGTCCTTGATCTGCGCCACCTCGGCCTTGATGTCGTCCATGCCCACCAGGTCGTCGATGGAGCCATGCACTTGCGACGGCTCGATGAACTTGAGCGTTTTCAATTGGCCCTTGAACTGGAGGAACAGGAACCCCAGCACGCCGAGCAGGAGCACGGCCGACAGCAGGCCACTCGCGACCGTCGCCCAGGCGTTTTTCTCGGACTGCGGCCGGGCTCCGGAAAAGCGCAAATCCAGGCTTTCGATCAATCTGCGGCTGCCGGCACTGAGTTCGCTTCGCGGGATGAAGACCAGCTTGGCGCCCCACGGCGCCGTGACAGCCTGCTGGGTGAAAATCCTGGTCTCCATGTCGCTGGGGTAATAAGCGTACTGCTTGCCCTGGGATTCGATCAGAATGATGCGTTCGGAGACGTTCCACAGAAGGGGCTTGTAGATCACGTTGATGCGTTCGACCGGATTCGTGGCCAGGAAGTTGAGCACGGAGCTGGTGCCAAACACCACGGGCAATTGGCCGTTGAGCGACCACAAGCGCTCTCCCCCATGGCCGTCGACCACCATGGTCTCAACCTGTTCCGCGAGGACAGCGTGCTTGTGGATGAGCCTGGACGAATAGATCCCTGCGACCGGAAACAGGACAAGCAATGCCAGCACGGAAAGTTTGATCGCCAGAGGCTGGATCTCAAACCAGACGAGCAGCCTGCCGATGGACTTCTTGAGGACAGACCACCGCACCATTGCGCGCCGCGGGGGGGCGCCGGTTTTAGACGGATGGGACATGACTGCCCTAGATCACCCTCCGCCCTTGAACCAGCTGGACGATGACGAGAATGACGGCGAGCACCAGCAGAACGTGAATGAACCCTCCCAGGGTATAGGCGCTGACCAGACCCAGAACCCACAGGACGACAAGTACGACGGCGATAGTCCACAACATGATGCTTTCCTTTCTGATGGGACGTCCAGTTCAGGAAGTCTCGACGCCCATGGTGGGTTTACTTGCCAATGACCTTTTCCACTTGGCCGACCTTCTTCTGGACTTTGCCGCTGACCTTTTCAGCGCTGCCTTCGGCCTTCAGGCGAGCGTTATCCGTGGACTTGCCAGCGGTCTCCTTGACCTCGCCTTTGAGTTCATGGAATGTACCTGCGACTTGATCCTTGGTGCTTGATTTCATTTTGCGAACTCCTCGGTAAATGAATCCAGGAAGGGCAGCGAAGTGTTGCCCCACGAATCCAAGCATCTTTCGAGCCATGAAATAACACATATATATATCAAATACTTGCCAGCATCGTTCAGACGAGGGCAAGGTTCATCGATCATTTTGAAATGGCATTGGGAGCCTGACTCGGTAATCGACCGTGTCCCCCGTGCAACGCATGCGTTGCACGGGATCTAAGGTCCCGACTTTCGTCAGGGCCGCGGTCGGTTGCTGACGCAACCGGCCGCGGCGGTACCTGAAACGCAGCGGTTGGCGCCGCCCTGGACGGCTCAGACCTTGGCCGACGGCACCGTGAAGTCCTCTCCCGGATTGATGAAACGATCCAGCTCGCTGTTCTGTTGCCGGTCATAGAGTTGCCGGTAACGGCCGTCCAGGGCCAGGAGGTCTGCGTGGACGCCCCGCTCGACGATCTGACCGTTCTCCACCACCAGGATCTGGTCGGCGGTGACGATGGTGCTGAGCCGGTGGGCGATGACGAAGGTGGTGCGGCCGGTGCGCAGTTTGTGCAGGCCGTCCCGGATCATGGCCTCGCTTTCGCTGTCCAGGGAGGAGGTGGCCTCGTCCAGGATGAGGATGCGCGGGTCGGCCAGGATGGCCCTGGCGATCGCCACCCGCTGCCGCTGGCCGCCGGAGAGCTTCACCCCGCGTTCGCCGACGATGGTGTCGTAGCCCAGCTCGAACCGTTGCACGAACTCGTCCACATGGGCGATCCGGCCCACCGCTTCGATCTGCTCCCGGCTGGCCGAGGGCTTGGCGAAACCGATGTTGTCGGCCACGCTGCCGTCGAACAGGAAGTTGTCCTGCATCACCACCCCGAGCTTGCTGCGGTAGTCGCGCAGGCGGAGGGTCTGAATGTCCTTGCCATCCACCAGCACCTGGCCTTCCTGGGGCCGGTTGAAGGCCATGAGCAGCCCGATCACCGTGCTCTTGCCGGAACCGCTGGATCCGACCAGGGCCACGGTGGAACCGGCCGGCACCTGGAACGAGATGCCGCGCAGCACCGGGGTGTGCTCCTGGTACTCGAAGCGCACGTCCCTGAACTCCACCTGCCCGGCCACCGTGGGCAGGGGGGCCCGGGCCAGGTCCTCCTGGTCCTCGGTGGGCATGTCCATGATCTCCCGGATCCGGTCCAGGCCGGCGAAGGCTTCGCTCAGCTGGGTGCCGACGTTGGCGATCTGGACCACCGGCGCGGCCATGAGGCCGACGAAAAAGGTGTACTCGATCAGGCCGCCCAGGGTCATGGTGCCGGCGAAGATGGCCCTGCCGCCCACGATCATGATGAGCACGCCGATGGCGCCGACGATGGCGGTGGAAAAGGCGGTGATGGCGCTGGTGCCGGTGATGGTGCCGGCCACGTTGCGGAACAGCCGCTCGGCGCCCTCGGCGAAGATCCGGGACTCCCGGTCCTCGGCCACGTAGACCTTGAGGATCCTCACCCCGCCCACGGATTCCCCCAGCCGGCCGGTGATGTCCGCGGTGATCTCGTTCCGGGCCCGGAACAGGGGTCTCAACCGCTTGAAGGCCAGGGCCATGGCGCCGCCGAAGATGGCCAGGAAGATCAGGGTGGCCAGGGTCAGCCGCCAGTTCAGCCAGAACAGCACGCCCAGCGCCAGCACGGCGGTGAGGGTTCCGCCGGCCAGCTGGATCAGGCCAGTCCCCACCAGGTTGCGCACGCCCTCGGCGTCGTTCATGACCCGGGAGATGACGATGCCGCTCTTGGTGGAATCGAACCAGCGGATGGGCAGACGCAGGACGTGCTCCTGCACCCGCTGGCGCATGGTCATGATGGCCCGCTGGGCGGCCACGCTCACCACCTGGGTGTTGGCGTAACTGGCCACGGCCTGGACCAGGGTGGCCAGGCCCGCCGCCAGGGCCAGGGGCAGGAGCAGATGGTGGTTGTGCTTGCCGATCACATCATCGACCAGGTATTTCACGCTGGCCGGAAGCACCAGCCCGGCCAGCCGGCTCACCAGCATCAGCGCCAGGCCGATGGTGAGGGAATGGCGATGCTGGCGGAGCAGTTCCCGGGCCTCGGCCCAGGCCCGCCTTGCGTTCATCTTGACAATGGGTTTGGGTTCCGCCATGGCTTCCTCGTCTAGATATAGGAACACGATTCCCTTGGCTCAGGTAGCGCCGGCGGGCGCAAAACCGCGACCGGGTATGCTGTTCTTTTGGAGCAAACTTTGTCCCACCCTTTTTCCCGTTCCTTCTGGTCCAGCCATTTCTCCTCCGACCTGGCCATCGATCTGGGCACCGCTTCACTGCTGATCTATACCAAACAAGCCGGGCGCATCGTCATCTACGAACCGTCCATCGTGGCCCTGAACACCCAGACCCATGAGGTCGAGGCGGTGGGCGACGAGGCCAAGCAACTCCTGGGCCGGAGCCCCCAAGGGGTGCAGACCATCCGCCCCATCAAGGACGGGATGATCTATGAAGTGGACGCGGCCGAGAAGATGCTGGCCGCTTTCCTCAAAAAGGCAAGGCCCAGCCGGAGCTTCGCCAAGACCAGGATCGTGGTGAGCGTCCCGCCCATGGCCCACCAGGTGGCCCGGCGCGCCATGAAGCAGGTCTGTTACGACGCCAAGGCGAGCGAAGTCTTCCTGGTGGACCAGACCATGGTGGCGGCCATCGGCGCCGGTCTGGCCATCGACGAAAAGCGCGGCTGCATGATCGTCGATATCGGCGGCGGCACCACCGATGTGGCCGTCATTTCATTCAACGGCAAAGTGTTCGCCGATTCCATCACCATCGCCGGGGACGAAATGGATGTGGCGATCCTCAACTACATCCGGGAAAAGTACAACCTCCTCATTTCGGAATCCACCGCGGAGCAGGTGAAGTGGAGTCTGGGTTCCGCCTACTCTTCGGAAAAGGCCCGCACCATGAGCATTTCCGGCCGAGACCAGTTCGAGGGGCTGCCCAAGACCCTCACCCTCAACGACGTGGAGATCCGGGAAGCCATGGCCGAGCCCATCAACGCCATCATCGCCCTGGTGCGCAAGGCGCTCCACGACACGCCTCCCCAGCTGGCGGCCGATCTCATCAACCGCGGCATCTGCCTCACCGGCGGCGGTTCCAACATCCAGGGGCTGGATATCCGGCTGAGCAAGGAGACCCACCTGCCCTGCTACCGGGCGGAAAATCCCGAGACCGCCGTGGTGCGGGGCACGGCCATGCTGTTGGAAAACATACCTTTCCTCCGGCGGATCCAGATCCTCGATTAGCGGGCCCGGCCGGGTTGGGCGGCGTCAGGCCTGCAGCAGCTCATCCCTGGCCGTCTCAGGGCCCGCCAGCAGAGCGACGTCGCCCTTGAGCGGCGGCGGGCAGTCCACCGCCCCCATGGCACGGAGGAAATCGCCGAGCAGGGGTTCACAGCCCGGAGAAAAATAAAAAATCGCGGCTCCACCCGCTGCTTCGGCCCCGAACATGGCCACGTCCTTGGCCATGCGCAGCCTGCCCAGAGCTGCCTTGAACTTCTCCTGAATGTGCGCCCCCCGGCCCTGGGCCACATCCTCCGCCGAAACCGTAACGTTAAGCCATGCCATTGCAAGCCTCCATGCCGTTGATGTTGCTCCAATCTTAACCCTGAACCAGATTCGTCAAAGGGATCGCCCCAGATGGGCCTCCAGCCCGCCGATGACTTCCTCCAGGTCGCGCTGGAACCGTCCCAGCAGCGGTTCCCAGACCGCCGGGTCGCCGCCGCGGAGCCCCAGCTGGAGGGCCAAGGCGGATTCAGACAGGGCCCGGGCCCCGATGGTCGCGGCCGCGGAGGTCATGGAATGGGCCATCCGCTGCGCGCCTGCAGCTTCGCCGGCGGCCAGGGCGTCCCGGATCTCCAGGGCGGTGCGCGCCCGGAGCTGCAGGAACTTGATCAGCACCGAGCGGTAGAACTCCCATTGCCCGGAGGTGTAGTGGAGCCCCTGGTCCAGGTCGATCCCCGGCAGCCGGACCGGCAAGGGGGCGTCCACGACCGGGGGCGCGACCGGAGGCACGACCGGGGCCGAAGGAGCCGTCCACTGGCCCAGGATCGAGAACAACTGCTCGGGATCGATGGGCTTGGGGACATAGTCGTTCATCCCCCCCGCCAGGCAGCGGTCCCGCTCCTGGACCAGGGCGTGGGCGGTCATGGCGATGATCGGCAGCGCGTCCCCCCCAGGCAGCCGACGGATCAGGGTGGTAGCGGTGTAGCCGTCCATCACCGGCATCTGCAGATCCATCAGGACCGCGTCGAACCGGGCCGCGCCGGCCTGGTCCAGGGCCTCCTGGCCGTTCATGGCGAGGGCGACCTCGGCCCCGGCCATGGTCAGCAGTTCCATGGCCACCTGCTGGTTGAAGTCATTGTCCTCCACCAGCAGGATCCGCAGCCCCCTCAGCCGTCCCGGCTGCTCCCAGCCCCCGGGCGGGGCTACCCGGAGCGGAATGCTGGGCTCCTGGCGGAAGCCGTTCATGACGGCATCCAGCAGGGAGGACGGGGTGACCGGTTTGGCCAGGTAGCCGTCGAACCCCTCCTTCAGGGCCCGGTGCTGGACCGCTTCATCCCCATAGGCGGTCACCAGGAACCGCTTGGGCCTGGACCCGGACCAGGGCAGCCGGTCCATCTGGCGCGCCATCTCGAAGCCATCCATCCCCGGCATCCGCCAGTCCACCAGGACCAGATCGAAGGGATCGGCGGTCCCGGCCCGGACCAGCTCCACCAGGCCCTCCCCGCCGGATCCGGCCACGGTGGTCCGGAAGCCCAGAGCCGAGGCCAATCCATCCAGGATCTCCCGGGCCTTCAGGCTGTCGTCCACCACCAGCACCCGGAGACCGCGCAGGTCGGCCGGAGCTTCCCGCCGCCCTTGCGCCCCGGCCTGGCCCAGACCGAACACGGCCGTGAAGAAGAACTCGCTGCCCTGGCCCGGCCGGCTTTCCACCCAGATCTCGCCGCCCATGAGTTCCACCAGGTGCTTGGAAATGGCCAGCCCCAGGCCGGTGCCGCCCAGGCGCCGGGTGCTGGAGGCATCCACCTGGGTGAACGGCTGGAACAACTGCCGGATCTGTTCCTCAGTCATCCCGATCCCGGTGTCCCGGATGGAGAATTGCAGGGTGACCTGACCGGCTTTAGAACCGGACCGCCGGACGGTGACCACGATGATCTCGCCGGATTCGGTGAACTTCACGGCGTTGCCGCAGAGATTGGTCAGCACCTGGCCCAGCCGCAGGGCGTCTCCCACCAGGCACGGGGGCACGTCGGCGGCGCTTTCCAGCATGAATTCCAGGTGCTTGCCCGTGGCCTTGGCCCCCACCAGGGCGGTGACCTGGTCCAGCACCTCCTCCAGCAGGAAGTCCTTGACCTCCAGGTCCAGCTTGCCGGCCTCGATCTTGGAGAAGTCAAGGATGTCGTTGATGATGCCCAGCAGGGCCCCGGAGGCGAGGTTGACCTTGGTCAGGTAATCCGCCTGCTTGGGCGAAAGGTCGGTGTTCAGGGCCAGCTGGGTCATCCCGATGATCGCATTCATGGGGGTGCGGATTTCATGGCTCATGTTGGCCAGGAACTCGCTCTTGGCCCGGGTGGCCCGTTCGGCCAGGTCGCTGGTCTTGGCCAGGGCTTCATTGGCCGAGCCCAGTTCAAGGGTCCGGGCCTGGACCCGGTCTTCCAGGTCGGCGTTGAGCTTGATGAACCGGACTTCGCTTTGCCGCAGGGACGCTTCCACCTGCTTGCGTTCGGTGATCTCCTCCCGCAACAGCCGGGTCTGCTCCTCGACCCGCTGCTCCACTTCGGCGTTGGCGGCCCGCAGCAGGCCTTGGGTGTGTTCCAGGACGGTCTTCTCCTTGCGCAACGCCTGATTGAGCGCGCGCAGCTGGTCGGGGCTGGGGATGGCCAGGATCCTGGGCAGGATCGGCCAGACCACCACCGCCGTGGCCAGGGAGATCAGGGCGCAGGCGATATCGGCGCCCCCTTGCCACCAGCCCACCGGCATCCACAGCCCGAGGATATGGAAGAAATGGGTGGCGCTGCAGGCCAGGATGAACGCCCCGAACAGGACAATGACCCCGGAAAAGGGGATGTCCTTGCGCTTGGACAGGAAGACCCCCAGGAATACCGGGATGGAGGCGTAGGAGATCACCGTCAGGCCGTTGGCCAGGGCCATGACCATCATCAGCACGGGGGGCATGGTCCCGGCCAGAGTGCCTTGGATCCCGGGCGCGCCTTGCATGGCGAACAGCGGCATGCCCACCACCACCAGCAGCGCCGCCGCCGGGGCGAGCAGCCTCGGCGCCAGGTCCAGACCCTGCCGGAAGCGCGACTTGGGTGGGGCGAAGGTGCCGAGGCTGTGCCGGCGCAGGCGCAGGCTGTTGCTGACCACGAACAGCGAGCTGAAGGCCATGGCCGCCGCCGCCAGCATGGGGCTGAGCAGGCCGTAGGCGGCGATGGGGATCAGCACGACGTTGTAGCAGAGGGCCCAGACCAGGTTCTGGGCGATGGTCTGGCGGGTGGCCCGGGACAGGGCGATGGCCCGGCCCACCCCGCGCAGGTCGCCGCTGATCAGGGTGATGCCGGCGGTGGCCATGGCCACGTCGGTGCCGGTGCCCAGGGCGATCCCCACATCGGCCTGGGCCAGGGCCGGGGCGTCGTTGACCCCGTCGCCCACCATGGCCACCCTGGCCGGGCTGAGACCGGGCGCGGCGGGGGTCTGCAGTTGGCGCACGGCCTCGGCCTTGTCCCCGGGCAGCACGTCCGCCAGCACCCGGTCGATGCCCACCTGGCGAGCGATCGCCTCGGCGGTGCAGCGGTTGTCGCCAGTGATCATGACCAGTTCCAGGCCCAGCTGGCGCAGTTCGGCCACGGCCTCCGCCGCGCCCGGCTTGAGGGTGTCCGCCAGCGCCAGCGCGCCCAGGGCCACGCCGTCCGCCGCCAGCACCATGACCGTCCTGCCGGCCGCCTGTAGCCTGGCGATGTCCGCCGCCAGGGCGTCCAGGACGACGGAGTCGTTGCCCATCATCCTCGGACTGCCGAGGCTGAGTTCGCGGCCCTCCACCCGCGCCCGGATCCCCAGCCCGCTCACCGCCTGGAACCGCTCGGACTCGGCCAGGACCAGCCCCCGGGCCTGGCCGGCCCGGACCAGGGCGCGCCCGGCTGGATGTTCCGAGCCCCGTTCGGCACTGGCGGCCAGGCGCAGCACTTCGTCGGCGGGCACCCCCGGCGCGGCGACCAGATCGGTCAGTTCCGCTTGGCCGAGGGTGAGGGTGCCGGTCTTGTCCAGCACCACCACCGTCACCTTCCCGGCCAGATCCAGGGCCTCGCCGTGCTTGAACAGGATGCCGGCCTCGGCGCCCCGTCCGGTGCCCACCAGGATCGCGGTGGGGGTGGCCAGGCCGATGGCGCAGGGACAGGCGATGACCAGGACCGCCACGGCGTTCAGCAGCGCCCCCGGCCACGGCAGGTGGGCCACGGTGATCCAGCCGGCGAAGGTGGCCAGGGCCAGGACCATGACGATGGGCACGAAAGTGCGGCCGATCTCGTCGGTCAGCTTCTGGATCGGCGCCTTGCCGCCCTGGGCCTGCTGGACCATCCGCACGATCTGCGCCAGGGTGGTGTGGGCGCCTACCTTGGTGGCCTCGAAGGTGATGCAGCCATCCAGGTTGAGGGTCGCGCCGATGACTTCGTCCCCGGGCCCTCGGCTCACCGGCATGGATTCCCCGGTGAGGGCGGATTCGTCCAGGGCCGAGCGGCCGAGACGGATGATCCCGTCCACCGGCACCTTGGCGCCGGGGCGCACCACCAGGGTGTCGCCCACCTGGACCTGGTCCACCGGGAGTTCGGTTTCGACCCCGCCGCGAACGACGATGGCGGTGGGAGGGCGCAGCCCCATCAGGGCGCGCAGGGCATCCGAAGCCCGGCCCTTGGCCCGGGCCTCCAGGAACTTGCCGAGCCGGATCAGGGTGATGATCGCGGCCCCGGTCTCGAAGTACACGTGCGGGCCGGGGACCAGGCCCAGGGTCACGCCCAGGCTGGTGCCGTAGGCCACCGAGGATCCCAGCACGATCAGCACGTCCATGTTGGCGCCGCCGGCGCGCAGGCTGTTCCAGGCGCCCCGGTAGAACTGCCAGCCCACCCCAAACTGGACGAGGGTCGCCGGGATCAGCATGGCCCAGCGGTCGTGGTTGAAGCCCAGCAGGCGGAAATCCCGGGCCATGCTGAAGGCGATCAGCGGCAGGGTCAGCACCAGGCCGAGGATCAGCAACCGCTTCTGCCGTTCCAGCTCGCCGGACCGCAGTCCGGCCGCCACCTGCTCCAGCGGGTCGGCGCCGTTGCCCTGGACCAGCTGGAAGCCCCCCTCCCGGATGACCGCGGCCAGTTCGTGGATGCCGGTCATGCCCGGAATGAATTCCAGCGCCACCCGCTCGGCCCCCCAGTTCACCCGGGCCTCCAGGACCCCTTCGGTCCGGGCCAGCCGCAGTTCCAGGGCCCGGACGTCGCCCGGCTCACCCAGACCGAGCACCGGAAGTTCGACCTTGCCGGTGGGGATCCCGTAGCCGGTCTGCCGGACCCGGTCGATGATCCGCCCCGGATCCAGCCGGGCCGGATCGAAGTCGACGGTGAGCCGTTCCAGGGCAAGGTCCACCCGGGCGAGGGCCACCCCGGGCAGCTTGCCCAGAGTCCGTTCGATCGTCCCGGCGCAGTGGGTGCAGCTCATGCCGGTGACCGGCAGGACGACGCGGTCCACGCCGGCCGGCGGGTCCGCGGGCTCGAGGCCGGAATGGGTGGGTTGGAGCCGAGTCGTCATGGAAGATCCTCAAGCCTGGCTTGGCCGGACCGGACGATCCCGCTGGAACCCGAAGCTGCAGAACATGCCCTTGATACAGAACTGGAAGGTCGTTGATATTAACATCATATCGCCAGCGGCACCCGCACCGAGAATTCCGCGCCGCCTTGGAAATTCCTGGCGGTGATCCGTCCGCCCAGGCTCTCCTCGATGATCTGCTTGGACATGTAGAGGCCGATCCCGGTGCCGGAGGCCCGGGTCGAAAAGTACGGTTCGAAGATCCGGTCCAGCAGGTCCTCGGCGATCCCCGGCCCGTTGTCGCCCACCGTGAGGACCCCCATGCCGTCCTCCCGGACCAGACCGATGCGCACCAGGCCGGGGGTTCCGGGGGAATCCTGGATCGCCTGTTTGGCATTGCTCAGGAGGTTGAGCAGGACCTGGGAATATTCGTTGGGGAAGCCATACAGGGTCAAATCCTCGGCCGCCTCGATCCGGATGGCGGCGTTCACGGCCTCGAAACCGGCTTCCACCAGCGCGACCACGCCCTGGATCTGGTCCAGGGCCGAAAACCCGGCCATGGTCTTGCCCTGCTTGAAGAAATAGCTGAAATCGTTGATGGTGGAGGACATCTTCTCGATCAGCAAGGCCCCCTTCGCCAACGAGCGTTCGAGCCCTTCCCCGGTGAGCTCGCCGAAACGCTGGGCATCGCCGAGGTTGATCAGCACCAGGCTGAGGGCGTTCAAGGGCTGGCGCCACTGGTGGGCGATATTGCCGATCATCTCGCCCATGGCCGCCTGGCGGTTCTGGGTGATGAGCATCTGGTCCTTCTGGCGCAGCCCGGCCACGGCGGCGCCGACCCGCTCCTCCAGTTCCCGGTTCAGTTCCGAAAGGGCAGTTTCAGCCTCCCGCCGGGCGGTGACGTCGGTCATCACCCAAAGGCTGCCCTTGGCCGGGTCGGCCGGATCGATGGCCTTGCCGTTGCAGTGGATCCAGCGTGACTGCCCGTCCTTCCGGACCAGCTCCCGGACCGTTTCGCAGGTTTCCCCCCGGGCCAGGGCCGGATAGGTATCCTCCCCCTGCTTTTCATACGCCTCCAGGGAGGGGTACAGCATCCGGGTGTCCTGGCCTTCCAGCTCCCCGGCGGAATACTGCAGAAGCTCCTCCACCTTCGGGCTGAGCCACGCCAGCTTGCGGCCAATGATCAGCAGGATGCCCGCGTTGGCGCTGGCCAGGAACAGCTCCTTCTCCTGCAGGAGCCGTTCCACATTCTGCTGGGCCTCGCGCTGCACGGTGATGTCCTCCACTCTGCCGAAATGGAACTGCTCGTGGCCTTGGGCATCCCGCACCGGGCGGACGGTAAGGTTCACCCATCGCCCCTGGCCGTCCTTGCGCAACCAGCGGGTTTCGGTCTGCACCTGGTCCAGGGTCCCCTGGACCATCCTGGATCGAAGGTCCAGGTATTCCAGCAGGTGGTCGGGGTGGGTGAACCGGGCGACCTGGGTGCCCACCACTTCGGACGACTCATAGCCCAGCATGGCCAGGAAGGCGGCATTGACTTCCATGAGTATGCCATCCGGGTCGCTCCAGCAGAGGGCATGGCTCGATTGCTCGAAGATGACCTTGTGCTTCTGATCCTCCAGCCGCTTGCGCCCGGTGATGTCCTGGATGGCCCCCATCACCTTGGCGATCCGGCCCTGGCCCCGGATCGGCCGCCCGGTGACCTGGACCCAGATCCGGCGCTTCCTGGCGGTGATCAGTTCCAGTTCCAGGTTGAATCCCTGGCCGTCTTCACCGGCGGCCCGGACCGCCTCGCGGATGACGGGAACCGAGGCCGGCGCATAGAAGGCGATGGCCGTGTCCAGGCTGGGGGAGTACTCCGCCCCGCTGGTTTCATGAATCCGGTAGGTCTCCTCGGTCCAGAACAGGGTGCCGGCGCTCAGATCCAGTTCCCACCCCCCCACCTGGGCCAGAGCCTGGGAATCCCGAAGCAGGGCGTGCATGCGCCGGAGTTCCGCCTCCGCCTCCCGCCTCCGGCGGTGGCCGCCCAGGCCGGCCGTCAGCAGGGCCCCGACTCCGAAACTGGCCATGGCCGCCAAGACTGGGACCGGGATCGGCAAGGGGATCAACCCTCCCTGGAGCATCGCCGCTTTTCCAGGGCGAAGGGCAGGTAGATCTGGAACATCGCCCCCTGCCCCGGCTGGGAGTCGGCTGTCATGAACCCTCCGTGAGCCCGGATGATGGCCTCGCAGGAAGCCAGACCCAGGCCAGCCCCGCCCTGCTGGCTTCTTTCCTTGGTGGAGAACACGGGATCGAACACCTTGGGCAGGTGCTCGGGCCTGACCCCCGGACCGGTGTCCCGAAAGCCGATCTGGAGATAGCGGCCCGGGAGAATGTTCGGCTGGCGCGGTTCCGGGATGGTGCAGATCTCGGTGGAGACATGCAGGGTGCCTCCGGCCGGCATGGCTTCCCGGGCGTTCTGGGCCACGATGCGGAAAGCGTGGGCGAGATTGGCCTCCATGTAGTTCACCGGCACCTCCCCGGCCCTGGAATGAAAGGCCTGGGTGGTAAGGGAGCCGTCCAGGGTTTCCTGAACCGTATTCTGGATCAGCTGGTCCAGGCTCCCCACCCGCACCTGGCGGTCCGAGGCGCCGGTGAGCCTGAGCAGCCGGCTGCCCAGGAAACTCGCCCGTTCCAGACTGCTTTGTTCCTGGTCCAGGATCCGGCTCGCCTCGCTGGCCGGATCCAGCTTGGTCTTGGCCCGGAACATCGCGGTCAGGACCTGTTGCAGCAGGTTCTCGTAGTCGTTGGCGATGTCCCCCAGGAGGACGCTCAAGGCCAGCTGGTGGCGGATCCGGATGGCCTCGGCCTCGATCCTGCGCTTCTGCAGCAGCTGCTGCTCGGCCAGGAGGCGGTGGGCACAGGTCATGAGGGCGAATTCCAGCCGCTCGGCCTGGATGGGCTTCAGGACGTACTGATCGATGCCCAGGGCGACGGACCGCTCCAGGTAGTCCGGCTGTTCGAAGGCCGTGGTGACGATGATGGGAATCGCCGGGTCCAGGCCCCGGATCGCCTGGGCCATGGCCAGGCCGTTCAGGTTCGGCATCTGGATGTCCGTCACCACGATCTGGGCCGGCTGGGCCTTGAAAGCCGCCAGGCCATCCACCCCATCGGCGGCGGTGACCACGGTCCCGCAGCGCCGGCGCAGGAACCGGGCCATCTCCTCCCGGGAGTTCGGCTCATCCTCCACATAGAGCAGGGTCAAGGTCTGAAGGAAAGCCGCTTCCTGTCCCCTATCGTCCATGTCCAACCTCCCGCAGCCCTGGTCTTCCGCCGGGAGTGTTCAGCCTCGCCCGTCGCCAAGGACCCGCGGAAGGGAATGGGCAAACCCCGTCATTTTGTTTCGATAAATATAATGAATTCATCAATACGTCCTATGTTCATGCCCGGACCGGAACCTGTCAAGGGCCATTTGCTCATTTATCAACCGTTCCGTTTTGTTGAAAGTTACAATCCAATGATGGACAACTTGCCGCTCCCCAATGGATGGAATACCGTCCTGAACCTCCTGCGCCAGGGCGTTCAGGTGGGCGGATCGCGGGTGGATTTCGAGACGATTTTCACCACGCTGCCGTCCCCCATCTGGTACAAGGACACCCGGAACGTCTACCAGCGGGCCAATCCCCATTTCTGCAGGGTACTCGGCCGGGCGGCGGAGGCCATCGAAGGCCACAGCGCCGAGGAACTGTTTCCGGCCCTGGCCGGACAGATCCTGGCGGACGACCGGGAGGTCTGCGCCAGCCGGCAGCCGAAAACCGGGATCCTGGAGCAGCTGCGCACGGCTTCCGGGGACCTGCGGCTGCTGCTGGTGGACAAGTATCCCCTGCTCGACGAGACCGGCGCGGCCACCGGGGTGGTGGCTTTCGGCAAGGACATCACCGCCCAGCACAAGGCGGAACTCCAGGTCCAGCGCCTCACCGACCTGCTCAAGGAGTCCCAGGCCCTGGCCTGCGTGGGCGGGTGGGAGATCGACCTGGAGGACGACTCCCTCCTGTGGACGGACGAGACCTACCGGATCCACGATCTCAGCCCCGGCGAATTCACCCCCACCGTGGCCGCGGCCATCGCCTTCTATGCCCCCGGATCCCTCCCGGTCATCCAGATCGCGGTACAGGAAGCGGTGGCCCACAATCTCGACTTCGACCTGGAGCTGGAACTGATCACCGCCAAGGGACGCCGGATCTGGGTCCAGGCCACCGGGCGCCCGATCCGGCACCAGGGCCGGACCGTCAAGATCGTGGGGGCCTTCCGGGACATCACCGAAAAGCGCAAGGCCCAGGACCAGATCCAGGAGCTGGCGGCGAGCCTGGAACAGCGGGTGCGGGACCGCACCGCCCAGTTGGAAGCCACGATCAAGGAACTGGAGGCCTTCAGCTATTCCGTGTCCCACGACCTGCGCGGCCCCCTGCGCGGCCTGGATGGGTTCAGCCACGCCCTGATGGAGGACTACCCGGACCGGCTGGACGCGACCGGCAGGCATTACCTGACCCGCATCCGGGCCGGGGTCAGGCACATGGGCCAGCTCATCGACGATCTGCTGAAACTCTCCCGGATCAACCGCATGGACCTGGAACTGAGCGAGGTGGATCAATCCAGCCTCTGGGAGACCGTCCTGGCCGGCCTGGCCGAGGCCAGCCCGGAACGCCGGGTGGAGGTCATCATCCAGCCGGAGATGCGGGTCCGGGCCGATCCGCGGCTGCTGATGATGGCCCTGGCCAACCTGCTGGGCAACGCCTGGAAGTTCACCGCCAGGCGGGCAGATCCCAGGATCGAGGTGGGCGAGCGGAACATCGGGGAGGCCGGCCGGGTCTTCTTCATCCGGGACAACGGCGCCGGGTTCGACATGACCTATGCCGGCAAGCTGTTCAATGCCTTCCAGCGGCTCCATGCGGGCGAGGACTTCGAGGGCACCGGCATCGGCCTGGCCATCGTCCAGCGCATCATCCACCGCCATGGCGGGCGGATCTGGGTGGAAGCGGGGGTCGGCAGCGGGGCCACCTTCTTCTTCACCCTGCCGGAATCGGCCGCCGGAACCGACGATGATGGCCATCGCCCCGGCAATGCTCCCGTCAAGCTAGTATAAATAGTTATGACCAAAATCCTGGTGATCGACGACAGCGTCTTCTTCCGTAAATTCCTTCGGGAATCCCTGGAGGAATTGGGCTTCGAGGTGGACGACCTGCTGCCGGTCTCGCCCCTGGACGTCACTGAGAAGATGAAGGGCTGGGCGCCGGATCTGGTGCTGACCGATTTCAACATGCCCCACGTGGATGGCCAACAGGTGGCCCGGATGGTGCGCCGGGCCAACCCCAAGGTGCCGGTGGTGGTGCTCACCGCCACCCGGGATGCGGCGATGGACCAGAACCTGATCAAGGCCGGGGTCACCCTGATCCTGCACAAGCCGATGACCGGCGTGGCCATCGTCAAAGCGCTCCAGGACCTCCTGGGGGGGTGAGCGGTCCTTCGCCCGCCGCCCGGGCCAGGGGGAATTTCATCCTCACGCAGGTGCCCCGTCCCGGCTCGCTCTGGAGGTCCAGGTCGCCCCGGTGGGCCTTGACCGTGCTGTAGACCAGGGAGAGCCCCAGCCCGGTCCCCTTGCCCTGGGGTTTGGTGGTAAAGAAAGGGTTAAGGGCCTTCTCATGCACTTCCCGGGTCATGCCGCTGCCCGAGTCCTCCAGCTCGATCTGCACCCAGCGCGGCTCCAGGTTCCGGGTGCGGAACACCAGCCTGCCGCCATCGGCCATGGCGTCCACGGCGTTCACGCACAGGTTGATCAGGGCATGGCTCAGCGCCCCGGCATCGCCCTGGATCAGGCCCAGGGGTTCCTGGAAGTCCGTGGCGAGCTGGACCCGGCTCAGGGTGGTCTGGGCCAGCAACTGGATCACCTCCATGACGATGATGTTGAGGTCCACCTGGCCCACGGATTCCAGGTCCATGCGGGAGAAGTCCAGCAGGCTCCGGACCACGTCCCTGCCGCGGGTGCAGGCGAGGGTGATCGCATCCAGGGCCCTGTCCCGGGCGCCCGGGTCGGGTTCGGTATCCCGGAGCACCGAAGCCATGCCCATGATGGCCGCAAGGACGTTATTGATGTCGTGGGCCACGCCGCCGGCCAGGCTGCCGAGACTATCCATCTTATCCGCATGCTGCAGTTCCAGCAGCAGACGGCGCCGTTCCTGCTCCGCCTCCACCTCCCGGGTCCGGTCCCGGTTGATGCCGATCATCCGGATCGGCTTGCCTCGGGCGTCCCGCACCAGATGGCCATGGGTCTTGATATGCCGGATTTCCCGGTCGGGCCGGATCACCCGGAACTCGAACTCATAGGCCCGGGTCCCGGCCAGGGCCTCCTGGATGGCCGCATCCGTGGCGGGCGCCGGCTGGCCGGACCTGATTCGTCAAAAGTTTATTTTTTCAATCAATCTGCCGATGATCCCTACGACAAGGAGGCGAAATGCAATGGTTCAATAACCTGAAAATAGGCTCCCGGCTGGGGGCCAGTTTCGCGTTTTTGCTGGTGATGTTGGCCCTGGTCGCCTCCTTCGGCATTAGCCGGATGGCGGATACCAAGGGCGCCTTTGACCAGGTGGTCAATGAAAGAAACGTTAAGATAGCCCTCGCCAACAAGGCCATGCTGGATTTGAATGTGATCGCCCGATCGCTCCATAACGTCATCCTGTTCTCGGACCCCAAGGAACAGGCGGAGATGAAAAACCGGATGGCCGAGGCCAGGAAGCGCTATGACGACGGCAACGACCAGCTTAAATCCCTGATCAAATCCGAAACCGGGAAAAAGCTGCTGGCGGACATCGAGACCAAACGGGATACCACCCGCCCCCTCCTGGCCAAGGTCGCCGAACTGGCGGAGGCGGGCAAGGCCAAGGAAGCCGCCGCCTTCCTGCAGTCCGACGTCAAGGTTCCCCAGGACGAGTGGTTCAAAGCGCTCCAGGCCATGGTGGAGTTCCAGGAAGCGGACAACCGGGGGATGGTGGAAAAAGCTGACCATGACTACGAGAGCGCCTTCCGCACCATGGTGGGGCTGACCCTGGCCGCGCTGGTGCTCGGCATTGCCGCCGCCATCGGCATCACCCGCGCCATCGCCCGGCCCATCGCCAACGTGCTCGAGGCCTCCCGGAACATGGTGGCCGCCTCGGAGCAGATCAGCGCCACCGCCCAGGCCCTGAGCCAGGGGGCTGCCGAACAATCGGCCAGCGTCGAGGAGACCAGCGCCTCCATGGAACAAATGAGCGCCTCCATCTCCCAGAACAACGAGAATGCCAAGGTCACCGGGGATATCGCCACCCGGACCGCCAGAGAGACCGTGGAAGGCGGCCAGGCGGTGCGGGAGACCGTCACCGCCATGCAGCAGATCGCCCACAAGATCTCCATCATCGACGACATCGCCTACCAGACCAACCTGCTGGCCCTGAACGCGGCCATCGAGGCGGGCCGGGCGGGGGAGCACGGCAAAGGCTTCGCGGTGGTGGCGGCGGAAGTGCGCAAGCTGGCCGAGCGCAGCCAGGTGGCGGCGGAGGAGATCAGCCAGTTGGCCAGTCGCAGCGTCCAACTGGCGGAACGGGCCGGAACCCTTCTGGAAGCCATCGTTCCCAGCATCCAGAAGACCGCCGACCTGGTCCAGGAAATTTCCGCCGCCTCCAGCGAGCAGAACTCCGGGGTGGGCCAGATCAATGCTGCCATCAACCAGATCAGCCAGGCCGTCCAGCAGAATGCCGCCGCCTCGGAAGAACTGGCCTCCACCTCCGAGGAGATGAACGCCCAGGCCCTGGAACTCCAGGCCATGATGACCATCTTCACCCAGGCCGGCGCGACCGGGCATCAGGACCCGCCCCCGCGCACCCCTTCCCCCCGGATCCAGGGCAACCCCCGCCAGCCGGCCCGGAGCCCATCCCAGCTCCAGGGCGGCAAAGGCATGAGGGAGGGAGACTTCACCCGGTTCTGAACAATCAGGGGAGGGATGCCGGCGCCAACAGGAGCCTGCCCATGGTCTTCTTGATGGAATCCCGGTGGATGGTGAAGATCGCGGTGAGGATGTAACTGGTTTCCGGGTAATCGATCCCCCGGGCGTCGGGATTCCCCCTGCCGTTGTGGGGCCGGCAATACCGGTCGGTGCCCTCGGCAAGGTGCACCCGGCACACCATCGGCCGGACCGGCCAGATGGTGCAGGCCCCGTTCGCCGGATCCAGGAAGACGCAGGACTGGTCCGCCGCCTCCTGGTCGTTCCAGGTGGTGCCGCCGGTGTGGTCCAGATGGCCATCCGTTTCCACATGCTTCAGTTGCCGTTCCAGCTTGGCATGGTCGATGGCGATGCCGGAGGCCTGGCAGTGGTCATGGATCAACCGCGCCTCTTCGGCGGTGCAGTAGACCAGCTCATGGCAGCAATTGCAGCAGCCCTTGTGACAGAAGGGCGGCGGGTAGCCGAAGCGCGCATCCCGCTGGATCAGGGCCTCGAGGGTGGCATCCACGATCCGCTGGAAGACCGCCGCCCGGTCATCGCCGCCGGCCAGGTATTTTTCAGCGACGGCCCGCAGTTCCTTCCAGAGCTCTCCGGGCGGAACGGCCTCGATCTCCTCGGCCAGGCGTCCGTACACCAGCAGATCCCCATCTCCCAGGACATGGGCTTCAAACCAGAGGCGGTCTTCGTCCTGGTCGGGTTCCGTCCCCGGCGGACCGCCCTTGAATTCAGTCCCGCTGACACCGGGGCGGGGAGATTTGGGTGGGGGCTTGTTCATGACCCCACTACCTTACCGCCATTGTCCCTGATCGTGAGCGTTCACGGAGCTAGGCCAGGAAGTCGCCGCTTCTCACCCGCTTCATTCCCTTGGCGGCCATTTCCGCGACAAAATCCCGGCCCAGGTTCTCGAATCCAGGAACGTCACTGGTGCAGTCCTCCAGCAGGTGCAACTTGCCGATGCCGTTCGCGCCGAACTGGGCGGCGAGGTCCCGGACCGTGTTGGCCACGCAGTGGGAGCGGGCCTCGCCCGCCAGCAGCACGATGTCCGCCTCCTGGAGCCTGAGCAGGCGCCCATTGGGGGTCGTGGCCGGATCCTCGGGGTCGGGAACTTCGGCGGCCACGGCGGAATAATGTTCGGTCCGGTGGTTGCTGCCCTTGGTGACGTAGTCGACCATGGCGAACTCGCGTTCCTCCCAGGCGCACAGGGCCTGATGGAGGGCGGGCTCCACGGCGTGCCCCAGGCTCCCGATCAGGCAGTGGGGCGGCCACACGACCAGAGGATAGCGGCCGCCCGCGGCCAGGTTTCCCACGTAGGATCGACACCAGTCCTGGTCCTCGCAGCTCAGCCGGGGGTTGGGACGCCACACCCCGGCAGCCACGTCCCGGACCGTGATCGTGGTGAACGGTCCTGGCTGGGCGCCTTGGCGGTCCAACCACATCATCGGGTTGGCCACGTGCAGGAGGTGGTGGGAATCGAGGGTGACATGAATGGCGTCCAGCTGCTGGCCGCAGCGGGAGATGAAGGAGGCGAGCCGCTCCATGTCCTGGGTGGCGCCCGGAACCGGGAGCTTGGACCCCGGCAGGTCCATGAAGTCGACCTGGGGGTCGATGACGAGCAATGCAATGTGATTTTTCACAAGGTCATCCTTGCACCAGGGAGGGGGATTCCAGCCTCAAGGAAGTATTCCGCAAGTGGTAGAATTTTTCATACGGACGAGGTCCCATGAAATACGATTTTAGACTGCCATTGACCGTTCCAACGTGGGATCCGCCAAATGGGAACAGATGAAGGGCATGAACCCGCACGAGCTGGAGCGCTTCCTGCACCGGGACGCGGAATTATTTTTGAATGAGGGCCATGCCTTCGGTGAGGAGGGCTCAGGCTTCGAGCGGATGAACCTGGCCTGCCCGACCCAAACCATGATGGACGGTCTCGGGAGACTCGCCGGCGCGATCCGCAGAAGGGGCAGCACGGGGGCGTGAAAATGCGGGCGGCCTAAACCATTCCCACCTTGGGCTTGTCCAATGGAGCTTATGAACATTCAAACCCGAGATTGGCTGCGCGCTCCGGACCTGCCCAGGGCCCTGATCGGGGAGTTTATCGCCTTGGCGCTGTCGTTCACGGCCCTGGGCGCCCAGGCCCAGGACAGGGCTGCCGTCGCCCGTCCTTCGCGGGCCCTGCCAACGCTGACTTTCCCTGCCTTGTCGCTTTCGGGCCCCGATGCCCGCTCGGATGACGCCAGGGAGTTCCATGCCACCGCATTGCGTGATCTCAAGGATTCCGGAGCCTTCCAACTGCTGAACCCGGGCAGGGCGGCGGCAGGATCCGGGGCTTCGGCCTTCACTTTCAGCCCCGTCCCGGGAACTGATCTCATGCTTCGGTTCGTATCCCATTCCCTGGCCCGGGGGAAACTCCTCATCGAGGGCGAATGCATCAATGTGGCGACCGGAGCCGTCATCGTGAAGAAGAGTTTCCTGGGGCAGACGGCCGCGGTGGACCGCATGGCGCACCGGATGGTGGATTTCCTGGTCGGCAAGGTGACGGGAACACCGGGGGTCGCCGATTCGAGCCTCGTTTTTGCCCGGGATACGGCCCCCGGCATCAAGGAAATTTTCGAGATGGACCGGGATGGCCGGAACCAGCGGCAGTTGACCGCCTTTGGCAGCCTCACCCTCCACCCGGCCGTCTCCAGCGATGGCAAACTGGCCTTCGTGACCTATAAAGGCGGGCCGCCCCAGATCTGGGGCCAGGTTCAACCCAAGGGCCCCTACCAGCTCCTGTATCCCAAGGATGGCCGGGCGGGGATGGCGTTGTCGGGCCTGACCTGGTCGCCGGATGGCCAGCGCCTGGGCTTCGTCCAGGGAAGCCCGAAAGGGCTCGCGGACATCCTCTGCCTGGAGCTGCGTTCCAGCCGGGTCGCCCAGCTCACCCAGGGCGGCCACACCAGCAAAAGCCCCAGCTGGAGCCCCGACGGCACCACCATCGCCTACCTTTACGACCGGGATGGCGCCCCCCAGGTGTTCCTCATGGCCAGCGACGGGAGCCATGTGCGGCGGCTGACCAGCGACCCCTCAGCCAAGGCCTGCGTGAGCTGGAGTGCCAAGGGCGATCGGATCGCGTACAGCGCCCTGAGCGAGGGGCAGTCAGACCTGTACACCCTCGCCCCGGACGGGACCGGCAGACAGATGGTGCTGTCCACCCCTGAACCGGTTGAATCCCTGTGCTGGGCACCCGATGGGCGCTCGCTGCTCCTGGGCTCCCTGGCCGGCAAGGATTCCCACCTCCGCATTGTCGGTCTGGACGGAACGATCCAGGCTCTCGGCGGAAGCAGGGACGGTCGCCAGTTTCCCCAGTGGATCCAGAATCCCGCCCCCGCCGTGGCGGCCACCCCGGGCCCTTCCTCCCCCTACCCGGTTCCGGCGCTTCTGGGCGCGGCCACTCCTTAGCCCCGGTGGTTCGGCCTAAACCACCGGCCCGGCCGACCACGGCGAATTATCGATAGTGAACGGCTTCAATGGATCGCCCTGGCCTGCGAGCGCGCCGACGAGGATCGCTATTTTCCCCAGAATCTTTGAATCACTCATCTTCCGAGATCTCCATTAAATCGCACCCGCAGAGGCAGAGGAACCATTGCCAGGGACTCCGTCGTTTGAACCAGGGCCTGGAAGCTTTGACCTGGGGGAGGGCGTCGGACTGAGCGGTTCCGGCACCCTGGAGAGCGGACGGCGCCCCGGCCGGGTGCCGTTCCCCTTGGGCCGGGTCCGGATCCTTGAGCGGGCCCCATTCCAGCGTCCAGACTTCGGCCCAGATCAAGGCGCTCAAGCCGTCCCATTGCAAGGCGCTCTGCATCATGCTCCGGTCGGACTCGTTGAGCCGGTCCCAGTTGCTGGTCCAACGGCCGGAAGCACCGTCCTGGGTCACCGCGAAGGCCGGCCCGAGCCTTCCGTTCCCGTCGGTCAGCTGGAAGAAGTAGGTGTCCGCCTTCCCGCTGTCCTGGTCGGTATGGGGGATCGTGAAGATGCCGACGCCCTCGCCGGGGGCGAGGCTGATGCAGTTGCTCTTCCCGCGGTCGCCCAGGACGGCCCCGACCCGGACCTGGCTGGACGGACCGAAGGGATTCCAGGGCACCTCGCCCCAGCGGTCGAATTCCAGCACCGGGAGGTCGGGAGGCCGGAACCCGGGCGTGTAGATGGAGGGCGAACTGTGGGTCAGGACCATGTCCCGGGTGGCGCAGTCCGCCTCCAGCAGCCACCATGCTTCCGATCCGTTGGTGAAGGACACGATGGGCCCGGCCCAGGCGGGAACGGCCAGGGCCAAGGCCACCGTGATGCCGGTCAGGAAGGCAGGTCCGACCCTGGTAAGACTCCTAAAATTTCCCGATGCCAAAGCCGGTGTCCTCTTTCTCATCTTTTTTCTCATCCTTTTTCTCTTCCTTTTTCTCTGCTTTTTTCCCTTCTTTCTTTTCCTGCCCGGGCTTGGCAGGCCACACGGCGATGGCGCCCAGGCGCTCCGGCAGGCCCTCCATGGGGACCACCCGGGCCAGGCCGGAAGGCGGAGCCCAACTCCTGGATCCCGCTCCTCCCGTCCGGATCTCCCGGCAGGGCGACGCCCAGTCATCCCCCACGATCAGGGAGTTGCCCCAAAGGTCCCCCTGCAGGACCGAATGGCACAAGGCCAAGGTCTCCGCATTCAGGCCCTTGTCATTGAAATCGTAGGTCAGGTCCTTGATGTTATGGGTCATGACCAGGGCCGGCCCCGTGCGGCCGTGGCAGTCGGTCAGTTCCAGGATGTAGCGATCGCAGTTGTCGTCCGTCGGCCAGTCGATCGGGTAACGGAAGCCCCGCCCGGTGGAGACCCCCACACCCTGCCCCGGTGCCAGGGTGAGGGTGATCTTCTGCCGCGGTACCGTCTTCATCCGCCGGACGTCGACCAGCGCAGGACCCAGATCCGTCCCATACCGGGCGAGGGGAAGATCGGGCAAGCAGTGCGACGGGGTGAACAGGGACGGGTT
>Ga0302193_10000908_pt1 | contig 25775 bp, 26 predicted proteins | sample II_Bog_E3_3_FD_200228 | JGI IMG/M metagenome (GOLD analysis project Ga0302193, IMG submission 200228) | Peat permafrost microbial communities from Stordalen Mire near Abisko, Sweden - II_Bog_E3_3 | ecosystem: Environmental > Terrestrial > Soil > Wetlands > Peat | place: Sweden: Abisko...
AAGGACCAGTTCGACGGCGTGGTGAGCAAGCTGAAGAACGGCGACGATGTGGTGTTTGAGGTGATCGACCCGCGGCACCCGGACAGCGGCATCAATTACCTGGGTGGGACGCTGGAGTAGGGCCGGGGAACAGCTCGCTGCAAGGCGCCAATTGCCTGATTCCGCAATTGGCACTTTGCAGCGAGGGTTTCCCATCTTGTTTCAGCAAGGAAGTTTCTTCTTTCGCAATGCGGGACGAAGGAATACACTGGAACGTAAATCGTCAGGTCTTTCATTTTCCTGAAGCAGGTGATCAGTCGTGTCTTCATTTAGAGCAAAAATGGTTTTTGTGCTATCGGTGCTGCTTCTTGCGACACCGGCCTTTGCCAAACGCTCGCGTACCCACAGGTCGAGCGGCAGCGCCCACGCACGAACGAGCCACCTGGTGACGGCCAAGGCGCACCAGACGCACGGGCAGCAGTCGATGGACTCGGCGCGCGTGACGGAGATTCAGGAGGCGCTGGTTCGGGAACACTATTTGACTTCGGAGCCGAATGGCGAGTGGAACACGGAAACCGCGGCGGCGATGCAGAAGTACCAGTCCGACCAGGGTTGGCAGACCAAGCTTATGCCCGACTCGCGGGCTTTGAAGAAGCTGGGACTGGGACCGGATTACTCGAACGCCATCAATGCCAAGAATGCCAACTTCGCCGATCCGCCACCGGTAACGACGATTCCTTCCGACCAGGCAGCGCATTTCACGCAGGCTTCGGGCGTCAATCACTAGATTTTGTAAAGCATTGATTTGCATCAAACAAAATGGCCGCCCAAGAGGCGGCCATTTTGTTTGATGGTCATTCATTCAGAGCTACATTCGGAAGGACGGCATCCCTTTGAGCAGGAACTCGTAGCGCGGACGGAGAGCATCCGGGCCGGCGGTGATGGTGGTGTCGAGGTGGATGAGCGAGTCGGTGGCGGCGTCGTATTTGGGCCAGTTTGGAAGGCCGGGGCCGTTGGGATCGCCGGTCCTGGCGAAGTTGGTCCAATAGCTCATCATTTCGTCGCTGAGCTTTCGGTCGTCGGGACTGGGAGTGAAGCCGGGGCGGGTGTCGAGGGTGCCGAAGACGTATTCGATGTCGTCGGAGTGGAAGGCGAATGTGCCGGGATGGAATTTGCTGGGAGTGGCGCGGAGCTCAAAGTGGTAGCGATACTCGGGGACGTCGGAAGTCTTGCGGTTGGCTTCGAGCCATTTCCAGGTGCTGAAGGCGATGAAGGAATCGCCGCCATAGGCTCCGGCGGAATCGACCGCTTGCTCATCGGTTGGTCCGGGGTAGAGCTTCAGGAACTCGTCGGCGCGGTCTTTGAACATCCCGGCGGCCATACCCTTCCATTTCTCGGCGGTCATGCCGTTTCCGAGGAAGCTGCCTTCGTCGCGGTTCCAGCCGGCGATGAGGGGCACATGGGACTGCTTTCCGGCGGCATAGGTATCCGGAACGGGCTCAGTGAGGAATTTGCCGTCAACATCCTGAGAGAATCCGCTTCTTCTGGCTTTGGCGGCTTCAAGAACCTTTTCGGTAGGCAAGGCGCGGAGTTCTGCAAGGGATTTGACGCCGAGGCCGTCGACCCACTTGTCGTCTTCCTTTTCGCGAACGTCGAGGCTGGCGGAGACGAGAAGATCGCTGAATGCGCCTCCGCTTTCTCCGATGGCTTTCGCGAAGAGGCCTTTGGCCATGGGCGATGCCATGAGCGTGCTGACGGCGAAGGAGCCAGCGCTCTCGCCGAAGATGGTTACGTTGTCGGCATCGCCGCCAAACTTACCGATGTTGGTCTTGACCCACTGAAGGCCAGCGACCATGTCCATTAGACCGTAGTTCCCTGCCGCGCCGTTGGCTTCTTTGGCGAGGTCAGAGGTGGCGAGAAAACCGAAGACGCCGAGGCGGTAATTGATGGTGACGAGGACGACGCCCTTGAGGGGGAGGAAGTCGCCATTATGGCGGGGCTCGTCGCTGCCTCCGCCGGCGTAGCCGCCGCCGTGAATCCAGAACATGACGGGAAGCTTGCTTTTGTCGGTGGCGTCGGCGGGTGCGTAGACGTTGAGGTAGAGGCAGTCTTCACTGGCGCCGGCGTCCTGGAAGATCATGTCGGCGAAGACCGCGTTCTGGGCGCAGTGAGCGGCGAACTTTGTGGCGTCGCGGTCGCCTTTCCACTTGGCGGGCGGCTCGGGAGCTTTCCAGCGGAGGTCGCCGACGGGCGGCGCGGCGTATGGGAGGCCGAGGAAAGCTTTGACCTTGCCATCGCTGATGGTTTTGCCGGTGGCTTTGCCCTGTTCGGTTTTGACGGTGAGGGAGTCGGCATAGGTGGAGGTGGAAAAGGCTAACATGAGGCCGGTAGCGGCCAAGGCACACATCAATTTCGGACCCAACTGCATCTTGAAAATCCTCCGCAGAATACGTTAACAGGACGGGGTTAGGGGCGGGGGAGTTTCATTGGGCACAAAAAGTTGGGGAGAATACAACGCCTTGCCGAAATCGGGCTCTTGAGCTGTGCGAAGCATGCATGTGGGAGTGGCTCTCGTCGAAGCGGGAGTTTTAGACGTATCCGTGATTGCCCAGTTTAAGAGCGATGCCAAAGTCAGCCTGGAAATCCTCGGGCTCTAGTTCTGGATAGTCTTCGAGAATCTGCTGCTGGGTTGCGCCAGCTGCCAGCCATCCGAGTACGTCCCAGACGGTGATTCGCAGGCCACGGATGCAGGGCTGGCCGGAGTGCTTGCCGGGCTCGATGGGGATGCGGGACTCAATGGTGCTGGCCATGGCGGGATGATAGCGCGATTCCGCAGCAGTGCATTGCGAAAGTCGAAATGGCGTAAAAGTGTCCTTCAGGCCTGGGCAGCCACTCTTTCCGTTGCGCATTCCTGCAGTCTCAGTTGGTCGGGGACCGGCAGAAACCGGCAAAGGTAGTCAACCGGGTCGTCGGCAATTGCCATCTGCCGCACGTGGTACTTCCAGGCATCCCGCTTGATCGTTCGCCGCGTAAACGACTTCCGCGTCACCTGCACCACCGCCCCCACCCTGTTGACTCTGGGATAGGTGACCGAAGGAATCATGAAGCTCATCTGTGCCCCGGAACGCCAGAAACAACGGGCGAACTCGTGGGAGAAGATAAGCGAGAGAACCCTGCTTTCCCCCGCCAGCAGCGCAATAGCCTCGTCCGCGCCGGGCCAGATTGGCCGTATATGCGTCTGAAACCAACGACGGAACTCAAATCCGTTAAACTGAGCTTGATTCAGAACCAACCGCAGCAACTCTTTTCGATTCATGTCAGCTTTCCTTCTCTTCGCTATCAATTTCCAAGTGGAAACACCCGGTAAAATGTCGTGGGGTTCGAAATTCCGGCATCTGAATAGGTACGCGCCAAATGCCCGCGGAGTGTGTCATCCAACAAAATTTTCTTATTGGGGATGTTGAATCGTCGATTTCGAGGGGATTCTACCCACCGCCGAGCCATTCAAACAGAGCAACAGCAAAGAGATTCGAGGTTGAAATTGGGATCGTCCTGGAAGCGGATTCTAGCATCGGTTGTTCTCCTGCTGCCCGCCGTGGCGGCCTTCGGGGACTCAGCCGTGCACACCAACGCCCTCAACAACGATCCGCTGGTGAAAGAAGCCTTCCAGCACTTCTACGATCTGGACTACCCCGGCGCGGTGGAGCGCTTCGATCGCTTCCACATCGAGCATCCAGGCGACCCGCAGGCGACCGTGCTTCTGCTGGACGCCGTGCTTTTTCAGGAGCTCTATCGCCTCGACCTGCTCGACACCACCTTCTATGCCAACGACGGCTTTCTTACCGGCCGTCACGCCACCCAGGAAGATCCAAAGGCTCGTGAGCGCATTCTCGGTCTGGCCGACGAGACCATTCGCGAGGCAAACTGGCGGCTCAGCAAGAACGCCAACGATGTCGACGCCCTCTACGCCCGCGGATGGGCGCAATCGCTCGAATGTACCTACCTCGCGATGGTCGATCGAGCTTATGGCGCCGGTTTCAAACTCGCCACCAAAGCGAAAGACGACGAAGCCCGCGTCCTCCAGCTCGACCCGGATTATGTCGACGCCAAGCTCGTCGTCGGCGTTTACGAGTATGTGGTTGGGGCGCTGCCCTGGCCCTTCAAGCTCCTGATCGGCTTTGCGGGCATCACCGGCTCCAAAAGCCACGGCCTCGCCATGCTTACCGACGACGGCAACCGCGGCCCCGTAACCAGCGTTGAGGCGCGCACGACCATTGCCCTGTTCCTCCGTCGCGAAGGCCGTTACAAGGAAGCCATCCAGGTCATCCTAAAGCTGGAGCGCGAATATCCTCGCGACTACCTCTTCCACCTCGAAGAAGCGAACCTGCGCAAGGACGATGGCCAGGGCATGGTCGCCGTCGAGGCCTATCGTCAAATCCTCGCCGACAACGCCAAGGCCGGCTACTTCTATACCCCCCGCCTCGAACTGACCTACTTCGGGCTCGGCGACTCGCTGCGCGGCCAGCGCCATTTCGACGAAGCAGCCCAATCCTACGAGCAGGCCGCCGCTTTTCCAGGCGTCGGCCCTGAACTCAAGATCCGCTCCCTGCTTGCCGCCGGCGAGTGTCGCGACCTTAACAGCCAGCGCCCCCAGGCCGTCAAGGACTACCAGGCGGCCATTGACTCCGGCCCCACCACGTCGCGGGCCGATACCGCCCGCAAATACCTCCGCCACCCATTCACCGCAAACTAGTTAGCCTGTACATCAACACCCACCAATTCAGCAGCGGCCTTAGCCACCGAGGGAATGCTCATGAAAAATCGAGCCCAAAATTCGCAATATGGAACCATTCCATCCCCGCCGCCGTATGTAAACATTGATCTGGGGGAGGTTTCAACCATGGCTTTCTATTGCAACCACTGCGGAACCAGCCTGCCGAACACGGCACGTTTTTGCTCCAATTGCGGCGCGACCATTGCCGCGGCCCCGCCAATGGCCAGCCGCCCGCTGGTCCGCCCCCACGCTGGACGCGCTCTTGCCGGCGTCTGCATTGGCCTGGCCCGCACCTACGGCTGGGATGTCGCTCTGGTGCGCATCTTCACCGTCGTCGTATTCTTCTTCTCCGGCGGCATGGTCGCCATCGCCTACCTCGCCTGCTGGATCGGCATCCCCGAGGAGCCGATTGGTCTCCCCGGCTCATATCCTCCCGGCACCGGAGCGTATCCTCCAAGTCTATGAATGCCTGGTACCAGTCGAACGGCGACACATTGGGCTATCGGGATGCTGGAACCGGCATCCCCGTAGTCTTCCTTCATCCCACACCTCTGGACCGCGACTATTGGCGTCCAATGATCGAAGGCCTGGGCGGCGTTCGCGCCATCGTTGCCGATCTTCGCGGCCACGGACTTTCGGATCTCGGCCACAACCTGCCGCTGGGTCAATTTGCTCTTGTCCCCAATGCTCCGGCGCTCACTATGTCCCAGTTCGCCGCGGACGCTCTCGCATTGCTCGATCATCTCAACCTGGCGGATGCAATCTTTGTCGGTTGTTCGGTGGGCGGTTCCGTCGTCCTTGAACTCTGGCGCAAAGCTCCAGCCAGGATGCGAGGCCTGGCTTTCATCTGCTCCAAGCCACAACCCGAGACTGAAGCCAGTCGTCAAAAGCGCGCTGCCAATATCGCCCAGGTGCGCGCCGAGGGAACTGAGGAGCTGTTCGACGCCATGGCTCGGACCCTGGTGGGCGCGACGGCCCGGGACCGCCACCCCAGGATGGTCGAAGAACTTCGTGCGCGCATGATGTTGACACCGGAAGCCGCCGTAGCCGTTCAAGCAGGGTTGGCGCTGCGTCCGGACTCGGTGCCCACCATTGCCACAATCGACGTGCCAGTGTTTGTCATCGCTGGCGGAGAAGATCCAGGTGCAACGACGGCTGAATTGCAAGCCTTTCAGGCTGCTCCCGGCGGCTGCGAGTTCCACCTGCTGCCCGACGCCGGCCACTTCGCCGCTTATGAACAACCAGAAAAAATCGCCTCGCTGCTCGCCGAATGGCTCCGCCAGCCCCAAGCCTGACATCGAGTCGCTGGTCCCTCAGTCCCTCAGTCCCTAGTCCCTAAGTCCCTAGCCCCTCAGTCCCCGTCTTTCCCCCGTCAGCCGCAACTCCTCAATCTCCTCCACCGTCCCAATCCCACCCCGCGCCCCAGCCCCCGTGCAATTCATCGCCGCAGCCGCGCAGGCAAAATCCATCTGCCTCTCCAACTCCCATCCCTGACGCAGCCCATAAATAAACCCGGCATGGAAGATGTCCCCCGCCCCCGTTGTATCCACCACCGGCACGCGATAAGCTGCCCGATGCAGAAACCCCGACCCATCCCAGGCCAGCACCCCATCTTCACCCAGCGTCGCCGCCGCCAGCTTGCATCCGAACCGCTTCTGCATCCCTCGCAGCGCATTTTCGAGATTCGCGTCCCCCATCATCCGGCAGGGAAAGTCCCGGCTGACAATGAGGTAATCGACCTTCTCAATCAGTTCTTCCACACCTTCATACAGTTCATCCAGGTCTGCAATCACCGGAACCCCAGCCTCCCGCGCCCACCCCGCCGCCACCGTAGCTGCCGCCGTCTCGTACCCATCCACATGCAGCGCCCGCGCATTCACAATCCACTCCCGCCGCAGATCCCCCGGCTGCAACAGCAACCGCTCGTCCCGACGGCAGAGCACAGTCCGTTCTCCGCCCTCATCCACCAGAATGAGCGACTGCGGACTCGCCGCCCCAGCCACCTTAGTCAACTCCGCCTCAACCCCCGCCCGCTCAAACGCCGCCCTGTGCAGCCGCGCCGCATCGTCCTCGCCCAGCTTGCCCACATAGCGTGTACTCAACCCCCATGTAGCGCACGCGACCACCGTAGTAGCCGCCTGCCCGCCCGGCATCACCAAAGCATTCTTGTACTCCACCTTCGACCCGCGCGCTGGATAATTCGCCAGCGGAATCAGCGTGTCCGTGGCATTGAGCCCCACGCCCACCATATCAACCATTTGCCGCTCTGCCATCCGATAATTCTAGAGCCCGCACCCTCACGAAAACCGCGTAGCCCGCCACAATCCCCAACCGCTCAGCACCGCCGCCCCCACCAGCACCGCAACCAGCACCCCAACCCACCCTAAATCCATCCCCAGCTCAGGAACCTGTGCGTTCACCCCCAGCCAAACAAACACTCCCACCGCCGCCGCCACTATCCCGTAATCCCACCACGCCCGCCGGCCAACCTCCTCCGCCGATCCCCCATAAGAGGCAAGAACCCGATCATAATCCAGCCCATACCGCTCGCACTCCCTCACCAGCGCCGCGTCGGTCGAAGCATTCTCCCGCTCTGAAGCCACCGCGGTACTCACCGCCAGCGCCCCCAGAATCATCCCCACCGACCCCGCCACCACCAGCACCCGATGCTGCCAGTCCGCATGCGCCAGCTCTGCAAACACCAGCGCACCCCATGCCAGCCCCCAAAGCTGGTTGGTATTCGACAGCGGAATCGCCCTGCCAATCCCCAGGTACTTGGTCGCGAATTGCTGAAACAAATCCCCAATCACCCACACAAACCCACCCAGAAACAACCAGAAAATCAGGTGAATCGTCCCCGGCGAATGAAAAATCGGAGCCTTCGTCCCGCCATCCAACCCCAGCACCAGCGCAAAGCATGTCCCCAGCTCGCCGATCGTAAACACCGTCACAAAGCTCAGCGGATTCATCCCGCTGATATATGCCTTCCGATATGGGACATACATCGTCCCCCACAGCAGGCTGGCCCCCACCGCCGCCAGAATCCCCCGCGCTGCGTGCTCGCCATGCGCCCCCGCCCCATGCATCGTACTGAATCCCAGCATCACCGCCGCCGCCAGAATCGCCACCGCCCCCAGCACCACCTTGGCGACATTCCTGCCGCTTGCCCCCCTCAGTTCGCCAAACAGCAGCCATCCCCAAAAAATCCCCACCAGGGAGTTCGCATTCCACAGCGGAAACGCAATCGTCAGCCCCACATCCCGAATCGCAAACACGGTCAGAGTATTCGCTACCGCCCAAAGCATCCCCGCCAGCACCGCATTCACAATCAGGTGCTTGTTCTGAGTAAGATCCGCAAACACATACCGCGTCCCCTTCAGCAAGGTCGGCAAAGTCCACCGCGCCGTGAACACCCCAGCCACCATGCACAGCGAAATCGCAAACGGAGACAGCCCCGTGTTCACCAGCTTCGTCGGAGCCTCGGCCGCGCCCAGCCACACCCCCGCCGCCAGCGCGCACGCCACCCCAATCCCGTGCACTCGCCCAAATCCCGCCACTGCCTTTGTCTTTGCGTTCAACCCGGCAATCCTTTCAGCAAACAAAGTCGGGTGCCCCCGGTCTCGCCTTTGAGACCGGGGAGTCACTCTCTCAATGCGTGATCCATCTCAATGCAGCACAATCAACAGCCCCAAACCAATACAAAACACAACCAGCGGAATCAAAAAATGGCTATCCGTCAGCACAGCCTTCGTCTTCGAAGAAAAATTCATGCTTGTCCAATCGATCCCCGGCCCTACCCAACCCAGGAACGAACATCATCATAGGCGACCAACGCTCCCCTTGTAATCTTGCCAACCGGGGCAACCGCACGAGTGCATGTTGTTGGTCAAACTGGTTCGGGTTCCTAACGCGCCCTAGGCGCAGTGTTTGTTAGCCCCGCGCTTCACAGGCTGCGGAAAAACTTCTTGTGGATCCCATTCTTGAAGGCTTTGTATCAGGGCATGACCGGGGTACCGGGGAACCCTCTGGGTGGGGGTCGCATGCCGATAAAGCCAATTAAATCAATGTTGGGCTTTAGAGGCTGCGGAAAAAGTCGGGTTTTGAGTCAAGATTCACAAAGAACATCCCTCGGGGGCTAAAGCCCAGCGTTTATTTTCAGCCACTTGCGGCACCCTTCGACTTCGCTCAGGGCAGGCTATTGAAGCCGTGCCCTTTCAAAACTTCGGCCATTTGGTAGTTTTTCCGCAGCCTGTGAAGCCCCCGCGGGCTTTCGACTCTCCAATCCATACAAAACAAGGGTTTTTTCGCAGCCTCTTTAGCCCCTGTTTCTTGAAATCCTCGGAAAACTGTTCTGTGCAGTCAGTTTCGTAACAACCTGTTCCGCTTGGGGAATAGTGCCAGGAAAGGCTGGTAAGCCCCGCAGGGGCGATGCGAAAGGCTCTATTGACATCAAAAATGCCTTTTTGCGATTGCCCTGTCTCGCCCACCCTCAACCCCGCCTCCCCCCAATGCTGTACGCTCAAAAGTGACATCTCATCACGGAAACCCCTTTTGACCCTCAAAGCAAATCTCTCTCCCCGCCCTTTTCATCACCCCAGCCCCGGCTCCGCCTTGTACTGCGGCAAAGTCTCCCTCGAGTCGCTCGCCAGCCGCTATGGCACCCCCCTCTACGTCTACTCCGCTGACCACATCGCCGCCCGCCTCCGGCTCTTCCAGCAGTCCCTCGGCGCCCGCGATCCCCTCGTCTGCTACGCCGTCAAGGCCAACTCTGCCCTCGCCGTCCTCAAGCTGCTCGCCGACCTCGGCGCCGGCTTCGACATCGTCTCCGGTGGCGAACTGGAGCGTGTCCGGGCCGCCGCCCCTGAAGCTCTCAACCGCGTCGTCTTCTCCGGCGTCGGCAAAACCTCAGCCGAAATCGACTTCGCCCTCGCCGCCAACATTCTTGAGTTCAACGTCGAAAGCGAAGCCGAACTGGCCCTCCTCGCCTCCCGCGCCAAATCGCTCAAGTGCAAGGCCCGCTTCGCCCTCCGCGTCAATCCCGACGTATTCGCTGAGACCCACCCCTACATCTCCACCGGCCTGCGCGAACACAAGTTCGGCATCGACATCCGCCAGGCCCGCCGCATCTACCAGAGCGCCGCCTCAAATCCCTGGCTCCTCGCCCATGGCGTCAGCGTTCACATCGGCTCACAGATCCGCTCCGCAGCCCCCTTCGGTGCCGCAATCCAGCGTGTCAGCAAGCTGGTAGCGCAGCTCCGCACCGACGGCATCCTCCTCAAGTCCATCGACGCCGGCGGCGGCCTCGGCATCGACTACCACGGCGGCCCGTTCGACCCATCCGCCAAAGTAGCCGAATACACAGCAGCCATCGAAGCAGCACTCGGAGATTTTGAAGGCCGCCTCCTTCTTGAACCCGGCCGCTTCCTTGTCGCCCAGGCCGGTGCCCTCATCGCCCGTGTCCTCCAGGTCAAGCAGAACGGGAAAAAGACCTTCGTCATTACCGACGCCGCTATGAACGACCTCATCCGCCCCGCCCTCTACCAGGCCCACCACGACATCGTGCCCCTCCGCCTGCGCGTCGGCCGCCCCCGCACCGTCGATGTCGTCGGCCCCGTCTGCGAGACCGGGGACTTCTTCGCCCGCGACCGCAAGCTCGCCCCCGTCGAGCCCGGCGACCTCGTAGCCCTGCTCGACGCAGGCGCCTACGGCATGGCGCAAAGCTCCAACTACAACACCCGCCCCCGCCCCGCCGAAGTCCTCGTACAGGGCGCCAGATCCCGCCTCATCCGCCGCCGCGAAACCATCCAGGACCTGCTCGCCCCCGAGATTCTCTGAATGTCAATGTTGCTGCCTCTCGTGGTTAGAGTCGGGCTTTGAAAGCTGACTCCCGACGATTTGTTCGGCACCCTGTTAAGGGTTATCTGCAAATAGCCTGATCCGATCTCTGAGCACCTGACTTGAAGCTGGCTACTCTTCGACCGAGGCGGCGTGGGCCTGGAGGCCCACACGACAGCCGACCTGGAGGTCGGCGCTGCCAATTTACAGATAGGTTCTAAGCAAACTCGCTGCAAGTCTGCACAAAGAGCGGTGCGGAACCCCGTCTGAAGGATGTGCGCCCGTTCCCCCGCTGCGTCCCCAATCCCACCCGGCGCGACGACAAAAAGGAAACTCACCCTGGTTTGACGTTAATGGATACTAGAAGGCTTTTGCATACGCTTCGCCCATCCGAACGTCACTTTGCGGCGCTTCTGTGCTGCTTTACCCCAGGTAGTTTTCCGGAAACAAGGATTGGTGCCATGAATCGGAAAGAGTTGCTGCGGTTGTTGCTGAATCAGGCTCAGTTCAACGGATTTGAGTTTCGCCGATGGTATCAGACGCACATACGGCAGATCTGGCCCGGCGCCGATGAAGCTCTGAATCTGCTGGCCTCAGAAGGCCGTCACTTCACGCTGATCTTCTCCCACGACTTCGCCCGCTCATTCTGGCGCTCGGGGGCTCACTTGAGCTTCATGGTTCCTTCGACGACCTATGCCCGGGTCACGAGCCAGGGAGACATTGTGCAGGTGACGCGCAAGCCATTTACGCGGCGCACGATCAAGCCGGATGTGTGGCGGTATCACCTGCAACAGATGGCGATTGCGGAGGACCCGATCGACTATCTCTGCCGTTTTCTGCCGGCTCATGACCAGGTGCGAGTGCAGCAGACGACGCCGGAACAGGTAGCCGCACAGGCCTGAGTGCGATTTGCTTCCAGGGAGTGCCGGGATGCTTTAGCATGGACAGGATGACCATGCCAGAGCGTACCAAATCCGCTACGGCGAGTGCCGACCTGCCTGGGACAAGTCCGCTTGCGGAAGCCCGTAAGCGGCTTATCGTGGCGCTGGATGTCCCGGACATTGCCTCCGCCATTTCCCTTGTCGACCGATTGGAAGACACATGCCAATGGTTCAAGGTGGGCCTTGAGCTGTTTGTCGCCACGGGCCCCGCTGTGCTGGAACCGCTGCTGAAGCGGGGACATAAAGTCTTTCTCGACCTGAAATTCCACGACATTCCCAATACTGTGACCGGGGCCATGCATTCGGCTGCGGCGCTGGGGGCCAGCATGATTACGGTGCATGCTGGCGGCGGGCCGGCGATGCTGGCAGCGGCATGTGGTGCTCTGGAAGGGATGAAGAATCCGCCTCAACTGCTGGCGGTTACGCTGCTGACCAGCATGGACTCAGCCCAGGTGGACGCGGTGGGGCTGGACCACTCGCCGGGGACGCAGGTGGAGATTCTGGCCCAGATGGCGATGGGAGTGGGGGTTCGGGGGTTTGTGTGCTCCCCTCAGGAAGTTGCGAAACTGCGTTTGTTGACGGGGCCAGGGGGTGTGCTGGTGACGCCGGGGATTCGGCCGGCCGGAGCGCAACTGCTGGATCAGAAGCGCATTGCGACGCCGGCGGAGGCCCTTCGGCGCGGAGCGAGCTACCTGGTGGTGGGAAGGCCGATTACGCAGGCGGCTGACCCTGCCAAGGCTGCGGAGGCGATTTTGAAGGAGATGGCGGAGGCGCTTTAGGTAGTTTTTTGAGTATAAAAAAGCCCGGCGGATAGCCGGGCTTTTTTATGCGTCGAAAACTGGAAGAAGCAGTTAAAGCTTCTCGTAGAAGTCGCACACAGAGCACGAGATGTAGACGCCGCCGGGGATTCCGCGCTCGCGGTCCTTTACGCGCTTGACGAGGCGCGTGGGCTTGCTGCACTTGGGACAGTCGGTCGACTTCGTCGTGTCCATGACTTTCTTGCGGTCACCTGTTTTTGCGATCTTGGCCATTGGTGGGGTGTTTCTCCTTTTGGGGTTGTCTCTGCACACATCTGCCTGCGGCGGACGGCTTCAACGGCGCGGCTCTCTGGGCGACTCTGTGGGCTTGCCTCTTTTTGGAAAGGAGGGCCGGAGGCGCGAGGAACTCGCTGGGTTCAGTCTACAACATTCGGTGGCAACGGTCCGTTCGCCAGAGGGAGGAACCGGGCTCGAAAAGCCCTCATTTTCGGGGTGATCCTGTTGGTTTTGAAGGCCTTTTGGGCTTAAAAGCGGCAAAAAGAGGCGATTTTTCTGGTTTTGCATTTACTATATGGTCAATAGGGCGTTTATGCAACTGTCTCATTTTAAACTACTTAACTCAACGCTCCGCGTGCGAAATCCCGTTTTTTGGCGGGGGGAGGGGTGGGTCTGCAAGGCAAATTTGTCGAAGGAGGGTGCACACCGGAAGGAGATTTGGGTGACAATTCTGCTCAGCGGCATGGTTGACATGCCTTAATTGTGCGCTTTCAAAGCCAAATAAACTGCAAATCCCGGGAAAGAAATCTTTTCACTCCAAAGGTCCGGACAAGCCTGTCATGGGCGGCCAGCGGCCTGGAATAATTGCGGGTGGGTTGAGCCGGGGGGCGGCGCGGGCTGCGAGGCATCCGGCAAGGGCGGCTGCGAGGCAGTGGCGGGTGCTGGGTCGGGTGCGCTGTCCGGGTTGGCTCCAAGCTGAGTTGCGGGCTGCGCGGGAGTCTGAGTTCCCTGCCCCGCATTGGGTTGGGACGCGGTGGCCGGGTCAGGCTTCGGCTTGGGGAACTGGACTGGGCGCATGACGCCATCGCGACCTGCCTGAGCGACGGGCTCGTCCTGTGGGAGCTTTTCGCCGGGATTGCGCAGGCTGGGCGGCGCGGGAGCGGCCTGCTTGTCAGGGTCATGCTGCACGTCTCCGACCTTGGCTACACGTTCGGCGGTTTCGGGATCGAGCGGGGTGCCGTCGGTGCGCATGAGGCCTTCGACCTCATCTTTGTCGAAGATAACCGGGGGAACACCCACCCTGGCAATTTCCACACGAATGACGCGGTTTCCGTTGACGCGGACGAAGTCGACTTCCTGGGGTGGCTTGCCGTAAATCCACTCTTCGAAGGGCATCTGGCCTTCCATCTCGCGGGATTTGTTGTCAGGCTGGCCTTTGGCGAAGAGGAGCATGTCTGTGCTCATTCCAACGAGCACATGGTGGTCGAGAATGGCAGTTTTGAGCTTGGTGGGCAGGGTGTCGGTGTAGGCCTGAATGGGAGTCTTGACATCGAACGAGATCAGGGGAGCGAGCAGCGCCTTGACTTCGCTGCCGGTAAGCTCGGGTACGTGGTTTTCGAAGGTCAGCGAGAGCCTGGCGCCCACCGGGTCCTGATCGTTCGACGGCACTACGGGGTTCATGGTGGGACCGGTGCCGAGCTCGATATGGCGCAGGAAGCGGTGTTTTGGGTCAGGGCCGCCGTTGAGGTCAAAGACGATCTTGTTGCGGTCGAATTTGACGTCGGTGATGACGAGGCGATCTCCGGGATTGGCGGACATTCCCTGGCTGGTGACCATTTCGATGTATCCCTCACCGGCGGGCTCAAGATTTCCATTGGCGGCGAGTGTGAGCCCTTTATGACCGCGCGGGAAGGGGCGCATGGCGAAGCCCTGCTCAGCCTGCAAGACGCGCAGCAATTGGAGGCGGGTTTTGGGATCGAGTTCTGTCGTGGCGAGGGGGACTTTTGTGGGGGTGATCTGCTGATAGCGACGGTCGACAGTGTTCACCGTCTTGCCGCTTGTCTCGTTGGTCACCGCACCGGTCTTTGAGTTGATGGTTATTTGCGCCGGGGCAGTGGGCGCGATGGCGCAGGCGGCAGCGCAGAGTAGCGCGAGCCTGCAAAAGCGACCAGCGAGTTTGGACCTGGGTGCAGACTTCATGGGTAACCCTCCCATGCACTCTTGCTGCATTGGAAAAACGATAGTCCGGTTGAAAGAGAAAGGCAAGCGGGGTTTGGGATGAGGGTTGCGGGATGGGGCTTGCGTCCACGATTGCTGAAAGCGAGGGGGCGCCCGTATCAACCTGAATTGGTAGATTTAGCGAATGAGTTCGCTGAGGAGGACTTTGGCTTTGGCGACCAGGGTGCGGGCGCCGTCAACGTCCCCGGTGAACAGCGCTTCCTTTGCTTGTTTGAGATAGGCACGGATCTGAGCGGCGGTCTTTTTCTCCGGCTCGTTGAGGGCGCGGCCGAGGGAGTTGAGGCTGTGTTCCGTCTCGTCGATGGAGTTGTCGGTCTGGCGGTGGAGGTCACTTGGATCGCCGGAGGAGAGCTGGCCGATGGCGCTGACACTGGGCGTGTCTGGCGTGGGAGGCGGAGGGACGACAACCTGCTGGACGGGACGCGGGAAATGGTGATGGTGGACGGGAGCGAGGGGTTCCTCGTCAACATCTTCGTCGGTTTCAAGGGGTTCAAGGGGGAGGAATGCGGCGTCATCGGATAGGTCGGGATGAACGACCTGGGGCTTGGAGAGGTTGGCTGTGGGAGGCGCAAACATTTGATCCGGCTTGGGTTGCGGTTTGTGGAATGGGTCGCAGGCAGTCAGAAGGAGGGGAAGCAGCCACGCGACGTACCTGGCGCGGAATCTCATTCTGACGTCCCTTTCTGGTTTTGAACACTCGTCGGCAGTAGATGCCGGCGTCCCCATTCCGTAGCAGCGAGTGGAATTCGCAGCAGGAACTCTGTACCCCGCTCTGGATTCGATTGTACTTCGATGCTTCCGTAGTGCAACTGGAGAATGCGATACGTCATCGCCAAGCCAATACCGCTGCCGCCGGTTTTGGTAGTGAAGTAGAGGTCGAATATCTTCTCGCGGATGTCATCGGGGATTCCTGGTCCCTGGTCGGAGATGCGGAGGAGGGCGAATTTGCGCTCTTCGTGGAGGGTGACGCGGAGTGCGCCGCCGTTGGGCATGGCTTGTGCGCCGTTTTGGATGACGTTGAGGGCGGCCTGCTTGATGAGGTCGGAGTCAATGTTGACGAGCAGGGGGCGGCTTGGCATTTCACTGACCAGGTTGACGTTGTGGGTGGAGAGCTCGGCGGTGGAGAGGGCGAGGACCTGGCCGATGACGGAGCGGAGGTCTTGCTCTCGCAATTGGAGTTCGACGGGGCGGCTGAAGTCGACGAGGAGCTGGACGACGCGGTCGAGGCGGTGGATTTCCGATTCGATGATGTTGAGGTGTCGAATGGCAGGGGCGCCGGCTCCGGTGAGCTTGCTTTTGAGCAGCTCGATGTGGACGACGATGGCGTTGATGGGGTTTTTGACTTCGTGTCCGACGCCGGAGGTGAGGCGTCCGATGGCGGCCATGCGGCGGGAGAGTTCGAGCTCGGACTCGATGGCTTCAGCGGACTCGAGGTCGTGGAGGGTGACGAGGGCGCCGAGTCCCTGGCTGGTGTTGTCGTCGAAGATGAAGTCGAGCGAGGCCTGAATGCGTCTGCCGGTTTCGGTTTGGACTTCTTCCTGAATGAGGGTGAGGCCGGCGTCGAAGGCGTCGCAGAGGACGGCGCCGAGGACGGTGGAACGGTCAAAGATTTCGCGGGCGTGGAGGCCGAGGATGCTGTCGCCCTCGATGGTCAGGAAGCGGCGGGCGGATTCGGAGACGAGGACGGCGCGGCCATCGCCGGTGAAGAGCAGGATGCCGTCCTGGAGGTTGCCGAGGATCTGGTCGAGGTTTTCCTTGAGGGCGGAGAAGACTTCTTCAACGTTGCGCATGCGCTGGCCGAAGCGCTCGATTTTCCGTGAGACGGTGGTGGCGGTGTCCTGGCGTGGGGTCTTCGCTTCCGTAGCGGGCAGTTCGTTGGGGGCGGCGAGGAGGTCGAGCTGGAGGCTGATCTGCTCCATGGGGCGCAGGGCGAGGTTGCTCAAGAGGAAGGCGATGACGAGGGATGCGCCGAGTACAAAGCCCATGATGGTAACCGCGCGGGTGAGCCAGGGGGCGTAGAAAGCGCGGAGCAGCGTGGTGCGGACGCCGACGTGCACAGTGATGAAGGGCTCGCCGTTGCGGTCAAGAGGGACGACGACATCGAAGACGCGCGGTGCGCCGTAAACCTGGCGGAGCAACTGAATTGGGTTGGCGTCGCGGAGCTGCTGGTAGTTGGGGCGGACGGGGAGGGGCTTGTCTTCGTTGTCAGGGTTGGTGCTGAGCAGGGTGATGGACTGGCTGTCGCCGATGTTGATGTCGTATACGGTGAGCGAGTAGCGGTTGACGGATTCAACGACGGCCTGGAGAGCGGCATTGTTGCGGACCGCTTCCGCGGCCAGGTTGCGCAACTGGGCGGGGTTGTTGGGGTCGACCTGGCGGTTGCTGAGGCCGGTTTCCAGGGCGTTGCGGACGGCGAACTGCACCTGGTTGGCAACCATGCGGTTGGTGTCGTAAGACTGCTGGACCGCGGTGTGGAGGAGCTGGATGACGTAGACCAGCGAGAGGATGCCGGAGATGAGGAACACCAGCCCGGTGATGGCCAGAACGAGTTTGGTCTTCAGGCGCATGGGTTCAGTTTAGTTGTTGCAGTTGGGGTCAGGTGCGTCTTCTTCTGGACTGTCTGGATCGCCGATGGAGGGGATTCTATCGAGCCAGGCGCAGAAGACATGGTCGAGATTGAAGGAATTGCTCACGGACATGGCACGCACCTTGGGGTCTATCGGCTCCAGCTTCCAACTATCTGAGATGCCGAGACGACCGGCGACGATGGTCTCGCTGCGACCACGAATTTGACTGGTGAGCAGGCGGCTGTTTTCAAGGAGACCACGTTTCTGGATTGGCTGGTCGGAAAGGACGATTTTTACGGTGAATGCGTGGACTGTGGTGACGGCCCCAGCAAGCAACAGGAAGATTGACGAAGACATTCCGAAACGGCGTGTGGGGTGGAAGCGGCCGGTCATCAGTCCGTGGGTCGAGACGATTCCCAGGACTAGAAGAAACACGGGGAAGATTCTCCACTTCCAGTTGAGTTTGTAGACGCGGGCTACCTGGGATGGGTTTTCCATGTGGGTGATGCTCCGAAAGACGACGGTTGCGATGAGAGTGCCTTGTGCATCGGCAAGTTTAGATGGATCGAGTGAATGAGAGAAACGGGACAGCGGGTTTCATCGATCGGTGGGTCGGCGACGGCGGTGGAGGACTGTTGCAAAGCCTGTTACGAAGCGTTCGAGAATTGGCATTTCAGCGAGTTGTTTCGCGGTGTTTCAAGTCAGGCCGTGTTATCGGAAAAGCTATTGAGCATTCGTCAGCCGCCGAGTCTCGTGATGAACAAAGGCCGAAGAGCAGCGGCAGATCCCTCGGCTGCGGTCGGGATGACAGTGTGGTGGGGATGAAGCTGCTGGACGATTTTGGCGTTGGTGGTAGGTGTAACTCGCGGTGCGCGGGTCAAGATGCTCCTCATGAACAAAGGATGTGAGGCGCGGGTCTGGAGACCCGCACGACAGCCGGTCTGGAGACCGGCGCTACTCTCTGAGGTGTTGTTCAGTCTAGATGTAACTTGCGAGGCGAGTCATGATGCTCCCCATGAACAAGGCCGAAAAGCAAATGCAGATCCTTCGACTCACCACCCCCCACCTCCACCCCAGCGACGAAGACCTGTCGCCGGGGACCCCGGAAATGAAGTGCGCTTGGGGCCCCTTTCGCTCAGGATGACAGTTCATTTCTTTTGTAACTCGCTAAAGCGAGTCGGTTGCTCGGGATGACAGTGCAGGGTAAGAGTTATCTCCAGCGGAAGATGCGGAGGGAGATTGTGAAGGGGACTACGAACCATGCCAGGAGGATGGCGACCTTTCCTAGTTGGTGGCTGAGGCTGATGCCCTGGAGCATGTTTCCGCGCATGGCTTCAATGGCGGCGGTTAGCGGCAATGCTTGGACAAACGGCTGAATGATGGCCGGGAAGCGGGTGGCGGAGAAGAAGACGCCGGAAAGAATCCACATGGGCAGCATGACGAGGTTCATGAGGCCTGAGGCGGCCTCCATAGTTTTGGCGCGCGAGGAAACGAGGAGGCCGAGCGCGGAAAAGGCGAGTGAGGTGATGAGGCAGAGCAGGCAAAGTTCCCAGAGCGATCCGCGGAAGGGGACGCCGAAGGTGAGGCGGGCGAAGCCGAGGAAGAAGACTACTTCAATGATGAGGATGGCGAGGCGCGAGAGCAGAAACGAGGCCAGGTATTGCCACTTGGGCATGGGGGAAGCGACGAGGCGTTTGAGGAGTTTTTTCTGGCGCGCTTCGACGAGGGCGAAGACGATTCCCCACATGGCCGAGCCCATTAGGTTCATTCCCAACAGGCCGGGGACTACGAAGTCGATGTAGCGGGAGCCGGTTTCGTGGATGAGGTCGTTGGCGGCGGGGACGGCGTTTTGGCGGCCGGCGGCGGTCTGAATGGCGCGGTCGGCGAGAAGGCGGGCGGAGCGGGCGTCGGGGTTGGTGTCGTCGTATTTGTAGGCGATGCTGCCGGGCTTTTGGATGGCGAGGAGCAGGATTTGGCCGGTGGCGAGCTGATGGGTGCCTTCGGATTCATCGAGCGTGATGGCGGTTAGGCCCTTGTCTGCGGCGAGGGCCTGGGTGAGCTGGGGAGTGGTGGCGGCAACCTGGAGGACGTCGGCGGGGCGGTTGCGAAACGCGATGCCGAGGCCGGCGGCGAGGATGATGGGGAAGACGAAGATCCAGAAGATGGCCTCGGGCTCGCGCAGGAAGAGCTTGAAGCGGACCATGGTGAGTTGGTAGAGGCTGCTGGTTTCGAGGTTATTCATCGCGGAGGTTCCTTCCCGTGAGGCGAACGAAGACGTCTTCGAGAGTTGCGGAGTGGGTGCGGAACTCGCTGAGGTGGAGGCCCTGATCGGCAAGGGCGGCGAAGATTGCGGGGACGGACTTGTGGAGTTCGCTCACCGAGAGCTGATGGAGGCCGGCGTCGACGCGGTGGGAGTGGATGCCTGGGAGAGCTAGCAGGGGGGCGGTGTCGACGATGCCGTGGGAGACGGGGTCGATGCCGGAGACGGCGAACTCGACGATGTCTTCTCCGCCGACGGTGCCGATGAGTTGCTGCGGGGTGCCGAGGGCAATGATTTTGCCGTGATCCATGATGGCTACGCGGTCGCAGAGGCGCTGGGCCTCGTCCATGTAATGGGTGGTGAGGATGATGGTGCGGCCGGCTTGCTTGAGTTCGTCGACCAGGTCCCAGAGATGGCGGCGAGCCTGGGGATCGAGGCCGGTGGTTGGCTCGTCGAGGAAGAGGAGCTCGGGGTCGCCGACGAGGGCGCAGGCCATGGCGAGGCGCTGCTTTTGTCCGCCGGAGAGGCCGCCAACGCGGGATTTGCGCTTTTCTTCAAGCTGGGCGGTACGGATGGACTCTTCGACCGGGATGCCCTGGCTGAAAAAGCTGCGGAACATGCGCAGGGTCTCTTCGACGGTGAGCTTGTCGGGGAACTGGGTTTCCTGAAGCTGGATGCCGATGCGCTGGCGAAGCTGGGCGGCGTTCGAGTGCCAGTTGAGGCCGAGCAGCTCGATGGTGCCCTGGTCGGCGGGAGTCAGGCCTTCACACATTTCGATGGTGGTGGTCTTCCCTGCCCCGTTGGGACCGAGGAGGCCGAAACATTCGCCGCGCGCAACTTCGAGGTCGATGCCGTCTACGGCCTGGACATCGGCGAAGGCTTTGCGAACGCCGCGGAGGAGCAGGGAGGGGCCGGCGGCGGTTTTTGGGGGTGATAGAGGTTGGGTGATGGCCTCGGTCATGGGGTCCGGTCCTGCTTTTGGATTCGTTTTCTCTTCGACACAGAGTAGCGCATTTTGGGTTGGGGTGTGGGGTGTGGGGGATGGGGTGTGGGGTGTGGGGTGTGGGGTGTGGGGTATGGGGTGTGGGGTGTGGGGTGTGGGGTATGGGGGATGGGAAAAGTGGCGAGGATTGCTTTGCCGGGAAGCGAAGGACGGGTAGACTAGAAGCATGGCGGATATTCAGCGCAGGAAAACACCTACGGTCACCATTGGCAACGTTCGGGTCGGCTGGGCGGTTCCGGTGGTGGTGCAGTCGATGACCAACACGGATACGGCGGACATTCCCGGAACCATTGAGCAGGTTGCGGCACTGGCGATGGCGGGGTCGGAGATTGTTCGCGTGACGGTGAACAACGAGGACGCGGCGGCGGCTGTGCCTTATGTTGTGGAGGGATTGGACAAGCGCGGGATCAAGGTGCCGATTGTGGGGGATTTTCACTATAACGGGCATCTGCTGCTGAAGAAGTATCCGGCGACGGCGCGGGCGCTGGCGAAATACCGGATCAATCCGGGGAATGCGTCGATTGGGAAGAAGGACAACGACAACTTCCAGGTGATGGTGGAGTGCGCGGCCCAGAACCAGAAGCCGGTGCGGATTGGGGTGAACTGGGGGTCGCTGGACCAGCAGTTGCTGACGCGGATGATGGACGCGAACTCGAAGATTGCGAACCCGTTGCCGGCGCGCGAAGTGATGATGGAAGCAATGGTGGTTTCGGCGCTGGAGTCGGCCAAGGCGGCGGAGCGGTATGGGCTGAGGGCGGACCAGATTATTTTGTCGGCAAAAGTCTCGGGCGTGCGGGATTTGATTGACGTATATACGAACCTGGCGGCGCGGTGCGACTATGCGCTGCACCTGGGGCTAACCGAAGCGGGGATGGGCGCGAAGGGGCTGATTGCTTCGGCGGTAGGGCTGGCGCCGCTGTTGCTGGCGGGGATTGGCGATACGATTCGCGTGAGCCTGACGCCGAAGCCGAATGGAGACCGGACGGAAGAAGTACAGGCGGCGCAGCAGATTCTGCAGTCGCTTTCGATACGCAGCTTTATGCCGCAGGTGACGAGCTGCCCTGGTTGCGGGCGGACTACTTCGACTTACTTTCAAGAGCTGGCCGAGCAGATTCAGAGCTACCTGCGGACCTCGATGCCGGAGTGGCGGAAGCAGTATCCGGGGGTTGAGGAGCTGAAGCTGGCGGTGATGGGCTGCGTGGTGAACGGGCCTGGGGAATCGAAGCACGCGAATTTGGGGATTAGCCTGCCGGGGACGTTTGAGGAGCCGAAAGCGCCGGTGTATGTGGACGGGAAGCTGCTGAAGACGCTGCATGGAGATACGATTGTGGCGGAGTTCAAGGAGATTCTGGACCAGTACGTGGTGAGCCATTATGGGCAGAGGGCGAAGAGCGAGGAGTTGGTGGGGGCGAGGTAGGGGTTAGGGACTAGGGACTAGGGACTGGCGGTTTTGCGGCTTGACGTAAAATCGTTTGCCATGAGAATTGTGGTATGCCTTGCGTTCCTTTCGATGATTCTGCAAACGGTGTTGCTTGCTCAGACAGGGTCTTGCTGCCTTACGGGTTTGCCGCCGCACAGGGTCCAAGTTTCGCCGGAACTTGCTGAAAAGTTGATTGTCCACAAAGCGGAATTGGCGTGCCCACGCGTCGCAATGCCAGCGCGTTTTATCGGCACCGTTGTAGTGAAGGTGTTGATTGACACGCACGGCAATGTGCTTCAGCCGAGGATAATCTCTGGGCCTGCTATGTTGAGGAAGACAGTTTTGGATTCGGTCCGGAAGTACAAATACAAACCATATCTCTTGAACAATACCGCTGTAGAGATGTTGTCAACAGTCTCGGTCGCGGTTGATAGCTATCGTGACTGTCACTTTGAGTAATCGGGCTTCTCTGCCGCATCTCCACTGCTACGCACCCGCCTAACCTCAAAGCTGAGTTCTCGAATCGCGACAATATCGAATTCGTCGCCGGGTTTGATCTTCAGTTCCCTCACGATTGCGGCGGGTATGCGAACCCACAGAGCGTTCCCGCGTTTTCCGATTTTCATCGAGTATGTTCGACTGGCCATATATTCATTGAATCGGCAACAGAGACAGTTTGATTAACCGGCCGTAGAGCTGTTCGGGATTCGGCTTTTGCAGGGGCTGAAGCCCAGGCTGTTTTTGAGGCTTTTTCGGCACGGCTGAAGCCATGCCCTAAAAGAAACCCGGCCACGAGATTTGCTCTTTCCCACCCATCGAGCAAAAGACGCTCGATTGATGGGGCACCCAGAGTTTCATCTATCCGAGGGTCGGCTTCGCCGATGGACGACTGTTACAAAGCCTGCTGTTCCGACCTTCTTCGAATTCTTCCTCACGTCCGGCGATTCGCCCAGCAATCGCAAGAGTCGACATTCGAACCGCCCGCAGGAGTCTCGACCTCAGTTCACCTTTTTGAAGTCGAGCGTGGCGAGGTTCATTTGGCCTTCGGTGAGGATGTGGATGGTCAGGACGGACTTGCCGGCGGGGAGTTTTAGCTTGGCCAGGGCGGGGGCAAGATTCCAGTGGTGCCACTGACGCCAGGCTACTGGCTCTGCGGGGTCGGCGGTGCTGGCGATGGTCAGGGGGCCGGTGGCGGGGACGCCGTTTACGTCGATGGAGATGGTGCCGCCGCGGTTGGAGGTGTAGAGCAGGTCGGCGGTGTAGTCGCCTGCCTGGGCGACCTGTACGGTGAGGTTGAACCACTCGCCGGGGACGGTCCAGCCGACGTAAAGAAGATTGGCCGGAGGGACGACTTTGTTGTAGGGGTTGTCGTCGATTTTGGGGTCGAGGCCGAATTTGGTGTAGGAGGTGTCGACGCCCTCGTTCATGCGGAACTCGTTGAGATAGGTGCCGTTGGCTGGGTTGAGTGCTCCGCTGCCGTTGTTTTTGGCGTCGGAGTCGTGGTAGGCGACGCCTTCGCCGCCGAGGTCGTACCAGGCACAGTGGACCTGGCCGGGGATGGGCTGAGCGCCGCCATGGTAGCGGGTGTCGTGGTAGGGGGTTCCCTTGTATTGGGCGAGGAAGCTGGCCTGGAAGGCATGGGCTGAAACAAATGGAGCGGTCAGGAGGGCGAGGAGGAAGAGGGTTTGGCGAAGCAGCTTTGGCATCGGGCGTTCCTCGGATTATTGGGTCAGATTTTCAGGGATAAGGGTACAGGATTGTAGACGGGTTGGTAAGGCAATGAAGTGTGATGGCTGCACTATTCGGGGGCGGCGATTGTGGATAGGGTTTTGTGGGAGTATCTGGGAGATTGGAATGACGGGTTTGTGCCGGTTGACTTTGCTGGTTGCGGTCGCTGCCTTGGCGGGATTGCCTGCGCTGGCGGGGGCGGCAAAGCCCTGCGTTCCGGCCGATGAGGCTGCAAAGATGGCGAACAAGGATGTTTGCGTCTCAGCGCATGTTTATGACGTGGTGGAGTTGCCGGATGGGACGCGGTACCTGGATGTGTGTTCGCCGGAGACGCCGGACGAGGCCTGCCGGTTTACGATCATCAGCTTGCGGGAAGACCGCGACGATGTGGGGGAACTGCACAAATACCGGGACATGAACGTGGAGGTGCGCGGGATTGTGCAGCCGATGCATGGGCGGGCGGGGATGGTGTTGAGCCATGCGCGGCAGTTTTACGGAGGGCCGCCGAAGTTCAAGCCGAATCCGCGGCTGGCGCGGGGGTTTGGTGCGGACCAGGGGCGGCCTGCGGTGAATGATCCGAATCTGCGAACGCAGGGGGCGGGGCGGGCGTTTATGAACACGCGGGACCAGGAATCGCGGCCGGCGAAGTAGCAAGGCAGGCAGCGACCCCTCTTTAAAGTTCCTGGCAAGACGTTCTGATGAAAAACGCAGGTCTGTCGATTCTGACCCCTGGGGTAAGAATCGAGCGACGGCGGGCACCCTGGTTCAGGATTGAAATGGTCGCCGGGACGGGGGCTAAGCGCCGGGTTTGGAGACGCGCGGGACAGCCGATGTGTAGATCGGCGCAACTCTCGCAACTCATTCCTGGCTCTTTGGCGTGAAGAGTCGGCCGGGGTTGTCAGAGATGATTGCGCCTTCGCGATTGGGGGCGGTTTCAAGCATGAGTTGCTTCATTGCGCCGTCGTGGAGGACGTTGTCTTTGATTACGCAGTTTTGCAGGGCTTGATAAACGATGCCGTAGGAGGGACTGTAGATGCCGGCGTTGCCGTCGTCGCGGCCGGCCTGGATGCTGTTTCCGATGCAGGTGACGCCTTCGGCGCCGTCGATGAGGATTTGGGCGGAGTCGTGGGTTTCGGCGGTGGCTAGCTTGCCGCTGCGCTTGATGAAGTTGCCGGTGATGGTGACCTGGACGCAGGGGCGGGTGGTTTTGCGGAGGGCGATGCCGACGGTTCCGGCGCGGTCAAAGAAGTTGCCGGTGATCTGGTAGCCGTCGCCGCCGGCGATGACGAAGTTCTCCTCGCCGTTCCACTCGACGCGGTTGGCGGTGAAGGTGACGGAGGCGTTTTCTCGGCGGGCGGCGAAGCCGGCGCGATCATTGCCGGAGAGCCAGTTGTCGAGGATGAAGGCGTCCCAGCCGCGGAGGTTGATGCCGTCTCCCTTGTTGTAGGCGAACATGCAGTGACGAATGGAGAAGCACCAGGCACAGGCGAGGTTGGCGCCGTCTCCTGTGAACTGGTTGACCTGACAGCGATCGATGCGGAAGCCGTCTTCATGCGCAGCCCAGACGGTGCGATCGAGAAGGATGCCGTGAATATTGGAGCCGAGGCGGCGGCCGTCGAGGGAGAGGCCGCTGATGGAGGAGCCGCGGGCGTCGGTGAGGTTGAGCAGGCATTTGGAGTCGGCGCTGGCGAGGCGGAGGACCGAGCCGCCGGGGCCGCTGTAGTTCCAGGCGGCGACGCCAAGGATGGCGGTGTCGGGGCGGACGTGGAGCTCGTTGGTGAGGTAGACGCCGGGGGGGAGGAAGACGCCTGAGCTGGTTTCGGCGGCGAGGTCGAAGGCTCGTTGGAGGGCTAGCGTGTCGTCGGATTTGCCATCGCCGAGGGCTCCGGCTTTGCGGGCGTCGATGAGGCTGCCGGTGGGGGTGGGGGCGGCGTTCGCGGCATTGGCGAGGAGCATGGAGGCTCCGCCTAGCATGGCGCTGCGGGCTAGTTGGCGGCGGTTGAGGAAGGCGGGGGCGGAGTTTGGCATTTGTTCTCTCTTTGAGCTGGGCTTGTTGGGGGCTTGGGTTTCCCGCCCATGCGCCAGAAAAAAGGCGCAAGAACGGGGCACGGAGCATTGGTGGCTGTTCGAGGGAGCATCCCTCGGGGGCTAAAGCCCAGCGTTTATTTTCAGCCACTTGCGGCACGGCTGAAGCCGTGCCCTTTCAAAACTTCGGCCATTTGGTAGTTTTTCCGCAGCCTGTGAAGCCCGTGCCCTTCACTGAAGCCCGTACTGT
>Ga0302193_10000909_pt1 | contig 25752 bp, 19 predicted proteins | sample II_Bog_E3_3_FD_200228 | JGI IMG/M metagenome (GOLD analysis project Ga0302193, IMG submission 200228) | Peat permafrost microbial communities from Stordalen Mire near Abisko, Sweden - II_Bog_E3_3 | ecosystem: Environmental > Terrestrial > Soil > Wetlands > Peat | place: Sweden: Abisko...
CTATTAGAAATATTTTTAGTGACTAAATTGGCACTTTTTCGAACAGGGTACCGCAAACAAACGGCTTACGAGGTCCGCAGGGCCTCGTAAGCCGTTTTTTGCGAAGTCAGTGCGGAACCCGGGCTAGGCCCAACAGCAGCACCACCGACCATAGCCCCAGGCGAAGGAGGAAGCCGGCGATGGCCGCCCGGGTCGCCAAGGTCCCATCCATGACCGGCTGGCGCCGGAAATGGCGGTCGATCCAGATCCCGATCGCCCGGTGACCCCAGACCGCCCCCTGCAGGAGCAGCGCGATCGCCGGAAGAAAGTCCAGAAGACGGATGGCCCTCAGCGGAAGGTCCAGGAACTGGGCGCCCAGGGTGATGGCCAGCGCCGGAAAGAACAGGGCCTGGGTGCGGGCCAGGCCATCGGCCAGGCACTCGTCCAGGAGCGTCCCGGTGCGGCCGGCTCTCGCGGCCAGGCGCGGAACCAGCCAGCGTTTCAGCAGCCGGGCCACGGCCATCAGGCCCGCGGCGGCGCCCAAGGCGATCAGCCACCGCAGCGCCGTGTTGCCGAACAGCACATGATTGGGCCAGAGCATGGTCAGTCCCCCCCATGCTGAGGTGCGCCACCCGGGCGCCCTTGTTCCTGGGCGCCTCCAGTCATGGGGGCACAGGTCCGGATTCCGAAAGGGCTTGCCAGCAGCCTCCTCCTGTGCCACGTTAAGGGAATCGAAGGAGGAGCGGTTCCCATCAGTATCCCGAACGAGGGCGATGAGCCCGATGAAGTCGGGTGAAAGGGGCGGATCGCCGAAGGGCAAGCGTTTCATCAGCGCGCGCCTTGGACGCCAGGGAGAATACCCTGCGGCTGTCGTGGCGCCCAATCGCCGCGAAGTGCCTGTAGACGAAATCCTGACCCCGCGGGGCTCATGGTGGGTTCAAAGGCTTCCCTCGTTTCTGGAGGTCTTCGTGTTGCCCACCCCATCTGAATCGTTACCCGCCGACCCCGCCCTGCGCCTTCTGGCCGAGCTTTGCGCCCTGGATTCCACCTCCGGCCGGGAGGCGGCGCTGCTGCCCGCCTTGGTGCCGGCCCTGGAATCCCGGGGCGCCCGGGTGGAAGTGCGCGAATTGGCCCCCGGGCGCTGCAATGTGCTCGCCACCTGGGGCGAACCGCGCCTTCTGTTCTCCACCCACCTGGACACGGTGCCCCCGTTCCTGCCGGTCCGGCTGGAGGGGGACACCTTGTTCGCCCGGGGCGCCTGCGACGCCAAGGGGCAGATGGTCGCCCAGTGGCTGGCGGTGGATCGGCTGAGGGCCGAAGGCCACTCCGGTTTCGCCTGGCTGGGGGTAGCCGGCGAGGAGACCGACAGTCTGGGCGCCGAGTCGGCCCTGGCCTGGAAAGACCGCTTCAGCCGCTGCCTGGCGCTCATCAATGGCGAGCCCACGGAGCTCAAGCTGGCCGCGGGCCAGCGGGGCATCGAGAACCTGGTGCTGGCGTGCACCGGCCGGGCCGCCCATGGCGGCAGCCCCGAACTGGGCCACAGCGCCATCCTGGATCTGCTGGACTGGCTGGACGGCATGCGCCGCCTGCCCCTGGGCCAGGATCCGGAACTGGGCAGCGAGGTGTGGAACCTGGGCACCATCCAGGGCGGCAAGGCGGTGAACATCGTCCCGGACCAGGCCCAGGCCCTGCTGAACCTGCGCACGGTCCCCGGATCGACCTTCCGCCGCTCCCTGGAGGCGCTGAAGCCGGCCTCGGCCGAACTGCGGGTGCTGCTGGCGGAAGCCCCCTGCGCCTATCCGGACCTGCCCGGCTTCGACCGGGCGCCCATGCCCTTCGGTTCGGACGTGCCCCAACTGCGCGGCCTCATCCCCGACGGCACGGTGGTGCTGGCCGGACCCGGCAGCATCCGGGTGGCCCACACCGCCCAGGAGCACCTCAGCCTGGCCGACCTGCGCACTGGGATCGAACTCAACCATAAGCTGGCCTTGCATTTCCTTTCAGGAGAACGTTCATGTCCCGAATTCCGGTAACCGTCCTGGGCGCCACAGGGGTGGTCGGTCAGCGCTTCGTCCGCCGGCTGGCCGGCCACCCCCTGTTCGAAGTCACCCGCATCGCCGCCAGCGACCGCAGCGCGGGCAAGAGCTACCGGGACGCCTGCGAGTGGCGTCTGGACGGGGAGCCCTACGCAGGGCTCGGGGACCGGGTGCTGCTGCCCTCGGACCCCCGGGAGGCCATGGCGCCCATCGTCTTCAGCGCCCTGGACAACGGCGCCGCCAGCGAGATCGAGCCCTTGTTCGCCAAGGCGGGGGCGATGGTGTTCAGCAACGCCGCCTCCTTCCGCATGGAGGAGGACGTGCCCCTGCTGGTGCCCGAAGTGAACCCGGCCCACCTTGGCCTGCTGGCCGGCCAGCGGGCCCGGCGCGGGTGGCCGGGCGCCATCCTCACCAATCCCAACTGCACCACCACCGTCCTGGTCATGGCGTTGGCCCCGCTGCACGAAGCGTTCGGAGTGGAAGCGGTGCTGATGACCTCCATGCAGGCCATCAGCGGCGCCGGCTACCCCGGGGTGCCCAGCATGGATATCCTGGGCAATGTCGTGCCCTATATCGGCGGGGAGGAAGAAAAGGTGGAGCGCGAGGTCAACAAGCTGCTGGGTCCGCTCATGGGCGGTCTGGCCGTGCCGGCGCTGGTGAACGTCTCCGCGCTCTGCTACCGGGTGCCGGTGCTGGAAGGCCACACCGAATCGGTGAGCGTGAGGCTCAAGGGGGATCCATCCCCCGAGCAGGTGCGGGAGGCTTTGGCCGCCTGGAACCCGCTGCCCCAGCGGCTGAAGCTGGCCAGCGCGCCGCCCTCGCCGATCCGTCTGCACGCGGCCGACAACCGGCCCCAGGTGCGCCGGGACGTGGAACAGGATGGCGGCATGAGCGTCCATGTGGGCCGCATCCGCCGCTGCCCGGTCCTGGGCATCAAATTCACTTTGCTGGGTCACAACACCGAGCGGGGCGCCGCGGGCGGCTCGGTGCTCAATGCGGAACTGGCTGTCGCCCAGGGGGTGCTGTAATGATCGTCATGAAATTCGGTGGAAGTTCCGTGGCGGATGCCGCCTGCATGCGCGAGGTCGCAGCCCTGGCGGCCGATGCCCTGGCCAACGCCCCCCTGGTGGTGCTCTCCGCCACCGCCAAGACCACCGACGCCCTGTTCGAGGCGGCCCGAAAGGCCGAGGACGGCGACCTGGGCGCCGCCATGGAGATCCACCGGAATCTCATGCTGCGCCACCGTGGCATCGCCCAGGACCTGTTCCCCGAAGGCCTGCCCGAAGCCCTGGACAACGCCCTGGTGGAGCTGACCGGGGAACTGGACCTGCTGCTGCGGGGCGTGGCCCTGCTGCGCGAACTCAGCCCCAGGAGCATGGACGCCATCGCCAGCGTCGGCGAGCGCCTGTCCACCCGGATCCTGGCCGCGCACATGGGCGCCACCTGGGTCGACGCCCGCACCGTGGTGCGCACCGACGACACCCACGGCTCGGCCCTGCCCCAGACCAAGGAACTGGCCGCCCTGGCCAAGGAGCTTCTGGCGCCCCTGCTGGGGCCCGGCCGCGCGGTGGTGACCCAGGGCTACATCGGCGCCACCGCCAGGGGCTTCACCACCACCCTGGGCCGGGGTGGCAGCGATTTCAGCGCCGCCCTGTTCGGCGCCGTCCTGGGCGCCACGGACATCCAGATCTGGACCGATGTGGAAGGCGTGCTCACCTGTGATCCCCGGGTCGTGCCCGAGGCCCAGCCGATCGCCGAGCTGAGCTTCGCCGAAGCCGCGGAACTGGCCGCGTTCGGCGCCAAGGTGCTGCATCCGGCCACCATCCAGCCGGCGGTGGAAGCGGGGATCCCGGTCACCGTGCGACATACAAGGCGGCCCCACGGCCGCTTCACCACCATCACCGCCGAGGTGGTCACCGGCCGGCCCATCACCGCCCTGGCCCAGCGTGGCCCGATCACCGTGCTGACGGTCACCTCCGCCCACATGCTCAACCAGAGCGGCTTCCTGGCCAGCCTGTTCCAGGTGTTCTCACGGCACAAGATCAGCGTCGACCTGATCGCCACCGCCGAGGTGAGCGTGTCCCTCACCGTGGACGCCGACGCGCCCCTGGAGGCCCTGCTGGAGGACCTGTCCGCCTTCGCCACGGTGGGAATCGCCAGGGACCGGGCCATCGTCGCCATCGTCGGCGAGCGGCTCAAGCTCACCCCCGGGGTCACCGGCCGCTGTTTCGGCGCCCTGCGCGACATCAACATCGAAATGATCAGCATGGGCGCCAACGAGATCAACCTCAGCTTCGTGGTCCGACGCTCGGACGCCACCCAGGCGCTCCGGGCCCTGCACGCGGCGCTCATCGAGAGTCCGATGCCGGAAGGGGGTGGCCGATGAAGGTCGGGATCTTCGGCCGGGGCCGGCTCGGTTCCGCCATCGCCCAGGAGATCGCCGGGTCCAAGGACCTGGAGCTGGTCTGGCACGTGGACCTGGAAGACGGCCCGCCGCCGCCTAACGCCGGGGCGGAACTGGCGTTCGACGCCAGCATCGCCCAGGCCGTGCCCGGCCACCTGGAGTGGGCCCTGGCCACCGGCACCGACCTGGTGATCGGCGCCACCGGCTGGGTCATCCCGGACCTGGAGGCCCGGATCCAGGGGCGCATCGCGGTGCTGACCTCGCCCAACTTCAGCCTGGCGGTGGCGCTCATGGCCAGGCTGTCCCTGGTGATGGGCCGGTTCGCCGCCCTGGATCCGGACCTGGACCCGTACCTCACCGACCACCACCACCGGGCCAAGGCCGACGCCCCCAGCGGGACCGCCAAGCGGCTGGCCGCGGCGGTCATGGCCGGATGCCCGCGCAAGACCGCCTGGACCCTGGGCAACCCGGCCCCGAACGAACTGAACGTGGCGGTGCTGCGGGCCGGATCCGAATTCGGCGCCCACACCGTGGGCCTGGACGGTCCATCCGAAGTCCTGGAATTGACCCACCGGGCCCGCTCCCGGGGCGTGTTCGCCCGAGGCGCGCTGCTCTCCGCACGCTGGGTGCGCGGCCGCAAGGGCCTGTTCAGCTTCGACCAGTACGCCCAGGAAACCCTCGATCCCCTGTTCCAATTTGGAGACCCTTCATGATCCCGCTCACCGGAATGTTCGTGGCCCTGGCCACCCCTTTCACCCCGGACCTGGCCGTGGACTTTCCGGCCTTCCGCCGGCTGGTCCGGCACGTGGCCGCCGGCGGCGCCGACGGTGTGGTCGTGCTGGGCTCCACCGGGGAGGCCGCGACCCTGCTCGACGCCGAGCGGGACGCCCTGATCGAAGCGACCCTGGAGGAAGCCGGCACCCTCACGGTGATCGCCGGCACCGGCAGCAACGCCACCGCCCAGGCCGCCGCCTGGACCCGCCGGGCCCAGGATCTGGGCGCCCACGGCGCCCTGGTGGTGACCCCCTACTACAATAAGCCCACCCCCGCCGGGCTGGTGGCCCACTACCAGGCGGTCACCGACGCCGCCCCCGGCCTGCCGGTGATCATCTACAACGTGCCCGGCCGCACCGGCCTCAACCTGCAGCCGGCCACCCTGGCCCTGCTCTGGCAGAACCCGCAGCTGGTGGGGTTGAAGGAGTCCAGCGGCAACCTGGCCCAGATCGCCGAGGAAGTGCGCAGCCTGCCGCCGGGCCGGACCATCCTGTCCGGGGACGACAACCTGGCCCTGGCCGCCATCGCCGTGGGCGCGGCCGGCCTGATCAGCGTCATCGGCAATGTCCTGCCCCGTGAGACCAAGCGACTGGTGGACCTGGCCCTGGCCGGCTCGCGCCGGGAGGCCCTGACCCTGCACCAGGCCATGCTTCCGCTCATGGACGCCCTGTTCCTGGAGAGCAATCCCATCCCCACCAAGGCCGCCCTGGCCTTGCAGGGCATCTGCGGCGACGCCTTGCGCCTGCCGCTGTTGGCCGCCAGCGCTGGCACCCGGGCCCGCCTTGCGGAACTGCTCAAATCCGGCGCGGGGGTGGCGTGATGCTGAACCAGGACCTTCAAGCCTTCTACCAGCGCGACATGGCCGAGATCCTGGCCGACCCGGCCCTGCGTGATGCCCACGAAGCCCTGCTCCTGGCCCTGGAAAGCGGACAGGCAAGGGCCGCCCAGCGGGATGCGGCCGGCGCCTGGCACGCCAACCTCTGGGTCAAGACCGCCATCCTGGCGGGCTTCCGCTCCACCGCCACCGCGTTGGTGCCCGGCTGGCCGAGCCCGTCGTTCGACCGCTTGGCCTTTCCGCCCCGGAGCTTCCAACTGGCGGACGGCGTGCGGATGGTGCCCGGCGGCAGCGCCGTGCGCCGGGGCGCCTTCATGGCTCCCGGCGTGGTAATCATGCCTCCGGCCTACGTCAACGTGGGCGCGTTCGTGGACGAGGGCACCATGGTGGACAGCCACGCCCTGGTAGGCAGCTGCGCCCAGATCGGCAAGCGGGTCCACCTTTCCGCCGCGGCCCAGGTGGGCGGCGTGCTGGAGCCCGCCGGCGCGCTGCCGGTGGTGGTGGAGGACGACGCCTTCGTGGGCGGGCTCTGCGGCCTGTTCGAAGGGGTGATCGTGCGCAAGCGGGCGGTGCTCGCTCCGGGGGTGCTGCTCACCGCCTCCACCCGGATCTACGACCTGGTCCACGGCCGCGAGCTCACCCGGGAAGTGCCCGAGGGCGCGGTGGTGGTCCCCGGCTCCCGGCCCGCCTCCGGCGCCTTCGCCAAGGCCGGCGGCCTTTCCCTGGCCGCGCCCTGCATCGTCAAGTACCGGGACGGCAGCACCGACGCCGCCACCACCCTGGAGGAGGCCCTGCGATGAGCGCGAAGCAGGAGCGGAGCGCCACGGGCCGCAGGCCCGCCCCGAAGGGGATGCAACGCATGCGTTGCATGACAGGAGGTGCGCGATGAGCGCGAAGCAGGAGCGGAGCACCACGGGCCGCAGGCCCGCCCCGAAGGGGTCGCGCACAGGAGGTGCGCGATGAAGCCTGCCCAAAGGCTAGCCCAGCTCCGCCCCAGCCCGATCCGGGCCCTCAGTGAAGGGGCCCCCGCCGGCGCCGTGCCCATGGGGCTGGGCGAGCCCGGCTGGGACCTGCCGCTGCCGGCCCGCCTTGCCCTGGCCGACCAGCACGGCCCCTGCGCCTATGGTCCCAACGCCGGGCTGCCGGGGTTGAGGTCGGCGGTGGCCGCTTTCCATGGCGCCAAGGAAGAAGAGGTGATGGTGGCCTGCGGCAGCGAAGGGGCGATCTACGCCCTGTTCCAGGCCTGGCTGGAGCCGGGCGACGCGGTGCTGGTGCCGGACCCGGGTTTCCTGGCCTACCCCGCCCTGGCCCGCTTGTCCGGGGCCGACCCGGTGGGCTACCCCATGGCGGCGGATTTCTCGCTGGATCCGGCCGCCTTCCGGGCCGTTCTGGACCGGACCCCCGCGGCCAAGATGGCGGTGGTGAACCACCCAGGCAATCCAACCGGAAGCGGGGCCTCCCGCCAGGCGCTGGCGGAAGTGGCCGAGGCCTGCGCCGCGGCCGGCGTGCTGCTGCTGTCGGACGAGGTCTACCGGGAGCTGTGCCTGGGCGAGCGCGGCCCGAGTCTACGGGAAGTGACCAACACCGGGCTGGTGCTCGGTTCGGTCAGCAAGGCCTGGGGCGCCCCCGGCCTGCGGGTGGGGTGGGCCATAGGCGACCCGGCCATGCTGGCGCCCGCGCGCCTGGTGCATGCCTACATGGTGACCGCCCCCGCCAGGCCGGCCCAGCTGGCCGCCCAGGCCCTGCTGGAAGCCTCGGCGGAGGTCCTGGCCGAGGCCAGGCAACATCTGAAGCTGCGCTGGGAGGCCTTCTCCGCCGCCTTCACCGAGGCCTTCGGCCAAAGCCCGAGGCCCTCGGCCGGCGGCTTCTACCACTGGATGCCGCTGCCGGCCGCGGCCCTGGCCGATCCCATGGCCTTCTGCCTGCGCCTGCGCGACCAGGGCGGGGTGGTGGTGGTCCCGGGCATGGCCTTCGGCGAAGGCGGCCGCGGCCACATCCGGCTCAGCTACGCCGGAGATCCGGCCCAAATCCGTGAAGGCGTCCGCCGCCTCGCCCCCTTCTGGAGAGAAATATGAGCCTGTTCGCCTTTGAGGATGCCGCCTGCGCCGATCTGGCCGCCAGCCATGGCACCCCCGTCTTCGTCTACAGCCTGGCCGTGGCCCAGGGCCAGTGGCAGCGGCTGCGGGAGGCCCTTCCGGCCCGGGTGAAGCTGGCCTTCGCGGTGAAGGCGAACCCCCACCCCGCCCTGCTGAAGGCCTTTGCCGCCCTGGGTTCCGCCTTCGATTGCGCTTCCGGCGGGGAGCTCACCCGGGTGAAGGCCCTGGGGGTCGGGCCCGGACGGGTGTTCTACACCGGCCCGGGCAAGCGCACCGAGGAACTGGCCTTGGCCCTGGTGCAGGGGGTCCGGGTCCAGGCCGACGGCTGGGAGGACCTGGAGCGGCTTGAGGCCCTGGCCCAGAGCCCGGTTTCGGTGAACCTGCGGGTCCACCCCATGGCCGGGATCAAGGAGCGATCCCGCATCATCGGTGGCACCGGTCCGTCCGCTTTCGGGGTGGACGAGGAGCAGTTGCCGGCGTTCCTGGAACGGGCCGCGACCCTGCGCAAGGTGACCATCCGCGGCCTGCACGTGTTCGCCGCCAGCAACGAGCGCGACGCGTCGAGCCTCCTGGCCACCCATGGCTACGTCCTGGAAATGGCCAAGGGCCTGCACGAGAAATACGGCCTGACCCTGGAGCAGATCGACCTGGGCGGCGGCCTGGGCGTGCCCTACACGGCCGAGGAGACGCCGCTGGACCTGAAGGCCCTTGGCCGAGGCCTCGCCGAACTTCTGGTCGCCCACCCCTGGTTCACCGGCACCCTGGTGCTGGAGCCCGGCCGGTTCCTGGCCGCCCAGTGCGGGGTCTATCTGTCCCGGGTGGTGCGGGTGAAGGAGAGCCGCGGGGTGCGGTTCGCCATTCTGGAGGCCGGGGTGAACCACCTGCTGCGCCCCCTGCTCACCGGCCAGCCGTTTCCGGTCAAGGCGGTGGGAGGCCAGGGGCCCCTGCGCCCGGCCACCCTGGCCGGCCCGCTATGCACCAGCCTGGACCGGCTCGGGGAGGTGGAACTGCCGGAACTCCAGCCCGGCTCCCTGCTCGCCTTTGGCACCGTGGGGGCCTACGGCTTCACCGAGGCCATGACCCCGTTCCTCTCCCATCCCGTTCCAACGGAAATCTGGATCTAGGAGGCTGTCCAAGGTATAGGTCCAGGTCCCCCCAGAGCGCCCTGGTTCGTCGCCGCCGGCGGGGCCGGCGCCGACGGAAAGATTACGACGCTGGACGGTGGGCTGTGTTCTCACCCTCCCGCTCCGCCCATCCTGGCAGCAACCTTGTTCTTCCGGGCTCTCCAGCCGGGCCTATGGTCCCGAAGGCTCGCTACGAGTGGGTCCTGAATCCTGCTGATGCGTGCCGACCCTAAAATTTGGTCCTGGTTTGCCCTTCTCGAATGGGTAGAACAAGGGCCCAGCATCCCTGCCGTAATCCCTTCCGTCGCTGGCGGTTCGCGCCAGCGAACTGACCAGCGACGACCCTGGCGCAGGGTAGGAACCCGAATGATTACTTGGACGGACTCCCAGGAGCCGGTTCCATCCAGACCGCGAGCAGTTGGATGCAGACTTCCACCGCCGCGGTCATCCATTCCAGGGATACCCATTCCTGGACCGAATGGAAACTCTGCCCGCCGGCGAACAGGTTCGGCGTCGGCAGGCCCATGAAGGACAGCCTGGCTCCGTCCGTGCCGCCCCGGATGGCCCGGCGAATGGGCTGGATGCCCTGCCGGCGCACGGCTTCCAGGGCGAAGTCCAGGACCTTGGGATCCTCGGCGATCTTGGCGCCCATGTTCCGGTAGGACTCCTTCACCGCCATCGTGATGCGCGCCCCGGGGAAGCAGCCCGCCACCTCGGCCTGGATGGCCCGGAGGGTCGCCTCGAGTCCGGCCAGTTCCGCTTCGGTGAAGGCGCGGACCAGCAGCTTCAGGTCCGCGCGGGACACATCGCCTGAGAGGGAGATGGGGTGCAGGAAAGGCTCCCGGCCTTCGGTGGTTTCGGGCAGGCTGCCCGGGGGCAGGCGGCCGATGATGGCGGAGGCCGCCCGCAGGGCGTTGACCATGACCCCCTTGGCCTGGCCGGGATGCACATCATGCCCCTGGATGGTGATGGTCACCGCATCCGCGCAGAAGTTTTCGTCCTCCACCTCGCCGAGGCTCGAGCCGTCCAGGGTGTAGGCATAGCGGGCTCCGAACCGCTGCACGTCGAAATGCTCCGTGCCGCGCCCCACCTCTTCGTCGGGGGTGAAACCCACCCGCAGGGCCCCGTGGCGGAAGCCGGGGTTGCACGCCAGCCAGGCAACCAGGGTCATGATCTCGGCGATGCCGGCCTTGTCGTCGGCCCCCAGCAGGGTGGTGCCATCGGTGGTGACCAGGGTGTGCCCCAGACACTGGGACAGGGCAGGACAGGCCCTGGGCGTGAGTATCTGATCAGGAGCGCCTGGGAGGGCGATCGCGCCGCCCTGGTAGCCCGTGATGACCTGGGCCTTGACCCCGGCTCCCGGGGTGGCGTGGTAGGTGTCCAGATGGGCCAGGAAGCCCAGCACAGGCAGCTTGCCCGCCTGAGGATGGCCGGCGGGCAGGTTGCCGGGAACGGTGGCCATGACGTAGCCCCATTCGTCCATCTCCGCGTCTTCACAACCCAAGGCTTTCAGTTCCGCCACCAGGATCCGGGACAGATCCTTCTGCTTTTCCGTGGAGGGAAAGCAGGTGGCGTTGTCGTCGCTCTGAGTGTCCACGGCGACGTAGCGCAGGAAACGCTCCAGCAATGCCTGCTTTTGCGCAGGTTCAAGACTCCAGATCGGCATGGACTGCTCCCGTGACGGCAAGAAAACGCATCATAAAGGTTGGACCGCCGATGAAGCCGGGAACCAGCTGTCGGACGGCCAATCGACCACTATAACCTTAACGATTAAATCCATGGCCAGAGCCTATTCGAATGGATTTCCCCCAGGCCATCCATTCCCCGCGCGGGCCAGCGGCCGCCGTCCAGGTTTGAGACCGACTCTCAACTAGATGATGAAAGTCACGATAGGGCCTTGGCAGCTTGCGCTGCAGAGCGGCAGGACCGATCCTTGTAGTTGTGAGGAAGAGCAGAAAAAAGGTTACTTAGAGCATATCACAGCGGTTTTAAACGGATGTGACGCCACCTTTTTTCCAATCCCGGGGAACGCCCCCGGGTTCCTCCACCCCACGCCGCCGGGACCGCCCGGCGTCCGCCCAGCCCTTGGCCCCGACGCGCTTCCGGCATCTTCCGGAACGGGTATCGGACCCCACCCCCCCATTCATAGGAAATTGGAAATGAAAACTCCATCCCTTTCCTTCACCTTGCTGCTGGCCCTTACGGCTGCCCCCTCGCTTACCGCGGGCGGCAATCCCGGCCCCCACACCTTCGCCCCGGAACTGATCCAGAAGATCGACCAGATGCGGTATGACATCCAGGCCCGTGGCTGGGGCTTCGAAGTGGGCGTCAACCCGGCGATGCAGTATGACCGGGAGCGCCTGTGCGGGCTCAAACCCGAGCTGATGCCCGCAGAATACGCGGCCCACGAGCCGGGCGGGTTCGAGAATTATGATGTCGAGGCCACTCTGACCGCGCTGCCCAAGGCCTTCACCGGGGTGTTCAGCAACGTCAAGGACCAGGGCCAGTGCGGCAGCTGCTGGGCCTTTTCCACCATCGGCTCCCTCGAGGGCGCGGCGCTGAAGAAGCAGGGCGCCGCCAACGGCAAGGTCAACGCCAACGGTTCCATCACCGTGAGCGGAACCCTGCCCTTCCTCTCCGAAGAGCAGGTACTGTCCTGCAACCCGTGGGGCTGGGGCTGCAATGGCGGCTACTTCGCGTTCGACATGCTGATGCCCGCCAAGGCCGGCCCGAACGGCTATTACCAGGGCGCGGTGGCTGCGGCCTCCTTCCCGTACGTGGGCGACTCCGTGGCCTGCAGCATCGGCCGGAACCCAACCTTCACGCCGGTTACCAAATGGGGTTACGTGGGCAACAGCGGCGCAGTCCCGCCCGTGGCCGCCATCAAGTCGGCCATCTACCAGCACGGCGGGGTTTCGGCCTGCGTCTACGCGGATGAATACTTCCAGGCCTACACCGGCGGCGTTTTCTCCGATTCGACCTACTACAACTCCATCAACCACGCCATCATCCTGGTGGGTTGGGACGACGCCAAGGGCGCCTGGCTGCTGAAGAATTCCTGGGGTCCCTCCTGGGGCGTGGACGGCTTCATGTGGATCAAATACGGCACCTGCAATGTCGGGCTGGGCGCTTGCTGGGTTACCGACTAGCTGCCGTTGCGGAGTTTTTGTCATCAGCTAGCACCGATCGATCGCTCCGGTCCCAAGGTCTGGCGCCGGCCCACCCTTATCGCTCGCGGTAAGGGTGGGCCGGCGCCAGGGGCGGATCAACGGACGGAGATTGATGGGCATGGGGCACCTCCCATCCTCAGGTAACCAGAGTGAGGGCACGAGCCCGTTGGTTCCCGGGCGGCCACCTTCGAAGGTGGCGACACCACCCGGTGAAACAATTAATGGCCAATCCGCATTCCCTAGTTGCCGAAAGGGGAATGCCCATGTTCATAACCTCAAATCGAGCTTTCGGTTGGACCCGGGTGATCGGGTTCCTGCTCCTGGCAAGCACCCTGGCCCCGGCCCAGGTGGAGATCGCCAGCGATACCAAGGAGCTCCGGAGCTGGGAAGAAGGCACCCTCAGGGCCGTGATCCAGGATGGCAGGGAACACGGATGGCGCTGGAGCGTCCAGGGCCCGGAGAGCCCAAGGCACGTCCTGAAGCAGATCTCCCCGACCGAAGCCAGGTTCACGGCGCCCCCGACCCGGAGCACGGAAACGTTCACCGTGGTGTTGGAAGATGACCGCAACCCGTCCATCCGGACCGAGTTCCGGATCCCGGTCCAGCCCAACCCCAGGCTGGGCTGCGAGGATTGGTACCCTGGAGACAGCCTGGTCCCGGGTGGCTTTACGGCGCGCCTGGCCCCGCTCCGGGGCAACCCTGGGGCCAGTGCCGGCTGCCCCGGCCAGCTGCCCCAGGCGTCCAGGATCTGCTTCTGCGATGAGTCCTTCGGCGGCGGATCCCAGGCCATGCGCCGCCTGAACCGCTGTTGGATCGTGGCTGGCAAACAGGGAATCCAGGCCTTCAATCTGGCGGGCGAGCAGGTCCCGGTGCCGGGGATCCCAGAGCCTGACCCGGGGTGCCTTTACGCGGCGGTGGCGGTCCTGCCGCCCGGAACCGGGCCGTGTCCGGCCGGGACGCCTAGGCTGGTGTACAGCGAGGCCCTGGCCCAAGGCCCCGTTGCCGCCCGGGTCTTCGCCCTGGGGATCGACGGGGTCCGGCGGGAGTTGCCGTTGCCCGAAACGGAGCAACCGGCAGCCGTGCCCGTGGTGCGGGACCTGGCCCTGGACCGGGCGGGCAACGTCTTTGTGGTCTTCGACGGCGATCGGGCGATATGGAGGATCGATCTGGTCGGCCAGATCACCCGCCACGCCTGGGTCCCGGCCGGCGCGCCCCCCGAGGGTCCGGCCCCGGGAATCCTGGCCATCACCCTGGATCCGGCCACCGGGGATCTGTATGTGGGGGACCAGGCCGGCGTCCAGCGGGTGAGCCCCGCCGGGGCCGTGACCACCCTGCTGGGGGGAGTCCCCGTCCAGCCCTCATCCCGGCGCAGGGGTCGCCGGTCGGGGGCGGGCACGGCCCGTCCGTTCCGTGCTTCCCACCTGGCGCTGCATGGCCGGGAACTCCTCATCCTCGATGACTGCCGCCATGAGCTTCAGGCGTTCCATCTGCACAGCCGGCGCCTGATGACCCTGCTGGGCGGTGCCGGCGACCATGGGCGAGCTCCCACCCGGCTGGGTCCAATCCATGCGCTTCATCCCGAACTCCCGGTGGACCCCTGCGCCGTGCTCGGCGAAACCGGCCCCTTGGCCAGCAACCAGGAAGGGTTGTGCCTTCTGGCGGCGGGCGACGGGTTCGCCGCGCTGGAGCTGCCCCGGGGTCCGCTCACCGGGGTCCTGGATCTCCCCGAAGCCGAAGGCCTGGCTCGCGCACCCGGGCCAGGCCCGTCCTCCTCGGCCGCCCGCCCCCATTCCCGGAAGGAGACGAGCCTGAGCATGGCGCCAGCGAGGGTTCCCAACCGCCAAGCCAACCTGGAGCGATTCAGGAGAATCCAGCTGGGGATCCGCGAGTACAAAAAGCAGCAGCGGCTATCGAGAAAACATGAAGCCATGGAAAAGCAGGAAGAGGCAACCCTGCGTGCCCAACTGGAAACCCTGCAAAGGCAGCACCCCGCGCCGCGCGCCCCTGGCCGGGCCGGAGCGAATCCCGGGCTGACCCGGAAGGGCCTGTTCGGTATGACCCTGCTGGGACTCGGAGCCTTGTCCAATCCGTCCGTCCTGGGAGCTTTGGCCCAGAACGCCCATGCCAATGGCCAGACAAGCTATGGCATATCCTCTTTTCCCGACGATCATGCGACCCAGGCCACGGCCGGACTGGACCAGCTTGGCCTGGTTTGCGCCGATCCCCTGCTGGCGGGAAAAAACATCGCGCCCTGTGCCGATGACTACCGGAGCGGTGTTCTCGCCCAGATGAATGGCATCCAGGTGCAAATGGACCGCTTGTTCGTGGCGCCGGCAGCCCTTGGGGCAGGGCAGTGCCTGGCCGGAGATTCCCTGGACGATGCCCAGGCAAGGATCGCCCTGGTTCAAAGCGATGTACTGGCCGAATACGATGGCCTCACCGCCGATGCCACGGCCCTGGAATACCAATTGCTCAGGGATGGCTTTGTGCTTGAATCGGTCGGAACGGGGCTGCTCGCCGGCCAGGCCGGGGCCCTTGCCGCCGGCGAACCTGCGACCGGATTCGCCGCGATTCCGGCCTTCACCCTGGGTATCGTGGGCAATGGACTCATTGGCGGCGCCTTCGGCATCGAGGGGATCGGTACGACTTTCGGCAAGGCGTCCGGCCTGACGGTCGCCTACAAGGCGAAATACCAACGGTGGGCCAACAGCCAGAACCAGGCCATTCTGAGCCATTGCACTGGAGTGGCGCCCAGGCCCCCAAGTCCGGTGTCCGCCCCCTCCCCCGGTGCGGGATCCGCCTCCGCCCCAGGGGCCGAGTCACCCCAACCCGCGCTGGCGGACGCCTTGCAGAAGCTGTCGGCGGGATGCGCCCTTTCCGAGCAGCATGACCTGGACCTCCCCGTGTGCAGTCCGGAGTCCCTGGCGGAATTCAGCGCCCGGAACGGGACCATCGCCCTCCTCCATAAAAACATCGCCTGCCTTTCCAGCGGTCTCTTGATGGGCAAGCAAGCGCCTTGCCCCGACACGCCGTTGGCTGACGCCCGCACCCGAAGCGATACCTTCGCCTATTTCAGCGAATTCTATGGTGAGGTTTTCGCGGCCGCCTACGATGCGTTCACCTTCGCCAATGGCTTGTTCGTGGGCTCCGAGGGCCTGGTCATCGCCGGGAATGCGGCCATGATGTCCGGCAACGCTTCGGCGGCGGCGGCATTGGTCGCCGGGGGCCAAGGCCTGGCCGCTATCGGCGACGGCCTCTTCGCCGACGGCTATGACTTGCTGCGGATCGGCGCCCTGTCCCAACGGTGGGTGGCGGATGTCACCCTGGCGTTCAATGCCCATAGCAGGACTCACCTGGATGCGAACCGGTCCCGGGCCTCGGGGACCGGGGCGGGAACGGGGCCATCGGCTTCAATGACCGGTGGCCCAGGTCCTGGCGAGGCGTCCGCGATGGCCGGAAACGCCACCCCGAGCCCGGTGGCTGACCCGCCGGCGGCCACAGCCTCGGAATCCGGTCCGGGCGGAGGGCCGGCCGCCACCGGGATCGTGGTTCCGGTCCCTGCCCCGGCGCCGTTGGAACCCAGTGTGAGTTCGGCCACCAGAGCCCGCCCGCTCGGGTTCCTCCCGTACTAGCGCCACTGGGGCGTCTGTGTCCCGGCCCGGCCGTGCCCGCCGGCGGCCCCTTGGGCGCGATCCGTCCATGGGTGGTTCGCGCCGACCCAGACCGTCTCCGGGGGGATGCGCCGCCCCAGGGGAGCCAGGGTAATCACCCTTTGGATGGTGCTTGCCGCCCGGATGCTCCGGGAAGGCCAGGACCCGGACCCCGCAGCCGGTCGAACCGGGTATAATGGGACAGCGTTTGTACCTAATTATTTTAATTAATTAACGTTAGGTGTTCGATCCCATACGTCGGCTCCTTCGTCATCAGCCTTCTTCCGGAGCCCGAAACCATGCTGGTCGTTGCCCTGATGCTCGCGTCCATGGCCTGCTGGATCACCGCCGGCCTGCTCGGCCTGCTGGCGGACCAGGACCGGTTTCCCATGGCGCTGGGGCTCCTGGGGTCGGTGCTGGCCATGGCCGGTGCCCTGAGCGTGCTGCTGGGGGGGCCGGCCGCCATCCTCAGCTTCCGGTTCTGGGGGGTGTGGGCATCCCTGGAAGTGGACGCCCTGTCCGCCGCCTTCCTGCTGCCGCTGCACCTGGTGGCCGGGCTCGGGATCATCTACGGCAAGACCTACTGGCCCCTGGATGCGCCCAAGGGCACCGGCCGCTGGGTGCGCGGCGGCTTCGCGGTACTGACCGCGGCCATGACCCTGGTGTTCACCGCCCGCCAGGGGGTGCTGTTCCTGGTGGCCTGGGAGGTCATGGCCATGTCGGCGATGCTGCTGATGGCCACCGAGCACGAACGCCCCGAGGTGATGCGCGGCACCTGGGTCTACCTGGCCTGCACCCACGTGGGCACGGTGCTGCTGACCCTCATGGTGATCCTGCTGGCCCAGCGGCTGGGCGGCTACGGCTGGTTCCCCACCAGCCCATTCCCCCAGCGGGTCCCGGACTGGGTGATCCTGGCCCTGGCCCTGGCCGGCTTCGGCTTCAAGGCGGGCCTGGTGCCGCTGCACTTCTGGCTGCCCTCGGCCCACGCCGGATCCCCCAGCCACGTCTCCGCCATCCTGTCCGCGGTCATGCTCAAGGCCGGCGTGTACGGCGTCCTGCGGGTGTCCGGCCTGCTGCCTCCGGTGCCCCACCTGGGGGCGGCGGTCATGGGCCTGGGCGCCGTCACCGCCCTGTACGGGGTCGGTTGCGCCCTGGCCCAGCGGGACTACAAGCGCCTGCTGGCCTATTCCAGCGTCGAGAACATCGGCATCATCTTCATGGGCATCGGCCTGGGCTGGACCGGCCGTTCGCTGCATAACCCCTGGATCACCGCCCTGGGGTTCGGTTCGGCCATCTTCCACGTTTGGAACCACGCCACCTTCAAGAGCCTGTTGTTCTTCGGCGCGGGGTCGGTGCTCCACGCCACCGGCACCCGGGACATGGAACGTTTGGGCGGGCTGGCCTCCCGCATGCCCCGCACCGCCATGGCCCTGTTCCCGGCGGTGCTCGCGGTTTCGGCGCTGCCTCCGTTCAACGGCTTCGTCAGCGAGTGGCTCCTGTACCGGGGCTTGTTCGCCGCCATCCTGGGCGGAGGCTCCTGGTCCGAGGGCCTGGCCCTCACCGCCCTGGCGGTCACCGGCGGCCTGGCCGGGGTGGCGTTCGCCAAGTTCTTCGGCTTCGTCTTCCTGGGCATCGCCCGCAGCCCCGAGGCCGAGCAGGCCCATGACCCCGGACCGCTGATGGAACTGCCCATGGCGGCCCTGGCCTGCCTGTGCCTCGCCCTCAGCGTGGGCAGCGTGCTGCTCCTGCCGCTCCTGGACCGGGTGCTGGGGGTCCTGGCCCCGGGCGACGCGCCTCTGCTCGCGCTCGGTCTGGGCCGGAACCTGTCGGTCCTGGCCGGGCTTTCGGTCCTGCTGCTGACCCTGGGCACGGGCGCCCTGGTCTGGGTCCGCCGTTCGGATCCCTCCGCCGCCCCTGCCCCGGGCACCTGGGACTGCGGCTATGCCCGGCCCACCGCCCGGATGCAATACAGCGCCAGCTCGTTCGCCGACGGCTGGGGCGAAGTCGTGCCGGGTCTGCGCAGCCGGATTCGCCGGATCAGGACCTTGTTTCCCCGGGCCATCGGTTTCCATTCCCAGTTCCAGGACGTGATCGGGGAGGGGGTCGTGGCCCCCCGCACCGACCGCCTGGCCCTGCGCCTGCTGCGCTACCGCCGGCTGCAGCAGGGCCAGTTGCCCATGTACCTCCTGTACATCCTCATCACCCTGGTGGTGGTGTTCCTCTGGGTGATCATCCGCCCCAGGCTGCTGGGATGATCCTCTTCGGCCTCTGCGCCTTCCTGGTGGCAAGTTCCGGCGTGCCGGGGCTGTTCCTGCGCACCCGGGGCGGCCTGGCCGCGGCCTGGCTCATGGGCCTGGGCGCCCTTGCGGGGCTGGCCGCCGCCGCCAGGGCGCTGTTCGCTGGCGGCCCCAGCCTGGCCCTGCTCCATACCCCCCTGGGAACCCAGGGCTACCTGCGCCTGGACGCCGTCGGCGCCTTCTTCCTGGTGCCGGTGCTGGTACTTCCCGCCTGCGGCTCGATCTTCGCCCTGGGCTACTGGGACGACCGCCATGAAAGCGCCCGCCGGCTGCGGCTGCTGTTCGGGATCACCACCGGCTTCCTGGTGCTGCTGGTGGCCGCGGCCCACGCCCTCACCTTCCTCCTGGCCTGGGAAGGCATGGCGGTCACGGCCTACCTGCTGGTGATGGCCGAGGACCGGGAACCGGTGACCCAGAAGGCCGGCTGGATCTACCTGGCCTGCACCCATTCCGGCACCCTGTGCCTGTCCGCCGCCTTCGCCCTGGCGGCTTCGGCCACCGGCGGCTTCCTGTTCACCCCGCTGCCCATGGGTTTCGCCGCGACCTCCCGGGGCACCGCCACCTTCCTGCTGTTCCTGGCCGGCTTCGGCCTGAAGGCGGGGATCTTCCCCCTGCACTTCTGGCTGCCCGGGGCCCATGCCGCCGCCCCGAGCCACGTATCGTCGCTCATGTCGGGAATCCTCATCAAGATGGGGATCCTCGGCCTGATCCGCGTGCTCTGCCTGGTGCCGGATCCGCCCCGTTGGTGGGGCGCCCTGGTGCTGGTCCTGGGCGCGGTCTCGGGCCTCCTGGGGGTCGCCTTCGCCCTGGCCCAGCACGACCTCAAGCGCCTGCTGGCCTATCATTCCATCGAGAACATCGGCATCATCCTGCTGGGTCTGGGCCTGGGCACCCTGGGCAAGAGCACCGGACACCCGGCGCTCCAGGCCCTGGGCTACGCCGGGGCACTGCTGCACGTGCTCAACCACAGCCTGTTCAAGGGCCTTCTGTTCCTGGGCGCCGGCGCCGTGGTCCACGCCACCGGCAGCCGGGACCTGGAGCGGATGGGCGGGCTCGCCCGGACCATGCCGGTCACCGCCGCGGCCTTCCTGGCCGGTTCCTGGGCCATCTGCGGGCTGCCGCCGCTCAACGGCTTCGTCAGCGAATGGCTGATCTACCTGGCCGCCTTCCGGGGTCTGGCTTTTCCGAGCTCCAGCTGGTCGGTGCTGGCCATCGCCGCCCTGGCCACCATCGGGGCCCTGGCGGCGGCCTGTTTCGCCAAGGTGTTCGGGGTGGTGTTCCTGGGCCAGCCCAGGTCGCCGGAGGCCGCCTCGGCCGCCGAGCCGCCCCGGGCCATGCGATTGCCGATGACGATCCTGGCCTGGGCCTGCTGCGCCATCGGGGTGGCCCCGGTTCTGGTCGCCCCGGCCCTGGCCCGGGCCGCCGGGGCCGCGGCCGGCCTGGCCGGACCGGTGGACCTGGGCGGCATGGCCCACCTGACCACGCTGTCGTTCATCGCCCTGCCCATGCTGACGGCCGCGGCGCTGATCTGGGTCTGGTGCCGCAAGGGCCCGGCCGCCCGCACCGGCCTGCCCACCTGGGACTGCGGTTTCACCGCCGCCGGGCCGAGGGTCCAGTACACCGCCTCCAGCTTCGCCGATGGCCTGGTGTCCGCCCAGCGCTTCGTGCTCTGGCCCAAGGTGCACTGGCGCCGGATCGTCGCCCTGTTCCCGTCCCAACGCGGCTACCGCTCGGAGGTGCCGGACCCGGTGCTGGACCGTTGCGCCGGCCCCGGCCTGGCCCGGACCGCCCGCGGCCTGACCGGCCTGCACTTCCTCCAGGGCGGGCAGCTTCCGCTCTATCTCCTATACATCCTCATCACCCTTGTGGCGCTCCTCGTCTGGATGGTGGCCTGAACCATGTCCGATTCCACCCTTGTCCAATCCCTCCACATCCTGCTGCACATCCTCACGGCGGTGCTGCTGCCGCCGCTGATCCCGGGCCTGATCAACAAGGTCAAGGCCCTGATGGCCGGCCGGACCGGGCCGCCTTTGCTTCAGCTCTATTACGATCTGGCCAAGCTGGCCCGCAAGCAGGCCGTGTTCAGCCGCACCACCACCTGGGTATTCCTGGCCGGGCCGGTGGCGGTGGTGGCCGCGGGTCTGGTGGCCTCGCTGCTGGTGCCGTTCGGCCATGCCCCCGCCCCGATCCACTTCCAGGGCGACATGATCCTGTTCGCCTACCTGTTCGGCGTGGCCCGCTTCGCCACCGTGCTTTCGGCCCTGGACACCGGGTCGAGCTTCGAAGGCATGGGAGCTGCCAGGGAGGTGACCTTCTCGGTGCTGACCGAACCCGCCCTGTTCCTGGGCTTCGCCGCCCTGGTCAAGGTCTCCGGCAGCCTATCCCTTTCGGGCATGCTGGCCTCCCCGGGCTTCGCCATCTCCCGGGCCACCGGCCCGCTGATCCTGGTGCTGGCCGGCTGGGGGATGGTGTTCCTCACCGAGAATTCCCGGATCCCGGTGGACGACCCCAACACCCACCTGGAACTGACCATGATCCACGAGGTCATGGTGCTGGACCATTCCGGCCGGCCGCTGGCGCTGGTGCTGTACGGGGCCAGCCTCAAGCTGCTGGTGCTGGGGGCGCTGATCGTCGGCCCCCTGCTGCCCAGGACCAGCCATCCCTGGCTTGACTGGGCCGGGTTCTACGCCGGCATGGCGGTCCTGGCATTGGCGGTCGGCCTGGTGGAGAGCGCCACCGCGCGGTTCCGCATGAACCGGGTGCCCCAGTTCCTGGTGGCCGGCCTCCTGGCCACGGCCTTCGCCTTCTTCCTGCTCCAGGCTTAGGGGACATCATGCTGAGCGACATCCTCATCGCCCTGATCGTGCTCACCAACTTCACCCTGGTGGCCACCAGCCGGATCAACAAGGCGATCCAGGTGGCGGTGATCCAGGGCGTGCTGCTGGGCCTGCTGCCCATCGCCATGGGCCTGTGGCGCCATCCGCACATCGTGCTCATGGTGGTCGCGGCGATCACCGTGAAGGGCTGGCTGATCCCCTACCTGTTCCGCCGGGCCACCCGCAAGCTCAAGATCCACCGGGAGGTCTCCCCCTACATCGGCTTCACCGCCTCCCTGGTGCTGTGCGCCCTGGGCACCGGCCTGGGCCTGCTCCTGGCCAACAGCCTGCCCCTGGCCCCGGGCAGCCGGTTCGCCCTGTTCGTGCCGGCCTCCCTGTCGACCCTGCTCACCGGCTTCCTCCTGCTCATCACCCGCAAGAAGGCCCTGATGCAGGTGGTGGGCTACCTGGTGCTGGAGAACGGCATCTACCTGTTCGGGCTGATGCTGGTGGAGGAGATGCCGGTGCTGGTGGAAACCGGGATCCTGCTGGACCTGTTCGTGGGCATCTTCGTCATGGGCATCGTCATCAACCACATCACCGTCGCCTTCGACTCCATGGACACCCGGCATCTGGCCGAGCTTAAGGACTGATCACATGGTCTGGTTCCTCATCGCCCTCCCGCTCCTGGCCGCCGCCCTGGCCTTCCTCAGCCCGAGCTCCCGGTTCCGGGCGCGGCTGCTGCCGGCGGTGGGAGCGCTGCACCTGGCCTGCGTGCTGTTCGCCCTGCGCGGCTGGGACATCGTGCCGGCCGACGCCTGGCTGGGACTGGACGCCCTGGGCGGCTGGACCCTGCTGGTGGTCAGCGTGCTGTTCTGCTTCTGCGCGTTCTACGCCCCGGCCTACCTGGCGCTCCGGCCCGACCGGGACAACCGGGTGTTCGTCACCAGCTTCCTCAGCTTCCTCGGTCTGGCTTCCCTGCTGGCCGAGGCGCGCCACCCGGGTCTGGTCTGGGTGGCCATGGAGACCACCACCCTGGCCACCGCGCCCCTGATCTATTTCAACCGCAACCGGCGTTCGCTCGAAGCCACCTGGAAGTACCTGATCATCGGTTCGGTGGGTATCGCCCTGGCCCTGCTGGGCACCTTGTTCCTGGCCTACTCGGCGCACATGGGCGGGCTGCAGGAGCCGCTGTTCTTCACCAGCCTGACCCAGGGCGCCTCCCGGTTGTCCCGGCCCTGGCTGAGGGCCGGCTTCGTGCTCTCCCTGGTCGGCTATGGCACCAAGATGGGCCTGGCCCCCCTGCACACCTGGAAGCCGGACGCCTACGGCGAATCCCCGGGGGTCATCGGCGCCCTCCTGGCCGGGGGCGTGACCAGCTGCGCCTTTCTGGCCCTGCTGCGGATCTTCGCCATCGTCGCGGCGGCCGGGGAGATCCAGTTCGCCCGGGAGCTGATGGTGGGCATGGGGCTGCTGTCCATGGTCTGGGCGGCGGTGTTCATGGTGCGCCAGCTGGACATCCGGCGCCTCCTGGCCTATTCCAGCGTCGAGCACATGGGGATTCTCGCCTTCGGCATCGGCATCGGCGGCAGGGCCGCCCGGTTCGCCCTGTTCCACCTGGCCGCCAATGCCCTGGTCAAGGGGGTCCTGTTCATGTCGGCCGGCAACATCAACCGCAGCTACGCCAGCAAGCGGCTGCCCTACGTCACCGGCGCCATCCGGCGCACCCCGGTGTCGGGCTGGCTGTTCTTCCTGGGCTTCCTGGCCATCACCGGAACCCCGCCGTTCGCCCCGTTCATCAGCGAGTTCAACATCGCCGCCACCGCTTTGACCCCGCCCTACCTGTGGACCGGGGTGGCCTTCCTGGTGCTGCTGGGCGGGATCTTCCTGGCCATGAGCGACACCGTGCTCAAGGTGGTGTTCGGCACCCCCCCGCCCGACCGGGTGCGCACCCCGTACCGGGACACCGCCGCCACCACCGCCCCGCTGGTGATCGCCCTGCTGCTGACCGTGGTCCTGTGCCTGTGGCTGCCGGCGCCCCTGGACCATATGATCCGCAGCGCCGCCAATCTGGTGGAGGGCCAGCCATGAACGACGCCTTGTTCGCCCCCATGCGCAACGGCCAGGCGCTGCCCCTGGCCCAGGTGCCGGACCTCACCCTGGCCGAATTCCGCGCCTCGGTCATCCAGGGCGTGCGCTCGGGCAAGCGTTTGGCCTGCCTGTGCGCCGACCAGGAACTGAACCTGTACGCCGTGCTGGCCTCGGACAGCGAAGGCCTGCTCTGGGCCGGGCGCACCCGTCTGGCCCAGCCGAGCTACCCGGCCCTCACTCCGGAATGCGCCCAGGCCCACCTGTTCGAGCGGGAACTGGCCGAACAGTTCGGCATCAGGCCCGAAGGCCATCCCTGGTTCAAGCCGGTGCGCTTCCACCCGTCCTGGGTTCCGGGCCGGGACGCCTGGGGCCGGACCGGCCCGATCGACCCCGGGGTGCTGGACTTCTACCAGGTCAAGGGCGAGGAGGTCCACGAAGTGGCGGTGGGCCCGGTCCACGCCGGGGTGATCGAACCGGGCCATTTCCGGTTCCAGTGCCACGGCGAGACCGTGTTCCACCTGGAGATCGCCCTGGGCTTCCAGCACCGGGGCGTGGAACGGGCCCTGGTGGGCGGCCCCCACCCCCTGAGCCTGAAGCACGCGGAAACCGTGGCCGGGGACAGCACCATCGCCCATGGCTGGGCCTACTGCCGGGCCCTGGAGGCCCTGGCCGGGGTGACCGTGCCGGCGCGGACCGACCGGGTCCGGGGCGTGGCCCTGGAACTGGAGCGGGCCGCCAATCACACCGGGGACCTGGGGGCCATGGCCGGGGACGTGGGCTTCCTGCCCACCTCATCGTTCTGCGGCCGCATCCGCGGCGACTGGCTGAATATGACCGCCGAGCTCTGCGGCAGCCGCCTGGGCCGGGATCTGCTGCGCCCGGGCGGGCTGCGCATGGACCTGGACTCCAGCCGGGCCCGGCTGCTGGCCGACCGGCTGGTGCGCGCCTGGGCCGACACCCGGGACGCGGTGGAACTGCTATGGGGCGCCGCCTCGGTGCTGAACCGGTTCGAGGCCGCGGGCGAAGTGGATCCCATCCAGGCCCGGGAGATCGGCCTGGTGGGCGTTCCGGCCCGGGCCTGCGGCCTGGACCTGGATGTGCGCCGGGACCATGGGTTCGGCCCCTACGCCGCCCATCCGGTCGCCATCAGCCTGGCCGAGAGCGGCAACATCCATTCCCGGGCCTGGGTGCGCTGGCTGGAACTGGGGGAAAGCCAGAGCTTCCTGCGCTCGGCGCTGGAGTCCCTGACCTGGAGCGAACCGGACCCGCGGCCCGGCCCCCTGCCCCCGCTGGCTGCGGACAGCTTCTGCGTCTCCATGGTGGAAGGCTGGCGGGGCGAGGTGTTCCACCTGGCCATCACCGGCGCCGACGGCCGGTTCAGCCGGTACAAGATCGTGGATCCCTCCTTCCACAACTGGTTCGGCCTGGCCCTGGCCCTCCGGGGGCAGCTGGTCTCGGATTTCCCCCTGTGCAACAAGAGCTTCAACCTCTCCTATTGCGGGCATGACCTATGATCCACATCCTGTTGTCCCGCTGGCGCCAAGGCCACCGCACCATGGCCTACCCCAAGACCCTGCCGGCCCTGCCGGACCGGTTCCGGGGCCGGCCCGAATTCCGCCCCTCCGCCTGCCCCGGGGGCTGCAAGGCCTGCGCCGACGCCTGCCCCACCTCGGCCATTGTCATCGGCCCCAACGGCCCCGGGATCGATCTGGGCAAGTGCCTGTTCTGCCCGGACTGCACCGAAGCCTGCCCGGAAGCGGCCATCCGCTTCACCGGCGACCATCGCCTGGCGGTGGGGGACCGGGCGGATCTGCTGCTGGAACCCGGCAGCCAGCTCAAGCGGGCCGAGGCCATGGGCAAGGAATTGATGCGGGTGCTGGGCCGCTCCCTCAAGCTGCGGGTGGTGAGCGCCGGCGGCTGCAATGGCTGCGAGGTGGACGTGAATGTGCTGGGCACCCTGGCCTGGGACCTGGGCCGGTTTGGCATCCAGTTCGTGGCCTCGCCCAGGCATGCGGACGGCATGGTGCTCTGCGGCCCGGTGACCACCAACATGGCCCTGGCCGTGCGCAAGACCTACGACGCCATTCCGGCGCCCAAGATCGTCATCGCCGTGGGCGCCTGCGCCATCGCCGGCGGTCCCTACCTGCACCAGGAGGAACAGCTGGGCGGCGCGGTGGCGGCCGGCATCCCGGTGGACCTGTTCATCCCCGGCTGCCCGCCCCACCCCTTGACCATCCTGGATGGACTGCTCCGGCTGCTGGGCCGGATCCAGGGCGACTGAAGCTCGCACTGAGGGGGCGCCCGGGTCCCCACCCCGCAGGTTACTTAGCACCGGTCCAGTTTCGCTTCCAGGCGGCCGAGCTGCTCGGTGGAGATGACCGGGCCCCGGGTCCGGTGGCACGCGCCGAGGAAGCAAAGGGCCGGAATGAAAGCGAGCGGCAGCATTCGGCGGAACATGGGCTCTCCGTACCGACGGAAGT
>Ga0302193_10000919_pt1 | contig 25536 bp, 23 predicted proteins | sample II_Bog_E3_3_FD_200228 | JGI IMG/M metagenome (GOLD analysis project Ga0302193, IMG submission 200228) | Peat permafrost microbial communities from Stordalen Mire near Abisko, Sweden - II_Bog_E3_3 | ecosystem: Environmental > Terrestrial > Soil > Wetlands > Peat | place: Sweden: Abisko...
AAGCCACAACCCACCAATGATCGACGGACCCCCCGTCAAGGGTGCAGGATGTTACGGAGGTATGGTGTCCACCCGGACACCGCGATTCCCCGCCGATTCTCCCGGCGAGAAAGCGAAGTGTCCACAAATCATTTGGACACTCACCATCCCCAACAAATACGGGCAGAAACGCGCGAAAGATTGACATAACAGAACAAGCGATTTTCCTGCTGGTGGGGAGTTTTGCGCGCAGGATGAGGGAAAAGGGTGAGAATGGCGAGATTTGAACCGAGCGGGGCGCGCTGAACGGATACTGATAAAGATCTCGAAGCAAGAGGCGAAAGTCCCAGCCGAACTGGAAGTCAGTGTGTCCCAGGTCTGAAAGCCGAGACCTGGGACACCCAAATGTTCGAGCCTTGGAGAGTTAGAGCGCCGATTCGCCCCGTTCGTCGTTGCGGATGCGGATGGCGTCTTCGATTTTGCTGACGAAGATTTTTCCATCGCCGATGCGACCGGTTCGGGCCGCTCCGATGATGGCCTGGACGGCTTTTTCCCGCAACTCGTCGGGGACGACCAGTTCGATCTTCACTTTGGGAAGGAGGTCGACGGTGTATTCCCGGCCGCGGTAGAACTCGGTGTGGCCCTTTTGGCGGCCATGGCCGCGGGCCTCAAGAATGGTCATGCCTTCGATGCCTGCTTCAAGCAGCGCATCTTTCACGGCATCCAGCTTGGACGGCTGGAGAATCGCTTCAATTTTGAGCATATTGAAAATGCCTCGTTTGACAGCGTAACAGGCGCAACGGACAATTGGGCGCTGGACGCGTTGTGTTTTCAGTGAAAATTGTCTACTGCGAGTCAATAGGCGCAGGTGGATCCTATTGCTGCATCAGGAGTTCAGGTCGTAGCCTTCCTCATTGTGCTGGGACAAATCAAGGCCGGCAGCTTCCTGTTCGGGGGAAAGCCGGAGTCCCATGGTCTTGTGCACGACAAAGAGCAGGACCAGGGTTCCGACAATGGAAATGCTCCAGGCGATGCCCACCCCGGCGAGTTGGTTGAGCACCTGGCCCCAATGCCCATCCATGGCGCCGGTCGGAACATCTTTTCCGAAAATTGGGTTGATGAGCCGGGTGGCGAATAATCCGGTGAGCAGAGCGCCGAGAGTGCCGCCTGCTCCGTGCACGCCAAATGCGTCCAGCGAGTCGTCGTAGCCGAAGAGGTTTTTGACGACGAAGACCATCAGGAAGCAGAAGAGGCCGGCGGCGAATCCGACGGCCAGCGCGGACATGGGTTGCACAAAGCCGGAGGCGGGGGTGATGGCGACCAGGCCGGCTACAGCGCCGGAGATGGCTCCGAGAGCGGTGGGCTTCCCGTTGTGAATCCACTCGGCGATGGACCAGCCGATGGCCGCGGCCGCCGCGGCGAAGTGAGTGTTGACGAAGGCGCTGGTCGCCAGAGAACTTGCACCGAGAGCGCTGCCTGCGTTGAAGCCGAACCAGCCGAACCAGAGCAGGCAGGCTCCGATGAAGCTGAGCACCATGGAATGCGGTGGCATGCTGGTGTGCGGGTAGCCGACGCGTTTGCCCAGGTAAAGGCAGGTAACCAGAGCGGAGACGCCTGAGGTGACATGGACCACCGTGCCTCCGGCGAAGTCGAGTGAAGGAAAATGCCCGCCCGTCGAATTGAGAAACCCGCCCGCACCCCAGACCATGTGCGCCATGGGGCTGTAGACAAGCAGGGACCATGCTGACAGAAACACGGCCATCGAGCTGAATTTTACGCGTTCGGCAAATGCGCCCGTGATGAGTGCCGGCGTAATGACGGCGAACATCAACTGGTAGATCATGTACGTCTGCTCGGGGATGGTGGGCGCATAATCTGGGTTGGGTGCCAGGCCCACTCCGCGCAAAAACGCATGCTGAAATCCGCCGATGAAGCTGTTGCCTTGGCTGAAGGCCAGGGAATAGCCCACCACGGCCCAAAGAACCGTGATCAGAGCCATCATGGCAAAACTTTGCATCATGGTGCCGAGGATATTTTTGCGGCGGACCAATCCCCCGTAGAAAAGGGCCAGGCCGGGGCCGGTCATGAGCAGCACCAGGGCTGAGGAAACCAGCATCCAGGCGTTGTCTCCGGCAGACTGCGCATTCTGGACGGCCTGCTGAAGAGCATGGATCTGCGCCTGTGTGGCCGGAGCAGAGGCGGTGGGGTCAGCGGCGTAGGGCTGGGTAAGGGCGACGGCGGGCCAGACCAGGACTGCGAGCAAAAGAAAAAAACGAAGACTGCGACTGAGCATGAGACTTTTCGCTCCAGAAAAAAGCGTCCACGAATGAATTGCGGACGAGTGTCAGTTCAAGACATTTGGCCTTCTGCGCGGATCTGCCGCCGCACACAGGAATGCCGTGGCCGATGAGGCCGGGGGGCAGAGGTGGAGGCTGCGTCGCTGAAGCTTACACACGATTTTCATCAATGAAGCTCGATAGCGCAAGTTTTCGGCGGGAATGCTGCAGGGCAAACGCATTTGGAAGCACAAGCTCTTGACCTTGCGAGGGAGATGCTTTTGCGGGTCGAATCGGGGTGGAAAACAGAGCGCCTTGGGATGGTTTGGGTACGGGAATTTCGACGTGCGAAAAGTGCCATTTTTTGCTCCAAAGTGCCAGTTTCGATGGTGTTTTTGGTGTTTTTTTGCCTGAAAATGGGGGTTTGTGTTTACCGATAGGTAAACAGGCGGTTTTTGTAACTCATTGAATCGGTATCAGTTAAGCGGATTCTACCTTCGATTTTTTGACGAAATCGAGGGGGGAGGGGTGGGGTCTCAGCGTTTTTGGGGGTTTGAAGGCCGGAAAAACAGGGGCAAAGGCGGGGCGATGGAATTGGCGAGGGCGAGGGTGCGGGTTGCGTTTTGCTGGACGATTTTGGCATGCGAAACACCTCTACTAGGATTGTGCGCCAAAAGGGGGTAATTGCCTGCAAGTATGGCATGGGTGGAAGTTGTTGGAGTTAAGTAGGTTAGTCAAAGTCAGTCGGGGGAGGGGCTTGCTTTTTTTTGACGGGGTATGGGGAATCGGGTTGCAGGCCTGCCGGAAGGCACATTCAGTGGTTGGATCGATTTTCAAAATGCATTTGCCCTGCTTTTGCAGTGGTGTCTTTTTACATGGCAAGGCCGTCATGATTTGATTGTGCTCCTTCCGGCGAAATAAACTGCCAATCCGGAAAAGAGATTTTGGGACGACCTGGATGGGTCAGATTGCCGACATGTCTTCCCCTCGGGCTTCTCGTCCCAGGAGAGCCAGGGCGGCGAGGGTGAGGGCTACCGCGACGACGGTGATGGCGAGGACGAGCGGGTAATTACCCCAGCGTTCGGCGGCGAGTGCCTGGGCTTTGCCATTCCAAGAGGTGACGAGGCCGCCGAGTTGGTAGGCGAGACCTGGGGCAGTGGCGCGGACGGGGGCCGGGGAGAGTTCCGTGAGGTAGGCGGGGACCACTCCCCAGGCACCCTGGACCATGAACTGCATGAGCACCGCGCCGGCGCCGAGCATGACGGCGGAGTGACCATAGGCCCAGAGCGGGATTACGGGAATGGAAAGCAGGGCGGCGGTGACGATGGCGCGCTTTCGACCCCACTTTTCTGAGAGAGTTCCGAAGACAAAACCGCCGAGGATGGAGCCGATGCCGTAGAGGATTCCGATGGCGCCAACGGTGGCAGGCTTGAGCTTGGCGTAGGTGGTGAGGAAGGTTGGGTAGACGTCCTGGGTGCCGTGGGAGAAGCTCATGAAGGCGGTCATAAGGAGGACGAGGAAGAGGAAAGTGGGGAGGAATTTGAGCAGGAGTGCGTTACCGCCGGAGGCATGTGTTGGGTCTGCGCGGCGGGCGGCTCTTTTGTTGGCTGCGGCAAGCCAGACGGGGGACTCTGCTACGCGGGCCTGGACATAGAAGACGAGCAGCGCCGGGACTGAGCCTAGGATGAAGAGGCCTCGCCAGCCAATGCCGGGGACATGGAATCCGGCGAGGGCAAAGCCACTGAAGAAGAGTGCGAAGGCTCCGGAAGCGAGGATGGAGCCCATGGCATAGCCTTCCTGGAGGATTCCGGAGAAGGTGCCGCGGCCTTCTTTGGGGAGGGTTTCAAAGACCAGGGCGGCGCCGACTCCCCACTCTCCGCCCATGGCGAGGCCGAAGAGTGCGCGAAGGACGAGCAGCGCGGTGAGCGACGGGGCAAAGGCGCAGGCCAGTTCAATGACGGAGAAGCTGAGGATGTTGACCATGAGAACCGGTCGGCGGCCGTAGCGATCGGCCAGCATGCCGAACAGCAGCGCGCCGACGGGACGGAAGGCCTGGGTGAGGAAGACTGCGCCGAGAACCGCGGAGGGCTTGGTGTGGAACTGCTGGGCGATGGCCGGGACGCAGAAGATGAGGATGAAGAAGTCGAGCGAGTCCATGGTCCAGCCGAGGAAGGCGGCCAGGAAAGTGTGGCGCTGGGCCCCGGTAAGCCGGCGGAAGTTCTTGAGGACGGACGTGAAGTGGCCGCCGAGCGACTGAGATGAGGACATAGCGGGGAGGATAACAGACCGAAATAAGAAAACACTACTGACAATACGTTGTCAGCAGCACAAGTGGAAGATGGATGCATGAACAAGACAGTCAGCTGGTTTGAAATTCCCGTCATCGACCTGAATCGCGCGGCAAGATTCTACGAGCGGATTCTAGCCTTAACCCTCAACCGCGGCGACATGGGCACAACATCGCTCGCCGTATTTCCCTACGATCGCGAACATGCAACCGGCGGCACTCTTATTTACGGGCCGGGCCTTCTGCCATCGGCGGACGGAGCTGTGGTTTACCTCAATGCAGGAGAGTCGCTGGACGCGGTGCTGGAGCGAGTGAAGCCGGCGGGCGGGGCGATTCTGGTGGCGCGCACCGAACTGCCGGCGGGGATGGGCGCCTTTGCCCATTTTGCGGACACGGAAGGCAACCGGGTGGGCCTGCACGGTTATGCCTGATAGTGTGGGTTCATGCGACGTGCAGACCGGCTATTCCAGATTGTGCAACACCTGCGGGCGCGTCGGCTCACCACGGCCGCGCGCCTTGCGGAACTTCTGGGCGTCTCAGAGCGCACCATTTACCGCGATATTCGCGACCTCTCGCTTTCGGGGATTCCGGTGCAGGGCGAGGCGGGAGTCGGCTATCGCCTTGACCGTTCTTTTGAGCTGACGGCGCTGATGTTTACTCCCGATGAAGTGGAAGCCGTGGTGGTAGGGTTGCGGATGGCAGAGGCGTTTGCCGGAGACCGGATCAGTAGCGCATCCGTGACGGCGCTGGACAAGGTGATTCTGGCGCTGCCGAAGCACCGCCGCGCTGAGGTTGAGCGGTCACAGATCTATGCGCCGGCAGTGCATGCCAACCCTGAGACTGACCCACTTCGCGAGACGTTGAACTCGGCAATTCACGATCATGCCGTGTTGCGGTTGAGTTATGAGGACGACAGCGGACGGAACAGCGAGCGGGAGGTGCAGCCCCTGGCGTTGCTGTTTTGGGGGTCGGTTTGGACGCTGGCTACCTGGTGCCGTCTGCGTAAAGGCTTTCGCAGCTTTCGGGTGGACCGGATCAGAGGATGCCTGGCAAGCGGAGAGATCTTCCAGGAGGAGCCGGGGAGGACGCTGAGCGACTTCCAGAGGGCAGTGGAGGCGCGATAGGGTGTTGCGAAGAATTCGCATTATTTGTTGCAACGAATACTTATCAGGCAGCGTCCTATAGATATGCGAGAACTTGCCCTCGGGGCAACTTGGTCGATTGCCTGTTCGCGCACCCCAGACTGGAGTCGATCCGACTCCTGACAAGCAGCTCAGCGGCCGATGGGCCCGCAAACGAAAGGAAAACAAAAAACATGAAGCGTATGGCACTGGTTACCGTCATTCTCGCCCTGGCCGCTCCGCTGGCTTTGGCACAGACATCCACCTGGAAGATCGACCCGGCTCACAGCGAAGTGGACTTCGATGTACTCCATATGAGCATTTCGCACGTTCATGGCCGTTTTGCGGTCAAGGAGGGAGCGATAGTCCTGAACGAAGCGGACATCATGAAGTCCAGCGTGCAAGTGACGATTGACTCGACGACAGTGGACACGGGGGTTTCGATGCGCGACAACGATCTGAAAAGCTCGGGATTCTTTGATGTGGCGAGCTTTCCGACGGCCACTTTTGTGAGCACCAGCGTGGCCAAGACGGCGACTGGATTGTCTGTGACTGGGAACCTGACGTTGCATGGGGTTACCAAGCCAGTGACCCTGACGGTTGAAGGGCCAACCGGGCCGACGCCTGGGATGATGGACCACAAGCCGCACGCAGGCTATTCGGCAACGACGACGGTGAACCGGGTCGATTTCGGAATCGGAACCAAGTATCCCGATGCGGCGGTTGGCGATGCCATCAAGCTTTCAATCGACCTGGAAGTTGTGAAGCAGTAGCTGAGCGTGGGAATTTGTTGCGAGTTTGCAGGGACGCGGAGTTGCAAGGGTGTCCCTGCTTTCAAACCGGCGGAAGAGAGCGCGCATGGCAAGCCTGAAAGTGGAGATTGTGCAGGAGCCCCCGTTTTCAAGCGCGGAGGAGGAGGCATTGCTGAACGTGGTGCGCACCGCCGACTGCCTGCACCGCGCGTTCCACAGAAGGACTCGTGACTGGGGCGTTACGTCGACGCAATACAACGTGCTGCGAATACTTCGCGGTGCTCAGCCAGACGGGCTGACTTGTTCTGCAATCGGGGCGCGGATGATTACCGCGGAGCCCGACATTACGCGGCTGCTTTTCAGGCTGAAGACGTTGAAGTACGTTCGCCAACAGCGCGACCGGCGTGATCGGCGGGTGGTGTGGACACAGATTTCAGAGACCGGGCTGGAGTTGCTGCGGGAGATGGAACCGGTGATTCTGAAGGCGCCGGGTGAGTTGCTGGGGCACCTGGGCAAGGGCGAACTGGCAGAGTTTATCCGGCTGCTGGAGCTGGCGCGGAGCCGCTGCGGAGACACGCTGGGGCCGGTGAGTTGCACTGGGGAGCGGAGCAGTAAGGCTGAGACTGAAGGGGTTGAAGCGGGAGCATGAAAGCGCTTCCAGCGTGGTGTGCCTAAACTGCTGGTGAAAATTGCGAGGGGACAGAAGCAGATCCTTCGGCTCACCCCCCCGAAACGAAGAACGTTCGGGGTTCCTGTTGCTCCCTATGAACAAAGGATGTGAGGCGCAGGTCTGGAGACCCGCACGACAGCCGGTCTGGAGACCGGCGCTACTCTCTGAGGTTTTGTTCAGTCTAGATGTAACTTGCGAGGCGAGTCGGGCTGCTCGGGATGACAGGCGTTTTTATGTTATGGACTTTAGGGACAGGGTACTAGTGTCCTGGGGCCAAAGTCCCGATCAGGTAAGAACATCGCTCAGGGGCTGAAGCCAGGGGATTTCATTGGCTTGATTGGCACGACTCAAGTCGTGCCCTTTCAAAAACACGACTTTTACCACTGGCTGTTATGTGCCGAGGACCTTTTGGGCGACGGATTGCTCGTCGGCGTCGGTCTGGATGATCTTGTTGTGGAGGCAGTAAAGCGCGAGTTCAAGGCGGTCAGAGACGCCGAGCTTGTCATAGATCTTGCGCAGGTAGTTTTTGATTACCTGTTCGGTGGTTCCAAGCTGGAATGCGATCTCTTTGTTACGCTTGCCCTGGGTGATGCAGGTGATGATGGCCATTTCCTTGGGGGAAAGGCGAGGCTGGGTGCGCGGACTTACCAGGGCGGCCGCTTGCGAGCGATAAGCCTCAATCACCCAATTGACGGACTGGTTGTCGATCCAGGTTTCGCCGGCGGCGATGCGGCGAACGCAGCGCACCAACAGATCAGGTGAGATGGACCGGGAGATGATGCCACGGACGCCGCGGCGATAGAGCTCGACGGTATGGTTCTCGTCCGCCTGAACCGCCTGGACGATGAGCTTGACATCTGGAGCAACTCTGAGAATCTCGGGGATCACGTTGGTGGTGCCGGCCAACATGCTTCCCTCAAGCAGGACGACATCTGTTGGATAGCGATCGACTGCGAGGCGCAGGTTTTCGATTGAATCTGCCTGTGCAACCACGCGCAGGTCATCTTCCAAGGCGAAGACCTTGCGAATGCCGACACGGTAAATGGCCTGTGAATCCGCAACGATAATGCGAACCGTCCCGGGCTTTACCGGTGCGTCAAGTGCCTCGCCGTCAGAAGAATCGTCCAAAAAATCCATAGTGATGTTTGCCGGGGCAACTGAAATCACTGTTCGGCGAATTGGTAATCGTCGATTGTGGCAGCAGCCTGGTAATGAGATTGACTCAATGAGCAGCGTACCACACGGCCCGAGCACTGAACCAGCACATCATGAGAGGTGCCAAGCACTTCCCCCGGCATTCGGAGGGAAAAGCGGATGTCCTGGCCTGCCGGGAGGGCCTGGTCAAGGGAGAAGAGGACGCCACTGGCGGAAATATTGCGGGAGAGAGCCGGGACGTTGCCGTTGCTGGTGGCCAACAGAACCGGCAGCGCCAGTGGAAACCGAACGGCGCATCGAACTTCCTGGTGCGCTTGACCACCATCGAGGGAATCGGACGGGGGCGAGTTTCCCGTCTTTAAAGCGTTCATTGGCAGCATCCAGAGCCCAGATGGGCCGCGATTGAAACTGTATACCCGCAAGGCTTGTTCGACCTACGGCACGAAAGTTTCGGGCGAAGGTAACCGCACAGAACGAAGACGATTCCTTTGCGCAGGTACGGTAGTCACACGCGCCTGGGATGAGGCTGGATTGTGCCCTTGCAGCTGAAGAAACATCGGTGCGCAAAGCGGTTGCGCTATCGGTTGCGCAAGCGCTATTCACTGATTAGATTCCCCTTTATTAATTTTCAGGAAAGAACGCCGCGGATGCCCCAACCCACTCCTGATTCCGGTTGTGGTCGACGCCCATCATCTTTCCGCGGCCCAGGCGGACGAGCGAGAGCGCGGGGGTAAGCACGCCGTTATCGGGCCAGAGATAGAGGATGCGAATCTCGGCCTGGGTCATTCCGGCGGGTGTGTCGATTGTGTGCTCGAAGTGCATGCGCTGCTGCAGCAGGTAGTCGCCGCGGCGCTCGACGGGGATGCTCTCAAGGAGCGCCTGGGTCGGCTCGAATTGGATTCCCTTTCCAGCGAATGAGAACAGGGGCTTGAGCAGCAATTCGTTGTAGACGGTCTCAGGGCCATCGTTGGCGGGAAGCGGAACTCTTGCGTCCTGAAGGGTTTGGCGACCGCTGCCGTTGAGGAAGCTGTCGAGAAAAACGGCCGGGGGGACGACCGGATGGCTGGCTGGCGGCTGGCAGAGCGAGGGGATGGAGAACTTGGAGATGAGGAAGTACCAGTTGGGATGACCGGCCCATTCGACATCCCAGGGGTGGGAGAGGTCAAAGGGAAGGCGCAGGTGTCGGGCGATGAGTTCATCGACGATGGCGCGGTTGTAGATGCGATGAATGGGAATCTGGCGGCCGGAAGCGTCTCGGTAGTGGAGCTTGTTGCCGATTGGCTCGAGGCTGCGGATGTCGACGACCGGGATGCCGAGTCGGTGAGAGGTTACCTGGAAGTCAGGGAAGGTCTTCTGGTGCAGTGGGTCGATTTCGGTAAGGACGACATTTTCCGGGTTGTGGCCGCCAAGAACGGTTTGCGCGAGTAAAGCCCAGTAACCTGCCTCATTGAGGCCGCCGAGAAAGCAGCCCAACCCCTCGGAGAGGCCGTATGCCTGACGGTAGGACGCGCTGAGGGCGTGCTGATAGCCATAGACCGAGGGGAAGGCCTGGATCTCAACCAGGCGGGGCGCCAACTGCGCGTCAGCACCACGGACGAGGGCAAAGTCGGCGGTGAGGAAGTTGGGGTGGGGCGTCTGGCCGGCAACGTCATAGCCGGCGGGGATGGCCTTGCGGGCGGCGGCCAGGCATTCGGAGTTCTGCATCAGGGTTTGAGTGAGGTCGATGCCGGCTGTTGCCATCTCATTGAGGAGCGTCAAGGGCAGAAAGACCGGGGTCTCCGCGATGCGGTAGTCGACTCGAACGCGGCAGCGCTGCTCGACGAGTTGGAGCAGGGTGGCGTAACGCTGGTTTGAGAAAGCCTGATTGAATTGCCGGCGCAGCTCTGGAATCAAGGTTTTGACCTCTTTTCAAGGGTATGACGCTAGTGCTTAACATACTGCCCCGCAAAGGGGTTGGCCAGCATGCTGGGTTGCTGGTGGACAAGCGTTTACTGAAACGATGGTCACGTGCCTATCAATCTCGGTGGAAAAGTGCGAAAAAAAGCCTTCAATTTGGCAGAAAGGTTACTTTTGTTGTATAAAATGTGCAACTTTTAGGGTACCATTTCGGTACAAAGTTTCTTTTCAGGAGCAATACCTCTATGAGCTCGATCACGTTGAAAGTCAAGTCCGCAGTCCTCGCTTCGGTTCTCGTTTTCAGTGCAGCAGTTGCTGCGGCAAGTTCACCGATTATCGTTGCTCCGATGCCGAACACTGGAAAGCTGATGGCTGCGTCGTCGCCGATTATCGTTGCTCCGATGCCGAATACGGGAAAACTGATGGCTGCTTCGTCGCCGATTATCGTTGCGCCGATGCCGAATACTGGAAAGCTGATGGCTGCGTCGTCGCCGATTATTGTGGCGCCGATGCCGAACACGGGGAAACTGATGGCTGTGTCTTCGCCGATTATTGTTGCGCCGATGCCGAATACGGGCAGTTTCGCCACCTCGCCGATTATTGTGGCTCCGATGCCAAATACGGGGAAACTGATGGCTGTGTCTTCGCCGATTATTGTTGCTCCGATGCCAAACACGGGCAGTTTCGCCACCTCGCCGATTATTGTGGCGCCGATGCCGAATACTGGAAAACTGATGGCCGCTTCGTCGCCGATTATCGTGGCTCCGATGCCGAACACTGGAAAGCTGATGGCTGCGTCGTCGCCGATTATTGTTGCTCCGATGCCAAATACGGGGAAACTGATGGCTGTGTCTTCGCCGATTATTGTTGCTCCGATGCCTAACACTGGAAAACTGATGGCCGCTTCGTCGCCGATTATCGTGGCTCCGATGCCAAATACGGGGAAACTGATGGCTGTGTCTTCGCCGATTATTGTTGCGCCTATGCCAAACACGGGCAAGCTGATGGCCAGCTAGCATCTGGCCGTAACCGAATCACCTGACCACACGATTCCATGCATCGGGCCCCCAATGTGTCCAAGGAACACATACCTCGCGCTGTTACACTCGTCGCATGCTTCTGTTGTGAGAGCTTGGCGGGAGGCTGATCATGGGCTATGCTGACTCCTCGTTGTGGATTGGCGGTTTCATCGCGGAAGCCCTGGTAGTAGGGCTCCTGATTTGGAGACGGACGTATCGAACGCTGCCAGTCTTTTCAGCCTATTTGGCTTTTAGCCTGATCAGTGATCTTGGTCAGCAACTGATCGCGAAGCATACATCGCAGAGTGCAAATTTCCGTATCTATCTGATTGGCTTGGCGATAGACTCGCTCTTTCAGTTTGGCGTCCTGATTGAATTGTCACAGTCCATTTTGCGGCCACTGGCAAAACTGCTGCCACGCTGGACTCCGCTTGCTTTTGCAATTTTGATCGCGTTGATTTGCGCTGCAATCTGGCCGCTTGCAAAGACCCCTTCTTTCAATGACTATTCCTCACAAGGCCGCATGCTGATTCACTTGCAGCAGACGTTTTCAATCCTGCGCATCCTATTTTTCCTCGGACTTGCTGGTAGCAGTCAACTGCTATCTATAGGATGGCGTGACCGCGAACTGCAGGTTGCCACGGGGCTTGGATTTTTCTCGATGATCAGCCTGTCGGTGTCTCTTGCGCATGCCCACCAGCCCTTAGGGGATTCGTATCATCTTCTGGATCAGGTAGTTGCGGGCAGCTATGTCTGCTCGCTGCTCTATTGGGCGTACTGTTTTGTGCAGCAGGATGCGAAGCGGCGAGAGTTCACGCCGCAGATGCAGAATTTTCTTTTGGCGGTTGCTGGAACGGCGCGGTCGACCCGCATTTCTCTGGCGGATTCTAATTCTCGCGATGATCGAGAGGAACGGTAGTAACAATATGCCTGTCGCCGCCGCAGCGGAATTCGACCCCATGTTTCACTGGATTTTTCTCCTGAATCGCAGCTTCCCTACAACTAACGTGTTAGAGCGTTAATTTTTTCTTTCACTTCAGGGGGGATATCTGTTACTAGTAGGAGGTACCACAAACACCGTCCAGCCTGATTTGAGTGAATTTATGGTTACCAACGGCTGGCCAGAGGATCACCAATGATTTTGATTTCGCTGCAAATTGTCGTAATTGCTTGCCTCGGCGTATATTTCTTCCGCTGGCGCAGCAATGCTCGCCGTCGCAACGCACAATCATGGGATTCGCTTCTGGCTAGGCTTCGGCCGGACTGGAGCGCGCGCGAGTTGAGTGACCAGTTCCTCTGGAAAGAGGGGTTGAATGCCACTCCTCAGGATGCGTGGCAGCGTATGGAGGGCCCCAAGGGTCTTTGGGTGATGTACCAGAATGCCCAGACCATGATGGAGATGGCGGATTATGCTGCCAAGAACAGCGACACTGTGGATCGTCTGCTGTTGGAGACGCTGCGCAGCGATGCAATGCAGATTCGGGTTTGTGTCCTGATGGCACTGGCGCAGTATGGATTCTCGAAGGCCAGCGAGGGAGTACGCATCAATGCTTTCCGCGCCGCAACCATGTACACCGGCATGGCGGCACGGATGACCCAGTTGCTGCAGGAAAACAACCCCATGATGGTGCCCGACTTCGTAGCTGCCATGTAGTTCGGCGGTTCCTCTTCAGGGAAAAACCCCGGCCACGGCCGGGGTTTTTCATTGCTGCGACCACCGGCGTGAACACTGGGCTACGGTGCTAGTTTCCTGAGTCTAAAGTTCCATACGGAAACTGCGAGGGACAAAAGCAGATCCTTCGACTCACCACCCCCCACCTCCACCCCAGCGACGAAGACCTGTCGCCGGGGACCCCGGAAATGAAGTGCGTTTGGGGCCCCTTTCGCTCAGGATGACAGTCTCCATTTTGAAATGAGTTTCAGACTCAGGACACTAGACCGGGTTTGCCTCCAGGAATTCGTTGATGCGCGCAAACTCGCCTTCGCCGAGGCGAAATTCGAGGGCAGGCGCGAGGCCTTCCACTTGCTTGGCGCTGCGTCCGCCGACGATGGCCGCCGTGATTGCCGGGTGGTGCAGGGTGTAGGCAACTGCAACCACTCCAGGCGCCACGCCGTGCGCGCCACCTATTTCGCGAAGCAGTTCGACCAGGCGCAGGTTTTTGCCGAGGCGAGGTTCGTTGAACTCGACCGACTTGCGGCGCCAATCGTCGGATGGGAGGGCAGCGATGCGTTCGGCGGTCATGGCGCCGGTCAAGAGACCGGAGACCATGGGCGAGTAATTGATGACGCCGATTCCATTGGCCTGGGTGAAGGGGAGAATCTCCTGCTCGATGGCCCGGCGCAGCATGGAATATGGCGGCTGAAGACTGGTGATGGGCGCAATTTGCTGGGCACGCTTGATCTGCGCAATGTTGAAGTTGGAGACGCCGATGCAGCGGATCTTGCCCTGTTGCTGGAAGCGGGCGAGTGCCTCCCAACCTTCTTCAATCTCTTCATCGGGATTGGGCCAGTGAATCTGGTAGAGATCGATGGTGTCGACGCCGAGCCTGCTGAGCGAGCCTTCCAGCTCCTCGGCCAATGATGCGGCCTTGAGCGAGCGGTAGATGGAACGGTCCGGGTGCCAGCGCATGGAGCATTTGGTGAAGATGAGTGGCCTGGGGCCAGCGTGGGTTTTGATGGCGCGGCCAACCACTTCTTCAGAGTGGCCGAGACCGTAGATGGCCGCTGTGTCGATCCAGTTGACGCCAAGATCGAGGGCGCGGTGAATGGCGCTGATAGATTCGGAGTCATCTTGAGAGCCCCAGGCGAACTCCCAGTTCCCTCCCCCGATGGCCCAGGCACCGAAACCGATGGGGGTTAATTGGAGGTCAGAGTTGCCGAGGGTGCGAAGAACTGTTTTGCTCATACAGTGTTTTGATGCGGAGGGCGGGAATTGGCCGCAGAAAATGGCGGCTAACGGACATTCGTGTTCGAGGTGATGCATTCTTATCGCGGAACGCGCGAACCTGGTGGGGGACATGTGTCGCGCATCCCTTGCTCAAGAGATGGGGAATCCAGGGCGCAGTCCAGAAGGCGGTACAGCCTGCGGCCGGCAAAAGGATGGGATTGGCCGCTAATTGTGATTGACAAACCCAGCGGGGGTGGGTAGCGTGAGCAAAAGAAATTGTCGCCACCTCTGATTCGAAACCATGGCTCATCTTCCCCAGGGGAGCCATCCCCGGCCCCCGCACAAGTTGCAGCCGCTCAACAGCATCTTTAACTTCTGGCCAGTGAGGCAGATTCTCTTCCCAGCTGTAGAAACCAGTCCCGTTGGATCCAACGGATGCCAGATCGGGCGAATAGATGAGGATTCAGATGAAACCGATGGATAATCGTGCTTCTCAGTGTATTGACGAACGCCGCTCTATGGAACCGAGGCCAAGCCGCAAGCTGTCAGTGGGCTTTAAGATTGCAGTGGCCTTTCTGCTTGTGGGCAGCGCCGCGGCAAGCATGGCGCAGGACGAAGAGCTTTCCGCCATTCAGGTGACACCGACGTTGCGGAGGCACGTCATGCTGCCTTCCAGCAGCGTTCCGGACCCCAGCCTGCAGCGGGTAAAACCGCAACTGAAGGCAGTGCCGCAGGGTCTGCCGAAGGCGAACCTCACCGGCAGCGGACTGGTGTATACGTGCGCGTCCAACGTGCCCACCTCGACATGCACCTATCTGAATACAACGGTGGCGGGCTATTACAACAGCATTTTCACGAACGCCAACGCGAGTATCTACGTTCAATTTGGGACTACGGGCCTTGGTTCGAGCGTGGGATATATCAATCTTGTGCCGTATAGCAAGTACATAACGGCGGTGACCAAGACTTCGCCGCAGAGCACGATCCAGGCCTCTGCGCTTTCATCGATCAACACCTATGCGGCGACGCCCTATGGCAGCGGCAACATGGAGGTGACGGTGGCGCTTGGCCAGGCGCTTGGCTTCAGCGGACTGTCGGGCATTACTCCCTCCGAGGCTTCGTGCACCCCGGGCAGCGCAGGTTGCTACAACGAGATTGTTACCGTGGCCGACGCGGCGACGCAAGCGAGTGAAGGATTCACGCTGTATTACGACGACCAGGGTGGAACCGAGGGTCCGGACCAGTACGACTTTTATGCCGTGGTTGCGCACGAGACGGACGAAGTGCTGGGGACCTCGTCTTGTATTGGAACGGGGAGCAACGAACTAATCGACGGATGCGATTTCAGCGGCGGCACCGGTGTTCCTTCCGCGGTGGACCTGATGCGCTATTCGAGCCCTGGAAATCTAGCCAAGGACACAGCGCCGAGCCAGACCGCCGGCCAATATTTCTCGTATGACGGCGGGGCGGACTACGGGGCGTATGGGCGTGCAGGGGCGCCCAAGGTCTACAACACGCTGGCTAATGGGGATGACTTTTCCGATTACACGTCCAGTTCGCCTTGTTCAACCAATGAAGCGGTCCAGGATGCGGAAGGGTGCCCAGGCGAGGATTCGGCGATGAACGTGCTGAACGACGGTCAATCGGAGCTGGTGATTCTGAATGCAGTTGGATTCAGCATACCCGAGGCAGTGATCACGTCGCCGACGCCTGGCGGCTCGCTGGGCGGCACGAGTGCGACTTTCAGTTGGGGCGCCGTGACCGGGGCGTCGGCTTACTGGGTGTATGTGGGCTCCACGGGAGTGGGCTCCGCGGACATCTTCTCCAACAGCACATCGATTACGGCACCATCGCAGGCGGTGACCGGATTACCCAGCAGCGGCACGGTTTATGTCCGGGTGTGTTCGCTTCTTGGCGGCGGACTTTTCTGGACGTGTACGGACTTCACCTTCAAGGGCGGCGCCAGTTCCCTGCCGACCGTTTCGCTTTCGGCAACCAGCCTGGCATTTGGAAGCGTGGCGGTGGGGCAGACCAGCGGATCGCAGTCGGTGACATTGACCAACACCGGAAGTGCGGCATTGTCGGTGACCAGCATTTCGCTCACTGGAACGGGTGCCTCTTCGTTCGTATTTGCCAACAGTTGCGGTACGAGCCTGGCGGCAGGTGCTAACTGCACGATTCACGGGCATTTTGGACCAACAGCCGCTGGCGCGGTAACAGCCGCAATCACCATTACGGACAATGCCAGCAACTCGCCACAGACAATTACGCTGAGCGGCACGGGCACGGGAGGGGCGACGACTCCTACATCACTCACAGCTCCGGTGCAGGGCAGCACTTTTGCCGGGCCGAGCGTGACATTTACCTGGGCGGCAGCAAGCGGCGCAAGCGGCTACTTTCTGCATCTGGGAACAACCGCAGCGGGGTCAACGAACCTTCTGAACTCGGCCGAGTACAGCAGCAGCACCACTTCAGTGACAATCAACGGACTTCCGGTTGCCGGAGGGACAATCTATGCGCGCATGTTTACCGACTACAACGGGACTCATGTCTACAAGGACTACACCTTCACGGCGTCGAAGCAGGCAGCGCTGACGGCTCCAACAGGCACCACGCTGGCTGGACCGAACGTCACGTTCACCTGGTCTGCGGCAACGGGAAGCAGCGTCAAGGGATACTTCCTGCACATCGGAACATCCGGTGTGGGCGCAACCAACCTTCTCAACTCCGCGGAGTACTCTACCTCAACCACATCGGTCGCGCTCACTGCTCTGCCACTGACCGGCGGGACTCTTTATGTGCGTGTTTACACCGACTACAACGGCACACACCTCTACAAGGACTACACATTCACGGAGGCGAAAGAAGCGGCGTTGACCATGCCGACGCCCAGCAGCACGTTGGCTGGTGCAACCGTGACCTTTGTCTGGTCGGCGGCAACGGGAAGCAACTTGAAGGGGTACTACCTGCACCTGGGAACAGGTGGGGTTGGTTCAACGAACCTGTTGAACTCAGGAGAGTATTCAACTTCCACGACGTCTGTGACGGTGAATAACATGCCGACGACCGGCGGAATGGTCTTTGCGCGAGTATTTACCGATTACAACGGCGTGCACGCTTACCAGGACTACACCTATATAGCACAGTAGGCGAATGAAAGGGCCTCGCGCAGCGCTTAACCAGCACAGCGCGAGGCTTCTTTGATTTGCGACGCTTACCAAACAAAAGCTGCCCGACTTCAAACCTGAAGTCGGGCAGTTTTTTTGAATTCAGGGCAATCCTCTACGGTCGCGTCAGGCGGCGATGAGGAAACGGCCATCGCGCATGATCTGCTCGTGACCGGCTTCGGATTCGAGCCAGATGTTGAAACCGAGACCGACGACGTCGATGTGGGTTCCGGAGCGCCAGGGGGCGCCGGTGTGTTCGCCGTAGGGGTTGCCGAAGGCGATGTGGATGCCGGGGAATTTCTCGTCCTGGAGGATGTTGCCGATGACGCGCTCGACGCCGAGGTTGGTGCCTATGGCGAACTCGCCGACGCGGTCGGAGTTTTCGTCGGTGTGGGTGTAGGCCCAGAAGTCGGCTTCGAGCTGCTTGTTGGTGCTGCTGCAACTGACGATGCGATTGCCTGCGATCTGGATGGTGAGGGGGGTGGCGGCGAGCAGGCCGTAGCGGGCGCAGAGCCAGTCGCCGACGACGCCGTCTACGACGAAGGTGCCGTTTACTTCTCCGGGCGAGGTGAAGCATTCGCCACCGGGCAGGTTTCCCCATTTTTCGGCAGAGATGATGCCGGAGGTCTTGAACCACTTGTATCCGGGGTTCATGTCGGCGGTGATGTCGGTGCCAGCGGCAGTGGTGGCGCGGATTCGGGTGGCCTTCTTGACGCGGTCGAGGACTTTCTGGGAGAGACGGTCGACGAGGTTGAAGTCGGCGCGCATGCCCTGGCACATGATTTCAGGGGTGATGTTGACCATGTGGGCGTGGCGCATGTGGCGGCGGTTGACGACGTCGGTCATCTGCATGCGGGAGTGGAGTTCGTTGGCCTGGACCTGGACGGCAAAGATGGAGACCTGCGACGTTTCCATGTCGGCGAGGACGGCGGCGGGCATGTCGATGAGCGGGCGCGGTGCGAGGTCTTCGAGGACGAAGACGTTCCAGGGGCAGCCACACTGGGCGAGTTGGGCGCCGATGGAGGCGGCGATGGACTCAGTGGCGCGGTCGGTGATGAGGGTGACCTTCTCACAGGGATCGATGCGGAGGCAGGTGGTGACGGCCGACAGTGCGCCGGGCTGGAACTCAGCTGGGTAGTCGATGGAGAGCAGGTGCCTGGAGGTCTCAGTCATGCGCGCGTTCGGGTCCTTGGTTGGAATATGGACTTGAAGTGGTCTGGGGGAAAGTCACCCATTGTTCAAGGGTACTCTAAATGTTCACCGAAATGAAATCTTGAGTGGGACCGAACTGACCACCTTTGCGGCTCCGAAAAGGAGGCGAGGAGAAAGCATCCTGGAGAAAATAGGGCGGTTTTGCGCGATTTTGCGACGTATTTGCGCTTTTTTGCATTTTTAAGTTCTTTGTTTTCAGGGGGCGATTTGTGGCTACTCGCGTAAGTAGCTTTGTTTGCAACAAGAGTGCGTAGGGGGGGGAGGGGGGGGTGGCAAAACCGGTCTGGGGTCTGGGGTCTGGGGCGTGGGGTCTGGGGTCTGGGGTCTGGGGTCTGGGGTCTAGAGTCTGGGGTCTGGGGCGTGGAGCGTGGGCGCGGCAGTCATGATTCAAGTGTGCTCTTTTCGGCGAAATAAACTGCAAAATCCGGAAAGAAAGTTTGGGATTTGTTTGTGTTGGATTGGGGCGATTGAGGGGCGGGGGGGAAGTCGCGCAGATTCGTTTCGGGAGGAAACGATTTCACGCCGTCCCTCCAGGACGGAGTGGAGTTTCTGGGAATGCGGTCCCCGGGTTTCACGCGTGGCTACTATCACTCTCTCCCTACCGGGAGAGGCGGGAAAGCAAGTTTCATACCTTCGCAGATGGGCAACGGCAGTGAGGGACTGGTGAGTGCCTTAGACTTTGTCCTGAGAGGTTCTTTCCCAATATGGCAACAGATGGTTCGGCAAAGATTGGAATTATTGGAGCGGGCAGCGTGGGCGCAACCATTGCGTATGCCGCCATGATGCGCGGAGTGGCGCGGCAGATTGCGCTGTTTGACATTGCAAAGGCCAAGGTAGACGCCGAGGTGCTGGACCTGAATCATGGGATGCTTTTTGCGCCGCAGGGCTCGGTTGAGGGGTCGGACGACATTGAGGTTCTGCGCGGGTGCGACGTGGTGGTGATGACGGCCGGGGCGAAGCAGAAGCCCGGCGAGACGCGAATGGACCTGGCGGCGGCGAATGCGCGGATTTGCGCGGCGCTGCTGCCGAAGGTGGTGGAAGTTGCGCCGGACGCGCTGCTGTTGCTGGTGACGAATCCGGTGGACGTGATTACGCAGGTGGCGATCAAGCTGACGGGGCTGCCGTGGGAGCGGGTGTTCGGGTCGGGGACGGTGCTGGACAGTTCGCGGTTCCGGTTTCTGATTGCGCAGCATTGCAGCGTGGCGGTGCAGAATGTGCACGCTTATATTGCAGGCGAGCACGGCGACTCGGAGATTCCGCTGTGGTCGAGCGCAACGATCGGGTCGATTCCGCTGTCGCAATGGGCGGTGGAGGGGCATGGGCGGATGACGGCGGCGGACAAGGACGCGATTGTGCACGACGTGAAGGACGCGGCTTACCAGGTGATTCAGGGCAAGGGCGCGACGAATTACGCGATTGGGCTGGCGGTGACCAACATTCTTGAAGCCCTGCTGCACGATGAGCAGCGGGTGCTGCCGCTGAGCGGGCTGCTGCACGGGTTTCGCGGGTTGGAGGATGTGTGCCTGAGTTTGCCGCGGATTGTGGGGCGGAAAGGGATTGAAGCACCGCTGCCGATTCCGATGACGGTGGACGAAGAGGCGGGGCTGGTGGAGAGCGCGGAGAGGATTCGGGGGGTGGTGAAGGGGCTGGGGTATTGAAGGTGGGGTCTGGGGTATGGGGTATGGGGTATGGGGTATGGGACGGGCGTTGCCGATTGGCGCAGGGTCAACGAGGGTGACGTCAGCTTGAGGTTCGGCGAGTTCTCGGTTGTCCGCCGCCCACGGCTGGAGCCCGGCCAATCGTGCTCGTTTTGAGATCACAGTATATGATCTCTATCCTGAGGGCGAAATGGCCAGGGTTTTAGAGGAGGGTTGCCAGTGGTCGGTTGGATCATCATCGCTGTCCTGGTAGTTATCCTGGCAGCTGCCGCACAGCAATCTGCTTCGTCCAAAACGAACCCAGCCAAAATCGACCTGTCTTCCGTGCGCGAGGCGATGATGGAAAAGCATGGTTGGACGGCACACCGGACGGAAACCGCCGAAATCGAGTATGTGCGGTTTTTGACGCTGCTGCAGATGCGGCCGGGATTCATGCTGGTTCCGTGGCTGGACGCCGAGGGACGCGACGATCTGGACCAGTTTTGGCACCAGCACATTCTGGATACGGCGAAGTACGCGGCCGATTGCAATGCCATGTTTGGGCGGATGATCCACCACAATCCGCGTGTAGTGCGCGGATCGGAGGTGGAGCAGGAGTCCGTTGAGAAGACCCGGCGGCTGTATGAGCGGACGTTCGGATCGGGGACGTTTGGGTCGGCGGCAGATCCGGAGTTTGTCTCGAGTTGCTCTTCGTGTGCAGCGGTGCCCTCCGATGCGGGGTCGCATTCCGGGCATTCGGGGCATGATGGCGGGTCCGGCGGGGGACACGATGGGGGCTCGGGTGGACACGGCTGCGGCGGCCATGGTTGTGGGCATGGGTGCGGCGGGCACTGAGCCGATAGGCGGTCAGGCGGAGGCAATCAGCAGCGGAAGCGTGGACACCTACTCGGGTATAGTCTTCATTTTTCTTTGCCATCCGGCCCAGAGCAGGCCATTTGCGAGCAGAAAAATGCAGAAGCCGACGAAGGCCGGGAGCAGATGGAAGAAGTCGACGTAGCCGACGACAAAGTGGACGCCGATGGCTGCGCCAAACCCAGCGAAACCCATGACCGCGACAATTTCAACGAGGCTGCGGGTCAGGTCCGCGCATCGGGCGATGAAAAGCAGCAGGCAGCCCATGGAACAGAGGCCGCCGCCGAAGCCAGCGCGGTCGTGCGATATAACCGGGATGAGCTTGGGCGAGATGTGAGTGAGAGCGGATGGGTTGAGCCCGATGAATCTCAGGTCCGATGGCACAAATACCGTTGTCATGCCAAAGATGGCGATCGTCAAGCCCGCCAGGACGAGGCCGACCGCGCAGGCACCGAGCACGATTCTTCCCCATTTTGCGGGGCCGTGCTCTTGAGGGGCATGCGTGAAGGCAAGCCGGAGCGAGCGTGGATGAGGACTGGATCGCCAAACTCCGGCAACGAACACTGGAAAGAGAAGAAGTGTTGCGACGCCGTGCCATGAGTCGAGATACCCCTGCCCCAGGTAAGTGAGGAACGCGAGGAAGCCGATGGCTCCGGAGAAGACGAGCGCCCACCAGGCCCAGGCTTGACGCGCCTTGAGCGGAAAGGCAGCCAACCATAGATAGCCTGTGCCAATGGCCAGGAGAGTTCCACCGTAGGCTACACGGTCGTGAAACATGAAGCCGAGGAGGTGGGGATTGCCGACGTGCATGAGCGCGGAGGAGTCCATGCCGATGGCATGGCTGTCTTGCGGGAGAAGCTGGCCGGAGACGGACTGAAGGACTGCGAAGAGGCCGCTCAGCGCAAGCGAAATGCCGGTGAGCGCGATCAGAGAACGGCCGTCCGAGAGGATTACATCGAGGAGGCTACGGTCGTCTTTCATTGGCATTGAAGTCTAGCACCAGAGTGGTGCCTCAGAATTTCGCCGAAAAACAACAGCGGGTCCTTCGACTCACCCCCGGAACTGGAAAGCGTTTGGGGCCCCGTTTGCTCAGGATGACAGTTCGTTTGGTGATAGTTGCTTTAGATACAAGACGTTAGAGCCCTGCGGCGGTTTCCTGGGCCATGTAGTCGACTACGGCTTTGAGGTCGTGGTTGCTTTCTTCGAAGACTTTTAACTGGCGGTCGGCGCCGGTGCCGGTTTCTAAAATCTTGCGGACGCCGTTGATGGCTTCGCGGCTGCCTAACTCGTCTACTACGGGGTCGATGAGGGCTAGGTACTCCTCAAGCAGGTCGCGGAGGGGGAGCTCTTTTTGGCGGCCGAAGTCGATGAGGTTGCCGTCGAGTCCGTAGCGGACGGCGCGGAACTTGTTTTCCATGAGGAGGGGACGGGCGTACTGGCGGAAGTCCTGGTTGGACTCGTGGAGCTTGTAGAGATAGGCGGCGGTGGCCTGGATGAGGGCGGCGATGGCGACCGTCTCTTCGGCGCGGAGGGGGATGTCGCAGGCGCGGACTTCGACGGTGTCAAAGAAGGGGTGGGGGCGGATGTCCCACCAGATTTTTTTGGCGTTGTCGATGCAGTTGGTTTTGACCAGCAGGGCGACGTAGTTCTCGAACTCGGAGTAGCTGGAGAATGCGTCTGGGATGCCGGTGCGGGGGAAGTTTTCAAAGACCTTGGCGCGGTAGCCTTTGTAGCCGGTGTTGAGGCCGAGCCAGAAGGGCGAGTTGGTGGCCAGGGCCATGATGTGAGGCAGGAAGTAGCGCATCGAATTCATGATGCGGATGGCGGCCTCGCGGTCTTCGATGCCGACGTGGACGTGGAGACCGAAGATGAGGTTGGCGCGGGCGACGAGCTGGAGGTCTTTGACGACCTGGTGGTAGCGGGGGTCGGGGTAGATTTCCTGGGTGCGCCAGTCGGCGAAGGGATGGGTGGCGCCTGCGACGAGGGTGAGGCCGTGTTCGGAGGCGAGCTTGATCATCTCGCGGCGGAGCTCGTAGATGTCTTCGCGGGCCTCGTCGATGTTGCGGCAGACGCGGGTGCCGACTTCGACGACGGAGGTGTGCATCTCGGCCTTGATCCGCTCCTGCAGGCGCAGCTTGCCATGCTCAAGCATCTCGGTTTGGATGTGGGAGCGCAGGTCGCGGGTGACCGGATCGATGGTCTGGTATTCCTCTTCAATGCCGAGCGAGAAGGATGGGCGCATGGACGGCTCCTGGGAATGGGGGAAAACGGCTTGGGGCAATTGTACGGGAAGACAGGGGGCAGGGGTATGGGGTATGGGGTGTGGGGTGTGGGGTATGGGGTGTGGGGTATGGGGTGTGGGGTGTGGGGTGTGGGGTGTGGGGTGTGGGGTGTGGGGTATGGGGTATGGGGTATGGGGTATGGGGTATGGGGTATGGGGTGTGGGGTATGGGGGAGAACGTGACGGACCTCAGATGGAAGCGTCCAACCTTGAAGGATTCCTGACGCGGGGTGGGGGTGGGATGAACAAGGGCGTGGTGTGGGTGTTTGCGTTGGGTTTGGCGAGTGGAGTGGCTTATGGGCAGGGGCCGAGGCCGGTGGCGGGAGTTCGGATGGTGGTGAGAGTGCCGGGGAACGTGGCTCCGGAAACGGCGGAGATTCGCTACTTTCTGATTGGGGAGTTTGGCGGGTATGGGTCGTTTATGCGGATGACGGCGGATGCGTGGAGTTATGAGATTCCAACCGTGGTGGATGGGAAGCAGGCGGCGGAGGTGAAGGTTGTGGCGTACATGCCGGGATGCGAGTTTGAAGTGTTGGACTGGAAGGTGGAGCAGGCGGGGACGGAGAAGGCGCTGACTTGCAGACCGGTGGTGATGACCCGGCTGCGGGGGCGAATTAGTCCGGCGGAGATGACGCGGGGGACGGTGGTGCAGGTGTACTACATGGCGAACTGGGCAAACCGGTTTATGGGAATTTTTGATGGGCCGGTGATGACCGTGCCGCTGGGAACAGCGGAGTTAGATGCGACGGGGGCGTTTGAGATGAGCGTGCCGGCGTTCAAGGGGAAGGATGGGAATGGCGACGGGCAGCTGGAGTTCTATTTGAACGATGGGAAGGACGAGAAGCAGGCGGCGGAGTTGACCGTGACGGGTGGGGGCGGGGCGAATTTTCTATCGGCGAAGTCGGAGTATGCGGAGGAGGTGGAGCTGGTGGCAGAGAGGCTGAAGGAGTAGAAATATTTTCGCTTTTTATTCGCCTTTTGGGTTATGATGGCGTTGAGCGATGAATCTCTTTTCCCAACTTGCGGTGGAACCGACGCACGAGGACCTGTATCCGGGGGCGGTGCTGATGCGGGGGTTGGCGTTGGCGCAGGACGCTGAGTTTCTGGCGGCGATGGAGCGGATTCTGGCGGCGGCGCCGCTGCACAATGCGATGACTCCGGGTGGACTTCCGATGGGGGTGATGGTGTCAGACAGTGGGAGTCCGGAGGCTTTTCGAAGGAGGTGGGACCCGCAAAGTGATAGCCGGCTGTGGCCGCCGATTCCGAGGGTGCTGGCGGAGTTTGCGGTGCGGTGCGGGGTGCGGGCGGGGTTTCCGCAGTTTCGGCCGGACTGTTGCCATGTGAATCGGTACCAGGCGGGGACGAAGCTGGGGATGCACCAGGACCGGCACGAGATTGATTTGAGCCAGCCGATTGTGTCGATTTCGCTGGGATTGGAGTGTGTGTTTCTGCTGGGCGGTTTGCAGCGGACGGATGCGGCGAAGCGGATTCTGCTGGAGCATGGGGATGTGGTTGTGTGGGGCGGGGCTTCGCGGATGCGGTTTCATGGGGTGTTGCCGCTGAAGCCGGGGTGGCATGCGATGACGGGGACGTATCGGTATAACTTGACGTTCAGGAAGACGGTGTGAGGATGGGGCCAGGGTGTGGGGGCCAGGGTATGGGGGGCCGACGGGATCGCCTGGGCCGTAGGACTAATGAAGAATCCCGAGCAATTTGCCGCCTCCAACGCCGATGAAAGCCAAGCCGACGATGCCTGATATGACCGCGATTCCCCAAGTTTGAAAGAACGTGTGAATTCTCGCGTTCTCGGGATTGACCGGGTCGTATCGAACTCGAACGGACTCGCCGATGCTGAAGCCGGGAGGACTGGACGAGACATCCGAGGTCACTGTGCATGACTTCCCTTCTGCGGTGGTGAAAGAGAAGACAGGCGCATACTCGTAGCCGTATCGATCACGGGTTTTCGAACGCTCCAGACGGATAACCTTCCCGCTGACCTCGGAACTGCGACGGATGAAGTTCCTGGTGCGAAAAATCGAGACGATGGAAAAAACGAGCGCGCATGGGCCGATGACTGATAGTGCGTAACAATAAATCTGGGTGAACTGATCCATAATTTTGCAGGAAAGTGCTGTTTGAGATTGAGTTTATACGCGTCGTTTTGCAGGGGCTGAAGCCCAACGACGAATTCGGTGGCGTTAGCGGCCCGGCTGAAGAGGCTGCGGAAAAAGTCGAGTTTTGAGTCAAGATTCACAAAGAACATCCCTCGGGGGCTAAAGCCCAGCTTTTATTTTCAGCCACTTGCGGCACGGCTGAAGCCGTGC
>Ga0302193_10000929_pt1 | contig 25396 bp, 20 predicted proteins | sample II_Bog_E3_3_FD_200228 | JGI IMG/M metagenome (GOLD analysis project Ga0302193, IMG submission 200228) | Peat permafrost microbial communities from Stordalen Mire near Abisko, Sweden - II_Bog_E3_3 | ecosystem: Environmental > Terrestrial > Soil > Wetlands > Peat | place: Sweden: Abisko...
AGGCTTTCGCTGACTCAGCCTTCGCGAATAATGCAGGTTAGAGCGTGGTCCAACGCACCCATTTCCTGGTTGGGAGTCATGTTGAGAGGCATGGCCAACAGCATGGCTGCGGCACCTGAAACGAGTGCGGTCCAGGCCTTCAGGCCGGCTTGGCGGGAAAGCGAGTCGGAGGAAGGCTCGGAACCGGTGGCGCCGGGGCGGGGAAGTACGGCATCGTAGCCTGCGCCGCGAATGGCTTCGATGAGTTGCTGGGGGGCGGCCAACAACGGATCGAAAACCACGCTGGCGCGATGGGCCATCAAGTCGACGTGTGCGGACTCAACCCCGGCCGTCGCGCGCAGAGCCTCCTCTACATGATGCTGGCAGGAGGCGCAGGTCATACCCAGTACGGGCAGAGTGAGGGATTCTGTTGCTGTTGCTGGGGCCATCGGTGGGTTTAGGCTTCCACGTGCGCGGTGTAGCCGGCTTTGGCCAGAGCTGCGATGGCCAGATCGACGGGCGCGGGGTCCGAGGTCGCGCTGAGACGTGCTGCGCCGATGCGCACTTCTTCAACTTTGAGGCCTTCGGTGGAGGCAAGTGCTTGTGAGACACGGCGAACGCAGGCGCCGCAGTGCATTCCATCGATATGAAGTGTGAATTCCGGCATGTTTGTCTCCTGCTTGGATTCGATGATACGCCGGGGGAAAAGGACGCAACCTGAGGTATCTCGACCGGCCGGGTCGGTGGCGGGCTATCTGTCGTAGAATGCGTTGCAGCGAACGGAGAATCATGGAGAGAGAGTTTCCTCGAGCGCCACTGGTGGGAGTGGGCGCGGTGGTAGTTGAGACGGGTCGGGTGCTTCTGGTGCGGCGCGGGAACGAGCCGATGAAAGGGCATTGGTCCCTGCCGGGCGGGTTGGTGGAAGTGGGTGAATCGCTGACTGATGGGGTGATCCGCGAGGTGAGGGAAGAGACCGGGTTGACGGTCAAGCCGTTGGGCCTGGTGGAACTGCTGGACCGGATTTATCGGGAGGGCGAACGCGTCCAGTACCATTATGTGATCGCCGACTACCTGTGCCGCGTGGTGGGCGGCACTCTCGAGGCCGCCTCCGATGCCGCAGCTGTGCGCTGGGTGGAGCGGGCGGAGTGGAACAGCCACAGTGCGCTGCTTCTGGACCCGGTAACCGTTCGTGTGATTGAGGCCGGCTGGCAAAAGGCGCAAGCGTTGGGTAAGAAAGAGCAAGAGGAACGATGAAAGCGATCAAGAGAGTTGTCGCCGTGGTGGTGGTGCTGGCGGTGGCTGCCGGGGTTGGATTCTGGGAGCGGCCGGTGAGCTATTTCAACGGAGCAATGTATCTGAAACAATGCCTGGCGGGCGCAAAGAGTCGGTCGGTTACGGTTGCGGGGCATCGCGTTCACTATTATGCGGAGGGACCGACCGCCGGGCCGCCCGTGGTGCTGGTGCATGGGCTGGGCGGGCGATCGGAGGATTGGCATAATCTGGCGCCCTACCTGGTGAAGGCTGGATTCCGTGTTTATCTGCCCGATCTGCCCGGTTACGGACGCAGCGAGCAGCCAGCGGATTTTTCCTATTCGGTCCCAGATGAGGCAGCGGCCGTGGTGGGGTTTCTGGATGCTTTGGGACTGAAGCAGGTGGACCTGGGCGGCTGGTCGATGGGCGGCGCCATCGTGCAGCACGTGGCGGCGCGGCATCCCGAGCGGGTGCAGAAGCTGATGCTGTTCGACGCGGCCGGGCTCTACGTCGTGCCCACCTGGGATGTGCGGCTGTTTACGCCCACCACGGCGGCAGACCTGGACGAACTGGATGTGCTGCTGATGCCCAATCCGCCCAAGGTTCCGGGGTTCATTGCGCGCGACATTTTGCGGCTTTCGGCAAAGAACGCCTGGGTGATCCACCGCGCGCTGAACACGATGCTGGCGGGCAGGGACGCGACGGACAAACTGCTCCCGGGATTCAGGATGCCGGTGCTGATCGTGTGGGGCGCAGAGGACCGGATTCTGCCGGAAAGCGAGGCCGAAACGATGCATCGGCTGGTTCCACAGTCGGAATTGGAAGTATTTCCGGGCTGCGGGCACTTGGCTCCCAATCAATGCACGGCACAGATTGGACCCAAGGTGGTGGAGTTCGTGCGGAAATAGGCGACCGCTTCAAATTGGCAGTCACAAGAAACGCTTCGTAAACCACCGAAGGGCGACGAGATTGAAACTCGTCGCCCTTCGATGGTTTGCCGTGCTTTCCAGTTTCCTAGAAGCTCATGCGCGCGCTCACCTGGATCTCGCGTCCTGGCGTTGAGACCTCGGTGATGCTGCCGAAGCTGGAGGTATTCACGAAACGGTTGGGCGTTCCGAGATTGGTATGGTTCAGCGCGTTGAAGAACTCGGCGCGCGCCTCGAACCTGGCCTTTTCCGCCAGGCTGAAACTGCGCACGAGTCCCAAGTCCATGGTCTGCATGCCTGGGCCATACACCGAGTTCCGGCCGACGTTGCCGTAGGTGTAGGCGGGCGGGGCGGCAAAAGCGCCGGGGTTGAACCATGTGGTGGAGTTGCGCGTGCCCGAAGCGAAGATCTTCTCGCTGGTGGAGTTCGCGCGGATCGGATTCTCTCCGACCACGGTTCCGGCATTGGCCGTATCGCCAAAGACGGACATGGTCATGGGGAAACCGGATTGGGCCTGGTACTCGATTGAACCGCGCCAATCCCGTGTCAAGCTACGGGTGAGCGAGTTGGAGCCGATAGCAGTCGAGTTATAGACCGCGCTGAGAGCAAAGCGATGCCGGATGTCGCAGCCGGGTCCCTTTTCCGCATTCAGATCGTCGTTGTTTTGCGGAGTGGCTGCCTCGAACATCGGCGAGCGGAAATCGGGAGCATTCTCAAGCGCCTTGGCAAACGTGTAATTGGCCAGGAAGCTGAGGTGGTTGCTGGCGCGGCGGCGCACGTTGACGTAACCCGCGTCATACCAGCTTTGCGAGGTGTTCTCCAGCAGGTTGATGGTGCTCACTGGAAATGTGGAACTGGTCATGGTGGCGGCTACGGCGGCGGGAAAGACCGTATTGTTGACAAAGCTGATTTTTGGAAAAGGCCGACGCGGCTGAATCAGGCCGGGTCCGGGCTGGGCGTTGTTGATCAGGTGCGAGCGCTGCAAGTGGAAGCCGCCCGCGCCCAGGTAACCTACCTCGACCGTGGTCTCAGTGCCCACCTGTTTTTCGAGCGAGGTGCTCCATTGCTGGACGTATTGCGCCGGAGCGTGCAACTGGAGGGCGGTGAAGCTGACCGCGGTTGTGCCCAGGACGGGAGTGGGGAAGTTCAGAGTTTTGATGGTGTCGATGTAAGGGTCGCTCTGTGCGGTCTCAGGAAAGACATACGGAACGTTGTGGCGTTGATTGCACCAGGTGTTCATGTCGACCGGGGTGTAGAAGATTCCATAGGCAACGTGAGCCACCACGCCGAGCTTGGGGAAGCTTTGGGCCAAGCCGAGCCGGGGCGCGAAGTTGGTGTGATTGGCATACATCAGACCGCGCGGATAGCCGTTCTGTCCACCGATGAAGACCTGGGGAGTTCCGCTGGAGAGGTCCAGGTTGCTGTTGGTGTAGTCGACATCGATGAGGGGACTCATGAACTCGTAGCGGAGTCCATAGGTGAGCGTCGTAACAGGCGTCAGGCGCCAGGCATCCTGCGCAAACCCGTTCGCATACCATTGATGGAGGTTCATTTGCGGAATGCCGGCCTGACCCTGGCGTGCCGCGGGCAGGCCGAGCAGGAAATTGGCCAGAGCTGACCCGGTTTTACCGTCGTTGAGAGCGTATTCGGTGGAGTAACCGTTGGTGTATTGGTAGTAGCCGCGATTCTGGAAGAAGCCCCACATCGGCCAGATGAACTTTTGATAGGCGCCGCCGAACTTGGTGCTGTGGCGGCCGATCTGCCAACTGAGGGAGTCGCGGCCTTCGATGACCGTATCCCACGCTTTCATCGGCGTGGCCAGGTAGTTATCGCCCAGCGGCGAGTAACCCTGGACATTGAAGTAAGGTGCGCCCCAGGCCTTGGGACCGCCAAAGCCGGTTCCGGTAATGCCCAGTTCGTCGACGATGTCGTTCTTGCCCGCGCTCTCGGTAGTGTGGGACATCCCCAGGCGCGAAATGGCCACAGTCGCCATGTTGACCATGTGTGTGGAGATGACGCGGTTCCAGGCTCCCATGCCCTGCTGCGAGAGATTGTCGTGATATAAGCCAAAGCCCGGCAGGCCCTCTGGCATGAAGCCGTACTCACTGCCGGCGGAGTAGCGAATGAATGCAGTGTCGCCGTTTGCAAAGCTATGATCCGCGCGGACCGTCCCCTGGTCGTCGGTCATGTGTTCCTTGCGCGTGTCCAGATAATTGTTGGCGTCGTTGCCTGCGCCGATCACGGTGGGCTGCCCCATCATGGTTGAGCCGCCCATATTCATGGTGTTGGGCTGGGGCGTGTACTTGTTCAACATGATGGAGGCCGCCTTCGTCAGCTCTCCCGGCGGAATCACATTCAATACGCCCTGGTAGACGAACTGCTGGCGGATATACTCCGGATTTGACTTGCTCACCGGCAAACTGGGGTTGTAGCTGGGATTCGCCGCAGTGCTGGCGGGGTCATAGATGTTCACGCCGCTCTGGCTGAAGTCGCCCGAAGCCTCGGCCGCGGTGGGCACCGTGTCCACCATGGCGTCAAGCTCAACGTGCCTCAGGGCTTCATAGTTCAAGAAGAAAAAAGTCTTGCCGGTGTGTTTTATCGGACCGCCGAGCGATGCGCCAAAGTTGTTCTGCACCAGAAAATTGGAGCCGCCCATCTGGTTAAAGGAATGGGCGTCCATGTCGCCGTTGCGCAGAAACTCATAGGCTGTGCCGTGGAAGCGGCTGGACCCGCTGCGGGTGACGATATTGATCTGGCCGCCGCCGGCTCCGCCCATCTCGGCAGAGTAGCTGCCGGTCTGGACCTGAAACTCCTGTACGACGTCTGGCGAGGGGCTCAGGTTCTGGGTACTGAAGGTGGGATCGGTGTTGGTGGCTCCGTCGAGCAGAAAATAATTTGCGTTGGGGCGGCTTCCGCCGATGCTCACAGCCGAACGCTCGCCCGGCCGCCAATAAAGTGAACTCATGTCGCCGACCGAAGCGCCGTGGCTGATGTGCGCTCCGGGCACGGTCAGCACCAAATCAATCAGCATACGGCCATTGAGGGGCAGGGAATCCACGGACCGCTGATCCACCACTTCGCCTACACTGGCATCCTCGGTTTTGAGCAGTTCGTTGGAAGCTTGGACGGTAACCGATTGTGTATCGGAACCAAGGCGCAAATGCAGGTCGAGAGTGGCTTGCTGGCCCACCTCCAGGTCTACGGTCTGGATGGCCTGCTGGAATCCGGGATTATCGACAGCCAGCTTGTAAGCGCCCGGCTGGAGACCCGCAATTTCATAGAAACCGGTGGCGTTGGAGACCACCTCGCGTTCCGCTCCCGTGCCGCTGGCGATCACGTGGACGCGCGCACCGGCGATGGGGCGATTCTGGGGGTCCAGAATCGATCCCCGCACTACCGCGTAATTACTTTGACCGTGGACTGTAACCACGGTGATCGCAAGACAGAAAAAAGCAAACAACGCTTTTCGAATCATGGCTCTCCTTCAAAGAAAGACTGCATGTTAAAAGACCTTCGGAGAATGGCGGAGGTCATGGCGGGGAACATACTCTGTGCTCCCGGCCGGGATCGAGTGCGCGTTGCCGTGAGGTTCTAGAGTGCAAAAGACACACGGATTGCCACGCGGTTAGTTAACAAAAAGTCTAGGGACTGGGTGTGCGAGTGTCTTCGTCCAATGGATGGGCGGCAGTCTCCATCGTTTGATGGAGTATGAATCGGCAAGGGCCATTCCGCTGAACGGAATGGCCCTTGGGCGGTGCGGACAGGAGGGAGTTGGAGAGAAGCCTTAGACGCCAATGACTGCGCAGAGTTCCTTGACGGCGGCAGCGCTTTTTTTGAGAGCGGCGTCTTCTTCCGGGGTGAGCATGATTTCAATGATCTGTTCCAGGCCGGCGGCGCCGAGTTTGCAGGGGACGCCGATGTAGTAGCCGTCGATGCCGAACTCGCCCTGGAGGTACGCGGCGCAGGGAAGGATCTTTTTCTTGTCCTTGAGGATGGCTTCCACCATCTCGACCGCAGCGGCGGAAGGCGCGTAGTAGGCGCTGCCGGTCTTGAGATACTTCACAATCTCGGCTCCACCATCGCGGGTGCGCTGGACGATGGCGGCGATGCGCTCCTTGGAGAGCAATTCGGTGATGGGAATGCCGGCCACGGTGGAGTAACGGAGAAGCGGAACCATGGTGTCGCCGTGGCCGCCCAGAACGAAGGAGTTGACGTTGTCCACGCTCACGTTCAGTTCAGCGGCGATGAAGCTGCGGTAGCGTCCGGAGTCCAGAACGCCGGCCATGCCGATGACCCGTTCGCGGTTGAAGCCGGAGAGGCGGTAGGCTGCCTGAGCCATGGCGTCCAGGGGGTTGGAGACGATGATCAGAATTGTCTCGGGCGAGAAGGCGACGACCTTCTGGACGACGTCGGTCATGATCTTGTAATTGGTGTGGAGCAGATCGTCGCGGCTCATGCCGGGTTTGCGGGGAAGGCCGGCGGTGATGATGACGATATCTGAGTTGGCCGTATCTGCGTAGTCGTTGGAGCCGGTGACGTGAACATCGGATTTTTCGATAGGCAGGGCCTGGAGCAGGTCGAGCGCCTTGCCTTGCGGCACGCCTTCGACCACATCGATCAGCACCACGTCGGCAAGTTCCTTGGCGACGATCCAGTGGGCGGCTGTGGAGCCCACATTGCCAGCGCCCACAATGCTTACTTTCTTGCGCATTTCTCTCCTCCTCAGGGAATGTTTCTAACAGCGATCAGCTGACAGCTATCAGCAATCAGCCACCAGTCTCAACAACCTAAGTACTGAAAACTGACGGCTGAATGCTGACCGCTGGTTCTACATGTTGCCGATGATGCGTGTGGCAAACTCGCTGGTGCCGACCTTGGTGGCACCGGCGGTCTGGCGTTCGAAGTCGTAGGTGACGAATTTTTGCAGGATGGTTCTTTCGAGCGACGATTCGATCAGCCGGGCCGCTTCCTTCCAGCCGATGAAGTCCAGGAGCATGACGCCGGAAAGGATAACGGAGCCGGGATTGATTATGTCCTTGTCGGCATACTTGGGAGCGGTGCCGTGGGTGGCCTCAAAGACTGCGTAGCCGTCGCCGACGTTAGCGCCGGGCGCGATGCCGAGGCCTCCGACCTGCGCGGCGGCTGCATCGGAGATGTAATCGCCGTTGAGGTTGGTGGTGGCCAGAACGCTGTAATCCTGGGGGCGGAGAATGATCTGCTGGAAGATGGAGTCGGCGATGCGGTCGTTGATAAGCACCTTCGACTTCCAAGCGCCGTTGCCGTGGGTTTTGCCGATGGAGTCGAGTACCGACTTCACCTCAGCGTAAATAGATTCACGGAAGTTGGGAGAGGCGAATTCCAGGCCGCGGTCGATCAGCGCTGCGTTCTCTTCGACGCTCAGGTCAGGGTTGGCGTCGGCATTGCCCAGGATCCAGCTTTCGCGCTCGGTGACGGTGTCGGCGCGGAACTCGGCTTTAGCGACTTCGTAGCCCCACTCGCGGAAAGCGCCCTCGGTGAATTTCTGGATATTACCCTTGTGGACCAGGGTGACGGTCTTGCGGCCGCTCTCGAGAGCAAAGCGGATGGCGGCGCGAACCAGTCGCTGGGTGCCGAAGATGGAGATCGGCTTGATGCCCACGCCTGAATCGCTGCGCACTCTCTTTTTGGTTTTGGCCAGGAGGTCGTCATTGAGGAAGGCGATCAACCGTGCCGCGTCCTCTGAGCCCTCTTTGAACTCGATGCCCGCGTAAACATCCTCGGTGTTTTCGCGGTAGATGACGATGTCCAGGTCTTCGGGGCGCTTTACCGGGCTGGGCACGCCCTGGTAGTACTTCACGGGCCGCACGCAGCAGTAGAGGTCAAGAACTTGGCGCAGGGCCACGTTGAGGGAGCGGATGCCGCCGCCGATGGGCGTGGTGAGCGGTCCCTTGATGGAGACGCGCAGGTCGCGCGCCGCGGCTACCGAGTCGTCGGGCAGCCAGGAGGCGAAGCGCCGGAAGGCTTTTTCTCCGGCGAAGATTTCAAACCAGCGGATGGCGCGCTTGCCGCCGTAAGCCTTGTCGACAGCCGCGTTGAAGACCCGTTCAGAGGCCTTCCAGATGTCGCGGCCGGTGCCGTCGCCTTCGATGAAGGGGATGATGGGATGGTCGGGCACTTCGAATTGCCCGTTGTTGTACTCGATGGGCTGGCCGTTCTGCGGCAATTTCAAGCCGTTGTACGTGGTTTGCATGTGCTTTTGGATAGTCCTTCCCGCGTGTATTTAGAGCAAGAGGCTATCACTTAAGATTCAGAAGTTGCAATGGCAAAGGGGTTTAGGTGCCGCGGCTACCGGTCTTTGGCGTCCTTAAAGTCATCCGCTTCGAAACGGGGAATCCCGAAGTGGCCGCGCAGGTGAAGCAGGTCGACGGTGCTCAGATTGCCGGCCACGGTGACCAGAGTGAGGCTCTTCGGTGTTTCGGCAAGGACCACGGCGCCGCGCACATTGGCTCCATCGAGGACCAGCCAGACGTCGGTGGTGCCGCTATGGACCGGCCCGCCTGCTCCGGTGGTCGAGACCAGGTGCTTCCATCCCCGCAGGTGGTAGGCCGCGCGGATCTGCTCGACCGAGGCTTGATCGGGAATGCCCGCGGGACCGAAACGCAGCAGGTGGACGCTGACGCCGTCGAGTTTGCCGATGGCCTGGCGGGTTTCCGCTTCGGAGTCGGGAAGCAGAGCGGCAGCCGCGCCGAGCATGGACCGGTCGAGGGTGAAGCTCGACTTTGAGGAGGCCTGCGCACTGAGGCCTAGCAGAGCGGGCGGCGTCCACTCAAGAACCACGGGGCCGGATTGCAGATTGCGAACCGAAGAGGCATCCGGAGCGGGAGCGTCGGAGTTTTGCGGCTGCGCCGGAGGCTGCGCGAGGATGGGCGCCAAGGAAAGAGCGGCGGTCAGAACAGGGATTGCGGCAAAAAACATCCTTCTCATATCTTCTTAAACGCGAAACAGAGGAAATAGTTACGCGGCACTCCGCGGCGACAAGATTCCCTGAGGGGGCGCACAAATCGTGTGGATTGTGTATGGATTCGAAAGCTCCTTCCGACGCTGGTCGAGAGGCGTGATGTAAACGTGAGATGAAAACACCGGAAATGCTGCTTTCATCCGGCCAGATACGATAAACTCATGCGGGTACTGTACAAAACCACGAGCGTCAATTTCACGGAGGACACATAGAAATTGGGAAAAAGCATGGTCCCGAAGAAGCTGTTTTTTACCAAGGGTGTAGGCAAACACAAGGAGCGTTTGACCTCCTTTGAGCTGGCCCTTCGGGATGCGGGGATTGCCTCGCAGAACCTGGTTCGCGTCTCTTCGATCTTTCCGCCGCAATGCAAGGTACTCACGCGCAAGGAAGGCGTGAAGTACCTGAGCCCCGGCGAAGTGGTGTTTGCAGTGATCGCGGAGAACTCCACCCGTGAGGCGCACCGGCTGATCGTTTCCAGTATCGGCGTGGCTATTCCGGCCGATCGCAACACCTACGGCTACCTGAGCGAGCACCACAGCTTTGGCGAGACCGAGGATCAGGCTGGCGATTACGCGGAGGAGTTGGCGGCCGAGATGCTGGCAACCACTCTCGATGTGGACTTCGATCCGGACACAAGCTGGGACGAGAAGAAGGAGATTTATCGCATCTCCAACAAGATCGTGCGCACCAGCAACATTACGCAATCGGCAGTGGGCGACAAGAACGGACTGTGGACCACCACTATTGCCGCGGCTGTGCTGATTCTGGAACAATAGCGGTCGTCCGAGTTGCTGAGAATGGAGGCCAATCCCGCCGGGCGGGGTTGGCCTTGCCGTGTCGATGGAAAAGCAGAGCGTTCAGAAGCAAGCGCGGGAGTGAACGGCAGACTATGGGAAATTCACGCACGTACAACGTTGGGCTGGTGCAAATGCGCATGGGTCCGGACCCGGAAGCGAATCTGGCCGCGGCGCTGGAGCACATCCGCGAGGCTGCGCGGAGGGGCGCCAACATTGTGTGTTTGCCGGAACTGTTTCGCGCGCAATACTTCTGCCAGCGCGAGGACTTGCGGCTCTTCGATCTTGCCGAGCCGATTCCGGGGCCCTCAACGGCGCGGCTGGCCGAGGTGGCGCGCGAGGCGCGGGTCGCGACTGTCGCATCCCTGTTTGAACGGCGCGCCCCGGGGCTTTATCACAACACGGCGGTGACGCTGAATGCCGATGGAGAAATCGCCGGCGTGTATCGCAAGATGCACATTCCCGACGATCCGCTCTACTACGAAAAGTATTACTTCACGCCGGGCGACCTGGGGTTTCAGGCCGTGGACACGGCATTTGGCCGCGTGGGAACGCTGGTCTGCTGGGATCAGTGGTACCCGGAAGCGGCGCGGATCACGGCGCTTCAAGGGGCCGAGGTTCTGTTTTATCCGACGGCCATTGGCTGGCACCCGGCAGAGAAAGAGGAATTTGGCGCGGCACAATACGATGCGTGGCAAACGATCCAGCGTGCGCACGCCATTGCCAACGGAGTCTATGTAGCCGGCGTGAATCGCGTGGGTAAGGAACAGGGCGACGTCCTGGGAAATCGCGCCGATGGGGCGGGTCTCGAGTTCTGGGGCGGGAGTTTTCTGGCCGATCCTTTTGGCCGCATTATCGCCAAGGCTTCGCACGACGCGGAGGAGATTCTGATTGGCGAGATCGACCTGGGACTGATCGAGGATACGCGCCGCAATTGGCCATTTCTGCGCGATCGCCGCATCGACGCCTATGCGCCGATCACCAAGCGTTATCTGGACCCGCTGGATGCGTGGACCAGGGACGGAGAGCCAAAGTAGCGATGCCCGAACTCCTCCTGTCTGAAACGCCGCGCAAACTCGGGTTTCGCATGCCCGCCGAATGGGAGCCGCATCAGGCCACATGGCTGGCGTGGCCGCATAATCCCGAGGACTGGCCGGGCAAGTTCCAACCCATCCCGTGGCTCTACGCAGAGATCGTGCGCCTGCTGGCCGCGCACGAGCAGGTGCATCTGCTGGTGGAAGACGCGCGGGGTGAACGGCGGGCGCAGAGTGTTCTGGAGCGGGCTGGCGCAAATCTCGATCAGGTGAGCTTTCATCGGTGGAGAACGGATCGCGGCTGGTTGCGCGACTCCGGGCCCATTTTTGTGCGCAATGTCGAAGGCCGCGTGGCGCTTACCAATTGGCGTTTCAACGCCTGGGCCAAGTACGCGGACTGGCATCTGGACGCGGAGATTCCCGGCCGCGTGAAAGAACTGCTCGGCTTTTCGGCATGGGAGCCGGAGATCGAGTTGGAGAGTGGCGCGAAGCATCGACTGGTGCTGGAAGGCGGCTCCATCGACACCAATGGGGAAGGCATTTTGCTCACCACCGAAGAGTGCTTGCTGAGCGAGGTGCAACAGCGCAATCCCGGCATCGGCCGCGCGCAACTGGAGAGGGTTTTTCACGACTTTCTTGGGATCGACCAAGTGATTTGGCTCAACCGCGGTGTGGCCGGCGATGACACTCATGGTCATGTGGACGACATTAGCCGCTTTGTTGGACCCACAACGATTGTGACGGCCGTCGAGCCGGATACGAGCGACGCGAATCACACGCCGCTGGCTGAAAACCTCGAACGCCTGAAGGCCGCGCGCACAGCGGACGGCAAGCAGTTCACGCTGGTCGAGTTGCCGCTGCCGCGGCCGGTTGTCTTCAATGGCCAACGACTGCCGGCGAGTTACGCCAACTTCTACATTGCGAACGGAGTGGTGCTGGTTCCGAGCTTCCACGACCGCAATGACCGCGTGGCGCTGAACATTCTGGCCGAAGTTTTTCCGGACCGCGAAGTGATCGGCATCCACTCAGTGGATCTGGTTTGGGGACTGGGCACGCTGCACTGCATGACGCAACAACAGCCTGCGGAGATCCCATCAAAAGCATGATCGACGACCGCGAAGCCATGGAAGCCGCACTTGCCGAAGCTCGCCTGGCCGCAGAGGCTGGCGAGGTGCCTATTGGCGCGGTCGTGGTGCACGATGGAAGCATCGTTGCGCGCGGACAGAATCGTGTTCTGCGCGACGTTGATCCGACGGCGCACGCGGAAATTGTTGCCTTACGCGCGGCGGCTGTGGAGGTTGGCAACTATCGCCTGCTGGGCTGCACGCTCTATGTGACTCTGGAGCCTTGCGCCATGTGCGCGGGAGCCATGATTCATGCGCGGCTTGACAGCTTGGTCTTTGCGGCTGCCGACCCCAAGGCGGGCGCGGCCGGCTCGGTGCTCGGCGTGCTCAACCATCCACAACTGAATCACCAGATGCAGGTCGTACAGGGAATTCTGGCGGAAGAGTCGGCGGAGTTGCTGCGCAGTTTCTTCCGGGAGCGGCGATCCCCGTAGGTCGCTGGAAAGTTTTTCGGGACCAGGCGGTGGTTTTTCGGGTTAGAAGATCTGAAGGAAGGATGCATGGAGGATCTTCCAAACTCTCTCATGAAAACGTGTTCTTTGAAGCAAAAAGGCTCATTATCAGCAAAAAAAGGGGCAAAATTCGCAGTTTGAAGTTACTAGTCAGTTAACTATGTTAAATTGTATGTTGTTGAATATATGATATTTACATTGACTCTACGAGCTGAAAAACCGGTTTTTCATGGTAGGGGGGGTGGGGGGTAGGGCTATTTTTTGCGTTTTTGGCTCGTTTTTTGAGGGATGTGGCTGCGACCTGAGCCGACAAAGGGGGCGTGGAATTTCGTGTGGCGAGAGCCGCGGGCCGGGGGAGGAAAAGGCTCGACCAGGCTGAGTTCCGGAGTGGATTTGGGGTCACAGGTAGATTCTCCCTATGGATAGGGTGCGCCGAATGAACTTAATTATCTGCAAAGTTTTTTGCTTCAACGTCGTGGCGCAGACGCACGGTGACGAGTTTGTGGTCTCCCAGGTGCCCGAAAGCGAGGCACCTGGGGCACCCATTTTTTGTGGCTTAATTCTCTCGTGGATGGACTCACATCTGGCTCATGAGAACGCCGCCCGACCGAACGACCGCGTTCCGGTGACCGAGGACAGGTTCGTGGTCTCCCAGGTGCCCGAAAGCGAGGCACCTGGGACACCCATTTTTTGTGGCTTAACTCTCCCGTGGATGGACTCACATCTGGCTCATGAGAACGCCGCCCGACCGAACGACCGCGTTCCGGTGACCGAGGACAGGTTCGTGCTCTCCCAGGTGCCCGAAAGCGAGGCACCTGGGGCACCCATTTTTTGTGGCTTAACTCTCTCGTGGATGGACTCACATCTGGCTCATGAGAACGCCACCCGACCGAACGACCGCGTTCCGATGACCGAAGACAGGTTCGTGGTCTCCCAGGTGCCCAAAAGCGAGGCACCTGGGGCACCCATTTTTTGTGGCTTAACTCTCCCGTGGATGGACTCACATCTGGCTCATGAGAACGCCGCCCGACCGAACGACCGCGTTCCGGTGACCGAAGACAGGTTCGTGCTCTCCCAGGTGCCCGAAAGCGAGGCACCTGGGGCACCCATTTTTTGTGGCTTAATTTCGTGCGGCCGCACGACTCCACTCGTGGAAGATGGAACGACGGTCAAATTTCATCGAAGCTCTCAACCAGAACGGACCTGAGCCGTGATCTATGCACCTGGATTCGCTCCTTGTACTCGATAAGGCCTAGATTGCGGAAACGGTTCATAAAGAAGCTGACGCGGGAACGGGTTGTGCCGATCATCTCAGCCAGGGTTTCCTGGGTAATCGGAGGAAGAAATACTTTCGCTTCATCCGGCTTTCGAGACCCAGCCATGAGGAGGAGCATGCGCGCCAGACGCTTTTCACTGGAGTTCAAAATCTGATCCACAAGATCAGCCTGCGTGCGGAGACCGCGGGACACAACACAGGACAGGAACTGGTCAGCGAACGCAGGCTCCTGGTGCAAGATGCGGGTCATGTCATTTCTAGGGATCTTAAGCGCAGTACAGGGGTCCACCGCCATGGCAGTTGCCAAACGAGGTTGAGGCGCTGCTGCCAAGGATTCTTCTCCAAAGAAATCCTCTGGGGAAAGAAGAGTGATGGTGGCCTGTTTGCCTCTCTCCGAAACAACGAGGAGTTTGACGCGGCCATTCAACAGGCAATACACGGAGTCCGCCGGATCACCCTGGGAGAAAAAGCAAAGTTCTGATTCCAATTCAACGAGACGATAATTGACGCCGGCATTTGCAAGAAATGCGGCGAGTCCAGACACTTTTTCATGCTTGTCATTCATCATTTTGTTTCTCTCCTTTCTGGAGACACTGGAGATGCGAGATGGGAGCGGGGAAGCACCTATCGGCGCGGTTGCGAAGTGTCGGATTTTTCTGGGGAGATCTGCTATTCAGGCAAGGCGAAATCCGGGGATTGGACAAATGCCGGCTTCATGGCTGTGACAGGTAAGGGCTCGGATGCACTGTAGCATGGAAGCTTACCTCCTGAAAGGGGAGTTAGCCGTTCTGGCTCTGATTAAGGCAAGTAGATATCCAAACTGTAAGTGCAACAAAAATCAAAAGTTGAAAAGGATGAGCGGGATATATAAATGAAAGAACTAGAAATTTTTACATTGCTTCTGGTAAGAAGTCCCGGCAGCCTTAGAGAGCTTTCTGAAGAGTTCAGAAGACATACGAAATACGAGTTATTCAACATATCCCGGGCTGATTAACCCGCCCGTGTTTCTGCCTGGGAGGGTGGGGAGAAATGGGTTCAGTGGTCTCCCACCCTTCCCGCAAAAAGCGCGGGAAGGGTGGGGCACCCATTTCAGCGTTGGAGAAAGGTTTGACTCCCCGCCAACCATTCCAGTGGTGGGGAACGAGTGGGCTACTTGCTGTCGGCCAGGGTGCTCTTGATGAAGGCGGCGACGCGGTCGTGGAGCTGCTTGAGGCTTTCGTCGCGGAGATAGACCATGTGGCCGGACTCGTACCAGTCGTACTCGATGTTTTTGGCGAGAGACTGCGGGATGGGCAGGTGCTTCTGCTCGTAGACGGCGGCGAAGAAGGGCGTGGCCAGGTCGTAGTAGCCGCCGTTCACCATGACTTTGAGGCGCGGGTTGGTCTTCATGGCCTGGGCCAGGTCGCTGGCCACGTTGAGGCTGATGGGGTTGTCGTGGTGCACGTAGTCCCAATGGGCGCCGCCGAAGAGCGCGGAGGGCAGATAGGTCTGACCCTCGCCGTACTTCAGATCCTTGCGGACGTAGTTATTGAAGAGCGAGACATAGGCCGAGGAGATGGCTGAGCTTTGCGGATCGTACTCGGCTTCTTCGCTCAAGGGGTCGAGGTGGGGGCCGGAGTAGCGCGTGTCGAGGCGGCCGGTGGTGAGGTCCTGGTCGTCCTGGAGGTTCTTGGTGAATTCGCCGCCGCTGACGCGGAGGTTGGCCTTGAGCAGGTAGGCGACGGGCAGGCCGATGTACTGGTGGAGCTTCTCGGCGACCTGCTGCTTCTCCTCCGGAGTGATGTCGGTGCCGAGGGCCAGGGCGTGGGAGTAGGGGCCCATGGTGAACTCTTCGACTTCCTTGAGGAAGGGCTCGAGGGCGGCGGGCTGCTGGGGCAGCTTCTTGTGGTACCAGGCGGTGGCCGCGTAGGTGGGCAGGGCGAGGACGTAGGGCAGGTCGACGCCGGGATTGCCGCTGGGAAAGTCGATGTCGGTGGTGAAGTTGAAGATTTGCGAGAGGAGGATGACGCCGTTGAGGTCGATGTCCTTGTGGTTCTCAAGGATGTTGGCCAGGACGGCCGAGCGGGTGGTGCCGTAGCTCTCGCCGAAGATGTACTTGGGCGAGTTCCAGCGGTTGTACTTGGTGATGAAGCGGGCGATGAAGCGGGCGAAGGCGTTGGCATCCTCATCGACGCCCCAGAAGGCTTTTTCGGGGTCCTTGCCGGCGAGGCGACCGAAGCCGGTACCGGGCATATCGATGAAGACCAGGTCGCTGGTATCGAGCAGGGAGTAGGCGTTGTCGACCATGCGGTAGGGCGCGGCGGGCAGGTGCTGGTCGCCGTCGGTGACCACGTGCTTGGGGCCGAGCGAACCCATGTGCAGCCAGACGGAGGAGCTGCCGGGACCGCCATTGAAGAGGAAGGTGATGGGGCGGTCCTCGGCCTTGGCGTCCTTTTTGAAGTAGGCCACGTAGAACATGCGGGCCACGGGCGCTGCTTCCTTAGGCTCCTTGGGTTCGGAGAGGGCGAGCTGGCTGCCGGGCTCGGGCTTGCCATCGGGGCCGAGTTGGGCGTCCTGGGCGTCGGTGGCGCCTACGGTGAGAGTGCCGGCGATGGCGGTGTAGGCAATGTGCTGGCCGCCGGCATCGAGCGTGCCCTGGGTGGTGACTTCGGTGGGGAGAGCCTTCTCCGGAGTTTTTTCGGCTGGCTTGGCGGCGGGCGTGTCGTCCATGGCGCGGGCGGAAGATGGCACGAAGAACAGGGCCGCCGCAAGAGCGGCAGCAAACAGACGGATGGATAGGCGCATGCGCAGGACTCCGGGAAGGGAATGGGGTGAAGGATAAGTATAGAACCGGAACCCTGTTGCCGAAGGTCTGTGCTATCCCAGGTGCCCAAATGCGAGGCACCTTGGGCAACCATCTTGTGTGGTTGACCTTACTTCCCGCGGCACCTGGGCCACCCGCCGAGCCTGAGAACGGAAAACCGGAGGTCGAGATTTGTGGTCTCCCACCCTTCCCGCAAAAAGCGCGGGAAGGATAGGGCACCCATTTCCGGGGTTGGAAAAGTATGCGCAAACCGCCCAACTGCCTAGGTTCGTGGTCTCCCAGGTGCCCAAAAGCGAGGCACCTGGGGCAACCAGCTTTAGGGGATTAACTTATATTCCGGGAGCTAGGCTGCCGCCCAAGGAAGTAGGTTGGGCTACTTTTGCCACTTGTCGTAGGGCTGCTTTTCGGTGATCTTGGGGCGGGATTCGGCCTGGAGTTCCTTGGAGACCTGCTCGACTTCCCGGAAGACGCGGAGGAGGTTGCCACCCAGAATCTTGCGGCAGTCTTCGGCCGAGTAGCCGCGGGCCATGAGGGCGGCGGTGATTTTGGGCAGGTCGGCGGCGGAGTCGATGCCTTCCGGGAGCTGGCCGCCGATGCCGTCGAAGTCCGAGCCAAGGCCCACGTGATCAATGCCGGCCACCTTGGCGATGTGGTCGATGTGATCGATGAGCAGCGAGAGCGGCGGGCGGGGGATGCGGTCGGCGAACTGGCGGCGCACCTTTTCGATGTCGGAGGGAGAGGCCTCTTTGCCTTCGGCTTTGGCCTTGTCCTTGAGTTGCTGGACGGCCTTGTCGGACTCGGGCGCGATGGTTTTCATGGCGTCGCGATAGGACTGGGAGAGGAAGCCGGAGAAGAAATTGACCTGCACGACACCACCCTTGGAGTTGGGTCCGCCGTAGGTGGCGATGGCGCGAAGCATATCGTCGCTCATGTTGCGGGGCGCGTCGCAGAGGGCGCGGGCCGAGGAGTGGGAGGCGATGACCGGGGCGCGGCTGATGTTGAGGGTGCGGTAGAAGGTGCGGTCGGAGACGTGCGAGACATCGACCATCATGCCGAGGCGATTCATCTCGTAGACGACGTCCTTGCCGAACTCGGAGAGGCCCTGCTCGGTGTGGGGAACGGATTTGTCGTCGATGTCGCCGGAGGAGTCGGCCCAGCCGTTAGAGTTGGACCAGGTGAGAGTCATGTAGCGAACGCCGAGGGCGTAGTACTGGCGCAGGAGGGGGATGGAGTTCTCAATGGAGTGGCCACCCTCAATGCCCATGAGCGCGGCCAACTTGTGCGCGCGGTGGGCTGCCTCGATGCCGGCGGGGGTGGTGACGAGCTCGGTCTGGCCGGGGTGTTTGGCTGCTTGCTGCTTGACGGCGTCAATCAACTCCAGGGTGCGGTGGGCGTATTGGCCCTTGTACTGGACCGGCTCAACCCAGATGGAAAAGAACTCGGCGCCGAGGTTGCCCTTGCGGGCGGATTCCAGATTGAGTTCGCCGCCACCGAGGGGATCGGCGAGGTCGAAGTGCTCATCGAGGAAGCGCTGCGGGGTGTCGGCGTGGGTGTCGATGACCAGGGCGGATTGATGAACCGCTTCCGCGGATTGGTGCTTTGGAGTCATTTTGGAGCCGGAGGGGGCGGGGGTTTGGGCTGAAAGCAAGATGGGAAGGGCGAGAAGCAAACAAGCGACTGGTATGCGGGTCGACATAGGCTTGGGATGAGTTTATACGAAGCGATTGAGGAAGAAGGAAGAAGTGCAAATCGGAGCTTCAGCTGGGGCGGGGGATTTCAATGGCTCCGGTGAGGCTGGAGATCTGCTCGACGTTATGGCTGCGGCACCAGGACTCGAGGCCGCGGGCGAGGCGCTCGGTGGCGCAGGGGTCGGCGTAGCTGGCGGTGCCCATCTGGATGGCGGTGGCGCCGGCAAGGAGGAACTCGACCGCGTCTTCCGGAGTGACGATGCCGCCCATGCCGAGGATGGGGATGGTGATGGCGCGGGCGGTTTCATAGACCATGCGCAGGGCGATGGGCTTGATGGCCGGGCCGGAGAGGCCGCCGGTGACGTTGGTGAGGCGGGGGCGGCGGGTTTCAGGGTCGATGGACATGGCCATGAAGGTGTTGACCAGGCTGACGGCGTCTGCGCCTGCGTTGGCGGCGATCTGCGCCATGTGGGAGATGGAAGTCACGTTGGGAGAGAGCTTGACGATGAGCGGGCGGGTGGAGACGGATTTGGCGCGGCCGACGAGGTACTCGAGCGAGCCGGGGTCGGCGCCGAAGGCCATGCCGCCGGCGTGGACGTTGGGGCAGGAGACGTTGAGCTCGTAGGCGGCGATGCCTTCGGCCTGGTTGAGGCGCTCGATGACCGCGATGTAATCGCCTACCGTATAGCCGAAGACGTTGACGATGACCTTGCAGAGAGGGTAGCGGGCCATGGGGGCGAGCTTCTGCCTTAGGTACTCCTCGACGCCCATATTTTGGAGGCCGATGGCATTGAGCATGCCGGCCGCGGTCTGGACGATGCGGGGGGCGGCATGGCCGGCGATGGGCTCCATGGAGATGCCCTTGGTGACGAAGCCGCCGATGCGATCGAGGGAGACAATCTCTTCAAACTCGATGCCGTAGCCAAAGGTGCCGCTGGCCGCGATGACGGGGTTGGTGAACTCCAGCCCTGCCAACTTCACTTTCATGTCGGGTTTCACGCGCGGCAATCTTCCTTTTCGGTGGTCTCGATGAGCGATCGGTAGAGGTGTGTGCTTGGCTGATGGATGCCGGCAAGCGAGGCAAAGGTGACTGCCAGATCCACCGGGGCTACACGCTCATGATACGCGCCGGACGGCGTAGCTGGGTAAGCAGACGTCCCCGGTCGTTCTTCCCCTTGACATTCGACAAGAGGTGGCGGCATAGTTGTTGTCGAATATCGAGGGGTAGGGAATGCCGACTTCAACGGACTTGTTGCAGGGAACGGTGGACGTGCTGATTTTGCAGACTCTGGCGGCCGGACCGATGCATGGGTGGGCCGTGGCGCAACGCATCCAGCAGGTGTCGAAAGATGTGCTGCAGATTGGGCAGGGATCGCTTTATCCGGCGCTGCACCGGCTGGAATACAAGGGGTGGATTCAATCCGATTGGGGCAACTCGGAGAACAACCGGCGGGCGAAGTTCTACGAGTTGACGGAGACGGGCAGAAAGCAGTTGGAGACGGAACTGGAGACCTGGACGCGGCTGTCGGAGGCGATCGGGCTGGTGCTGGGACGGTTTCCGGAGGCGACGGCATGAACGACACGTTGAAAAGGCTGCGATTTCTTTTGCGCCAGACGCTGTTGCGGCGCAGGCGGCAGAGCGAGCTGGACGACGAGTTGCAGTTTCATGTGGACAAGGCGATCGAGGCGAAGCTGGCCGCTGGGATGACGGCGGAAGAGGCGCGCAGGCTGGCGCTGGTGGAATTTGGCGGGATGGAACGAACGCGGGAAGAGTGCCATCAGCAGAGGCCGGGCTGGTGGATGGGGACAATGGTGCAGGATGTGCGCTATGCGCTGCGGGGGTTCCGGCGCAACCCGGTGTTTACTGTTGCGGTGATTGCCACGCTGGCGTTGGGCATTGGCGCGACGACGGCGGTTTTCAGCGTGGTGGACCGGATCTTGTTTCGCAGTCTGCCTTATGCGCAGGACGACCGGATTGTTTCACTGGGAACCGTGCATTCTCTGGAAAAGCAGGAATTCATGATGGGCGGCTTCTTCTTTGATTGGCGGGACAATCAAAAGCCGTTTGTGTCGATGGCTTCGCAGGGAACCATGCCCCATGCCTGCGATTTGGTCGAGAACAATCCGGCGCAACTTGACTGCCTCTACTTCGATGCAGGGTTTCTGCCACTGCTGGGAATTTCGCCGGTACTGGGACGCAACTTTTTGCCGGAGGAAGACCGGCCCAATGGACCGCGCGTGGTGCTCATTTCCTACGGACTGTGGCAGGGCCACTACAACCAGGATCCGGGCATGATTGGGCGCTCGATCGATATTGAAGGCAACCCCGCGCGCGTGGTGGGTGTGCTTCCCAAGGATTTTCAATTTCCCACCCTGCAGACAGCCGACGTGATCTTCCCATTTGCGCTGAACCGTGCAGCACAAGCGACCGCGAATAGCGGTTTCGGCACGCCGATGCGGACCTTTGCCCGGCTCAAGCCGGGAGTGAGCATTGCGCAGGCAAGGGAAGAGATGGAGCCCTTGTTCGTCCATACGCGAGACACATTCATTCCGCCGGACGTTCGCAAAGACATTCGCCTGAGCATTCGTTCGCTGCGCGACCGTGAGACGCAGGACGTGCAATTGACGGCCTGGATACTGCTGGGTTCGGTGCTTGCGGTACTGCTGATTGCCTGCGCGAATGTGGGGAGTTTGATGATGGCGCGGGGCGAGGCTCGGGAACGCGAACTGGCGGTGCGCTCTGCGTTAGGCGCTTCGCGAACGCGTCTCATCCGGCAAACTCTCACTGAGGCCACTTTGCTTTCGCTCGCTGGGGCGGCTCTAGGATTGGCACTTGCAGAGGGACTGCTGCGGGTTTTTCTCGATCTCGCTCCTACCGGGATTCCCTTCCTTCAGAGAGCCGGTCTGGATTTACGTATCGCGTGCTTCACGGTGTTCTTGTCGTTGGTTTGCGGCGTGCTGTTCGGCCTGCTGCCCGCACTGCAAACGCCACGAGTGGTTGCCCTGGCGGCACGCGCCGCGAAGTCCCGCAAACGCACGGTGCTGCGGCGAGGCCTGGTGGTGGGGCAGATTGCCGTGAGCATGGTTCTGCTCTCGGGTTCGGCGCTTTTGTACAGGAGCTTCCAGAACGTAGAGGACCAGCGGCTCGGAATGCAAACCGGAGGAGTCTTTACTTTGCAGATTGCTCTGCCATGGTACCGCTACAACACAGGCCAGACCGTGATGGATTTTTACCTCCGTGCGGATGCGGCGCTGCGGCGTCTTCCGGGAATACGCGCGGTGGCAATCAGCGATTCTGTGCCTCCAGGCGGGTGGCAAGGAGGCGGTCGCTACGCCGATCTGGCAGTTTCCGGGAGACCCCTTCCAACTCCGGGAATGGGCGGCGTGGTGGTCACTCGCAAGGTCACGCCAGATTACTTCAAGGCGTTGAACATTCCGATTGTGAGAGGCCGCAACTTTACAGACGAGGATCGGCATTCGGGTGAAACCATGTTGATCCTCAGCAGGCTTTTGGCGGATCGTTTGTTTCCCGGCGAAGACCCCATCGGCAAGCACATTCATTCGCCTCGCAGTACCGCAGTGTCCACGGTGGTGGGAGTGGCGGAAAACGTCAAGAACGGCGGGCTCCTGGAGCCTGACGAGCCAGAAATTTACACGCTCCGACGCAGCGCTGCCGACGACTGGGGCCAGCGGGCGCCCGTGATGATTGTCGATTCAGTCCTTTCGCCGAAGGCAGCAACTCCGTGGGTTCGGTCGCAGATTGCAAAGCTTGATCCGACGGTTCCTATAACGGTTGAGACCCTGAACGAGCAGGTGAGCAAGCTGGCGGACCGGCCGCGGTTCGAGACGGCTCTGCTGGGATTTTTTGCGTTCTGCGGGTTGCTGATGGCGGTGATCGGGCTGTACGGGGTGATCGCTTTTGTGGCGGCGCAGAGGACGCAGGAGATTGGGGTGCGCATGGCGCTGGGAGCAACACGGATGAATATTCTGCGACTGATTGCCGGGGAGGGGCTGCGGCTGATCGCGGTGGGCGGAATTCTGGGATTGGGCGCGGCGCTGGGGACGGCGCGACTGCTGAAGAGCCTGCTCTACAACGTGGGGCCGCACGATCCGGGAACCTATGCGGCGGCCACGCTGCTTTTGGCGCTGGTCGCACTGGCGGCAACGCTGATTCCGGCGCGTGCGGCGATGAAGGTGGAGCCGGTGGTGGCGCTGCGCTACGAATAGTCGGAGGAGATGCGGCTGGTTCAGGAGCATTGCGGAGGCGACGGCATGAAAAATACGCTAAGAAGGCTGCGGTTTCTTCTGCGCCAGACGTTGTTGAGGCGCAGAAGGCAGAGCGAACTGGACGAAGAGCTGCAATTTCACGTGGAGCAGACGATTGAGGCGCACCAGGCCGCGGGAAGGTCGGCGGAAGAGGCGCGCCGGCTGGCGCTGGTTGAATTTGGCGGGATGGAACGGACCAGGGAACAGTGCCATGAGCAACGGCCGGGCTGGTGGATGGGCACAGTGGCGCAGGATGTGCGCTATGCTTTGCGCGGCTTCCGGCGCAACCCGGTGTTTACCCTCGCGGTGATCGCCACACTGGCGCTGGGCATTGGCGCGACGACGGCGGTTTTCAGCGTAGTGGACCGGATCTTGTTCCGCAGCCTGCCCTATGCGCAAAGCGACCGCCTGGTGTCCGTTGGCCTGGTGGCTCCGATCATCCCGCAGGAGTTCATGCTGGGCGGATCGTATTACGACTGGCGCGACCATCAGAAGCCATTCTCGGCATTCACTTCTGAGGTCGGAGTCAATCCATGCAGCCTCACCGAGCACAATCCGGCGCGGCTTAACTGCGCTAGCGTGGAGCAAAGTTTTCTGCCGACGCTGGGGATTTCTCCGCTCCTGGGACGGAATTTTCTGCCGGAAGAGGATCGTCCGAACGGCCCCAAAGTAGCACTCATCTCCTACGGGTTGTGGCGAGGGCATTACGCGGGCGATGCAAGCATTGTGAATCGGTTGATCGACATTGACGGAAACCAGGTTCGCGTGGTTGGAGTTCTGCCGGAGGACTTTGAGATGCCCACCCTCCAGGCCGCCGATGTGGTGGTACCGCAGGCACTGGACGAAGGAGCACAACGGAAGGCGATGCCCGGTGCGGTGATGTATGCATTCGCACGGTTGAAGCCGGGAGTGACCATGGCGCAGGCGGAAGCGGCGCTGGAGCCAGTCTTCAATTACTCGCTGAGCCTGGCGCCGCCTGGGTTTCGCAAGGACGTGCACCTCCGGGTGCGATCGCTTCGGGATCGCCAGATCCACGATGTGCGGCTGGTGGCGTGGATCCTGTTCGGGGCGGTGTTGGCCGTACTGCTGATAGCCTGCGCCAATGTGATGAGCCTGCTGATGGCGAGGGCTGCAGCACGAGATCGAGAAGTGGCCATGCGTTCAGCCCTGGGTGCGAGCCGCGGCCGGCTGGCACGGCAAATGCTTACGGAGACGCTCCTGTTGTCACTTGCCGGGGCGGCAGCCGGATGTGCACTGGCCGAGATACTGCTGCGAATTTTTGTCTCTGTCGCTCCGGCGGGGATTCCGTTTCTGGATCACGCGCAACTCGATCTTCGCATCCTCCTGTTCACGCTTCTGCTCTCGCTCGTGTGCGGCATTGCTTTTGGAGTCTTGTCTTCCTTGCACAGGCCAAGTGCGGCCGCGCTCACGGGCCGGTCAATCGGATCGGGCCAACTGGCAATTCTGCGCCGTGGCCTTGTGGTGGGCCAGATTGCCATCTGCATGATGCTGCTGGCAGGGGCGGGGCTTTTGCTGCGAAGCTTTCGGAACCTGGAGCAGCAGGATATCGGTCTGCAGACGCAGGGCGTATTGGCATTGCGCATTGCGCTGCCGCACTATCGCTACAACACTCCAGAAAAGCGCATGGAGTTCTTTTTGCAAGCGGAGACGGCGGTGCGGCACCTGCCTGGAGTATCGAGGGTTGGAGTCAGCGACTCTCTGCCTCCCGGCGAAGTGAGCGGGGACTGGATCTATAACAACATCGCAGTGGAGGGACGGCCGCGGTCATCGAACGGAACCGGAGGTACGGTGGCCAATAGCTGGGTTACGCCGGAGTACTTCAGCACGCTGGCCATTCCAATTCTTCGTGGCCAAGCCTTCACTGAGGCAGAACGCACTTCGAAGGAGCATCTCCTGATTCTGAGCAGCCTGCTTGCTTCGCGTCTCTTCGGTAGCCAGGATCCGGTTGGCCAGCAAGTGCAATTGGCTCCCAATAATCCCTGGTACACGGTGGCCGCGGTTGTGGCCGATGTGAAAAACGCAGGCCTGACCGGAGAAGACAAGCCAGAGTTCTACCGTCTCCGGCGCAACCTGCCCGAAGAGTGGGCGGCTGATTCTACGATGGTCTTGAAGACGACATTCGCGTCGGCGGCCGCGGCGCCATGGGTGCGCTCGCAGATTGCGCAAATCGATCCGACGGTTCCGGTTGAGATCGAAGCGCTGAGCCAGAGCGTGAGCAAACTGGCAGACCGGCCGCGGTTCGAGACGGCGCTGTTGGGCTTCTTTGCATTTTGTGGACTGCTGATGGCGGTGATCGGGCTGTATGGGGTGATCGCGTTTGTGGCGGCGCAACGGACGCAGGAGATTGGCGTGCGCATGGCGCTGGGAGCTACGCGGATGGACATTCTGCGGCTGATTGCCGGGGAAGGGGTGCGGCTGATCGTGGTGGGCGGGATCGTGGGATTGGGCGCGGCGCTGGGGACGGCGCGGTTGCTGAGGAGCCTGCTTTACAACGTGGGGCCACACGATCCGGGAACCTATGCGGCGGCAATGCTGCTTTTGGCGCTGGTAGCGCTGGCGGCCACGCTGATTCCGGCGCGTGCGGCGATGAAGGTGGAGCCGGTGGAGGCGCTTCGGTACGAGTAGCGCAGTTCTACGATTGGCATAGCGTACTGCGTGGACCGGGAGGTTGATTACATGACAGCGCCGGCTCCTTCGAGCCCGAGTAGACTGGTTGCTGCTAGACGCCCAGGAACTCGGGAGAAGGAGCCTGGCATGGCCAAGATTATAGGCTGTGACTTTCATC
>Ga0302193_10000937_pt1 | contig 25244 bp, 25 predicted proteins | sample II_Bog_E3_3_FD_200228 | JGI IMG/M metagenome (GOLD analysis project Ga0302193, IMG submission 200228) | Peat permafrost microbial communities from Stordalen Mire near Abisko, Sweden - II_Bog_E3_3 | ecosystem: Environmental > Terrestrial > Soil > Wetlands > Peat | place: Sweden: Abisko...
CTCATCACAAGTGACACCATGAATCTGGAAGACATTTTTTTGCTATATCAACACCGACTCTACTAAGCTTGGCGTTCATGGGATGGCTCCTTCGTGCACGACTTTTGGGTGGAACTTTCAGTCTGGCACATCTCCACTTTAGGAGGGGGGAGTCCATCCCATTGCCCTACGATGAGTCCGCCTTGCGCGCATTGGCCGATAGAGTTTCCGTAGGGCGGGCCATGCCCGCGCACAACGGGACATCGACTCTTCACCTTTGCCGCCGTTGCCACCGCCAGTCGTGCGCGGGCATGGCCCGCCCTACAAAAGCTGGGCTTTACATGTCTTTGTGTTGTTGCGCCTGCATATACAGCCGCAGCAGCTTGTTGATGCGGGACTGATAGCCCTGCCCCTGGCCTTTGAACCAGTCCAGCACATCGGCGTCCAGGCGCAGTGTCACCGGCTGCTTTGGAGGATTACGCAGTTCGGCGCGGGCAAAAAAGTCGGCGCCCAGCTCCGGGATGTCGGAGGTATCAATCTCGGCGTCGGTCATGGCATCCAGGCGCGCCCAGTCGGTCTTACCTGATGTGCTGTTCATAGTGCCGTACCTCGTTTCTGGTGGCTTTTCGGGCGCCGATAATGCGGATCACGTTGCCTTCGCGCTCGGTATAAACGACGACCCCGACGAGGGCTTTGTCCAGCCAAGCCCGATCCAGCGTTCTTCCCCATAGACAACCCGGTCGTCCCTCAGGGACAGCATGGGATGATTGAAGATATCCAGCGCATCGTTGAAGTCGATGTCATGCTTCTGGATATTGAGGCAATTCCTGGCCTCGTCCCACTCAAAGCGCATGACACATTCGTATTGATATTTGTATGTACAGTACAGGGCTATTTTGGGCTGGCCGATAGAGGGCATGTCAGGACACAGCTGCACTCTCGACCATCGCCCAACAAAAAGCCCGGCATCGCCGGGCTCTTTTACTACGCATATCTACCGCTTCTGCTTACCGCCAGAAACCAAATTGGCAAGCCTCAGGCGCGGGTTTCAATCCCGACGATACGACCGCTGGCATCATGGTGCACGACACTGATGGCTGCGTTGCGGCCCTGCACGATGGTCTGTTCGGGCAGCTCGAAGTGGCTGGCGTAGTCGCGCAGGGTGCGCACACGCTGGGTTTCGCGGGCCTTGCGGGCGGGCAGCTGGTTCCACAGCAGCAGGGTGCCGGAGCTGCCGGCGATGGCGACCAGCGAGTACACCAGCGTAGCCGGCGAGGTGCCGCCCAGCAGCTTGATGAGCAGGGGCTGCAGGCCGCTCAGGGCGCCAGCGGCAGCCAGGAAGGGGCGCCACAGGTAGAGCCAGGCACCCCACAGCACGGCGGTGGAGGTGTCGGAGAACAGGCGCTGCTGCCAGTGCAGCTGGTTGCGGGCGTTGATAATCAGGGACGTGCTCATAACTCTCTCTATAACTCTTTGTCGTCAGTAGGGCGTATGCCGCGATCCGGGCTCACCCAGCGTGCGCGTTTACCTTCGCGCCGCCGTAGCACCTTGGGGAAGGCGGCTATGGTGGTACCGATATTGATGATCCAGAACACCAGGGGGTACCAGATCATCCAGTAGTAGTTTCGGCCAAGTCCCTTTTCATAACGGCTATCCAGCCATTTACTGACCGCGAATTGCAGCAGGCAGGTGGCGCCGAGGAACACGCCACTGGACCGCGGAATCAGCGGTGACCCGACCACGGGGACCCAACCTGCCGGCAGCACGAGGCTGGCCAGCCAGATTACGGTCAGCACCAGCATCAGGTACGACCAAAACAAGCTCAGGCACAGTTCGACCATGAGAGGCCATAAAAAGTTCTGCGATGGATGCAAAAAAACATCAAAATTTTTCAGCAGCACCTGCGCACCGCCCATGGCCCAGCGCAAACGCTGCTTCCACAGGCCTTCCAGAGTCTCGGGCATGAGTATCCAGACCAGGGCATTGGGCTCGAAACGCACGTCCCAGCCGGCTCTTTGCAGCTTCCAGGTGATGTCGATGTCTTCCGTGAGCATATCGGCGCTCCAGTAGCCCACCTGATGAACGGCGGACTTGCGGAAGGCGGTGATGACCCCCGACACGGTAAACAGGCGGCCAAAAGTGCGCTGGGCGCGCTTGATCATGCCCACGATGGAGGAAAACTCGCCCACCTGCACCCGGCCCAGCAGGGTGGAGCGGTTGCGGATACGCGGGTTGCCGGTGACGGCGGCCACGGTGGGGTCTTCCACGAAGTGGCGCACCATCCAGTGCGCGGCGTGGTGGTCGAGCAGGGCGTCGCCGTCGATGCCGATAAGGATTTCGTACTTCGCCAGTAGGCTGCCGGCTTGCAGGCCCATGGCCTTGCCCTGATTCTGGGCGAGGTGCACCACGCGCAGGCGGGGGTTTTTGGCGGCCAGGCGGTCGAGCACGTCGCCGGTATTGTCCTTGCTGCCATCGTTGATGGCGATGACCTCGAACTCGGGGTAATCCTGCGCGAGGGCGTGGCTGATGGTCTCTTCGGCGTTGTCACCCTCGTTGTAGCAGGGGATGAGGATGCTCACCGGGGGGGTATTGGGCAGCACCCGTGGCTCTTTATAGGGCGGGGCCAGCAGCTCATTGCGCCAGTAGAACAGGATTGCGCCCACCATCCACAGATAGGACATGAACAGGGGGTAATAGAATACGAAACCCAGTAGTCCTTGCCACAGTGCGGTGAGGTGAGCCATCAGCATCGGGGTGAGTCGCCTTGCTTGAGTTGCTTTGTCTGTTGTCGGGAGCCGGTCTTTGTACTCCCTCCCCTTTCGGGAGAGGGCTGGGGAGAGGGGGTGTTAAGCACTGACAATGAAGAGTCCCCCTCTCCCTAACCCTCTCCCGAGGGGAGAGGGGATAAAACAGCGCCTGACTCAGGCCCTAATGCACTATGGCCGTATTCGGCTTGGTGTCAAACACCGGGCGCAGCACGGCGGGGTCGGGCTGGTTGTTGAGCGAGTCTTCCGGGTAAAAGGCCACGTGCACCACGCCCCAGCCATAGAGGGCCTTGATGGTGGCGGCCAGCTCGTCGCTGGGTATCTTCTCGCCGGTCTTCCAGTTTACGGTTTGCAGCTCGAACACGGTGCGGTTGAGGCCACCTGGCATGGCCGCTACCTTGCCCACGAGGTCGTGATAAAAGGTCATGGGATCGGCGGCACCTTCCATATAGGGCATGGCTTCGATGGCGGTAAAGTCGTAGTTGTTCAGCGAGTTTTCCAGCGACTGTGAGTACCAGACTTCGCTATGCGGGTTCAGCGCCACCTGGGCGTAGAGGTTGCGCGCGGTCAGCAGGCCGGGCTGCTCGTCGTTGACGATGTCGGCCAGCTCGTGGGCAAAGTTGTCGAGCGCGTTGATCTTGAGGATGGTCCAGCGCCCCTCATAATCGTCGTTCTTGCGGATGTCGGCCGGGTCGGCGGGCAGGCCCCAGGCGGCGTTTTGCGCCTGACCCCAGGTGCTGGAATCTTCGTAGTCCGAGAGCGTCACGTCGTCATGGAAGAGAATGCCCTGTATGGGCGTGGACTTGGCGAGATCGCGGTAGATTTCCTTGATGACGGCGCGGGCGCGGGGCGAGAACAGCGACAGGCGCGGGTAGCCCATGCTGACATGGCCGGTGGTGTCGCTGGGCTCGGTCACTACCACGTCGCCGGCGGCCTTTTCGGTCAGCGGCAGCTGCCAGGCGAGCATGGGCATCCACGCGTAGATGCGCTTGGCGGGGGTGCGGGTGTAGATCTGCCAGGCCACGCGGTTAAAGAGGTCGGCACGCATGGGAATATGGGTGCTGGGGAAGTACACCGCGTCGGCGGCGCCATTGGCGTCGGGGTCGGCAAAGGCCTGCAGGTAGACGGTGTTCACGCCCATCAGCACGATCTGGTCGAGCAGGTGGCCGAGGTTCTTCTCCTGCTGCGCGGGGTCGGGGTCGTAGATGTAGTCCAGGTCCACGTGCATGACCTTGTTGGGGCGGTCTTCGTCGGAGATGTAGGCGTTGCGCTCGGAGATGTCCTTGTCCAGGTCCCACAGCTGCTCGCCGCTCTCCACCATGATGCGGCGCAGGCCCCAGAGCGGGGTGTCCTCACTGTTGGGGCCGTCGTCCAGGGTCAGACCGATGGGCATACCCAGCTTTTCAGCCGCCTCGCGCAGTTCCACATTATAGCGGCCATAGGGCCAGGCGATCACACGCGGCGAGTGCAGGCCGTGCTTCATGATCTCTTCGTTGTTGCGCCTGAGGTCGGCGATGATGCGCTTGCGGTAGACCGACTCTTCCTCGTAGTGCTTCAGCTCCGGCAGGTAGCGCCGGGCGGTGGCCATGGGCTGCATATTGCCCTGCGGGTTGGAGAGAGTGCCGTGGTGCATGTCGTAGGTGTGGCTGCCGACTTCCACGAGGCCGCTACCGGCCATTTCCTTGATCTCGTCCCAGGTGAGGAACTCGCTGCGCGGAATCAGCTTGCCGTCGAAGTTGACCTTGCCGTCACTCGGCACGTCCAGCCAGCTGCCCACCACGGCGATCACCGCCGGGGCGTTGAAGAGCTTGAGGACGGGGAAGGCATGGGTGTAGACCGACTGATAGCCGTCGTCAAAGGTAATGAGCACGGCCTTTTCCGGCAGCGGCTTCTTGCCCTCGTGGTCTTCGAGCACGTCGCTCACGCTCACGAACTGGTAGCCGTGGTTCTTCAGCCAGTCCATCTGCCGCACAAAGTTGGTCGGGCTCACGGCAATGTCGGGCACCAGCGAGTCCTTCTGGTCGGCAATCTCGTGGTAACTGATCACGGTCAGCTTGGCGGGCAGCTCGGCACGGGCAAGGCCAACACACAGCAGGAGGCCGAACAGGGACAGCAGTCTGGTCATCATGGGCAAGGGGCACCAGGCAATGGATCGGGCGTAAAGCCGGATCAGATGCACTTGAGACAGTGGCAGACGGCGAGGGTTCCCGAGGGGGGTGGATTCTAACAGAATGAGGGCAGGATTGGATGAAAAATGAGCGATTTGGAGAATGAGAGGGGTGATGTGTCCGAATTGGAGACCCTGGGCAAGACGGGATCTACAGGGGTTGTATGAAGCAGGGTCATAGGGCAATGGGTGCGCCCGGCCTCACGGGACGGCAACCGTAAGGCCGAGCCCAAGGCTCAAAGACGCCTCACGCTCCTTGCCAAAGTCATAGCCGTAGCCCGGCTCAAGATACCAGCCAAAGCGGTGTGAGGCGCTGGTCCAGTAAACCAGCTCTGCTTCAAGCTCGGCGCCGGCGGAATCGCTGCCGTTTTTGCCGGTGGAGTGGTTCCACTCGGGGCCAAGGCCGGCCTCAAACTCAAGGGTGGGGCTCAGCACGACCTCCTTCTTGACGCTGAAGTCGGTATCCCACTCGACGCGACCGTGACTGCGCAGGGCGCTGGTGCCCGCTTCGATTTCGAGATCTTTGAAGCCTTCGAATTCCACGCCCAGGGCGGGGCCGATGGAATGGTCGTGATCGTCCAGGCTCCATTCGCTACCACCGCCGACTTCGAGGCGCAGGGGGGCATCTTTATCGTCATCGGCGTGGACATGCGGAGCGCAGGCGAGCAGGGCAGCGAGCAGGCAGGCCGTAAACCTGGTCATGGGTTTTCCTTGAATAAAGGCAGGCGCATCAGACAGGGCGGGTTAAAGCGGGGCTTGTTGTCAGGGCGGGTTTAATAGCCGGTCGGGGCTGCGGGGTCAAGGGGGCGGCGACTGTTGCGGGGCATGAGCAAGCGTGGCGCACCGGGCCGCAGAAAGACCCGGTTGCTGCACCAGTGCCATTTGCCGGACGGGGCGCAGTCCCCTTCGGTTATTGCGCCCTGTCATATTGAAAGCTCCCGGCAGACGCTTGGCAAGCTGACCAGCGCATGCAAGACGGCATTTACGCCCCACCCCGCCTGTACGCCGCCGGCGACCTCCCCGCCCAGCGCTGAAACGCATGAATAAACGACGACGATTCCGCATACCCCAGCTGCCGCGCAATCTCGTCCACCGGCAAGCGCGTGCCCAACAACTCCCGAGCCCGGCGAAACCTCACCCCCTCCAGCAAACCACGAAATGATACCTGCTCAAGACTCAGCTGTCGGCGCAGGCTGCGCTCGGCCATGCCGAAGGCTTTGGCGACGGCGGCGGCGTCGGGGTAGCCCTCGGTAAACAGGCTGAGGTGGGTGCTGACGCGGTCGGCCAGGCGCTCCTGGGCTTCGGCAGCCAGTGCGAGCAATTGCTGCTCACACTGGCTGTGATAAAACTGGTGGGCGACAGGGTCGGCAGTGGGAAAGCGGAATTGCAGGTGCTCATTGCGCAGCCAGAAGCGTGCCTCGCTGCCGCCGAAACTGACCGGGCAATTGAGGTAGCTTTCGTAGGCTGCCGCCTCGGCAGGACGCGGGTAGGGCATGTCGATGCGCTCGGCATGTATGTTCACACCCAAGGCGCCCTGCATGTCACGCAGCAGCTTGTAGGTGCCGGACACTTCGCCGTCGATACGGAAGCGGAAGGCCTTGCCGGGCAGTTGCAGGGGTGTGAGCGCGAGAGCGCTCAGCTCGGGGCCGGGCTCGAAGCGGAGGGCGCCGTAGAGGTAGGTCAGCTGCTGGTAGCGTATGCCGCTCTGGATAGCCGCGTAGGCGTTGCTGGCGGTCATGAAGAGCATGGTCAGCGGGCCGTAGCCGGCAAAGCCGATATAGGTGCCGGCCTTGAGTCCGGCCATGGGGTCGCGCACGCAGTTGGCCGCGTCCACGTAGATTTGCAGCTCCATGGCGCGATCGATGCGCGAGTAGGGGTCGAGCGTGTCCAGGTCCAGGCTGTAGCGCTCAAGGAGGGGGCTGATGTCTTCCCCCAGGTCGCGCAGGCCCTTGAGTATGCAGACGAGGCCCAGTACGGAGCGTGTTGCCATGATTGTCCCGCGCTTTCCGGTCTTGGCCGGAATTATCAATTTCTGTTGCAAGCCTAGCATATCGCCGGGGCCGTGGCCTCACCTAGACTGAGATCAATAAAGGGCGCGGGCTGCCCGGACAAGCACACCGACACGGCGAGGGTACATCATGGGCACACAGGCGCATATCACGGGCAGCGGGCAGGTGGAAACGGTAGACATGGTTATCGTCGGCGCCGGTTTTGGCGGCCTGGGCATGGCCATCAAGCTGCGCGAAGCGGGCAACGACAGCTTTGTGATCCTTGAAAAGGCCAGCGATGTCGGCGGCACCTGGTGGTTCAACAATTACCCCGGCGCCGCCTGCGACGTGCAGTCACATATGTACTCCTTCTCCTTCGAGGGCAACCCCGACTGGAGCCGGCGCTACGCCAGCTGCACCGAGATCGAGGCCTACATCCGGCGCACCACCGACAAATACGGCCTGCGCCCCTTTGTGCGCTTTGGCCAGACCGTGAATTACGCCGCCTTCGACGAGGCCACGGCGCGCTGGACGATACGCACCGAAAGCGGCTACACCGTCATCGCCAAGTATTTCGTGCTCGCCAGCGGCCCCCTGCATGTGCCGGCCAAGCCCAGGATCAAGGGTATCGAGAATTTCAAGGGCAAGGTTTTCCACTCCGCCGAGTGGGACCATGATTATGACTTGCGCGGCAAAAACGTGGTCAGCATCGGCACCGGCGGCAGCGCCATTCAATACCTGCCGGAAATCGCCCCCGAGGTAAAGCAGCTCTACGTCTTCCAGCGCACCCCCGCCTGGGTGCTGCCGCGTGACGAGCGTGCCTATTTCGATATTGAAAAGAAATTGTTTGCCCGCTTCCCTGCCCTGCGCAAACTGCACCGGGCCCGCCTTTATCTGAGCAACGAAGCGCGCCTCTTGCCCATGCGCCATGCCCCCGTAGCGCGCCTGCTGCAAACGGTGGCCAGCACATTCCTCAAGGTCCAGGTCAAGGACCAGGTAGTGGCGAAAAAACTCACGCCGGATTACACCATCGGCTGCAAGCGCGTGCTGATTTCCAATAAATATTTCCCCACCTTCAACCGGCCCAATGTGGAGCTGATTACCGAGGGCATCAAGGAAGTGCGGGAAAACAGCATCGTCAGCAGCGACGGCGTCGAGCGCCCGGCAGATTGCATCATCCTCGGCACCGGCTTCGTTACCGACCCGCGCATTTACATGAAGAATTTCCCGGTGATCGGCCTCGGCGGCCGCGAGCTGAACGAAGACTGGAAAGACGCCTCCGAAGCCTATTACGGCACCACCGTCAGCGGCTACCCCAATATGTTCCAGCTGGTGGGCCCCAATACCGGCCTAGGCCACAACTCCATCATTTTCATGATCGAAGCCCAGGTGACCTATATCCTCGACTGCCTGCAAACCCTGAAAGCGCGCAAGGCGGATTACATGGACGTGCGCGCCGAGGTGCAACACCAGTTCAATGCCGAGGTGCAGGAGCAGCTAAAAGGCACCGTCTGGACCTCCGGCTGCCAGAGCTGGTACCAGCAGGCTGACGGAAAAAATACGACGCTGTGGCCTAGCTCTACCATTCGATTTTGGCGGGAGACGAGGAAGGTGAACGGGCAGGATTATACGTTTGCGAATGCGCAGCCGGTGGTGGCAAAGCTCGGAAAGAAGAAGAAGGTGCCGGAGGTGGTTTGACGGCCAAGGCGCGCAAAGCGGATTTTTCGTAGGGCGTCAATAAGCCTAGCGCATTGCGCCACATGAACGCTCGATTGCTGCACCAGTGAAACTTTCAAGATACGGCGCAATGCCCTTCGGTTATTGCGCCCTACGAGTTGCGACCGATACTTGATGCTTGCTCAAGGATTATCTCTCTTGCTTAAGTTAACCGTGCGTAAGGTGGATTTATTGTAGCAAGGCAGGGCCGTAGGGCGGAACCGCGCAGCGTTTCCGCCGCATGTTGGTGCTCAGGCAGAAAGTTTTAATAATGCCCATCACCTCCACCCCCGAAGTCGCCGCCATCATGATGGCTGTGAGAGTGATCGCTCTCATGATCGACATGGTCAGTTCCGGTGTGCTGTCCGGGGTCGTCGTCACCAACAAATCCTAAGTGCTCTCCATGCTCAAACTTTCCTGATGCGGGACCGTAACCCAGTGTCCGGCTCATGAGGGCAGGGCCGACTACGGGGACAAGCCAGGTGAACGCCAGCCACATGCCTTTCCATGATTTTGACAGCTGCGGGTGCTCAATCAGTTCGCGGGTAGTGAATGCCGCCATAAATACATGGGCCACCACAGTGGCGGCCAGTGGCTTCCACCAGAAATACCAGCCCGTGCTCATGCTGGCAGGCTCTTGGATGTGGCGGGCGCGTTTTCCCTGCAGGCACCATGACTCATAAAGACACTCCTGAACAAAGCCATTCCCACCCTTCTGCCATAACCTCCCTCACTTATCCAGACAAACCTTCTCCCCCACTGCCTGCAAGACCTCGCCAGTATCCATGTCCTGCACAAAGCCCACGACATCCAGCTGTTGCGTTTTCCAGCCGGCTTGCAGGGTAATATCTTTCTGCACGCTGAGCGTGCTGCCGCGAATGCCGATGGGGCCCAGCCATTGCCGAACCACATGTTCATGGTGCAGGCGATGGCCGGCGTTTTCACCGGCGCGCACGGCGGTGCTGAGGCCGTCTTCGGTCAGGGCCAGAAAGAGGGCGATATTGCCCTGGCCCGGTGCGCGCACCCTGGCGTCAAGCGTCAGGGTGTGGGGGGCGGCGCTGTGGCTGCTCAGGCTCAGGTGGGCGCGGGCCGGCTGCTCGTTGATGGTGAGGATGGCGGATTGCAGGCTGTCATCACTCCAGTCTTCCAGTTGCGAGCCGGCGACAAAGATGTGCGGCGTGTAGACCGACTGACTGTTGTTCTTGCCCACCAGCCAGTGCTGCCTGTCGGCGAACTGCTGCTGGCTGAAGCTGTCTTTCCAGCCGATATAGTCCCAGTAGGGCACGTGCAGGGCGATGGGCACGGCAGAGCCGGAGTCGGTCGGCAGCTGGCTGAGCATGGCGTCGGCCGGCGGGCAGCTGGAGCAGCCCTCGGAGGTGTAAAGCTCGATCAGCGCGGTGGTCTGGGCCCCGCTGCTGACGGTGCAGACGGGTTTGGCAAGGCCGGGCAGCAGCGCGACAAGCAGGACAAGGGCGGTAAGCCGGGGGCGGAACATGGTGGCACCGTGCTGGGGAGGGAAGGTGCATTATTGAGTGTGGGGGTGATGGGTTTGTTACAGCGGGGTGGGTGATTGTTGCTGCGGCTGGCCACAAATACCAAAAAGTTTGCGAAGTATATACTTGACAAACGCAGCCATTTGATCGAAAATTGACCTATTCCAAAGAGGTCACGATCATGGCTGACGCACTTTTCACAGAACCCCGCTTTACTAACGATGGCTCTGCCCGCGAGTATCTTGAATCAATTCGTTGGGCTAATGGCCCTGTCTGCCCGCATTGCGGCGGCGTAGAGCGTCAGAGCCGTTTAACCGGCGAGAAGTGCCGTCCCGGCCTGCTGTTCTGTGGCGAATGCCGCAAGCAGTACACCGTGACCGTTGGCACCGTGTTTGAGCGTTCGCGCATCCCCCTGCACAAATGGGTGCTGGCTACTCACCTTATCTGCGCCAGCAAGAAGGGCATGAGTTCGCATCAGTTGCACCGTATGCTGGGCATTACTTACAAGTCTGCATGGTTCATGTCCCATCGCATCCGCGAAGCCATGACCAATGGCAGCTTTGATGCCAAGCTTGGCTCTACTGGCGGCGCCGTGGAAGTCGACGAGACCTACTGGGGCACTTCCAAGGAGAAGCCGGAAGGCGCTCGCGGCTACGATCACAAAATGAAGGTTGTAAGCCTCGTGGAGCGCGAGGGCGAGAAGCGCTCTTTTGTTGTGGCCAATGTCACAGCTAAGACTGTTGCGCCCATCCTGCGCGCTCAGATTGCCGAAAAAGCCCGTCTTATGACCGACGAAGCTAAAATCTATGTCAAGGTCGGCAAAGAGTTCGCCGAACATGGCGTTGTGGTGCATTCCTCTAAGGAATACGCCCGCGACGACATTACGACCAATACCGTCGAATCTAGCTTTGCCATCCTCAAGCGCGGCCTGTATGGCACTTTCCACAGCGTTTCGGAAAAGCATTTGCAGCGTTATGCCAATGAGTTTGACTTTCGTTGGAACAACCGCATCAAACTTGGCGTTGACGACAACACCCGTACTGTTAATGCCCTGAAAGGCATCAGCGGCAAGCGTTTGACTTATCGGCGAGTTAACGGCGAGTTAACGGCGAGTTAACGGCGAGTTAACGGCAAATAAGACTAGGGATTAATGCTCTATGCAATCCGATTTGTTAGAAGCAAAGGCCGCTGTTGATTGGGCCTTTTCCCAGCTCCCATCCCTCGGACAAAGGATTGAGGAGTGGTCCCGTATCAATATAGATTTCACTACCGAAGAGACTAATATTCCATCCGCTTATTATGCTTTGGTAATTGTTAAAAAAGAGAATTTCCCTCTTTTTTTCAATGCCGAGATCGGCGCTTATCTCAATACCATCAGAAGCAGTCTCGACATTCTGGCCACTGCTCTCGCTTACCGCTATGGCGTAGCTAAGCCCGAAAGAGCCGCCTTCCCTATTGTCGACAGCGAGGCCAAATTCCTGTCGGGAGGATATAGCGCATTCAAATTCATAAATGGGCTTCCCGACACCCCACGAAGCATCATTGAATCGCTGAAACCGTACAAAGGAGGGAATGATGCGCTCTGGTCCCTCCATGACCTTGACAACAAGCGGAAACATAGGAATCTGCTTGATGTCGCCATTAGGCCCATTACGATGCATATGCATGGTCGTGGCCCTGCTGACGGAGACTTCACCCCTTTGCCCGCTGGGAATATCCGCTTGAATGAGAAAACCATAATTGGCTTGATGCTGAAGAGTGCTCCTTATGGCGATATGAGAGTTTCCACTTTCGTATCTTTCGATGAAGTTGGCATCGCCCACAGAAAACCAGTCACGGCTGCTTTGGCATATTTCGGCAGCCTTGCGCAATCGATCATCAATCTTTTTGACGAAACCTGAGTGCCCCATGACCAAGCCCACCAAACAAGTTGAACCAGAACAGCCCATTCCAAGCGCAGAGGAAGTCTTGCGCCGGCTACTGAATACGCCGCCAGACCCATTTACGCCGTCTAAGGACGGGAAGGCAGAGAAGGCAGAGAAGGCAGAGAAGGCAGAGAAGGCAGAGAAAAAAACAAAAAAGTGAACATGTAATGCAAAGAAAATATCAAGGAACGATATTGGCGGCACTAATCCTGCTTTCTATTATTGTGTTTAGCCAAATCTTGGTTGATGTAGGAGCTTTCGATAGCCAGCGCATAATTTGCCAACACATAGCACATGCCGACAACCCAGAGTATTGCGGCTACGACGTCCGCCTTATCATGGCTGTTAAGCTGATTAAATTGGTTAATGATTTCCAAGGCGCTGTTATCTCCTTTCTAACGCTTTCCCTTTGCGTATCCACTCATCTTATGTGGAAAGCGACAAAGGCATCAATTGATCTTGCCAGAGCGGAATTTGTCACAACCCATAGGGCAAGAATAATCATAAGACTTGTTAAACCAAGCCTTGACGATGAGAAGTCAAACGAATACCCGGTAAAATTTACTTGCGCCAACATTGGAGATTTGCCGGCAGAAATAGTTGAAGTCGGCTCTAATGTATATAGGAACACGAGGCCAGAAAGTCAGGTCAATGGCGACACGTTCTTTAACATTGATAATGCTGTTTTCTCTTTAGCGCCCGGCGAAAGCAAAGTGGCATTTACCAAAAAAGTGTATCCGGCGATGGGTGAAGCCCAACCCGATGATAGCGTTTTTCATTGGTGGTGTGCCGGCTATATCAAATACCGCTCAGGCAAGAGCGAAACGATCTACCAAACTGGGTTTTGCAGACGCTGGAATGACGAAGCCTTCCGCTGGGAGCTAGTACCAAACGATGATTGGGAATATGCCTTTTAGTCCCTCTCTGCGTTTGTCATGTATATACTTCTCAAAAGTTTGGCTGCCCCTCTCCCTCCGGGAGAGGGGCTGGGGTGAGGGACCGAGCGCCCAAACAAACAGCGGTGCTCAATTTGTAGCACGGTCCGCGTGCGCATAGCGCACCCTGCAAAACTGCCAACCTGTAGCCCCCGGCAACGAAGATTTCCCCTCTCCCCCGCCCTCCCCCGAGGGGGAGGGGGTTTTACGGCAAGGACGGAGCTTTACTGCAGTGTCGCCCGCGCCGTTGTCTGCAACTGCCTCACACAATCCTCCGTCCCATGGTCCCCGCCCCGATACTCCGGCTCGTAATAAAACTTGCTGAGCACGATCTGGCCCCGCGTGTTGCTGCTCACGGTGCCGAGCCCGGTGCCGTAATCCTTGCTGCCGGGGGCGGTGGGGGTGAAGGTGATGGCGAAATTGTCGCCATTGGCCACCACGCTGCCCAGATAAATGCCGTCGCCGGGCACTTCCATTTTCAGGGTGTAGTCGCCGTGGGTGCCGGTGCTCTGGGCCAGGCTCATGGTCAGGGTGACGGTGGCCTGGTAGTCGCCATCCGCTGCGTCGTGGCCGGTGCAGCTGTAGGTGCCGCTCAGGTCCTCCCCGCTAAAGGGCAGGGGCGCGGCGGCAAGGCAGAGGGTGGGCAGGCTGAGCAAGAGGGCGAGGGCAAAGCGGTACATGCAAGGGGCTCCCGTGGTTTGGGTGTGCGCCAAGCATGGCATGGCGGGCGTCGGCGGTAAACTGTACAAGAAGCAGGCGGCGTGCCATGGTGCTGCTACAGTAGAGGAGAGCCTGCGTTGGCCCGCAGGTAGCGATCAGGGGCCAATGCATACCGCCAACCTGGGAAGGAGCCTGTCATGGCCTATGCCGTCTGCAATATTTCCGATATTCCGCTGGGCGAAAAGCGTGCTTACACCGTGGGGCCGGAGAAGGTGCTGATTTTCCATCTGGCCGAGGGCTTTTTTGCCACGCAAAGCCGCTGCACCCACCTCTTCTTCTCGCTGGAAGGCGGCAAGATGGTGGACAGCTGCACCGTGCAGTGCCCCTTCCACCACGCCTGCTTCGACGCCCGCACCGGCGAGGTGGTGAAGTGGGCCAACTTCCCGCCGGGCATACAGCTGCTGAACCCGCTGCGCGGCGAGAAGGCGCTGAAAACCTATCCGGTCATCATCCAGAACGAAACGGTGCATGTAGAGCTGTAGGGGGCAACCCGGTCTGTGGCATCATGCCCGGCCACCACCCGCCCGGATCTGCCATGACCACCACGCTGGCCGACTACGCTGCCCTCAGCCCCGACCTCGTCATCGCCGCCGTGGAGAGCACCGGCTGCCTGAGCGACGCCCGCGTGCTGGCGCTCAACAGCTATGAAAACCGCGTCTACCAGATCGGCATGGAAGAAGGCCCGCCGCTGGTGGCCAAGTTCTACCGCCCCCAGCGCTGGACTGAGGCGCAAATCCTTGAAGAACACACCTTCAGCCTGGAGCTGGCCGCCGGCGAGCTGCCGGTAATCGCCCCTGTGGTCAACACCGAAGGCAAAACCCTGCACGAACATGAGGGCTACCGCTTTGCCCTGTTCCAGCGCAAGGGTGGCCAGGGGCTGGAAGCGGGTGACCTGGACCAGCTTTATCGCGTGGGCCTCGTGCTGGGGCGCTTGCACGCCATCGGCGCCCAGCGGCCCTTTGCCGCCCGCCCCGCCCTTACCGTCGAGCGTTTTCTCGACACCCCCTCGGCCCTGATTCTCGCCGGCAACTTCCTGCCCGCCAGCCTGCTCGAGGCTTATCGCCGCTGCGTGGCCGAGCTGCGCGGCAAGATCATGGCGCTGGGGCTGGACGACTACCCCGGCATACGCACCCAGGGCGACTGCCACCCCGGCAACGCCATCTGGACCCGCGACGACGGCCCCTGGCTGCTGGACTTCGACGACTGCCAGACCGCCCCCGCCGTGCAGGACCTGTGGATGCTGCTCTGCGGCAACCAGCGCGAGCAGGAGCGGCAACTGGCCGAGCTGCTGGAAGGCTACAACACCTTTTTCGACTTCGATTCGCGGCAGCTGGCCCTGATCGAAGCCCTGCGCAGCCTGCGCATGATTCACTACGCCGGCTGGCTGGCTGCGCGCTGGACCGACCCCGCCTTTCCGCGCTACTTCCCCTGGTTCAACACCGGGAGCTACTGGCAGGCGCATATCGGCGAGCTGGAAGAACAAAGCCGGCGCATGGACGAAGAGCCCCTGCGGCTGTTGGGCTGAGCTGCCTGACTGAGCCCCGCTGGTTTCCATTGTCCCGGTTTTGTAGGGCGGGCCATAGGGATGTGGGGAGTGCCGTAGCGCGTCGGGAACGCGGCGGGCCAAAAACCACTCGGCTGAACCCCTTGGTTTCCATTGCCCCCAGACCCTGCTAAATTCAGGGTAACGCAAAACAACAAGGGTCGCCGGCAAGCACTGGCGGGCCGCACACAGCAAGGCAAGGCAGGACCAACCCCATGGCCGAACTTTTCAATGTCGTGTTTGCCGGTGAGCTCGCCGGAAAGGCCGACGTGGCCGTCGTGCGTGCCAATATCGGCAAGCTGTTCAATGCCAGCGAGGCCATTCTCGACAAGCTCTTTTCCGGCCAGCCCATTGCCGTCAAGAAAATGGTGGACCGCGACACCGCCATGCAACTGCGCGCCAAAATGAAAATGGCCGGCGCCAACACCCGCCTGATAGCCGTCGACGAGCAGGGCCGCCCCCTGCCCACCGGCGAGGCCGCCCCTGCCCCAACGCCAGCGCCCGATCCGACCATGGCCGTGCGTGTCGACAAGCTGGTGGAGCAGCACGACGCCGAGGAGGCCAGCAAGCCCAAGACCGACGGCCCGCCCCCTCCGGCCGATGTTGCCAGGGTCAGTACCTGGGCGCTGTTCCCGACGGGCTGGATACTCGGCGTGCCGGCCAACTCACTGCCTGCGCCCTTCCTGCCCAACCTGGGCCGGCTGGTGCTGGCGCCGGTCGGTGCCGATGTACTGCGCGCCGAGGAGCGCCCCGTGGTCGTCCCGGTCAAGGTGGATGTGTCGGAGCTGTCGATGGCGGCGGTTGGCGCAGATGTGCTACGGCCGAATGAAAGACCCGTGGTCGAAGCGGTCAAGGTAGATATCAGCGGCATCACCGTCGCCCCACCGGGCAGCAACCTGGAGCAGCTTAAGGAAAAGAAGGTGCTGGTGAACCCGGATATCAGCCATCTGTCGATTGTGAAGAACTGAGCGCGCCCTCCTTCCGGGAGGAGGACGCCTTGACGTATGGCTAGCTGGCAGCCCCCACCTCAGCCCGCATACCGCTCCTCGATATAATCGATAATATCCGCCGACTCGAACATGCTCACTCCCGTATTGGGGTCTTCCATATACGGCAGCTGCACTTCACCAGCCCGCGCCAGCATACCCTCCCGCTTGCCACCGGGAATGGCCTGCAAGGGCCCGCCCCGCAAGCGGCGCACGGCTGGCCCCGCCTCGGTCCAGTGCTCCTTGCCCATATTGTGCAGTACATAGGGGATCTCCAGCTCGCACAGGCGCTCGCGCACCAGCCGGGTATAGGGGCTGCCCTCAAAGCTCCATAACTCCAGCTTCTGTGCTGGCAGGTGCGAAGGCCGCGCCTTCAGCCCCCGCCCGAGGCGCAGGGTGGCGCTCAGTGCCCCCAGCACCGGCCTCAGCGTGCGGGGCTGGTAAGCCTTGGGAATCGAGCGGTGACCATAGGTGGCAAAGAGGTAGTCGATGATGTCGGCCGACTCGTTCATCACCACCCCGGTATTCTCGTCAACCAGCAGCGGAAACTGCTGCCGGCCGCTCAGGCGCTGCGCCTCGGGACGGAAACGGGTGCCACCCTTGGGACAGGGGTAGATTTCGGCATCGAGATGCAGGGCCGTCAGCGCCTCGCGCACGGCGCGGCAAAAGGGGCAGGCCTCGAACTCATAAAGCTTGAGCGGCAGGGCCGGCTGCACACCGGGAATGGCCGATTTCAGCACCATGCAGCCGCGCCAGCTGTTGACTGTGGAGGTGAGCACGGAGCTGAGGACGTTGACCTGGTGCAGGACGGGGTTGGGCATGGGATCTCTCCAGACACATGGCAGACAGGGCTCCTTGCCCTGCAAAGCGCCAAGGCTGCCACAAAAGTGTCGCCAGCAACACCAGATACAGGGTGACCGTAGCGTCACTTACAGCCGGTTATAATAATTATTTAGGGTAGTCATAAGAATTATCCATTGGCGCTGATAAGCCGGGGCTGGTAAAAAGACGCTTCTTGAGCTGGCTCTCACGAGGAGCCGGCGTTTGCCAGCCATTTACGGGAATGACCATCAATGTCCGCTTTTGCCAATGAAACGGTGCTCACCGTCCACCACTGGAACGACACCCTGTTCAGCTTCACCACCACCCGCGACCCCAGCCTGCGTTTCAAGACCGGGCAGTTTGTGATGATCGGGCTGGAAGTGAACGGCAAGCCCTTGATGCGGGCCTATAGCGTGGTCAGCGCCCATTACCAGGATCACCTGGAGTTCTACAGCATCAAGGTGCAGGACGGCCCCCTCACCTCGCGCCTGCAACACCTGCAGCCCGGCGACAAGCTGCTGGTTGGCCGCAAGCCCACCGGCTCGCTCATCATGGACAACCTCAAGCCCGGCAAGAACCTCTACCTGCTCAGCACCGGCACCGGCCTCGCACCCTTCATGAGCGTGATCCGCGACCCCGAGTTCTACGAGGCCTTCGACAAGATCATCCTCACCCACGGCGTGCGCGTGGTGAGCGAGCTGGGCTATATCGACCATATCCGCGAAGACCTGCCCGAAGACGAGTATTTCGGCGAGCTGGTCAAGCAGAAGCTCATCTACTACCCCACCGTGACCCGCGAAGAGTTCGACAACCAGGGCCGCCTCACCGACCTGATCGAAAATGGCCAGCTTTTCGAGCAGATCGGCCTGCCCCCCTTCGACCCCGCCGTGGACCGCGTGATGATCTGCGGCAGCCCCAGCATGCTCAAGGATCTCGTGGAAATCCTGGAAAAGCGCGGCTTCGTGGAAGGCACCAGCCATGCGCCGGGCGACTATGTGATCGAGCGGGCATTTGTGGAGAAGTAAGGTGGGATTGGTGGTACAAGAGCCCGGCGATGCCGGGCTTTTTTGTGCGTGTGCCAGAACGCAGGATGGGTGGAGCGCAGCGATACCCATCAACAACACCTTGAATTTTATGTAAATATTATGGATATCGTCATATCGGCCCCGGCTCGTCGCCTCGATGTAGCTCAAGCTCTTGTAGGGCGGGCCATGCCCGCGCACGACTGACCCTTGCCACAACACCCTGCGAGAATACCTTCACGGTCAGTTGTGCGCGGGCATGGCCCGCCCTACCTTGCTTACGCTTGGCAGCATGGGTATCACTCGGGCCATCCATGGCCCTCGCCCTGCGGGCAGCTTCGCTGTGCAAAACGGCTTTCCTGCCGTTTTGTCGCTGCGCTCCACCCTTCCTACGGGTTGCAATACCCACCTCCCGTGTCACATCCTGTGCTTCCGTGCTAGCTTCGCGCTAGCGAGAACATTGGCCGTGGGCACCACCAGCAGGGATGGCGGTATGAAAAACTGTAGTAAATGCGGTGCTGCATTAATGCCCGACGCGACGGTTTGCCCGGACTGCGGCGAGGCCCGCCCGCTGGACCTCAAGCATCGCCTGATGGCGGAGGCGGCGCTGACGCCCGAGGACTTGCAGTCAGACGCCCTGCATCAACATCCGACCGCCATTGCCCCAGCCGCCGAAGCCCTGCAAAGCCGGCCAAGCCTGAGCCTGGCCGAATCGATGGCGCAGATTGACGCCCAAAAGCAGCAGGAGCGGGACAGCATCCAGCAGCACCTGAAGACCATGGCAAGCCATGCCATTGCTCCGGCCGACCAGCACTTGTTTTCCCCGCCGATAGAGCAAGGCCCCGATGATGTGGCGCTGTACCTGAAGCCGAAGGTGATCGTGCTGCTACTGCTCTGGCTCCTGCTCAGCCTGATACTACAGCCCCATGCGGGCAGTGCGCCCAGCTTGGGACGGGTCTTTATTCCCTGCCTGCCCCTGTACATCGGGCTTTGCAGCCTGTTCTGGGCCTCCTTCGGTGAGTTTCTCCATGACTTCAGCTACATATCACTCATCCCGAGGATTTATATCCAGTCCCAGAAGCGGCTTGATGATTACGATGACAAAGCCCGTGGCTTCCTGAAAGTCGTCGCGCTGTTTGTTGTCAGCTACGGTGGCACCGTCGCCGTTTACCATCACTACTACGGCACCATGCCAACCTTCCAGCACTGAGGCAAGACAGTGCCCGCAGGATGGGTGGAGCGCAGCGATACCCATCGTTGTCAGCGCTCGATCAGGGAGCCGGATTTGGGCTCCTCATGATGGGTATCGCTGCGCTCCACCCATCCTACAATCTCACACAACAAATTTTTGTCCTACAATCCTCCCTCTGGCAGACAGAATGCATGGCATTCAAGGTGTCGCCGGGCTTGACTGGCGCTAAGATAGCGGCGATTTTTACCCCATGAAGGGGTGATTGGGCACCGCAGGAGCCAAGGCTGATGCTGATCTGGTTTGTTGTTCTTTATTGGGTCATTTCCGTGGCCATCGGCCTGGCGGCCGCGCGGCTGGTGCACAACACCAAGGACTATGCCGTGGCCGGGCGCAGCCTGCCGCTGGCGATGGTGACCACCACGGTCTTCGCCACCTGGTTTGGCTCGGAAACCGTGCTGGGCATTCCCGCCACCTTCCTGCAAGGCGGGCTGGGCGGCGTGGTGGACGACCCCTTCGGTTCCAGCCTCTGCCTGATTCTGGTCGGCCTGTTCTTCGCCATTCCGCTCTACCGCAAGAACCTGCTCACCATCGGTGATTTTTACAAGGAGCGCTTTGGCCGCTCGGTGGAAATCATCACCTCCATCTGCGTGGTCATTTCCTATCTCGGCTGGGTATCGGCGCAGATTATCGCGTTGGGGCTGGTGTTCAACGTGGTGTCGCACGGCGCCATCAGCAACCACGAAGGCATGGTGATCGGCGCCTCCAGCATTTTGCTGTACACGCTGTTTGGCGGCATGTGGTCGGTGGCGGTGACCGATTTTATCCAGATGATCATCATCATGGTCGGCATGGTCTATATTGCCTTCGTGGTCAGCCACCATGTCGATGGCGGCGCCGCCGCCGTAGTGCACCACGCCTCGACCGACGGCAAGTTTGCCTTCTGGCCGGCCCTGCAAACCCGCGACGTGCTGGCCTTCTTCGGCGCCGGCATCACCATGATGCTGGGCTCGATTCCGCAGCAGGACGTGTTCCAGCGCGTGGCCTCCTCCAAGAATGAGCAGACGGCGCGCAATGCCTCCATCCTCGGCGGCGTGATGTATTTCTGCTTCGCCTTCGTGCCCATGTTCCTGGCCTACTCGGCCACCATCATCAACCCGAACATGGTCAGCTACTGGATGGGCAAGGACCCGCAGCAAATCCTGCCACAGTTGGTGCTGCAAAACGTGAACGTGGTGGCGCAGGTGATGTTCTTCGGCGCCCTGCTCTCCGCCATCAAGAGCTGCGCCAGCGCCACCCTGCTGGCACCCTCGGTGACCTTTGCCGAGAACATCATCAAGGGCTTTGTGCCCACGATGAACGACAAGCAATACCTGAAGATGATGCGCGGCGTGGTGCTGGTGTTTACGGCGCTGGTGACCTGGATCGCCCTGCACTCCACCTCGTCGATCTACAATATGGTGGTCAGCGCCTACAAGGTCACGCTGGTCGCCACCTTCGTGCCACTCGTGTGCGGCCTGTACTGGAAGCGCGCCAATAATCTCGGCGCCCTCTGCTCCATAATCCTCGGCCTTACGGTCTGGCTGGGCAATGAATTCTTCAACGCCGACGGTGTATGCCCGCCCCAGCTGGCCGGCTTTGCCGCCGCCGTCTTCGGCATGGTGGCCGGCTCGCTGCTGCCGGTGCGCGACCCGGAGGCGTATTTTGCCCGGTGGTTGAGCCATGCGGATCATCAAAAGTCGCATGAGGTGATGGGCAAGTAAGGGCAATCGTAGGGCGGGCCATGCCCGCGCACGACTGGCCGTGGCAATGACGACAGGGTTTCGCACGCCACCGGCCGGTTGTACGCGGGCATGGCCCGCCCTACAAAACCACCCATCCGCCACTACGGTCAGTATCGAAATCCAATACCCCCGCAACAGACCCTAGGCACGGGAATTGCCGATGATAATATGAGCCGCATTCGCCATCGGGCCTGACCCACGCCTGCCAGCTGCTCACAGACAACCGCATTCAGGGAAGATCGCCATGCAAAACATGACTCAGGAAAACACCGTCCCCACGTGGCTGAAATGGAGCTTCACCGCGTTCATGGCGGTGCTGGTGCCGGTCTACTGGCACAACTACGGCCCCACCAATTTCCTGTATTTCTGCGACGCCTCCCTGTTCCTGACCCTGTTCGCGGTCTGGACGGGCAATGCGCTGGCCGTGTCCATGGCGGCGGTGGGCATACTGGTGCCGCAATTCTTCTGGTGTGTGGATTTTGTCGTTGAACTCAGCGGCCATCACCTCACCCATATGACCAGCTATATGTTCAACACCGAGCGCCCGCTGTTTCTGCGCGGCCTGTCCTTCTTTCACGGCTGGCTGCCCTTCGTGCTGATTTTCCTGGTGCGTGAACTGGGCTACGACAGGCGCGGCCTGCTGGGCTGGACGGCACTGGCCTGGTCGCTCTGCCTGATTTCTTTTTTCCTGCTGCCGCCCGCTGGCGCCCACCTGCCCAACCCCGCCACGCCGGTCAACGTGGATTATGTGTGGGGCATGGACGACAACAATCCGCAGCACAAGCTGGCACCGGGCACTTACCTGACCGTGTGGATGCTGGGCCTGCTGGCGGTGTTTTATGTGCCGACACATTTCTTGCTGAAGTGGCTGCATGAAAGACGGGTTGGGGTGCCGGCGATGGAGGCTGTTGAGTCGGCAGCCTGATATGATCTGAACACGCGCCCACTGGTGCGCGGGTATGGCCCGCTACGAGAACTGGCAGAAAGCGATGCGTGCGTTCATACAAAAACACTGGATTGCATTGGCCTGCGCCACCGCCGCCGTCGCGTGGGAATGGACTTACCACATCGGCATGCAGTTGGTAGAAATTGTACCTGTGTATGTAATCTGGCTGGTATACGCTACCATCGCCACACTGATCAGCCGACGCCGCGATCTTCTGAAAACACGGGCAACCAACGCAGGCATATGGCTGCTGGCCATCGTTATCATGATAGGCAGCTTGCCGGTATTGAAACTATTGGCAAGACAAGATGCCGACCGGGCACTGGTCAGCATCAAGCACTACGCTACCACCAACGGGCGTTACCCCAAGACCTTGGCCGATGTCGGCATCGACGCAAAATATGCGGACAGGCAATGTGGCCTGAAGTATTCGCAGATGCTCGGCGGGCCAACACCCACGCTCATGTACAGGGATGCGTTTGATCCTTTCGACAAGTATTTTTACGACTTCGAGAAACAGGCATGGGAATTTCATCCGGACTAGCGGCATAGGTTGGGCTGACACCGGAAGTCCAACGTAAAGGGGCGGGCAACTTGTTGGGCTTCGCAAGCTCAGCCCAACCTACGAAAACAAAACGCACTCCCATTCCGCGCCATGACTCACTCCCCTCTCCGCTTCACCCCCCCGCTGCGCCACCGCCGTCATCGGGTCTTCTGGCCACGGATGACGCGGATACCTCCCCCGCATATCCTTGCGCACCTCCACATAGGCATTTTTCCAGAAGCTGGCGAGGTCGCTGGTGACGGCCAGCGGCCTTTGCGCGGGCGAAAGCAAGTGAATGGTGAGCGGAACGCGGCCACGCGCCAGTGTGGGCGTGGTGGCAAGGCCGAACATTTCCTGCAATTTCACGGCGAGCACGGGGCCATGCTCCGCACAATAATCAATGGTAATGCTGGAACCGGAAGGTACGTCAATACGCTGGGGTAACTCTTCATCCAGCTTTTGCCGCTGGGGCCAGTCGAGCAGGCCAAACAAGGCATCATGCAGCGGGAAATTCGCGAGTTGGCTGAAGCGGCTGGTGCCGGCCAGAAAAGGAGCAGCCCAGGTTTCCAACGTGGCCAGCAGGGACTCGTCGCTGGTATCGGGCCAATGGTCGGGCTCCAGCCCGTGCGTGATCTGCACGCGGGCCTGCCACTGGCGCAGCGTGTCGGTCCACGGAAAGACCTGTACGCCCGCCTCGCGGATGGCAGCCAGCAGCACAGCCTGTATGGCCTGCGGGTCGGCCTGCGGCAGGGGGCGGTCTTCGAGCACCAGTGCGCCCAGCCGGCGCTGGCGGCGGGCCAGCACGCTCTGGCTGCTACTGTCCCAGGCCAGCACGTCCTGACTGCGGATGACCGGCGCCAGCACCTCCTCCAGCGCGGCCTGTGAAATGGCGGCGGCGAGGAAGATGCGGGCCTCGCGCGCCTGCCCGTCCATATCCGCCGCCACCAGCCAGCTTGCGCCAGCGAGACCGTCGTCGTCGCGCAGCAGGGCGCCGCGCCCGTTGCTGAGCAGGTAACGCGGGCTGCCGCCGGGGCGTCGGCTGGCGACATGGTCGGGGAAGGCCAGTGCCAGCAACATGCCCATGGCGTCGTTGTGTTCGGGCTGCTGCGGGCCGGCCTTTGTTTGCAGGCGGCGGGCGCCTTCGCGCACCAGTTGCAGGCGGCCCCGGTCCACGCCGTGGCCCTGCTGCCCGCCACGCAGGATGGCGATGCGGGTGTGCATGTCGGCGCCGCTGTCCCTGGGCATCAGGTCGCGCTCGGCCAGCAGGGCCGCAAGCTCAGCCGCCAGCCGGCCCCAGCCCAGTTCGCGCCCGCGCAGCACCATGTGGCCGAGCCGTGGCGGCAGGCCGAGCTGCAGAATGTCCTTGCCGTGGGCCGTGATCTGGGCCTTGTCATCAAGCGCCAGCAGGGCCTGCAGCAGCTCACGCGCCTGCGCCCAGTTGGCAGCGGGAGGCTGGTCCAGCCAGGCCAGGGTGGCGGGGTCGCGCACGCCCCAGGCGGCCAGTTCCAGCACGGTGGCGCTGAGGTCGGCCTGCTGGATTTCCGGCGGGGCAAAGGGCAGCAGCCGCCCCTGCTCTTCCTCGCTCCACAGGCGCACACACAGGCCCGGCCCCAGCCGCCCGGCACGGCCCCGGCGCTGCCCGGCATTGGCGGCGGAGAGGCGCTGCGTCACCAGCCGCGTCATGGAGCTGCCGGGGTCGTAGCGCGGCAGGCGCAGCTGGCCGCTGTCCACCACCACGCGTATGCCCTCAATGGTCAGGCTGGTTTCGGCTATCGAGGTGGCCAGCACCAGTTTGCGCTGCCCGGCAGGGGCGGGGCTGATGGCGATATCCTGTTCGCTGGCGGAAAGCTGGCCGTAGAGCGGGGCGAGAATGACGTTATCTGGCAAACGACCCTCGAGCAGGCCGGCAAGACGGCGAATTTCACCCTCGCCGGGCAGGAAAACGAGGATGGAGCCGGTTTCTTCCTGCGCCAGATCCAGCAGGAGCTGGGCGAGGTGTTCATTCAGCGGCGTGCGGCCCGGCGGGCGGTAGCGCAGCTCCACGGGAAACATCTGCCCCTCGCAACGCAGCACCGGGGCATTGCCCAGCAGGCGCGCCAGCGGCTCGGCGTCCAGCGTGGCCGACATGACCAGCAGGCGTAAATCCTCACGCAGCACCTGCTGGCATTCGTAGACGAGGGCGAGGCCCAGATCGGCCTGCAGGGAGCGTTCGTGGAATTCGTCGAAAATCACGATGCCATAGCGGGCCAGTTCGGCGTCTTCCTGCAAGAGCCGGCTGAGTATGCCTTCGGTGACCACTTCGATACGGGTGCTGGGGCCGATTTTGGTATCGAGCCGCGTGCGATAACCAACGGTTTGCCCGGCCTCCTCACCAAGAATGCTCGCCATAAAGCGCGCTGCCGAACGCGCCGCCAAGCGACGGGGTTCGAGCATGACGATACGTTTATCGCCCAGAAATTCCGCCTGCAACAAGGCCAGCGGCACGCGGGTTGTTTTACCCGTGCCGGGCGGGGCCTGTAGCACGACCGCGCATTGCTGGCTCAGGGTTTGCAGCAGCGCGGGCAGGATGGAGTCGATGGGAAGTTTCATGGGATTTTATTTAAAATTATTAACAAGGCCCAAAAATACCCGAGTATTTGATATAATTTGGTCATGGATAAGATCGATGGACGGCGCTTAAAGCCGGAAGGGCGCGAACAATTACGTCGCATGGTGATTCG